>CDZE01048975.1_pt1 | contig 387990 bp, 280 predicted proteins | sample 557341 | NCBI WGS metagenome assembly CDZE01 (sample SAMEA3182109, study PRJEB8094) | gut metagenome | biome: human; feature: gut; material: Stool; isolation source: human stools | place: Canada | collected 2013-04-23
GAAGGTGTGTCAAAATTCTCACCTTCTTTTTTATGCCCAAAGCCCCGACTTTCACAAGCTGGGGCTTTGTTATAACCTGAAGATTTTGTATCTTTAGGCATAAGAATTTATACTATGGCAAAGATACATTTTCGTCCTTACAATCCCAACCAAACAGTGCTTTTTCCTCAAAGAATAGATGAGGATATTGCAGATAACGATCCGGTGCGCATGGTTGACGCCCTGGTTGAGAGCCTGAATCTTGAAAGTTTCAGGAAGTTATATAAGGAATGCGGCCGCAGCCCTTACCATCCCCAGATGATGCTCAAGGTCATTCTGTATGCCTACATGAACAACGTCTACTCCTGCCGGAAAATCGAAAAGCTCCTTCATCGTGACATTCATTATATCTGGCTTGCCGGATATGAGAAACCGGATTTCATTACCATCAACCGTTTCCGCAATCGGGTGAAGAAGGAAATCAACGAGGTGTTTACCCAAACCGTACTCCTTCTCTCTTCCAAAGGCTTCATCAGCCTGAACGTGGAATACATTGACGGGACAAAGATTGAATCCAAAGCCAACAAGTATACTTTCGTTTGGCGAAAAACGGTTGAGCGGAACCGAGAGCGCCTGATGAAGAAGATACATGTCCTGCTAGGGCAGATAGACGATGTCATCGCCCAAGAAAAGTATTCGGAAAGTAATGAGGAGGTTGAGTTCACTCCGGCCATGCTGACCGAAATGGCGGGAGAATTACGTCATGTGCTGGAACAGGTTCCCGAGCCTTCCACCAAGGAGGAAAAGACTGAGCTGAAAAAGAGACGCAAACAGCTGAAGGAGTTGGAAGAACATAGGGACAAACTCCAGGAATACGACAGTCATCTGGACACGCTGCAAGAGAGGAATTCCTATTCCAAGACGGACAAGGACGCAACTTTCATGAGAATGAAGGAGGATGCCATGCGTAACGGGCAGACGAAGCCCGGTTACAACCTTCAGATCGGCACCGAGAACCAGTTCATCACCGATTTTGCACTCTTCCCGAACCCTACGGATACACTGACCATGATCCCTTTCCTGCAATCTTTTTCAAACAGGTATGACCGGATGGCTCATACGGTGGTTGCCGATTCCGGCTATGGTTCTGAGGAGAATTACCGCTTCATGTCAGAGAACGGCATGGAAGCTTACGTCAAATATAACTATTTCCACATGGAGCAGCGGCCGAGATTCCAACCGGATCCGTTCAAGGCCGAAAACTTCTACTACAATGAAGAACATGACTTTTGCATCTGCCCTATGGGACAAAGGATGCGGAGGATAGGTACTAGACATGTGAAAACCGCATCCGGATATGTCAGCGAAAATGCCAGGTACAGAGCCGTCAGATGTGAAGGCTGTCCGCTAAGATGCCGTTGTTTTAAAGCAAAAGGAAACAGGACGATAGAACTGAATCACAGGCTCAGAAAATACAGGCAAAAAGCCAAAGAGCAGCTCTGCTCTGAGGAAGGGCTGAAACACAGAGGACAGAGATGCATAGAACCGGAAGCCGTGTTCGGACAAATGAAAAACAATATGAATTACAAACGTTTCCGCCATTTTGGAAAGGACAAGGTCTTCATGGATTTTGCCTTCTTTGCCATTGCCTTCAATATAAAAAAGATATGTGCAAAAATGGCTAAAGAAGGTATGGATTGGCTGACTGGACTGTTTTATGAGCTTACAGTAGCTATATTTAGATGCTGGGAACACATAAATCGAAGAAATCCTCAAAATGTCGCAGCTTAAAAAAATGAGCCGATTTTTATAGTCAACGAAAAAAAGAAGGCGCATCGGGTATTACGACACACCTTCTTTTTATTGGAGTTTAGTGTCAATTTACAACAGGTTGTAAAGATATCGTGAAAGGCTCTTCTTCGGTGCCTTTCACTCCTTCATTAATGAAGGGGAAAGATTCGGAAGCCTTATAGATTCCGCTTTCCGGCATTTCCCATTCCGGTTCAGGATCGTTTTCCACCAATTCCAATTTCCAATCGGGTTCTTCAACAACTGTCGGCGTAGGATCATCGTCTTGATGGACACCTGTTGGGAAAAATCGTATCTCTCCGTTATTGCAGACTTTCACAGGCGAAAATTTCAACGGATACATCAATCGGCTGAGACTCGATTATTCGCTTGTGCTGCTGAAAGATTTCAAGCATTATACGATTGAGGCTGTCGCTATCGATTCCGGTTTTGGCAATGTGCGAACCTACCAGCGCATTTTTAGAGACAAATATGGCATGACCCCCATGGAATACCGGAAAACACAAGGGTAAATGGAGACTTTGTCTGATGGGTGTATTTTTCTCCGTATATTTGTATCGCACAATATTGAAGTAGTATGGAAAGAATAGAAAAACAACCCTTCATTCGGGAAGAAATGCGTATTCCGGATGTCACGAATATGGATGGGCTGGTTTCTCTGATGGGCCGGTCGATGGATAACGAAGAGAGTTTCCATATCGATTTACTTTTGGCTTCTTTGTCCCGTATGCATCCGTTTGTAAAGCAGGAGGATGTGGAACGTATGGTTCCGGTTTTCGAAATGGCCCGTACCGTTGTGGAGGGAGGAAAAGACGGGGTAGGAGAATTGGATGTGCTGGCAGCGTCTTTTCTTCTTGATTATGCTCAAATGCTTACCGGATCGGAAAGACGTGTCAAAAGCTCGAAACAACAATCATTTCAGGACTATAAACCCTATCTGGATCTTGTAAAATTGGCTTTTAACCGGATAAAAGATTATAATACATTGCCTTTGCTATCGACACCGACCCACCGTCCGGCTTGGATCGATCCGTCCGTGCTTGTCTCCCGGTTGTCTGCATATCAGAAAAAGAGAATCAAACCGGACAGTCTGGACTTTCAAATCGCACTTTCGCGTGTGGCATTGGATGATACGGAAGAGGCTGTCCGGTTAGCCGAACAAGAGTTGGCGGGCGAATATCGCGAGCTATTGCTTTTCTTGTTCAAGCCGGAAGCACGCCCTAATGGTCCTTTTACGTTTCAGGCTGTCTGGATGACCGCCGCTTTGGTCAAAAGTCCTGATACCGTCTATGACGAGTTTAAGGATTTTCCTTATTCTGCTGTGAACCGGGCCTATCTGACGGGAGATATTCCATGCGATGTGTTTACTTTCGAAAAGCCGTTTGGGAAAGTCGATCGTATCTTGCAGTTGATTCCGCCGGCAAGCAAAAATGTTGCGATAAAGTGGAGGTTTGGAGGTTATGCCTTATATATGGCTTATCGTCCTTGTTCCCGTATTCCGCTTTTGGTGGAGACTTTTTGGAAGGTTCCTTTGCGGGAGAAGGACCTGAAGAGATTTTTGTTGCTTTCTCCGAATGCACCTCGGATTTGGTTGGCTTTATTGGTGCGGGATCGCGTAAGGGATGCTTATTGGAACGATTTGGAACTAGCAAGGCTTAACCTGGTTGCTCTTGATACCCTGCGCGAACTTGATTTGGAGTGGAGAGGGGGGATGGCTTTGACATACCTGGCGGTGTGCCTGTTGAGCATTGATCGTCCTGTTCGTTTGTGTGCGGCGAATCTTTGGGGCGAACTTGTGGAAAAAGACCTGATAGACAATGTGGCATTAGGTCGGGTGTTGGGGAAGATCCAAGCGTTGGAATGGGCTCCTGCGCAGAGAGTTTCAGGTTTGGTTGTTGAAATGTTGATAAATAGATCATCTTTTCATAACAAAGAACTGTCTGTGCTGTTTGTCTCTTTCTTGTCTTGCCTGCCGGAAAATCCGGTAAAGGATTTAAAGCGGTTATTGGAAGTTTTTGCGGAACTTCAAACAGTCAATAACTGGCCGAAGGTGACATACGCACCGCTTCTTTGTTTGCTTGAGACGTGGAAGAAAAACAGCAAGTTGACAGAGGTGATAGAATCTTTGTATTAAGAATGATGGAAAATAAGCCTATATTTGTGCCGCAATACAATCGCATATTTTATTAAACGCAGATGGAAAATAAAATCATATTACCGGCGGAATGGTATCCGCAAAGTGCCGTCCAGTTGACATGGCCGCATGATGAAACGGATTGGGCGCCTATATTAGACGAGGTGATTCCTTGTTTTGTATCGATTGCCAAGGAGGTGATCAAACATGAGAAGCTCTTGATTGTCTGTCCGGACGAACAGGAAGTACGCAGACAATTGGGCGATGTGGATGACAGCCGGATCATTTTCAGGGAGATGGCGACGAATGATACCTGGGCACGTGATCATGGCGGTATTACTGTATTCGACCAGGGAGAACCAGTCGTGTATGACTTTGTGTTCAACGGGTGGGGGATGAAGTTCGCGGCGAATCTGGATAACCTGGTTACGCGTAACCTGTCGGTACAGGGAACATTTGCCGGCGGGGTTCAGGTCATCAATATGCAACCGTTTGTCTTGGAAGGCGGCAGTATCGAATCGGATGGCAAGGGAACACTGTTGACGACGGTCGAATGTCTTTCGTCTCAGAATCGGAACGAATATCTGCAAAAGGAAGAGTTGGAAGCCTATCTGAAGGATGTCTTCGGCTTTGAACGCATCTTATGGCTGGAAAATGGTTATCTTGCCGGTGATGATACGGACAGCCATATCGACACGCTGGCACGGTTCTGTAGCGAAGATACGATTGCGTACGTGCAGTGCAAGGATGAGTCGGATGAACATTTCGAGGAGCTGCAAGCGATGGAACAGGAGTTACAGGCTTTCAGACAGGCTGACGGCAAACCTTACCGGTTAATCGCCTTGCCGATGGCGGACCCTGTGGAATGGGAGGGAGAACGTCTTCCTGCCACTTATGCCAATTTTTTGATTATCAACGGGGCTGTGTTGTTACCCTATTATAAATCTCCGAAGGACGAACTGGCGAAGAAAGCTTTGCAACAGGCTTTTCCGGAGCGTGAGATTATAGGAATCAATTGCTTGCCGTTGATTAAACAACATGGTTCGCTACATTGTGTGACGATGCAGTACCCGGAGGGAGTCGTGTCAATTGACAATTGAGGTTTCAAATCTAAATCATAAATTATAAATCATAAATCATGAAGTTAGGGCTGGTGCAGCAGGCGAATAGCAGTGATCGGGCTGCTAATATTGAGAAACTGAAACAAAATATTCGGGCTTGTGCTTTGCAAGGAGCTGAATTGGTCGTTTTGCAGGAGTTGCATAACGGGCTTTATTTTTGCCAGACGGAGAATACCGAAGTGTTCGATCAGGCTGAACCGATTCCAGGACCTTCTACAGAGGGCTTCGGAGCGTTGGCAAAGGAACTGGGGATCGTACTGGTACTTTCTTTGTTTGAGAAACGAGCTCCCGGTCTGTATCATAATACGGCTGTCGTTATTGAGAAAGACGGCGCTATTGCCGGAAAATATCGTAAAATGCATATTCCGGATGATCCGGCCTATTATGAGAAGTTCTATTTTACTCCCGGTGATCTCGGATTTGAGCCGATCGAGACTTCTGTTGGTAAATTGGGTGTATTGGTTTGTTGGGATCAGTGGTATCCCGAAGCAGCCCGCCTGATGGCGATGAAAGGAGCGGAACTGCTGATTTATCCGACAGCTATCGGTTGGGAAAGCAGTGACACGGAGGAAGAGAAAAAACGCCAGTTAGGAGCGTGGGTAACTGTTCAGCGGGGGCATGCCGTAGCCAATGGTCTTCCGGTCGTTACGGTAAACCGGGTAGGACACGAGGCCGATCCGTCCAGACAAACGAATGGCATTCAGTTCTGGGGAAACAGTTTCGTCGCTGGTCCGCAGGGTGAACTTTTGGCCGAACTTTCCAATAATGATGAAGAAATACGAATTGTGGAGATCGACAAGACGCGTAGCGAGAATGTCCGCCGTTGGTGGCCTTTCTTCCGAGATCGCCGTATCGATGCTTTTGGTGGTTTGACCGAACGTTTTCTGATATGAGATTCTATAACCGCATAGAGGCCGTCTGCCGTATGAACCGATTGGGTGCGGAAAGGCGGCCTTTCCTGTTTGTGATCGATTACAAGCAAGAGCAGGTGATTGTGGAAGAGCCGGATCAGATCGATTCGGAGGCATTGCTCTACAATCTGGACGGTGTGACGAATGTTGCGACTGCAAGCCGTATGAATGATCGGGAGAACCGAACTTCTGCGATCCGATGGGAAACATTCCCTATCACACAATCGGCCTACGCCGACTCGTTTCATAAGGTGGTCGGACATATCCGGGCCGGAAACTCCTATCTGGTCAATCTGACTTGCGCCACTCCTGTTCGGACCGATCTGAGCTTGAAGGACGTTTTTGTCAGTTCGGAAGCCCGGTATAAGCTCTGGATGAAAGACCGTTTTGTCGTTTTCTCTCCTGAGATATTCGTGAAGATTCGGGATGAACATATCTATTCCTATCCGATGAAAGGGACGATCGATGCTACATTGCCGGATGCCCGCAGGCGGATATTAGAAGATCCGAAGGAAACGGCCGAACATGCTACGATTGTCGACCTGATCCGCAATGACCTCAGTATGGTGGCGACCGAGGTGATGGTGACCCGTTATCGCTACATAGACGAACTACCGACACATCAGGGGGCTTTGTTGCAGGTCAGTTCGGAGATCCGGGGTCGTCTTGCCGGAGGTTGGCAGGCTGAAGTGGGAGATTTGTTCTTCCGGCTCCTTCCGGCAGGTTCCATTACCGGGGCGCCCAAAAAGAAGACAATGGAGATTATCGCGGAAGCCGAGACCTACGAAAGGGGGTTTTATACGGGTGTCATGGGCTATTTTGACGGGAATAGCCTGGACAGTGCCGTTATGATCCGCTTTTTGGAACAGCAGGCGGATGGCTCGTTGATCTTTAAGAGTGGAGGGGGAATCACTTCCCAAAGTGATTTGACAAGCGAATATAATGAAATGAAGCAGAAAGTATATGTCCCTATTTATTGAAACAATCCGGATCGAGAACGGGCGGATTCATAACTTATCCTACCATAACCGGCGTATGAATGAGACACGTCGGAACGTGCTACGTCAAACCGATGTGCTTGATTTGAACGATTACATCCGCCCCGTGAACTATCGGGAGCGGACGAAGTGTCGGGTCGAATATGATGTGGATATCCGGAACGTGGAGTATGCCGCCTATCACTTCCGCCCAGTATCCTCTTTGCGGTTGGTTGTCGATGACGAAGCCGACTATCGGTATAAAAGCAGAGATCGGAGTGTGCTGAACCGCTTGTTCGCGTGCCGCGAGACAGAAGATGATGTGTTGGTCGTCCGGAAAGGGTTGTTGACCGACACCTCTATTTGCAACGTGGCATTCTGGAACAGGAAACAATGGATCACTCCCTCCGCACCGTTACTGGCAGGGACGAAGAGGGCTTCGTTGCTGGATCAGGGAGAGCTGGTTGCAGGTGATATCCGTCCGGAGGATTTACCGGGCTATTCCCGTATCAGGCTGTTCAATGCGATGATCGAGTTCGGGGAAATCGATCTTCCGGTTGATAAGATCGTGCTTTGACTCAGATACTCCTTATCGTTGGCATAGATGTAGAGTAAGGTCCCGTCCTTGATGGTGTTAATGATCGGCTTGGCAAGCGACGGGGGTAGGGCGGGACAACCGAAACTTCTTCCTAAGCGGCCCGTCGAGACGGCAACAGACGGGCTGCAATAATTCGCCCCGTGTACTACGATCGCCCGTTCTTTTGCCCGGTCGTTGATCCCTTTTTCCAAGCCGTTCAGGACTAAGGAATAGCCATTTTTGCCCTGATAGGTATTTTCCGTAACGAAAAATCCCAATGAACTTTTGTAAGAATTGACTTTGTTGGAGAAAGAAGTGGCGTAATTTCCTCCGCTGTTTTTTCCGTGTGAGACGAGAGAGGAGAACAGGAGTCTCTTATGCCGGATATCCAGGACGTAAAGCCGTTCTTCCGTGGAAGGCTTTGTGAAGTCGATTAGGGTAATGATATCCTTGTTACGCCGTTCGATTGCCTGTGCTCCGGTTATCGCCTGTTCGAAAGCGGTATAGTCCACCATACTATCCAGCTGCATATCAGCATAGAGCTGTCGGCATACCGAAGACATGGCCGCCGCGGGATCAGCCGGAATCAGGGGAGACGAACTTCTGGTTGTCGTATAATTAGCCGGAAGAAATAATAAAAACAAGTATAAACAGATACGCAATAACATAAGATTGAATAATGTCGCACAAAGATAAGACTTTTAATCAAAAACGAAAACAATAGTCTCATTTACAGGTGCCCAATCATAAACGAACTTGGCGTGAGAGGTCGCATTCCGGACGCACATATGGGAGCGTGGGGTCGTTCCAAGTGTTGGGCTGTATTCGATCAGCGACTTGCGTGGCGCGTTTACCGGGACCCCGTGGATATAACCTCCGTTGGTGAACCGGCTGGCATAAGGAGCGAATCCGCCTGTCTCTTTGCTGCCGTCTACGAGGTAAATCATCCTTGCCTTCTTTTCCTGAACGACAAATATGCCTAATGGCGTTTCCTGTGCGTATGGAGGACGGTGCTGCCCTGTTGTGGCCGGATTCATGCTTCTGACCAACCATTTGGAACCTGCATGTTCGAGTGTTGCGATGTTCTGGTTGGTGACGTCGACGAATATGGCCTTGTCGAACGTGACGCTATCGGCTATCGACTTGACATATTTTCCGGGAACCAGCCATTCCCCGTTTGTATAGATCGTTTGGATACGGAAAAGGCGGTTGCTGTCATCAAGCAATTTCACAAGAGCACCGTCACGGCCATAGCGTTCGGCAGTCAGTGTATCTTCCGGCAGATATAGCGGGACAGATTGGTAACGTTCGATACCTAAAGTGTCGGAAACCCGCTTGTAAGCATCGCGATGAAACTTCCGGACCAGCGGGGCTTCCCCGTTCTTGTTCCTGTAGTTTTGAAAGATCGCCCAACGGGACGGTTTCTGTCGAAGCGAATCGAGCAGACGGAGACCGGCACGGATCTTATCCCATTGGAATTCCCGCATTGTATCCTTGTATGGGTAAGTATCGGCCAACGTATGCTGGTCGTAAAGCAGTTCCTTTTCTATAACGGTTTCAATGAGGGGAGGGGCCGCCTCCGGTACTGTTTCTGCAACGGGAGTGTCTAGTCCGGGTAAACCAGGTCCTTGCGGCTCTCCTGGCTTTGTCGTACAGAAACTCAGTGTGGAAAGGCAAAGCAACAAGAGTATGGGAACTGTTTTCATTGTATCTGTCATTCTATTCATTATATAAATATAAACAAAAGAATAGAACGATTGTTTGTTTTTCTTTTTTTATTCCTTTTTAGGCAAACGAAGGACAAAGCGGATCAGGGCGACGAATACCTTGCCGTATTTGTCCAGCTTGAGCTGTCCGACACCTCGTATTTCGCTGAACTCGTCGAGCGTAACCGGTTTCTTACGGACCATATCTTCGAGGGCGTCATCCGAAAAGAGGATATAAGCCGGGGTATGTTCGCGTTCGGCAATCTGCTTACGGAGTTGTTGCAGGGAGTCGAGCAATGTTTCATCCACGGAAGTGGATTCGATCGGACGGATCGGACGGTATTTGTAGCCGCCTTTCTTGGTCGGCAGGGCAAAATCTTTGATCTTTTGGTAAATGGTCATGAGCGCCTGCTGCTCGCCGAAAAGGACTTTACGTCCTAATGGAGTCACTTTTAGGTGACCGGCCGACATATAGTCGATTTCAATATAACCGAGCTGAAGCATCTGATATAAGTATTCTTTCCACTCTTTGTAGCTGAGGTCTTTGCCAACACCATAGGTTTTTAGCTTGTCGTATCCTTTTTCCTTCAGTTCATCCTTTTCGGCTCCCCGGAGTATATCGATTAGCAGGTGCATATTGGCTGTTTGCCCGGTACGAAAAATACCGCTCAGGGCTTTCTGTACCAAGATGCTCCCGTCGAAACGTTGGGGAGGGTTCTTGCAGACGTCGCAGTTCCCGCAGTCCTTGTCCGTTTCTTCTCCGAAATAGCTCAGCAAGATACGACGCCGGCAGATGTCTGCCTCGCAATACCTGCGCATCCGGTTCAACTTCTGTAAACTGACGTCTTTCTGTCCGCTTTCCTCTGCAAAACGGCGAAGGAGCAGGATGTCGCCCACGGAATAGAACAGAAGCGTGTCGCTTTTCATTCCGTCCCGTCCGGCACGGCCTATTTCCTGGTAGTAGTTCTCGATGCTTGCCGGCATATTATAATGAATGACCCAGCGGACATTGCTTTTGTCTATCCCCATCCCGAATGCGACCGTTGCACACACTACATTAACACGGTCGTTGATGAAATCGTCCTGTGCTTTCTCGCGTTTGTCGGAGCTTAGCCCGGCATGATAGGCGACTGCCCGGATGCTGTACTCAGACAGTTCTTCGACCAAAGACTCCGTACTGTTACGGCTCATGCAGTAGATGATACCGCTCTGCCGGTGATGCCGGTTGATGAAATGGACGATCGCTGCGATCTTTTCCTTTTTGCTCAGCCCGCGGCGGATAGTGAGCGACAGGTTCGGGCGGTCGAAAGACGAGATGAATGTTTTAGGATCACGCAGTTTCAATTGATTCAGGATGTCCGTCCGGGTGATTTTGTCTGCCGTAGCTGTCAGGGCGATGATCGGTACTTTCGGAAAATTCTCTTTCAGAACGGACAACTGGGTATATTCGGGGCGGAAATCATGTCCCCAATGCGAGATACAATGCGCTTCATCGATGGCGATCAGCGAAATGTCGATGCGGGGCAGGAGCCAGTGTAGTTCGCTAATGATCCCTTCGGGGGAGATGTAAAGCAGTTTCACCTTTCCCTGTATGCAGAGTTGTCGTACCCGGTGGCGTTCTTCCTCCGGCATCATGCTGTTGAGCGTAGCAGCCGGTATGCCATTGGCGATCAGCCCTTCGACCTGGTCTTTCATCAGAGCGATAAGGGGAGATACTACGATGGCGGTTCCCGGCATATAGATCGCCGGAAGCTGGAAACAGATCGACTTGCCGCCACCCGTAGGCATCAGGACCAGCGAATCTTCTTTCTGCAAGGTGCGCTGTATGATTTCGGCCTGTAAGGGGCGGAATGAAGTGTATCCGAAGAACCGTTTGAGTAGTGACAATAATTCTTTCATGAGAATCAAAAAGAACTGAATATTTTTAAAAAGCACGCAAATATAGCAAATTATTGCAGAGATGCCGGATTTTTGTGTATCTTTGTCACCATTATTTATTTAACGAGCCGTGACGGCTCATACTTATTATATGACATTTGAACAATTGGAACTAATCGAGCCGATACGAAAGGCTCTCAAAAAAGAAAAGTACACAACTCCCACTCCCATACAAGCCGAAGCCATTCCCGTAGTATTGGACGGATCTGATTTATTAGGTTGCGCACAGACCGGAACAGGTAAGACGGCAGCTTTCTCCATCCCTATCATCCAAAAGATCGAAGAGCGGATTTCGAGGGGACGTAAACCGGGCATCAAAGCCTTGATCCTGACTCCGACACGCGAATTGGCGATCCAGATAGGTGAAAGTTTTACGGCATACGGGCGTTATACTCACGTAAAACATACCGTTATTTTCGGTGGCGTGGGGCAGAAGCCGCAGACAGATGCATTGGAACGGGGTGTAGACGTATTGATCGCAACTCCCGGGCGTCTGCTGGATTTGATCAATCAAGGTTTTATCCGCCTGGACACATTGGAATATTTTGTTTTGGACGAAGCCGACCGGATGCTGGATATGGGATTTATCCATGACATCAAACGCATCCTTCCTTTACTGCCCCGAAAGCGCCAGTCCCTGTTCTTCTCTGCAACGATGCCGCCGGAGATCGAACGCCTAGCCGGAACGATCCTTCATGAACCTGAGAAAGTGGAGGTGACTCCTGTTTCTTCAACCGTCGATACGATCGACCAGTCTGTCTATTTTGTTGAGAAAGTGGAAAAGATCAACCTGTTGAAGAATCTGCTGGAAGACCGCTCACTGGAATCCGTCTTGGTTTTTACTCGTACGAAGCACGGAGCCGACAAGGTTGCCCGTGTCCTGAACAAATCCGGGATCGGTGCGGAAGCCATTCATGGAAACAAAGGGCAGAGTGCCCGTCAGCGTGCCTTATCCAGTTTTAAGGATCATACGCTCCGTGTCTTGATCGCGACCGATATCGCCTCCCGCGGTATCGATGTCGACCATCTTTCGCATGTCATCAACTATGATTTGCCGAATGTACCTGAAACCTATGTGCATCGTATCGGTCGTACCGGTCGTGCCGGCCGTAGCGGGATCGCTTTTTCCTTTTGCGATGTGGAAGAGGTTCCGTATCTGAAAGATATCCAGAAGCTGATCGGTAAAGAAGTGCCGGTTGCAGGAGGCCATATGTTCGAGACGGTCGAGGTAAAGGAAGCGGTAGCCGAGAAGAAAAAAGCGATAAAAGAAGAGTCCAAGCGCCGGAATATGTTCGGTAGCAAACGGGATGGCAGCTTTTGGCGGAATAAGAAGAGAACGGCTGCAAAATAATGGGCTATCTCCTTTGATATATGCATGGAATGTTATACATTTGCCCACTTAACATAAAATTCTAAATTGAAAAATGGAAAACACTCGTCGTTCATTCCTGAAAAAGATGACCGCTGCCGGAATCGGTACGGCTGGTCTTGCATTGAGTAGCAATGCTGCTGCTACGGTTACAACAGAAACTAGTGCAGAGAAGAAAAAGAAACCCGCCGGCAAAGACGATGGTAAATTACGCTTCGGTTTTATCGGTACAGGTTCTCGTTGTCACGAACATATTAACAACGTGTTGTCTATCCCCGGAAACAAGATCGTGGCTATCTGCGATATCCAAGCTGGTCCGATCCAGCGTACGCTGGATCATATCGCCAAGTTCAATGTTCCGGCTCCGAAGGTATATACAGGCAGCGAACGTGAATTTGAAAAAATGTTGAACAACGAAGAATTCGATTGTGTCATCATCGCCAGCCCGTGGGAATGGCACGTGCCGATGTCGGTTGCAGCCATGAAAGCCGGTGTCCCTTATGTCGGTGTGGAAGTATCTGCCGCCAATACGCTGGAAGAATGCTGGGATCTGGTCAACGTATCGGAAGCTACGGGAAGCCATCTGAACATCATGGAAAACGTTTGCTATCGTCGCGACTGCATGGCTGCGTTGAACATGGTCCGCAAAGGCCTGTTCGGTGAATTGCTGCATGCGACTTGCGGTTACGAACATGATTTGCGCGATGTCAAATTCAATGATGGTAAACATTATACTTACCAGAAAGGCGGTGAGTTGCGCATGGGTAAAGATGCGTTTGCAGAAGCCCAGTGGCGTACGAACCATTCTGTCCGCCGTAACGGCGATGTCTATCCGACGCATGGAATCGGACCGGTGGCAAACTGCCTAGACATCAACCGTGGTAACCGTTTTCTCTCCTTGTCTGCTATGGCAACCCAGTCTCGCGGTTTGCATAAGTTCATCGTGGACAATGGCGGTGAAAATCATCCGTTGGCAAAAGTCCGCTTCAACTTGGGTGACATCGTGACTTCCATGATCAAGTGTGCGAACGGACAGACGGTTATCGTTACGCATGATACGAATTCCCCCCGTCCTTACTCTTTGGGATTCCGCATTCAGGGAACCGAAGGTTTATGGATGAACGATGGCGATCACGTATACGTTGAAAACCAATCCAAACCTCACCGTTGGGATGATTCGGAAGAATGGTTCAAGAAGTTCGACCATACATTGTGGTCCAAGCATGAAGCCGAAGCTGCTCAGGCCGGACACGGTGGTATGGACTACGTGATGATGTTCGACTTGATCAACGCTATTCATAACAAGAAACCGGCTCCTATGGACTGCTACGATGCTGCTGCATGGAGCGCTATTTCCGCTTTGTCCGAGATGTCTATCGCCCGTGGCGGCGCATTGGTAGACTTCCCCGACTTTACTCGTGGACAGTGGATTCACCGTCAGCCGGCATTTGCATTGTCTGAATAAGAAAACTGAAATATCCATTAAAAGGCTATCGGGTTCCGGTAGCCTTTTTTTGTGGGAACGGTTGGCTATATGTAAATATTTCAAAGAGCGTTTGTGAATCGATTACCCTGCAAATATATGGCATTATAAAAAAGCGGAGTCGATTAGAGTCGATTAGAGTCGAATAGAGTCGATTAATCTTTTCATGTTCATGGATCGATTCTTCCGGATTGTGATCTGCTTTTATATATAGGCTGCTGCTTTATGGTGCGAATCACCGGTGATTTGAATTCAAAACACCGGTGATTCGTTTTCAAAACACCGGTGTTTTGATTGGGGGGCTGAGATGCCGGTCCTTTAGGAGTTGGCGGGATTTTTTGAAGTTTCGCCTTTTGTCGTTTTCAAAAATTGAAAAAAGTCCCGTTTTATAATTAGTTATAAGAGAATACTTAGTTATTATATATAAGGAATCGTCATAGCAAAAGGTCAAGAGGTGGTGATTTGCTGTTGCAATGTATTGGTATTCACTGTTTTATTGATCGTTTGCAAATGGACATAGCTATCAATAAAACAATGAATACCAATAAAAATCGTTTTAGCAGTCATTTTAATCGACTCTAATCGACTCTAATCGACTTTGCTTTTTTATGGTTTCGTATCTTTGTCGGGTGAATCGGTTCGGTATCTATATGTTGATCCGTTCTATCTCTTCCAACCAAAGTCGCGACACCGCATCGCTCGGCATACGCCAGTCACCACGTGGCGAGAGGCTGACGGAGCCGACCTTGGGGCCGTCTGGCAGGCAACTGCGTTTGAATTGTTGTTGGAAGAAGCGGCGGAAGAAGGTGTAGAGCCATTTCTTGACCGTTGCATTGTCGTAGATGCCTGCGAAGGCTTTTTGCGCTAAGAAATAAATCTTGGACGGATGGGAACCGAAACGCAGGAAATGGTAGAGGAAGAAGTCGTGCAGTTCGTACGGGCCGACCAAGTCCTCTGTCTTTTGCTTGATGTTGCCGTTCTCGTCTGCCGGGATCAGTTCGGGGCTGATCGGCGTGTCGACGATATCCAGCAAGGTGAGGCGGGAGGCATCGTCCACCTTGTGATTGGCAACCCATTCGACCAGGTATTTGACCAATGTTTTCGGGATGCTGCCGTTCACGCCGTACATCGACATATGGTCGCCGTTGTAGGTCGCCCAGCCGAGTGCCAGTTCGGAGAGGTCGCCGGTTCCGATCACGAGGCCGTTCTTCTGGTTGGCGACATCCATCAGCAGTTGGGTCCGTTCGCGTGCCTGGCTGTTTTCGTAGGTCACGTCATGGACGGACGGATCATGGTCGATGTCGCGGAAATGTTGAAGGCAGGCTTCCTTGATCGGGATCTCTTTCAGTGTGACGCCGAGGGAGCGGATGAGGTCGCAAGCGTTAGTATAGGTGCGGTCGGTTGTACCGAAGCCGGGCATCGTGATGCCGATGATCTGCCCCCGTGGCATTTTCAGAGCGTCGAACGTCATGACGGTCACGAGCAGAGCCAGGGTGGAGTCCAGCCCGCCTGAAATACCGACGACAGCCGTTTGAGCATGTGCATGGACGAGTCGTTTGGCAAGGCCGGCTACCTGTATGTGGAATATTTCTTCACAGCGTTCCTTCAAAGCCTCTCCGGAGGGAGTGAACGGATGCGGATCGACCGGACGCGTCAGGCTGAATCCGTCCGGAATCCGGACTTGGAAGTCTACAACCTGTGCCTTTTCCTTCGGTAGACCGGATGTGCCATACATGAAGCTGGTGTTGACTTGCCGGTCGTTCTGCAAAGTCTCTATGTCGATCTCGCTGATGACAAGCTGTTCTTCCATCGTGAAACGGGGAGATTCGGCAAGCAGGTTGCCGTTCTCGGCAATGATCCCGTTACCGGCAAAGACGAGGTCGGTGCTCGATTCGCCGAAGCCGGAAGAGGCATAGACATAGCCTGCCATGCAACGGGCGGATTGCTGGCAGATCAGCGAACGCAGGTAGGCGTGCTTGCCGATCAGCTCGTTGCTGGCGGAGAGGTTGAAGATGATGTTGGCTCCTTCCATCGTCAGCAGGGAACTGGGGGGGACGGGAACCCATAGGTCTTCGCATATCTCGATGCCGGCAGTCAGCCGTCCCGAACGGAACAGCAGGTGGCTGCCCATCGGATATTCTTCTTTCCCGATGGAAATTGTCGATTCCCGAAGTTCCGTGGCAGATGTGAACCAGCGTTGTTCCTGAAACTCTTTATAGTTGGGCAAATATGTCTTGGGGACGACACCCCGTATGGCTCCTTTTTGGAAGACAACGGCGGCATTGATCAGCCGGTTTTCCGTCCGTAGCGGAACGCCGACGATGGTCAGGATATCCAGGTCGGCCGTGTTGCTGACCAACTGGAGCAGTGCCGCTTCTGCGCCATTGAGCAACGTCTGCTGGGCGAAGAGGTCGAGGCAGGTATAGCCGGTGACGGACAGTTCCGGGAAAGCGATGATCTGCACGCCTTTTTCCGATGCTTGCCGCATCAGTCCTTCTATTTTTTCTATATTATAAAAACAATCCGCTACCTGTACAAGCGGTACGGCGGCGGCAACTTTTACAAATCCGTAGTTCATATTTGTTTATATTTGTCTTATAGTTTTTTGAGCTTGTCGGGGTTCTGACGGCAATCCCATAATAAAACGACTTGTATCGTGTGATCGTTTTCTCATGGTATAGATAATTTTATAGTAGCCTTCTACCAGAGAGCGATACTGCTTTGTCCTGTTTGCAAAGGCAGGTTCTCCATTTCTTTGATACCTTTTCCTTCGCTTAATTCTTTTTCGGCAATATCGATTTCAGCATTTGCTTCGTCTATATTGAAAGCGATAGGGGATAGAGCCACCGGCTTTTTATTTAGTATCCGTTTTGTATATTTTTCCAGCTTATCCATCACTTCCAGACTGTCTATCTCGTCCAGATAATCGCGGATAAAGTTCTGTTTCCATTGTTGTAATTCCATTGCCGTTATGACGTAAACTCCTTTCTTATTGAATTATGCTCCAAAGGTATGCAATTCCTTTGTAATAAAAAAGAAGGGGATCCATACTTCACAGCACGTTCCCCTTGCAAACACAAAACAATCAACAAAAAACTATCTGATAAATAGTAGTTCCCTGTATTTCGGCAATGTCCAGATCTGGTCGTCGACAACCAGTTCTAATTTGTCGATGTGGTAGCGGATAGCTTCCAGCATTGGGACGATCTTGTCGTGGTAGGCGATTGCCTTCTCGCGTTCGCTTTCGATCTTGTTAGCGACCTTGCGGGCTTCCACCATTTCATCGACCTTCTCTTTGATGAAGTTGGTGCGGTTGGCGATGTCTTCGATGATCTCCAGGTTGCGGGACGAAAGGGCGGAAGCCTTATCGGCAGGGAAGAGGTCTTTCATCTTGTAGACGTTGTCGATCAGGGAAGTCTGGTATCTGGTGGCGGTCGGGATGATGTGGTTCATCGCCAGGTCACCGAGTACGCGAGCTTCGATCTGGATTTTCTTCGTATAGGTTTCCCATTTGACTTCGTTACGGGCTTCCAGTTCCTTGCGTGTCATGACGCCGGTGGATTCGAACATCCGGACGCTGCTTTCTTTCAGATAGTTGTCGAAGATCACCGGCACGCTTGTTTCGCAGTCCAGGCCACGACGGGCCGCTTCGGCTTTCCATTCGTCACTGTAGCCGTTGCCGTCGAAATGGATCGCCTTGCATTCCTTGATGTCTTTACGGAGCATTTCGAGGATGGCGGCGAATGTTTCCTTGCCATCGGCAATTTTTGCATCGACCTCGGTTTTGAATGTCTTCAACTGTTCGGCTACGGCAGCATTTAGGGCGAGCATGGCGGAAGCACAGTTGGCCTCGGAGCCTACGGCACGGAATTCGAAGCGGTTGCCGGTGAAGGCAAAAGGTGAGGTACGGTTACGGTCGGTATTGTCGATCAGCAGTTCGGGGATACGGGCGATGTCGAGCTTCATGCCTTGCTTGCCTGCCAGCATCAGGTCTTCCGGTTCGCTTTTTTCGAGATGTTCCAGGACTTTCGACAACTGTGTTCCGAGGAAGCTGGAGATGATTGCAGGAGGTGCTTCGTTAGCTCCTAAACGATGGGCATTGGTGGCACTCGAAATGCTGGCTTTCAGTAATCCGTTGTGGCGGTAGACAGCCATCAGCACATTGACGATGAAGGTGATGAAGCGGAGGTTTTCTTCCGGTGTCTTGCCCGGAGCCATCAGCAGGATGCCTGTGTCGGTTCCCAGTGACCAGTTGTTGTGTTTGCCGGAACCATTTATGCCTTTGAACGGTTTCTCGTGCAGCAGGACACGGAAGCCATGCTTACGGCTGATCTTGCGCATCAGAGCCATTACAAGCAGGTTATGATCATTCGCCAGGTTGCATTCTTCGAAAACGGGAGCCAGTTCGAACTGGTTCGGGGCCACTTCATTGTGGCGTGTTTTCAAAGGAATGCCTAATTTGAGCGACTCGATTTCCAACTCCTTCATAAATTCCATGACACGGGTCGGGATGGCGCCGAAGTAGTGGTCTTCCAATTGCTGGTTCTTCGAACTTTCGTGTCCCATCAGCGTACGGCCTGTCAGCAACAGGTCGGGACGTGCGGCATACAGTCCTTCGTCGACTAGGAAGTATTCCTGTTCCCAGCCCAGGTAAGCGTATACTTTCTTTACATCCGGATTGAAGTAATGGCAGACGTCTGTGGCAGCCTTGTTAACGGCTTCGAGGGCTTTCAATAGCGGGGCTTTGTAGTCCAGCGATTCTCCGGTATAAGCGATGAAAACAGTCGGGATACAGAGTGTGTCACCTACGATAAAAGCGGGAGAGGAGGGGTCCCAGGCGGAATAGCCACGTGCCTCGAATGTGTTCCGGATACCGCCGTTCGGAAAACTGGATGCGTCGGGTTCCTGCTGGATCAGTAGCTTGCCGGAGAACTCTTCGACCATGCCGCCCTTGCCATCGTGTTCGACGAAAGCATCATGCTTCTCGGCTGTTCCTTCGGTCAGCGGATGGAACCAATGCGTGTAGTGGGTGGCTCCCATTCCGATCGCCCACTTCTTCATGCCGGCAGCTACGATGTCGGCTGTTTCTCGGTCGAGCGGAGCGCCGTTGTCGATGCAGTCCGTGATCCGTTCGTACGCTTTTTCAGGAAGATATTTGAACATCTTCGCCCGGTTGAATACGTTCTGCCCGAAATAGTCGGATGGACGTTCGGCCGGAGCCGGTACTTCTGCAGCCCGTTTCTTGAAGGCTGTTTCTACTACTCTGAATCTTAACTTTGACATAGATATAATGATTTGATGTGATAATTTTCCAAATTAACCTGTGGATTGGAATTCATCGACTGTTAGCTTAGAGCAACCACTTCTTCAGCCTGCTCATGGCTTCCAGCGTGTCGTCTCTGTCTCCGAAAGCGGTGAGACGGAGAAAACCCTCGCCACCGGGTCCGAACCCCACACCGGGAGTCCCTACTATATTGACTTCGTAAAGCAGTTTGTCAAAGAATTTCCAAGAAGAGAGTCCGTCCGGTGTTTTCAGCCAGATGTAAGGGGCGTTTTCGCCGCCATACACCCGCAGGCCGCAGCTCTGGAGGCTTTCCCGCATGATGCGGGCGTTGGCCATGTAATAATCGATCGTTTTCCGGACCTGCTCTTTCCCTTCCGGGCTGTAGACTGCTTCGGCTCCTCGCTGGGTGATGTAGCTCGTACCGTTGAACTTCGTGCACTGACGGCGGTTCCACATCCGGTTCAGCGGAACCCGTTCACCTGCCAGGGTAAAGGCGTTCAACTCTTTCGGAACAATCGTGTAACCGCAGCGCACACCTGTGAAACCGGCTGTTTTGGAGAAGCTGCGGAACTCGATCGCCACCTTCTTCGCTCCCTTGATCTCGTAGATAGAGTGGGGGATATTGGGATCTTGGATATAGGCCTCGTAAGCCGAGTCGTACATGATCAGGCAATCATTGGCAAGGGCATAGTTCACCCATTTCTTCAGTTCTTCTTTCGTAAGCGTTGTCCCGGTCGGGTTGTTCGGATAGCAGAGGTAAATGATGTCTACGCGGCGGCTGGGCAGATCGGGCACGAAGTTATTGGCTTCGGTGCAGGGGATGTAGACCACGTCGCTCCATTTGCCGTTTTCCAGCGTACCGGTCCGTCCGCTCATCACGTTCGAGTCGATATATACCGGATAGACCGGGTCTGTCACACCGATACTGTTGTCGTGACGAAGCATGTCACCGATGTTTCCACAGTCGCTTTTGGCTCCGTCGCTCACGAACACTTCTCCGGGTTCGAGGAAGATGCCGCGACTGGCATAATCGTTCTTGATGATGGCATCTATCAGGAACGGATAGCCTTGTTCGGGGCCGTATCCGTGGAATGTATCCTTGCTTGCCATCTCGTCGACCGCCTTGTGCATGGCTTCGATGACGGCAGGGGCTAACGGTTGCGTCACATCGCCGATACCCATGCGGATAATTTTCTTTTTGGGATGTGTAACCTTAAAACTGTTTACTTTCTTTGCGATGTCCGAGAACAGATAGTTGTTTTGCAGCTTCAGGAAATGTTCATTAATCAGTGCCATATTCTATCAATAGTTTTTTGTTGTGTTTATATTTCCAGTTCCCCCTCGAATACTTTGACCGCCCCGCCAGTCATATAGACGTGTCCGGAACTTTCATCCCAATGGATGGTAAGAGGACCTCCATCCATGACGACTTTGGTTTTTCGTCCGGTTTTCCCGCGCACTGCGCTTGCTACGGCTGTCGCACAGGCTCCGGTCCCACAGGCTTGCGTAATGCCGGAACCGCGTTCCCAAACCTTCATCCGTACTTCGTCTGTACTTAGCGCCTGGACAAATTCGACATTCGTCCGGTTTGGGAACAGCGGATGGCATTCCAATAAAGGTCCGATGACCGGCAGATTTATATTCGTGATATCTTCGACAAAAATGACAAGATGCAGATTCCCCATCGAGATGACCGTTCCCGTATAAAAATAGTCTCCGGCTTCTATTTCAAGGGCTGTTTCACCTATTACCGGACAGCCCATGTCGACCGTCACTTCGGTTACCTCTTCGTGGGAACCGGAAAGTTTCCGGGTGGTCAGTTGCAACTCCTTGATGCCGGATAATGTTTCCAGCGTAATGTTTTTTTTGTTCGTCAGTCTTTTGTCATATACATATTTGCCGATACAACGGGAGGCATTTCCACACATCATGGCTTCGGAACCGTCCGCATTGAAAATACGCATGCTGAAGTCGGCGATTTTTGATGAACCGATCAGAACCAGTCCGTCCGAGCCGATCCCGGTATGGGGAGCACTCAACCTAATGGCAAGCTCTTCCGGGTTCCGGACCGGAAAAGCCATTGTATTCACGTATATGTAGTCGTTTCCGGCTCCGTGCATCTTTGTAAATCTGATTGGTTCTGTCATTTTTATCGCTATTATTTTGTTTGATATGTCTTTTTGTTTTATTGCAATGCAAATATACGACGTTTTGACATTTTTGATATGTAAATTATGTCTTAATGTATAATAATAATGTATTTGTGATGAATTGTTATAAATAGGGCTGTTTTATGTTATAAATAGTAATGAGGATACTTGTTTTATCTTTGTTATTGTAAGTTGTTCTATGCGAATGGCTATCTGAGTTTATGATGAGGACTTTTGGTTTTGGAAGGATGGGAAGAAATTCTGACTGCTGATCGACACACCTCCTGAAAGATTTCATGAGGTCAAAATAAAAATTCGCTTGCTATTTGTTTTTTTGGCACGGGTTACACGAGGAAAGAATAAAAAAGTCCATGTAATCCGTGCCTAAGAGAAATCATATAGGTATTTTGATACAGTTCCTTAACCGGCATGAAAGAGGTTATTTTTGGAATATCTCCGGATATTTGTTGATGAAATAGATCGGGGTGCAACTCCAGGCATGGCAATAGCTATTGATTACGAAGAAGCCATAGGGGGAAAGGTAATCATTGTTCGGGTCATAGACTTCCCAAAAGGTATCGGCTCCCCGCTTTACCATACTACCCCAATAATCGGTAATCAGTTTGCGTGCTTCTTGCGGCATGCCGCATTGCAGAAGGGCTTCTATCACATAATGGTAAGCATAGGGGCAGCCCGGATAGCAAGCGTCGGGCATGGACATGACGGTAGCCATTGCCTTAGCCCCTTCTTTTTTGTCCAGTGTGTTGGATAGGATCATCCAAACTTGCGACAGATAGGAGATTTGTTTGTCTTTGCCGCTGACCATTACTCCTCGCTTCTTGTCATAGAAATGTTGGCGGGCAGCTTTCTTCATCTTGCCGGCTATTGTCGGCCATTCGCCGGCCTCCTTTTCTTTGCCTAACATTTTAGCCAATTCGTAGCTGTGTTGTAGGGCGAAAATCGTTAGTCCTTGCATGGAAGCCTGCCGGTCATATCCGTCTTTCCAGTCGAATACCAACCAGTATTGAGGTTTCTTGTCCATGTCATAGATCCATTCCGGTGAAAACTGGCGAAGTGCTAACTCTATCTGGCGGACAACAACAGGCCACAGGTCATTCCTTTCAGGGTATTCAAGCCTACTTTATATATATCCCGGACCAGAGGATCGGTGGTAGAGGCTAAAGCCGGTGCTTCGTTGGTGACGGAGGTTTGTGTCTTGAAGGTCAGCTTGTCGAACACGAAGTCGAAACTGCCCGATATGCCCAGCAGTTCGATTTTCAGGTAGCGTCCTGCCAGGCGGCGCGGGATCGTCATCTCGTGGGGGACGCTCATGACCGTCACGATCTCGTCCTGCACCCAGGAACGGGCCAAACCTCCCTTATAAGGTTCGAGCGGGGTGTTCAACTCTCCCGGAACTTCTGCAAAGGTGAACTTAAGCCGGACGGGTGCGTCTGCTGCTTTTAATCCGGACGGTTTGATGGAGAAAGTGAGATAGCCGGTATAATGATTGCCGAAATCCAGGGTAATGGCTGGATGCTTTTTGAACGGCTCGTTGAAGAGGATATCCGGTTGTCCGGCATCTTCCATCCGCCAGCCCTGGAATGCTTTTGTGTCCTGTACGGAACGGACGACTTTGACGGGAGAAATAGTCTGATAACTCAACTCCGGCTTGCAGGCCTCAGCTTTCCGGAGCCATTCTTTACTGTCGCTGAAATACGTGCTTTGCGCCAGGCAGGTCGATCCCCAAGCGAATAGGGTAAAGCCTGCGGTCAATAAGATTTTCTTCATTCTTTATAGGGGCTTAGTAAATGGTTGCTTTGTTTGAATGATGCTTTATCGGTGAATAAAAACCGCCTTATTCCTGTGCTGGGCACAGGATCGCGTTATAACTGGCCGTAGATAATGCCTGTTCTTTTGCGATCCCGCGTCGAGCGTGGAAACAAGGCGGTTAAGTCTTCATTCGCCGATAGGTTACTTCGCGTTCTCGATGCGGAACGAGTAGCTATAGTTTTTGTTCTTTTCAATTTCATAATGTGGGCGCGGGCCTGGGCCGCAACTGCCGTTTCCAATACCACGCTGGATGCAATCGAGATTTAGAATCACTTCCGCACGGCGGATATTGTCGAGGTCATGCCCGTAAGTCAGTTCCCACAGTTCCGGATCGGTGAAGTGGAGTGCGCTGAAGTTCAGGTGGTCTTTAGATGTGATTCGGATACCTTGGTTATCGAGGCTTTTTAGCGTCAGCCAGCGTACATCGTCGCGGTTACCCATCGACTGGGCACGTACGTAGGCTTCTTCCATTCCAGTCACGGTGTTCTTGTACAGGCCGACATAGGCTGCATTTTTGCGGTCCCAATAGTTTTCAATCGGGCCGCGTCCGTACCATTCCACCTGTTCGAGTGTCGGGTTCAAAGCAACCTGGAGGCCGAGGCGAGGCAGGTTGAAGTCGTTGCCAGCTTTGAAAGTCGCGTCTACATCGACCGTACCGTTTGCATAGACTGTATAGGTGACGTCGAATGGCAGTACCACTTTTTGGGTTCCGCTTCCTACGGTAGCTTCCAAGCTCGTGGTAATGGTCACCGACTTTTTGTCGGTGGCCTGCTTCCAGTCGAATGCCTGCTTTTTGACGGTGGTCGGCAGATAATCCCGTTTATCATTGTCCATTGCACGGAACCAGTTGAAATCGAAACCTTCCTTATTATAGATCATATCCGTACCGGCATAGCGTAAAGAAACCATCTTGCCTGTCTCAGGATTGAAAGCGATGAAGAATCCCGGAGCGCGAAAACCGATCTGCTCTTTTTCTTCTTCGACTTTCAGTGTGTCGTTGAAAGCTGTGTCGACAGGAGCTACTGCAATCTTTCCGGTCAGTGAATATTGCTCGGAGGCTACTTCGTGCCCGGCATTCGCCCAATTGCAATCTTTTTTCAACCGGGCTGACAGGTTGAGGAAGTATTCACTGCCGGCATCCAAAGCCGTTTTATAAGGAATCGTCACTTCGATGTCTTTGTTCGGAGCTGCATCGCCTAAAGATAATACGCCCGATTCGACTATTTGGCCGTCTTTCAACAACTGCCATTGTAAATCGAACTGATTCAGATTAAGGAAATCGTAGCGGTTTTCCAGCTTCACTTTACCAGCCTTCAACTCTACCGGTTTGAATTTGATATATTGGTACACTTTTTTCACTTCGATCAATTTAGGAGTTACCTGGCGGTCGGGAGTTACGATACCGTTACAGCAGAAATCAAAATCGTTAGGTTTGTCGCCGAAGCCACCGCCGAAGTAGTAACGGTCAGACAATTCGCCATATTTGTTGATACCCTGGTCCACCCAGTCCCAGATACAACCGCCTATCATGCGGCAGGAATGGTTTTCGATATAATCCCAATATTCATCGAGGTTACCGATCGCATTACCCATTGCATGCGCATATTCGCAAAGGAAGAACGGTTTGTCGCTCTTCTCCTCGTCCTGTTGCTTCATCGACTCGATGGAAGGATACATTCGGGAATCCATGTCGGCGATCCGGTTTTTGCCTTCATAATGGATCGGACGCGGATCGAGTTTGCGGGCTTCCTTGTATACGGTGTCGAAGTTTTTGCCGTCACCGGATTCGTTACCCATAGACCAGAAGATGACGGACGGGTGGTTCTTGTCACGCTCGACCATGCGAACCATACGGTCTACATAGGCGGGTAACCAGCTTTCCTTGTTGCTGATCGAATGGTTGCCGTGACACTCTATATCGGCTTCGTCCATCACGTAGAGGCCATAGTAGTCGTGTAATGCGTACATCTTGGCATCGTTCGGATAATGGCTCGTGCGGATCGTGTTCAGATTATAACGCTTGAAAAGCAATATATCCTCGATCATCGACTCGACCGGAACCGCTTTTCCGTGCTGAGGGTGGATGTCATGGCGGTTGGCTCCTTTGAAGAACACCTGCTCATTATTGATATATACCCGCTTGTTCTTGATCTCGATTTTGCGGAAACCGAATTGTGAAGACATAGCTTCTAGTGTTTTGCCAGTCTTGTCTTTCAATTCCAGTATCGCCGTGTAAAGGTAGGGAGTCTCGGCAGACCAGAGACGCGGGTTCTTGACTTCGACGCTGGCCGTGTTGATCGTTTCCTGTCCTTTCCTGATGTCTTTGACAACATCGGATATAAAGGCCACCTGTTTGCCGTCTTGGTCCAGCAACGTGATGTCGACAACCGCTTCGTCCACTGTTTTGCCATAGTTCGTCACGTTTGTACGGACATTGAATATCGCCTTGCTCAGGTCATCTCCTGTGAAGGAAGCGGTCAGATAGTAATCGCGCAAGCGCAGCTTGGGAGTCGCGAACAGATAAACATCGCGATGGATACCGCTCAGGCGGAACATATCTTGGTCTTCCAGGTAGCTGCCGTCGCTCCAACGGTACACTTCGACAGCCAGGACGTTCTTTCCCGGCTTTACATATTTCGTGATATTGAACTCTGCGTCGTTATTCGCTCCCTGGCTGTACCCGACTTTCTTTCCGTTCACCCAGAGGTACATTGCACTGTAGACTCCGTCGAAATGGATAAAGATTTCACTTCCTTTCCAGTCGTCCGGAATATTGAAGTCGCGGCGGTAGGAGCCGACCGGGTTGGGTTCGTCCATAATCGTGTATCCTTTCTTGCCTTGTATGAAAGGAGGGTTGTTGCGATGCGGATACGTGATGTTTGTATAAATAGGAGTACCGTATCCGTACATTTCCCAATTGGAAGGAACCGGAATTTCTTTCCAGCCGGAAACATCGTAGTTCGGTTTATAGAAATTGACCGGACGCTCGGACGGCTGTTTTACCCAATTGAATTTCCAGTTGCCGTTCAACAACTGGTAGCGCGGCGAGTTCGGGCGAAGCCAGGCTTTGCGGTAGTCTGGCGAACTTTTCAGGCTTTCCACGGAAGGGAAGGGGACATAAGTCGTATGCCCCGGCTCCTTGTTGATAGCGAAGATAGTTTCGTTCTCCCAATCCTTGTCACTGGAACTGCGCAGGGCCTCCTTGTCAATTTTGATGTTTGACCGGCGTAGTGTCCAGTGTTGTCTGGCACTGGTCGAATCAGCGACAAGCTGGAGAGCCGCTTTTCCTGGTTGCCCGTCGTCACTGATACCGAGGTTCAACCCGTTTGTTATGTTGGTGAACGTGTAGGTGTTTCCGCCTATCTTCGTGAGTTTCCAGAATTGGTTCATATTGGTCGCTCCGTTGTCCCACTGGATAACCGGGCCCGGTTCTTTCGTGTTGTTGTTGTCCACGCATTTATCGGAGAGGGGCGTGCAGATCTTATAGACCCCATAGCCGGGAGTCGTCAGTTGCCATACCTGCGACACGCGGTTCTCCACACGGTTGTTGATGAATATCTGGGTCCCGTCGTCTTCGCTGTCTTGATTGTCGAGAACCAGGTTGTTGCTGCTTACGATCTCGTAATAGGCGTTGGGATCGATTTCTTGTGAATGTCCGGTTCGGGGAAGCATGGCCATAAGCATAAGCATGGCGAAGAGCGCCCCAGTAGAAATTCTATTTTTCATGTTGATAGATTTAATAATGCATCAAATGTACGAAAAAACGATTATTTTTGTAATAATTAAATTGCAAAATCATGAAATACGAGAGTAACAATTTTCAGTTTGAGGCAGAAATGCTATGGGAATCAGCGGGTGAAGGTATCGTTAGGCAAATTATGGGTTATAACGACAACCTGATGATGGTCAAAGTCAAGTTCGAAACAGGAGCAATCGGAACGCCGCATACACATCCGCATACGCAAACGACTTATGTAGCGAGTGGTGTGTTCGAGTTCACGACGGACGGTGAAACGAAGATTGTGCGTCCGGGTGACGGCGTATATATGAAACCGGGTATTCTGCATGGTTGCATATGCTTGGAAGCTGGTGTTCTGATCGACACGTTCAGTCCGATGCGGGAGGATTTCTTATAAATGGCAGGAATCCCATTTGTACTACGAAAGTAGCCGGAAGTTCGTATTTGTAATAATAATTGATAATTAAAAGGAAACAAAAAAATAGACATAGTTCGATTAGAACTACGTTAATAATGATGCAAATCTATAAAATAAATCCTAACAAAACGGGTTTTTGTATTAATTTTTATTACCCGTTTGAACCTTTTTGCCAAAATAAAGTGTGTTTTGGTTGTTGATATGGATTTCGTTACTTGAAAAACGCCATAAAAGGAAATAGTTCTAATCGAACTTAATCAAATTTTAAATTTATGGCTTTAAACGAACCTAAAATGCGTAGCATTACCGGCAAATTAGTTGCTAATAAGCTGACGGAGCGTGATGATGACTTTTCTTTTAATGTAACTTATCAGGCAAATCGTTCAGTCAAAGACTTATGCAAGCTGGCTGCAACGAACAGTAAATTTACGGCGTCTGAGTTGGAGAGTGCCTATAACGACTTGATGGCCCAGGCTAAGATAGAACTTTACAATGCTTCTACCGTAGAGTTCGGGTTTGCGAATAATTCACTTGGCGTGGACGGTCCGTTTATAGGTCCGGATGCCAAATTCGATCCGTCGGTCAACAATGTAACTTTACGTTGTTCACCCCGTATCGAATTTAAGGAAGATTTGAAAAACATCAGTGTGATTGTCGCTGGTACGGAAGAAGGATTGCCGACCATTACGAAAGTTGTCGATGTGGCAACCGGCAGTGAAAATCTTCGGATCACTCCGGGCGGTGGTCTTAACGGCGAAGGCAACCGGGTGAAGATAACCGGTTCTGAAGGGCAGACGGTCGGCTTCTTCTTCGTGTCCGATACGGATAAAACGGAAATCCCTGTCCCGGTTTCTGCTTTACTACGCAACGACCCATCTTTTTTTTCATTTATCATTCCTCAGTTAAATAAGGGGGCTTACTATTTGGAGGTTGCGACTCAGGCAAGCACAAATTCAAAGAAGTTGTTGAAGGAACCCCGTCGAAACCGCTTCCCCTATCCTTTGTATGTGGGAAATATTCCCGGAGAAGAAGAACGTCCGGGTGAATTATAATTTGTTCCGGTCATCGGCACTGAACGGTGCTGGTAACTGGCACCGAATGGTCTTGACTACCGGCATCCAGCGATGCCGGTAGTCAAGACTGATTAGTATTATTAATCGAATTTTTATATAATAGAAAAATGAAAAAGATAAAAACGAGTATTTGTGTTTGGTTAGCTCTTTCTGCTGTGTTTATGACCGGATGCTATAATGATGAAGATTTATGGAATAAGATTTCGGGATTGGAGAACCGTATCGAAGCTTTGGAAACCTGGCAGGCTGCGGCCAGTAGCAATATTGATGCTCTTCAAAAGTTGATGGACGAAAATGACTATATCACGGATGTCACTCCTGTGGTTTTAGGCAGTGATACGGTCGGTTATACGATACGTTTTAAGAATCAGGAACCGGCTACGATCTATCACGGCGAGAAAGGCGAAAAAGGGAATACCCCCCTAATCGGTATAAAGCAGTCGGAAGATGGAAATTGGTATTGGACACTTGACGGCGAACTGATGAAAGATTCTGAAGGCAATATAATCGGCGCTAATACACAGAGTATACCTCCTGAATTGAAATTAGGAAGCCAATTGCCGGATGATGCCATTCTGATTGGCGGGGGTAAGAAGAATGATACTGCCGTTTATCTTTCTGTAGACGGAGGTAAGCAGTGGGCGAAAGTTTCAGGTGAGCGTGGCGAAACGGGAGAACAGGGTCCGACCGGCTCACAAGGTCCTGCCGGTAGCGGTGGGGGCGGTGGTAGCTCGTTCTTTAGCGATGTGAAGGTCTATGATGACTATGTGGAATTTATCTTGACTGATGGAACCCGGTTCAGTATGCCTGTCACAGTTGAGAATTATATCGATATAAATGATATAGATTGGGATAAATCCAACGTGTGGAAAGTGATGGATGGCGATAAGCAGGTTGCGGAGATCTGTAAGGAAGGGTTCGGCCGTATTCCGGGGCAAAATGGCGTGACTTATCAGGTCGTAGCCGTTTATCCTGTAGGTGAAGATAACAAGGTAGACCTTGCCAATGGATATATAGCGAAATATCTAGGAGGTGCTAAAGGCAGTAGGAATATTGCCGGAGGTAACATTGGTTGGACAATGCGGGGTAGTTATGAAAATGGTAATGTGTCACCTCTTGCAGCTTTTATTGCGGGAACTGGAGGGAAGGAGGAAATCTCCAAATTGATGATTACATCATCTAAAAATGTCAAGGAATGCAAAAATGGGATTGATAAGTATAAGTTAGAACCCTATACCATTTCGGATGCTGACGGTATTGAGTATCCTATTGTCAAGATAGGAGCGTCTTATTGGATGAGAGAGAATTTGCGTGCTACAAAGTTTAAGGATGGAACTTCTTTGGTTTATCAGCGGAGCGCAACGGATGACCAAAAGTCTCAAACTGTTTATCTTAACGAATATTCGACAGGTACTCAGTATCAGAAAGCAGCTATGTATGATTATTATAAGAAAGATGATAGTTTTGATGTGGAAAGTCAGAGCGATGAGGTGAAGAAACGATATGGTTTGCATTATAACTTTTCGGCTGTGGCGGGAGATTACGATCCATATGTCCAGAATCTTGGTTCAGATTACAATATTCTTTCACAAGATATAGAAGGACAAACTAATAATAGTCTTTGCCCCGAAGGGTGGCATATTCCGACAAGTTTTACGCATGGTGTATTTGGAAATTATTATGCAGACATGGAATATATTGATTATATTTTTGGCTTTGACTGGTGGCATATGATGGCTTCTAATGTGGCGGAAAATAAAGATAGTCGTGATTGGGCGGCTGCTCAATGGTGGAAGTCTGGTGATAATACTCCTGATAATTTGAGTGGACTTTCACTTTATGCTGTGCCTGCACTGGGACAGACAACAGGGTTTGGTAAAACCAATACTCCTAAGTTTAATTCAACGGAGTTAGAAGGAACTGTCTTATTTTGGGTCGATATCTTGTCAAAGGGAATTCCGATGTTTCCATATTTGGATGGCGACAATGATATGATTAATAATAATGTCTCAGCGGCAGCAGTCGGAGCTTGTTATTTCCCTATCCGTTGCGTGCGGGATTAGTGAAGGTCATATAAAAACAGAAGCAAACTTCAGTTTAGAGGTTTGTTTCTGTTTTTTATATAACATACAGATTTGAGTGTGTTTTGTTACGGAGATCGGTATGTCAGTATGCCGCTTCATGTACCCCTTTCACCGCCCGTCCGCTGGGGTCGTTCATGTTCTTGAAGGCGGTATCCCAAGCGAGAGCTTCGGCGGTGGAGCAGGCAACGCTCGGTACGCTCGGCACGCTGCGGGCGGCACTTTCACTGGGAAAATGCTCTTCGAAGATGGTACGGTAGAAGTATTCTTCTTTGTTCTGAGGCGTGTTGATCGGGAAGCGCCGGGCGGCATTCGCCATTTCAGTGTCGCTGACGGCTTGGGCGGTCACCTTTTTCAGCGTGTCGATCCAGCTGTAGCCGACGCCGTCGGAGAATTGTTCCTTCTGCCGCCAGGCTATTTCCGAGGGGAGCACATCGGCGAAAGCCTCGCGGAGAATTTTCTTCTCGATCACGCTACCGGGACACATTTTGGCTTCAGGGTTGAGGCGCATGGCAATATCGAGAAACTCTTTGTCGAGGAAAGGAACGCGACCTTCCACACCCCAAGCACATAAGCTTTTGTTAGCCCGTAGACAGTCATACATATAGAGTTTGCTCAGTTTACGGACGGTCTCTTCGTGGAATGCTTTCGCATCCGGGGCTTTGTGGAAATAGAGGTAACCCCCGAACACCTCATCCGCCCCTTCGCCGCTCAACACCATCTTTATACCCATCGACTTGATTACGCGAGCCAACAGGTACATCGGAGTGGAGGCGCGGACAGTCGTCACGTCGTATGTCTCGATGTAGTAGATCACGTCACGAATGGCATCGAGCCCTTCCTCGATCGTGTAGTTGATCTCGTGGTGGACAGTACCGATATAATCGGCCACTTTCTTGGCTGCCACTAAATCAGGCGCTCCTTTGAGACCGACAGCGAAGGAGTGCAGCTGCGGCCACCATGCATCTGCCTTCCCTTCGGTCTCGATGCGTTTGGCTGCGTATTTTTTGGCTATGGCGGAGGTGATGGACGAGTCCAGACCGCCGGAAAGGAGTACGCCATAGGGCACGTCGCTCATCAGTTGGCGGCGTACGGCCGCTTCGAGGGCATCGTGCAGTTCCTCTACGCTGGCAGGATTATCTTTCACGTTATCATATTGCATCCAGTCGCGGATATACCAGCGGGTGAAATCCTTATCACGGCTATAGAAATAGTGTCCCGGAGGGAACTGGCCGTATGCGGTGGCGAAGCCTTCGAGCCCTTTCAGTTCGGATGACACAAGGAGATGCCCTTCGTCGTCGTGGCCGATATAGAGGGGGATGACGCCGATCGGATCGCGGGCGATCAGGTAACAGTCGTTCGCTTCGTCGTAGAGAGCGAATCCGAAGATCCCGCTCAGCTTTTCCACGCATCCCACGCCGTATTTGCGGTAGAGGGCGAGGATGACCTCGCAGTCGCTTCCGGTCTGGAATTCGTATTCGTCTTTCAACTGTCCGCGGAGTTCGCGATGGTTATATATCTCGCCGTTGACGGTGAGGATCAGTTTGCCGTCTTTGCTTCTCAGCGGTTGTCCGCCGGATGCAGGATCGACGATGGAGAGGCGTTCATGGGCGAGGATGGCGGTTTTTCCTTGATAGATGCCGCTCCAGTCCGGGCCGCGGTGACGGATACGTTTACTCATTTTCAGGGCTTGCTGACGAAGGTCGGCGGCGCTGCTATGGATGTTGAAGATTGCTGTAATACCACACATGGGAATTATGATTTATGAATTATGAATTATGATTTATGGGGGTGCAGGTATTTGTCGATAGCGGCTGCTGCTTTGCGACCGGAGGCCATGGCACGGACAACGAGGCTGGCACCGCTGATGGCATCGCCTGAGGCGAAGATATTGGTGTCGGCTATCCGGTTGGTACCCGGATCGACGGCGATGTTGCCGTGTGTGTCGACGGCGATGGAAAGTTCTTTGATCAGCCCTTCCTGTTCGGGGTGGATGAAGCCCATCGCGAGGAAGACGAGGTCGGCTTCGATTATTTCCGTACGGCCTGTCTTCCACATTTCGGGACGTCCGCCGTTTTTCGCAGGCAACCATTCCACCTCTTCGACTTCGACGCCTTTCAGTGTGTTCTTTTCGCCGATGAAACGGACGGAGGCGAGGTTCCAACGGCGGATGCATCCTTCTTCGTGGCTGCTGCTCGTTTTCAGCACTTGCGGGTACAGGGGCCAGGGAGTTGTCGGGTTATGTCCGACGGGCGGCTGGGGCATGATTTCGATTTGCGTCACGTTAGCGGCTTTGTGGCGATTGGCTGTCCCGACGCAGTCGCTTCCCGTGTCGCCGCCACCGATGATGAGGATTTTCTTGCCTTTGCAGTTGATGATGTCTTTAGGCGGGATGACGATGCCTTCGAGGATACGGTTCTGTTGTGACAACAGTTCGAGGGCGAAATGGACGCCTTTCAGGTTACGCCCTTCGATGGGGAGGTCGCGCGGCACTTCGGAACCGATGGCGATACAGACGGCATCGAACGTCGAGGCGATCTCTTTGGCGGATACTTCGTTGCCGACCATCGTGTTGACTTTGAAGACGATCCCTTCCTGTTCCATCAGCCGGATACGGCGGTCGATGATGTTCTTCCCTAATTTGAAGTTCGGAATACCGAATCGGAGCAGGCCGCCTGGGAGTTCGTATTTCTCGAATACCGTTACTTCGTATCCCCGGCGGTTCAGTTGGTTGGCTGCTGTCAGTCCGGCCGGGCCGCTGCCGATCACGGCTACCCGCTTGCCGTTGCGGATGGGGCGGACCGGTTGGATGTATCCTTCGCGAAAAGCGGCCTCTACGATGGAGGCTTCGTTCTCGCGTATCGTGACAGGCTCGTCACAGCTCAGTTTCAGCACACAGCTTTTCTCACAGAGAGCGGGGCAGATGCGTCCGGTAAACTCCGGGAAGTCGCAGGTCTGCTCCAACACGTGGAAGGCTTCGCGCCATCTGCCTTTATAGAGCAGGTCTTGCCATTCGGGTTGTTTGTTACCTAACGGGCAGGCCCAGTGGCAGAAGGGCACGCCGCAGTCCATGCAGCGGGAAGCCTGTGTGCGGCGGTCGCTGCTGTTGAGCGTTTGTTCTACTTCGCTAAAGTCGTCGATGCGTTCATGAACGGGACGATATCCGGCTTCTTGCCGGTGTATGGTGAGGAATGCTTTCGGATTTCCCATGTTGGTAATTGATTGTTTATACTGATACTTTTCTTTTCTTCGTAATTCGGCCCGGATGGGTAGGGGGGAACCTTGTAAGGACGGTGACTCCTCACGCATAAGGACGGTCGCTCCTCACTTGCCGGGTACGTATCCCTGCCGTTTAGTAGTCGCGCTGCATTTCAGCAATTTTTTGTTGCAACTTCTTCATCTGCTCTTCCTGCAAGACCTTTTTATATTCGATCGGGACGATCTGTATGAATTCATCCACATACTTGTTCCAGTTGTCAAGCATTTTGCTTGCGAGGTGACTGCCAGTGAAATGGTAATGTTTGCGGATCAGTTCGTGCAGTTCCTTGCGTGTCGTGCTGTCTTCGATCAGCGAGAGTTCGACCATCTCCATATTGCAGTAGTAGTCGAAGTCTCCTTCCTTGTTCCACACATAAGCAACACCGCCGCTCATGCCGGCGGCGAAGTTGCGCCCTGTACGTCCTAGAACCACCACGCGTCCTCCGGTCATATATTCGCAGCAGTGGTCACCGACTCCCTCTACGACGGCGATAGCACCGGAGTTACGCACGCAGAAACGTTCGCCTACACGTCCGTTGATATACACTTCGCCGCTTGTCGCCCCGTACATCAGGGTGTTTCCGGCAATCGTGTTGTTTTCGGCTACGAAGGTCGACCGTACCGGAGGCATCACGCTGATACGTCCTCCGCTCAAGCCTTTGCCTAAATAATCGTTGGCTTCTCCTTCGAGGCGGAAGTTGACACCGTGCGCAAGGAAGGCGCCGAAGCTCTGTCCGGCCGAACCTTTGAATTTGATATTAAGCGTATGTTCCGGTAATCCTGAGTTGCCGTATCGTTTGGCAATCTCACCGGAGAGCATGGCGCCTACCGAGCGGTCGGTGTTGGCTATGGCATAATCCAAAGAAATCTCTTGTCGGTGCTCGATGGCCGGCATGGCATGCAGGATAATGTCCTGGTCTTTTACATGTCCGGTCAAGTGGACCTGCTCTGCCGTATGACGTATGGCATTTGTAGCAGCCTGTGCCGGGATGTGCAGCAATTTGGAGAAATCGAGCAATGCGTATTTGCCGGATGCAGATGGCGTGGGTGGGCGCTTATAGATCAGGTCCGTACGCCCGATGATGTCATCCAGCCTTTTGAAGCCCATCTCCGCCAAGTATTCCCGGACCTCTTCGGCGAGGAAGGTGAAGAAGTTCACCAAATATTCGTAACGGCCGTGGAAACGTTTGCGCAGTTCCTCGTTTTGGGTGGCGACACCCACCGGGCAGGTGTTCATGTGGCATTTGCGTATCATCACGCAGCCCAGTACGATCAGGGCGGAGGTGGCGAAACCGAACTCTTCGGCTCCCAACAGGGCCATCAGGACGATGTCGCGCCCGGTCTTCAACTGTCCGTCGGTTTGCAGCCGGACTTGCCCGCGAAGGTTATTCATGACCAGTGTCTGTTGCGTCTCCGACAATCCCAGTTCGGGAGGCAGTCCGGCGTAGCGGATGGAGCTCATCGGAGAAGCACCTGTTCCCCCTTCGGCTCCCGATATGACGATGCGGTCGGCTTTAGCTTTTGCTACGCCTGCTGCAATTGTCCCGACACCGCTTTCCGATACCAGCTTCACGCTTATTTCGGCACTCGGGTTGACATTTTTCAGGTCGAAGATCAGTTGTGCCAGGTCTTCGATCGAGTAAATGTCATGGTGGGGAGGAGGAGAGATCAGCGAGATACCTGGAATAGAGTGGCGTGTTTTGGCAATCACGTCGTTAACCTTGAATCCCGGCAGCTGTCCACCTTCACCTGGTTTTGCGCCTTGGGCGACTTTGATCTGTATCTCTTCTGCATTCACTAAATATTCAGCGGTTACGCCGAAACGTCCGGAGGCCACTTGTTTGATGGCGGAACGGAGGGAGAGACCGTCTTCGCGGGGAGTGAAACGGGCGGAGTCTTCGCCTCCTTCCCCTGTGTTGCTGCGTCCATGTATCTTGTTCATTGCTATTGCCATCGTCTCGTGCGCCTCTTTGCTGATCGAGCCGAAGCTCATGGCGCCCGTGACGAAACGCTTCATGATCTCGCTTACTGGTTCCACATCTTCGATCGGAATGGATTTTCCCGTTCGGAAGGTCAGGAAATCTCGGAGGAAGATTGGTGTATCCTTTTCGTCTACGAGATGTGTGTATTCCTTGAACTTCTTGTAGCTACCCAAACGGGTTGCCTGTTGGAGGGCTGAGATCGTTTCCGGGTTCCATGCGTGTTTCTCGCCGTCTTTGCGGAAACTGTATAGCCCTTTGTGCTCAAGAGTCAGACTGTCTATTGTCCCTCTAAAGGCCTGATGATGCAGGGCGATGGCGTCGGCGGCTATCTCTTGCAGGCGGATACCGCCTACACTGCTGGCCGTCCCTCCGAAATAGGCATCGGTAAGTGCGGTCGAAAGGCCGACTGCCTCAAACAGCTTGGCGCCTCGATAGCTGCGGATCGTGCTGATTCCCATCTTGCTCATGACCTTGAACAGACCTTTGCAAAGCGCTTTGATGTAGTTCTTGCGTGCCATTTCGTAGTTGAGCTGTATTTCCTGCCTGTCCACCAGATCTTGGAGGATGGCGAACGACATATATGGGTTGATGGCGCTTGCTCCGTAGCCTAAGAGCAAGGCTGCGTGCATCACTTCGCGCATTTCCCCAGTCTCCACCACCAATGCGGTCTGCACACGTTTTTGTGCGGAGATCAGGTGGTGGTGCACGGCGCTGACGGCAAGGAGTGAAGGGATAGGGGCATGGGTTTCGTCCACATCCTTATCGCTCAGGATGATGTAGTTCACACCGTCTGCGACAGATTGTTCTGCTTGCATGCAAAGCCGGTCGAGGGCGGTTTTCAGTCCTTCGCAGCCCTGCGATACTTCGAAGAGCATCGGCAGCTTGACGGACTTGAAACCTTTATAGCGGATGTTGCAAAGAATATCTAATTGCGTGTTGGTCAGTATTGGGTGAGCGAGGCGTACCATCTTACAATGTGCCTCGTTCGGTATGAGGATATTACTTCCTACAGCACCAATATATTCTGTTAGGCTCATGACCAAATCCTCACGGAGCGGATCGATTGGCGGGTTCGTCACTTGGGCGAACTGTTGGCGGAAATAGTTGAACAGCAGTTGAGGATGCTCGGAGAGGACGGCCAGCGGTATGTCGTTTCCCATTGAACCGACCGGCTCCGTGCTGCCTATGCACATCGGGGCGATGATACGCTCGATGTCCTCGCGGCTGTACCCGAAAGTGCGTAGCATCCTGTCATATCCGGCAACGGTGTGCGGGACGTGTCGCCCGGACTTCAGTTCGTCCAGTTCCACCCGGTTGTTTGCTAGCCAGACGCGGTAGAACTGTGCGCCAGCAAGCTGCTTTTTCAGTTCGCCGTCGTAATAGATCTTGCCTTCTTCCGTATCGACCAGCAGGATTTTGCCCGGTTGTAAGCGTCCTTTTTCCTCTATCTCGTCCGGCTCGAAGTCCATTACGCCCACTTCGGATGCCACGACCATCATGCCGTTTTTCGTGATCAGATAACGTGCCGGGCGCAAGCCGTTGCGATCGAGCATTCCTCCGGCATACCGTCCGTCGCTGAAAAGCAGGGCGGCCGGGCCGTCCCACGGTTCCATCAGGATGGAATGATATTCGTAGAACGCTTTCAGGTCTTCCGATATCGGGTTTTTTTCGTTGAAACTTTCCGGAACCAGCATCGCCATGGCATGTGGCAGGCTCATGCCGGACGCCACGAAGAATTCCAGCACGTTGTCCAGTGAAGCGCTGTCGCTCATATCCGGCTGGATGATCGGGCGTATCTCGTCTATATTCGGGATGCGGGGAGAGGACAGGACGCTTTCACGTGCTTCCATCCAGCCACGGTTGCCCCGTATCGTATTGATTTCCCCGTTGTGTGCCAGGAGGCGAAACGGTTGTGCTAGACTCCAGGTCGGGAATGTGTTCGTGCTGAAGCGGGAGTGGACGAGTGCCAGTCCGCTTGTCAGGTAGGGGTTGGTCAGATCAGGGAAATAATGGCGAAGTTGCATTGATTCCAGCATGCCTTTATATATGATGCTCTTGGTGGAAAGTGACGCTACGTAGAAATCTTTCCTGTTCGGTATATCGGATGCCGCCATCCGTTTCTCGATTCGTTTGCGGATGATGTATAGTTTCAGTTCCAATACTTGCTGGTCGTCACATCCGGTGATGAACACCTGTTTGATATCCGGCTCTGTATCCCGTGCGTCTTTTCCTAAGATGTCCGTGTTGACAGGTACTTTGCGCAGATGCATTAAGGTCAACCCTTCCTTTTCGATCTCTTCGATCATGATACTGAGGATAGCCGAATGCTGTTTCTCGTCTTTCGGAAAGAAGACTAGTCCGGTTCCGTACTTACCTTTTTCCGGTACGGGGATGCCTTGCAGTAAGATAAACTCGTGTGGAATTTGTAACAGGATGCCTGCACCGTCGCCGGTCTTGTTATCCGCTCCTTCCGCACCCCGGTGCCGCATGTTTTCCAATATTTTAAGGGCTGATTCCACTATGCCGTGCGATTTACCGCCGTGGACGTTTACGACCAGTCCTACGCCGCAAGCGTCATGTTCGTTGGCAGGATCGTATAATCCTTGCTTATTGTTCAAATTGCTCCTTATATCCATTGTTAGTTGACCTTATATTTGTAATGTATTTGATTTGTTTATCAAATTGCTTGGCAAATATATGTTATTTGTTTCAAAATGTAATAATATTGAGTGCGGATAAGGAGAAGCTTTTTTATTCTATAGATTGGTTTGTTTCTATTTGAAAGTGTTTTGCTGATTTGTGTGACAATTTGTAATAAAACTATTGTTTAATTCTTTCAAATAGAAAGTATATTGTATTCTTTCGATACGTATTCTTGGAGGATAATAAAGGAGAGGATGGAATGAAATTTACCGGATGCGACCTGCCGCAGACGATACAGGGATGCGCACTCGTCTGCGGCAGGCAATGTATGTGTCAGGTTACACCTGCAATACCAGAATAAAGCGGCTGCCTTTTTTGTATTCGGGGTCTATGGACAGTGTGCCGTTCATCTTCGAAGCGATTAGGGAGCAGATGGGTAATCCCAGTCCGTCTCCATCAGTCAGATCCTTGATTTCAGTAAAAGGCTTGAAGATCGCCATTTGCTTTTCGACAGGGATACCCGGACCGCTGTCGGTAACGATGAACTGACAGATATGGGCTCCTTTCTTCTTGAATTCCAGCTTGATTTTGCCTGATGTCGTGTAGATCGCCGCATTTCTCAGCAGGTGTAGCAAGATGCGTTGCAGCTGTTCGGCATTTGTCTTGATTTCGATCTTTGGGATATCAGCAGTGACTTCAACGTCCGGACGGACATCCTCTTTTACCTGTTCCATCACTTTCTCGCAGAAAGAGCTGACATTAAAAGATTGTGCTTCGTAGGTTTCCAGCAAGGAGTTTTCCAACAAAGAAAGTTCTTGTATATGATTTCCGAACTGTTTTAGGGCATCGATACGGGCTTGTATGGCTTTTGCTTGTCTGGGTGCTGTGATTTGCAATCCGGCTACCGATTTGCTCATTTCGTCTAGTGTCGGTTCCATCTGCGCCGATATACTTTGGATGAATCCGGTCTGTTGTTCGCTGTGCTCGGTGATGGTCTGGATGATCTTCTTCAACTTCCGGTTCAGGAGTATGAAGCGTATGACCAGAAATGCCAGAAACGCCAATGCGGCAATTAGGATGGCGGCTAACGTGCAGAGCCCGGCGATGATATACTGCTTGGCTGATAGCTGGTCTTCTTTTTCCTGTATCGTTTGCAGGCTGCTGTCGTATTTTTGTTGCAGGGCACCCAATTTGTCCTCTGCGGTAAGCATTTTTACGGAATCGGTCCATACCATATATTTCTCGTAGGTTTGCTCTAGCAACGAGATATTATTGGCTTTGCGGGCAATTGCGATCAGATTTTGATAGCATTCGTCGATTTTACCGTATTCCTTTTTCTCCCGGTATTGGCTGATGAGCTTGTTGAATGCTGCGTCTCCTTCTTTTTTCTGTTCGAAGATATAGAAATAATCGGTTTTTGTGTACAACAGTTCTTCGGTAAGTTCGGGATTGCCTGATTCTTCGGCCAGGTTGTCCAGCATGTTAAGCTGGAGCTGTGCTTGCGCGGTGTTTCTTAGCTTGATGTACATTTGTAGGCGCTCTTTTGTTATCCCAAAACGCAGGCCGTACAGTTTCTTTTGCTCTGCATGTTCCTGATTTGCCACTATCTGGCTCATTTGTCGGCAGAGGTCGAACGCTTCCTGATAGTAGTTCTCGCGGTGATAGAGGGATGCCGCCTGTGTACCGCATTCGATTGCCTGCGTTATTTTTCCTTCATTTGCGTAATCCTTGTATGCCTGGATATAAAGATAGCGGGCTTTCGTATAGTCTTTGTTCTCAAAGCTACTTTGTGCCTGTTGCTTGAATTTGTCCGCATTGTTTTGTGCCTGAAGGGAAACACAAAAACTGATAATGAGGGTGATAATGAAGTAGTAAATTCTCATAATTTGAATTTTAACGTTAGACAAATATACTAATTTCTTTGTAATAGGGAATATGAAAATGTGAGATTTCTTAGTCAAGAGCCAAGAGTCTTAGAGTTCTCTCGGCTTCTCTTCGTCCGAAGGAGTGGTAGTATCTCTCGTTTTCGGCAGGAGATTATTATCAAAATGACAATATGGGAAAGATAGTCGAGAAAGGATTTTTTTGGTGTGGTTGCTTGAGGATAAAAGAAAAAATGTATTTTTGCTACAAAACAAAAATGTAGCCCATGAAAGACATAACCTTTGTTGATCTGGAAGTAACGCTGAACACCTGCCGGGTAGTGGATATCGGAGCTGTCCGATCCGACAGAACTCCTTTTCATGAAAATTCCTTTGATAATCTGTTGCTTTTTTTGCATCAGGTACCTTATATTGGCGGGCATAATATATTAAAACATGACCTTTCTTATTTGAAACCTCAGTTTGAGAAAGCAGGCTGCCGACAACCGAAAATAATTGATACGCTCTATCTATCCTCGTTGCTGTTCCCGGAAAAACTGCATCATCAACTGTCCAAGGATGATAAGTTACAGGCTGATAAACCCAATAACCCGGTAAACGATTCGCTGAAATCGTTGTTGTTATTCGAGGAAGAACAAAACGCTTTTGAACGCTTGGATAGTATGCTGAAAATGATCTATTACGGGTTATTGCATGATACGGATGAGTTCGGCGGCTTTTTTGATTACATAGATTATGCACCGGATATTCTGGATGATTTATCGGGTAGTATCCTTGAGTGTTTCAGTAAAGACATCTGTATATCTTCTCCGCTTGCTGAATTGATCACCTCTTATCCGGTGGAATTGGCTTATGGCCTGTCTTTGATTAATTGTTGGAATAGCAGTTCCGGCATTCCGCTTTGGGTATTGCATAATTACCCGAAGGTAGGATGGGTGATGGAGCGTTTGCGGGATACGCCTTGTGAAAATAACGAATGTGCTTATTGCAGAGGAGCATTTAACGGTAAGGAAGGACTGAAATATTTTTTCAAATATGATTCGTTCCGTACCTATGAAGGAGAAGATCTGCAGCAGAAAGCGGTGGAGGCTGCGATTGAAGGAGAATCTCTTTTGGCTGTTTTTCCGACAGGCGGAGGAAAATCCATCACATTCCAGCTCCCGGCTTTGATGAGCGGTAAACGGATAAAAGGACTTACTGTCGTTATCTCTCCCTTGCAATCCCTGATGAAGGACCAAGTGGATAACCTGTGGAAAAATGAAATCATGGATGTTGTTACCATCAACGGGATGTTAGACCCGGTGGAACGTGCCCATGCTATCCAAAGGGTGGAAGAAGGGTCGGTTTCCATCTTGTATATATCGCCGGAGTCGCTTCGTTCGAAAACGATAGAACGGTTGTTGGTCGGGCGGAAAGTGGTTCGTTTCGTTATTGACGAGGCACACTGTTTCTCAGCTTGGGGACAGGATTTCCGTGTGGATTATCTATATATAGGTGATTTCATACGTCTGTTACAGGAACAAAAAGGAGGGAAGCAGGCGATACCGGTGTCCTGTTTTACAGCCACTGCCAAGCAGAATGTAATACAAGATATCAAAGACTATTTTTTCGAAAAGCTAAATATACGCTTTAAAACATTTTGTTCGGGAAGTACCCGCAAAAATCTAAAATACAAAGTTTTCAAGGTAGAAAATGAAGATGAAAAATATGGACTGTTACGGAGTATCATTGAAGACCATGATTGTCCGGCTATAGTTTATGTTTCCCGTACCCGTACGGCAGCCAAAGTTGCCACGCGCTTGCAGCAGGATGGTTTTTCGGCCGGTACTTTTCACGGAAAGATGGAAACCCGGATGAAAACATCCAGTCAGAATGATTTCATAGACAATAAAATCCGGATAATGGTCGCTACCTCTGCTTTTGGAATGGGGGTCGACAAGAAAAATGTCGGTCTGGTGGTTCATTACGAGATATCGGATTCATTGGAAAATTATGTGCAGGAGGCTGGTAGAGCCGGGCGTGACGAATCAATTGAGGCGGATTGTTACGTTCTTTTCAACGAAGAGGATCTGGACAAGCACTTCTATTTGCTAAACCAGACCAAACTGCGTATTAAAGAGATACAGCAGGTTTGGAAAGCAATTAAAGAACTTACCAGTTCCAGGATTTCGTTGTCAGCTCTTGAACTTGCCCGTAAAGCTGGTTGGAATGAAAATATTCTGGACGTGGAAACGCGTGTAACCACTGCAATAGCCGCGCTTGAGGAGGCCGGTTATATTCGGCGGGGGCAAAACAATCCATGTGTTTTTGCTGATAGTATCCTTGCGAAAACAGCTCAGGAGGCTATCGATAGAATAACAGTCTCTCCACGTTTTGATGACACTCAAAAGGAAGAAGCGATACGTATCATCAAAAAATTAATTTCGACGAGAAGCCGCAAGCATGTAAATGGCGAGATCCCGGAATCTCGTATCGATTATATCTCGGACCATTTGGGGATATCCCGGCAAGAAGTGATGCTGGTCATTCGCTTGTTGCGGGAAGAGAATATTCTGGCAGACGCTTGTGACTTGACAGCTTATATAAAAAAAGGTGAAAACAGCAATCGTTCGCTTGAAACAGTCCTTCTTTACAACCGTCTTGATGAATACCTTTTATCCGTTTTTACCGCAAAAGAACAATCTTTCAATCTGAAAGAGCTACGGAAAGAAGCCGAGATCGAGACTGGAAAAAGTATTTCGCCAGATAAGCTAAACAGACTCCTTAATTTTTGGTCTGAAAAGAACTGGATCAAACGGATATACTTGGATAAAGCGCATAATTATGTCACGATTGCCCGTACCGGATCGGTCCTCGATCTGGAAGAACTGACGGAAGGGAGGCATCTCTTGTCTGATTTCATCATTCGTTATTTGTTTGAGAAAACAGGACAGTCCAGCGAGCTGGAACAGAGCGGAAATATTTTGGTCGAGTTTTCCATGCTTGAGCTGAAAGAGGCGTATGAGAAGGATGTCAGGAAACAATTGTTTGGGCATACCATTCGGATGGAAGACATTGAAGATACTCTTTTGTATCTTTCGCGGATAGAAGCCTTACAGATCGAAGGTGGCTTCTTGGTGTTATACAACCGATTGCAGATAGACAGATTGGTTCTGAATAATAAGATGCAATATAAACAGGATGATTATCATAAACTCGAACTGTTTTATGCCAATAAGATCCAGCAGATTAATATTGTCGGTGAATATGTACGGAAAATGCTTTCCGGTAATAGCGATGCATTGGAATTTGTTGACGACTATTTCCAACTGAATTATTCGTCATTCCTCCAAAAATATTTCCCTGGTAAACGGAGGGATGAGATTAACCGGAAAATGACGAATACCAAACTTCAGCGGTTATTGGGGGAATTGTCCGAAACACAATTGGAGATTGTCAAGGATGACCGTCCCGGTTCTATAGTTGTCATGGCGGGACCCGGAAGTGGAAAGACACGTGTACTTGTTCATAAACTGGCTTACTTGCTGTTGGAGGAAGATGTCAAGCACGAACAACTCTTGATGCTGACTTTTTCTCGTGCTGCTGCGAGCGAATTCAGACGACGGTTATGGGATTTGATAGGGACTGCTGCTGGTTATGTTGAGATCAAGACTTTCCACTCTTATTGTTTCGACCTGTTAGGGCTGCAAGGTTCTTTAGAAAAATCATCTTCCGTAATTATCGATGCCGTGGGAAAAATAGGCAATGGGGAAGTAGAGATAAATCGTATTACAAAAACGGTTCTGGTGATTGATGAGGCGCAGGATATGACTGAAGACGAGTTTGCACTGGTGGAGGCGCTTATTCGTAAAAATGAGAACTTGAAGGTAGTCGCGGTAGGTGACGATGACCAGAATATTTACAGTTTCCGTCGTTCGAATTCCCGATATATGAGAAAGCTGGTCGATGAATACGGTGCTCGTACGCATGATTTGCTGGTCAATTTCCGAAGCAAAAAGTGTTTGGTTGAGTTTGCGAATCGTTTCTGGGAAACTATACCTGAAAGAATGAAGCAGTCGCGGATCATTTCTCACGACCAGGATGAAGGTGAGATCCGTATCGTTCAATACCAGTCGCCGAATATGGTTATACCATTGGTGCAGGATATTTGTGCAACCCCTCTGATCGGAACGACCTGCGTATTGACTCAGACAAACTGGGAAGCGATACAGGTTGCCTGTTTGTTGAAAGATAAACGTATGCCAGTCCGTTTGATTCAGTCGAACGAGGGTTTCCGTCTGTGCGATATGGATGAGATGCGTTTCTTCAACCGGATTTTAGGATCGCAAGCGGAGGTTCATCTGATAGATGAAGTATGCTGGGCTGAGGCAAAACAAGCTATTAAAAATGAATATTGTGAAACTGCTTCTTGGGAAATTTGCCGAGGGATTATTCAGAATTTCGAACAACTTTATCCCTGTAAGTATCGTTCGGATTGGGAAACGTATCTGTTTGAATCGAAGCTGGAAGATTTCTATGCCGTTCGGGGAGAAACTATCGTTGTTTCTACGATTCACAAGGCAAAAGGGAAAGAGTTTGATAATGTCTTTCTGCTTTTAAACGATAATAGGGATTTATTAGGGGATAATCAGCCTGTCACGGATGAAAAGAGACGTGAGATTTATGTAGCACTCACACGTGCCAAAAATAAGTTATCGATCCATTTGAATAGCTATTATCCGGAAATTTTCGGCAATGAGGAAAAAATTATCCGGTTCGATAAGGCTTATTATCCGATGCCGGAACGTTTGCTGTTCTTGCTTACGCATCGCGATGTATGGTTGGATTTTTTCAAAGATGCAAGGAGGCAGGAGTCGATTGGAAATCTGAAAAGTGGCATGCCATTGCGGTTGATGGAGGGCGGTTGTTGCGATTCGTCGGATAAGGAAGTTGTCCGTTTCTCAAACAGTTTCAAAAAAGAGATCGAGAAATGGCTGGATAAGGGATATGAACTGAAAGAGGCACGCGTTAATTTTGTCGTGTATTGGAAAAAAACGGGAGAAGAAGAGGAGGTAAAAGTTCTTTTACCGGAAATAGTGTTGGTAAAGGTGAGAAACTTAAATGTTTCGGAATTGATGATTTTATAAATGTGGAGGATGATATGAAAATACTGGAAACGGAACGATTGTTATTACGGGGATTGGAACAAGGAGATTTTAAGGATGTGTGCAAACTGTTGCAGGACGATGAAGTCATGTATGCCTATGAAGGGGCATTCAACGATCAGGAAGTGCAAAACTGGCTGGATAGGCAGTTCGGACGGTACCGGCACGACGGCTTCGGTTTATGGGGAGTGGTTGAGAAAGGTAGCAACGAACTGATTGGGCAGTGTGGTATTACTTATCAGGAATTTGACGGAAAACGAGTCCCTGAAATCGGTTACCTTTTTAGAAAGGAGTTTTGGCATAAGGGCTTTGCTATCGAAGCTGCTGTCGCTTGTCGGGAGTATGCTTTCCATACGCTTGGTTTCGAAGAGGTTTATTCGATCATACGGGATACCAATATTGCTTCCCAAAAAGTAGCGCGGCGCAATGGCATGCAAAAAGTGGCAACCTTCATAAAGCATTACCGAGGGGTGGACATGCCGCATTTTGTTTATAAAGTCAGTTTGTGTAAATGAGAAATCCAAAAGCGATTTCCCAGAACAAAATCGCTCTGATAATGATTATATAAAAAAGCCTTTTGCTTTCTTACGATCCGTATGTGATGAAAGGGCTTTTTCTTTTTATTTGGTAGATTTGTTGAAAGAATATTGTTTTATAGAATAATTTAACTAAATGGTAGATAAAATGATTATTTCTATTAATGTGTCAAATAAACTTCGTTTATATGAACATTATGTAATATAATGTAAGTATCTTTGCAGTCGGAATAAACAAGATAGAACCAAATGGAAGTACTTAAACACGAGTGTGGAGTCGCCATGGTCCGGTTACTAAAGCCTTTGGAATATTATCATCAGAAGTATGGAACCTGGATGTATGGGCTCAATAAGCTCTATTTGTTGATGGAAAAGCAGCATAACCGCGGTCAAGAAGGAGCCGGTTTAGCATGCGTCAAGTTGGAAGCTAGTCCCGGCGAAGAATATATGTTTCGGGAAAGAGCATTAGGCACAGAAGCCATTACCGAGATATTCGCAGCCGTTCATAAGTATTACAAGGATTTGCCGCCCGACAAACTGAACGATCCGCTTTTTGCTAAAACAAACCTTCCCTTTGCAGGAGAACTTTATATGGGACACCTGCGTTACAGTACGACCGGGAAATCCGGTATTTCCTATGTCCATCCTTTTTTACGCCGTAACAACTGGAGAGCCAAGAACCTTGCTCTTTGCGGTAATTTCAATCTTACTAACGTACAGGATATTTTTGAAGAGATAACAGCCATCGGTCAGCATCCGCGTGCCTATGCCGACACTTTCATCATGCTAGAACAGGTGGGGCACCGTCTGGACCGTGAGGTCGAACGCCTGTACCGGAAGTACGAAGCCGAAGGGCTGAAAGGAATGAATATCACCCATGCGATCGAGGCAAATGTCGACCTGTCGAATGTCCTGAAACGTTGTGCCCCGCAGTGGGACGGTGGTTTCGTGATCTGCGGACTGACCGGGAGCGGCGAATCTTTCAGCGTGCGCGATCCTTGGGGCATCCGTCCGGCGTTTTACTATGCCGATGACGAGATTGTGATCTTGGCAAGCGAACGTCCAGTAATCCAGACGGCCATGAATGTGCCTGCCGAAGATGTGCATGAACTGAAAAGGGGAGAGGCGCTGATCATCAACAAGCAAGGTGACTGGCATACCTCGCAGATTATGGAGCCGAAGGAGAATAAGGCATGCTCGTTCGAACGTATTTACTTCTCGCGTGGAAGCGATCGGGATATTTACCGCGAACGGAAACGGTTGGGTGAAAATCTTGTACCTGCAGTCCTGAAGGCTGTGGACAACGATCTGAACCATACGGTCTTTTCCTTTATCCCGAATACGGCGGAGGTTGCTTACTTCGGATTGCAGGAGGGCATGAACGAATATTTGAACAAGAAGAAAAAAGAATGGATCGCCGATCGTAGCCACCTGCTTCAGGAGGAAGAACTGGAACAAATCCTGTCCATGCGTGTTAGGTGTGAAAAAGTAGCGATCAAGGATATAAAATTGCGTACATTTATTGCTGAGGGAAACAGTCGTAACGATCTGGCTGCCCATGTGTACGATATCACGTACGGAAGCGTCGTGCCTTTCGAGGACAATCTGGTCGTGATCGACGACAGTATCGTGCGCGGTACGACACTCCGGCAGAGTATCATCGGTATTCTGGACCGCCTGAATCCGAAGAAGATCGTGGTGGTCAGCTCGTCTCCGCAGGTGCGCTATCCGGACTATTACGGTATTGATATGTCTCGTATGAGCGAATTTCTCGCGTTCAAGGCTGCCGTGGCACTTTTAGTGGACAAGGGGATGGAATCCGTTCTGCTCGATGCCTATAAGAAAGCCAAGCGGCAGCAGGTTATGCCGTGCGATGCGACCGTAAATTATGTGAAGGAGATTTATGCGTCTTTCACCGACGAGGAAATTTCGGCCAAGATGGTGGAACTGCTTACCCCCGTAGGAACACGTGCGAAGGTGGAGATTGTCTACCAGACACTCGAAGGGTTACATGCCGCTTGTCCTGATCATCCGGGCGACTGGTATTTCTCCGGTGATTATCCGACACCTGGTGGTGTACGAATGGTGAATGAAGCGTTCATTCATTATATGGAAGAGGAATATTGGGGAATTGAAAAATGATAATTGAATATTGAAAATGACAAGAAAAACAGCAACATTGGTCTTAGACGACGGAAGCATGTTTCACGGCTTCTCTTTTGGTTTTGACAAGGCAGTGGCCGGCGAAGTGGTGTTCAACACTGCTATGACCGGTTATCCCGAAAGTCTTACCGACCCTTCGTATGCCGGGCAGTTGATGGTTCTGACTTATCCGCTGGTCGGAAACTACGGGGTGCCTCCTTTCTCTATCGAAGAGAACGGCTTGCCTACCTTTATGGAGAGTGAGAAAATTCATGCGGAGGCGATTATCGTGAGTGACTATAGTGAAGAGTATAGCCACTGGAATGCTGTGGAAAGCCTTGGTGACTGGTTGAAACGTGAGAAGATTCCCGGAATTACCGGCATCGATACCCGTGCGCTGACAAAAAAGATACGAGAGCACGGGGTAATGATGGGACGTATCGTTATCGGTACCGCCGATAAAGAAGGTGAAAGTGGAGGGGAAATACCGGATTACGGTAGCATCAATTATGTGGATCGTGTTTCTTGCAAAGACATTGTCGCCTACTTACCTGACGGGATCACCACCCATTACCCTGTAGGCTTCGACAACTTTCAATTTTCAACTTTCAACTCTCAACTCTTGAAGCGTGTTGTGCTTCTCGATTGTGGTGTGAAAGCCAATATCATCCGTAACCTTTTGAAGCGGAATGTAGCGGTGATACGTGTTCCCTGGAACTATGATTTCAATCATTTGGAATACGACGGGCTTTTCCTTTCGAACGGCCCTGGCGATCCCAATACTTGCGATGTTGCTGTCCGGAATATCCGCAAGGCATTGGATGGGGACAAACCGATCTGTGGCATTTGCATGGGAAACCAGTTGCTTGCCAAAGCAGGCGGCGCTTCGATCTATAAACTGAAGTATGGCCACCGCAGCCATAACCAGCCGGTGCGTATGGTGGGGACGGAGAAGTGTTTTATCACCTCCCAGAATCACGGCTACGCAGTGGATAATGACACATTGGGGGCTGACTGGGAACCGCTCTTTGTCAATATGAACGACGGGACAAACGAAGGAATCCGGCATAAGACGAAGCCTTTCTTTTCTTCCCAGTTCCATCCCGAAGCATGTAGCGGACCGACCGATACGGAGTTTATCTTCGATAAGTTTGTCGATTTGCTTTAGGAATTGGGACGACAGATCTAAAAATGTTAACGAATAAAAGAGTCTGAAAATGAAAGAAGATATAAAGAAAGTCCTGATACTCGGTTCCGGCGCCCTAAAGATCGGTGAAGCGGGAGAATTCGACTATTCAGGTAGCCAGGCTTTGAAAGCCATCAAGGAGGAGGGAATCCAGACAGTGCTTATCAATCCGAACATCGCTACGGTACAGACTTCGGAAGGAGTGGCAGATACCGTTTATTTCCTGCCCGTCACTCCCTTCTTTGTCGAAAAGGTGATCGCCAAAGAACGTCCGGATGGCATCCTGCTCGCTTTTGGAGGCCAGACGGCGTTGAACTGCGGTGTGGCGCTTTACCAGAGTGGTGTGCTGGAAAAATATAACGTCCGTGTACTCGGTACTCCGGTACAGGCAATCATGGATACGGAGGATCGCGAACTCTTCGTCCGCAAACTCGACGAGATCGGTGTGAAGACGATCAAGAGCGAAGCGGTGGAAAATGCCGAAGATGCCCGCCGGGCTGCTGCCGAGTTAGGCTATCCGGTGATTGTCCGTGCCGCTTATGCTTTGGGCGGCCTCGGCTCCGGCTTCTGCGACAATGAGGAGGAACTGGATGTACTGGTTGAAAAAGCCTTCTCTTTCTCTTCTCAAGTGTTGGTGGAAAAGAGTTTGAAGGGATGGAAAGAAGTGGAATATGAGGTGGTGCGCGACCGTTTCGACAACTGTATCACGGTCTGCAACATGGAGAACTTCGACCCGTTGGGTATCCATACCGGCGAAAGCATCGTGATCGCTCCGTCACAGACACTGACCAACAGCGAGTATCATAAACTTCGTGAACTGGCTATCCGGATCATCCGTCATATCGGTATCGTGGGCGAATGTAACGTGCAATATGCTTTCGATCCGGAGAGCGAAGACTACCGCGTGATCGAAGTGAACGCCCGTCTTTCCCGTTCGTCTGCGCTGGCCTCTAAAGCAACTGGTTATCCGTTGGCTTTCGTCGCAGCCAAGTTGGGACTGGGTTACGGCCTTTTTGATTTGAAAAACTCGGTGACGAAGACGACAAGTGCTTTCTTCGAACCGGCTCTCGACTATGTGGTCTGCAAGATCCCGCGCTGGGATTTGGGTAAGTTTCATGGTGTGGCTCGTGAGTTGGGGTCGAGCATGAAATCTGTGGGCGAGGTGATGGCGATCGGGCGCACCTTCGAAGAGGCGATCCAAAAAGGGTTGCGTATGATCGGACAGGGCATGCATGGTTTCGTGGAAAACAAGGAGCTGGTGATAACCGACATCGACAAGGCACTCCATGAACCGACCGACACCCGTATCTTCGTTATCTCCAAAGCGTTCCGTGCCGGATATACCATCGATCAGATACACGAACTGACCAAGATAGACCGGTGGTTCCTACAAAAACTCTACGGAATCATGTGCACCTCCAAGGAGTTGCATAAATTGACAATTGACAATGGACAATTGGCAATTAAAAAAGAATATCGCAATCCTGATAATTGTCAATCGTCCATAGTCTATAGTTCATTGCTTCGCAAGGCGAAACGGCAAGGTTTCTCCGATTTTCAGATAGCTCGCGCCTTCGGCCTTGAGGGAAATATAGAAAAAGGTATGATGCAAATCCGCCAGTTTCGTAAGGAACACGGCATCGTTCCGGTAGTGAAACAGATCGATACGCTGGCTGCTGAATACCCGGCGCAGACGAACTATCTGTATCTGACCTATAGCGGTACGGAAAACGACGTGCAGTATCAGGGTGACCACCGTTCCATCGTCGTGCTGGGTTCCGGCGCTTACCGGATCGGCAGTTCGGTCGAGTTCGACTGGTGTGGCGTGCAGGCGTTGGAAACGATCCGTAAGGAAGGTTGGCGTTCAGTGATGATCAACTACAATCCCGAAACAGTTTCGACCGACTATGATATGTGTGACCGCCTTTACTTCGATGAACTGACCTTCGAGCGTGTGATGGATATCCTCGAACTGGAAAATCCGCATGGCGTGATTGTCTCGACAGGCGGCCAGATACCCAATAACCTGGCGATGCGTCTGGACGAGCAGCATGTTAATATCTTGGGGACATCCGCCAAGAGTATCGACAATGCCGAAGATCGCGAGAAATTTTCCGCCATGCTGGACCGCATCGGTGTAGACCAGCCGCGTTGGAAAGAGCTTTCGTCGATGGAAGATATCAACGAGTTTGTGGCTGAGGTGGGTTTTCCGGTCTTGGTTCGTCCGAGTTATGTGCTGAGTGGCGCCGCCATGAATGTCTGCTCCAACCAGGAAGAACTCGAACGCTTCTTGCAGCTGGCAGCCAACGTGTCGCAGAAACATCCGGTCGTTGTCAGCCAGTTCATCGAACATGCCAAGGAAGTGGAAATGGATGCTGTAGCCGATAAGGGTGAGATCGTCATGTATGCAATCTCCGAACATATCGAGTTTGCCGGTGTGCATTCCGGCGATGCAACTATCCAGTTTCCCGCACAAAAGCTGTATGTTGAAACGGTCCGCCGCATCAAGCGTATCAGCAAGCAGATCGCAAAAGAGCTGAATATCTCTGGTCCGTTCAACATCCAATATCTGGCGAAAGGCAACGAGATCAAGGTGATCGAATGTAACCTTCGCGCGAGCCGTTCCTTTCCTTTCGTCAGCAAAGTATTGAAGATTAACTTTATTGAACTGGCCACTCGCATCATGTTAGGTTTACCTGTCGAGAAACCTAATAAGAACGAATTCGATCTGGATTATGTAGGTATCAAAGCCTCGCAGTTCTCCTTCAACCGCTTGCAGAAAGCTGACCCTGTTTTAGGTGTTGATATGGCTTCGACGGGCGAGGTCGGGTGTATCGGCGACGATGTTTCCGAGGCTGTTTTGAAAAGTATGCTTTCCGTCGGTCTCCGTATCCCAGAAAAGAATATTCTGCTCTCGACGGGTACGCCAAAACAGAAAGTGGCCATGTTGGATGCCGCCAAGATGCTGGCATCGAAAGGCTACAACCTCTTTGCAACAGGCGGGACACACCGCTTTCTCGAAGAAAACGGCATCTCCAGTACGCGGGTTTACTGGCCGAGCGAGGAGGACATGGAACCTCAAGCACTCACCATGCTCCACGAAAGGAAGATTGACATGGTTGTGAATATTCCGCGCGACCTTTCAGCCGGTGAGTTGAATAATGGCTATAAGATCCGTCGTGCCGCCATCGATCTGAACGTTCCGCTCATCACAAATGCCCGTCTGGCAAGCGCCTTTATCGAAGCATTTTGCACGCTGGGCATGGACGATATACAAATCCGAAGCTGGCAGGAGTATAAGTGATTTGTTACTTTTGGATCAAGTTCAAAGTAACAGAAATAATTATTACATTTGTGGTAATTAAAATAAACCAATATGAAGATAGGATTATTTATTCCCTGTTATATCAATGCGGTATATCCGGAAGTTGGTGTTGCTTCCTATAAATTATTGAAAAGTCTCGGGTTGGATGTGGATTATCCGTTAGACCAGACTTGTTGTGGCCAGCCAATGGCAAATGCCGGATTCGAGCATGAATCGGCAGGGTTGGCGCTGCGTATGGAAGAACTGTTCCGTTCGTACGATTATGTGGTTGGCCCTTCTGCCAGTTGTGTCGCTTTCGTGAAAGAGAATCATCCCGGTATTCTGGAAAAGGCAGGTCATGTGTGTATGAACAGCAAGAAGATTTATGATATCTGCGAGTTTCTGCACGATATTGTGAAGGTCAAGGAACTGAAAGCTGAATTTCCCCACAAGGTAAGCATTCACAATAGCTGTCACGGTGTGCGCGAGTTGCATCTTTCTTCTCCGAGTGAACGGAATATCCCGTATTTTTCTAAGTTGCGCGATCTCCTCTCTTTGGTGAAAGGCATTGAGATATTCGAACCGAAACGTATCGACGAGTGCTGTGGGTTCGGTGGCATGTTTGCGATTGAGGAACCCGAAGTGTCCGTCTGTATGGGACGAGATAAGGTGAAAGATCACATGAGCACAGGAGCCGAGTACATCACCGGTGCCGACAGTTCCTGCCTGATGCATATGGAAGGCGTGATCAAGCGTGACAACCTTCCAATCAAAACGATTCATATTGTTGAAATATTAGCCTCCGGATTATGAGCACGAAACATTCAAAAGCGGCTGCCCGCTTCATCGGGAACCGCAAGCAGGAAGCCTGGCACGACGAAACCCTCTGGATGGTGCGTGCCAAACGGGATAAAATGAGCCATTCGCTTCCCGAATGGGAACGCTTGCGTGAACTGGCTTGTGAGATCAAACTTTATTCGAACAGCCATTTGGATGTCCTTTTGGAAGAGTTCGAGAAGAACGCCACGGCCAACGGAGCGATTGTCCATTGGGCGAAAGACGCGGCGGAACATAATGCGATCGTCGAGGAAATCCTGCAACAGCACAAGGCGCATACGCTGATAAAGAGCAAATCCATGTTGACAGAAGAGTGTGGCATGAACGATTACCTGTTCGGAAAAGGTTACGATATAATCGAGAGCGACCTCGGCGAACGTATTCTTCAATGGATGAAACTTCATCCCAGCCATATCGTGATGCCCGCTATCCATATCAAGCGGCAGGAGGTGGGCGAGATGATGGAGCGCGTGTTAGGTACGGAAAAAGGCAATTCCGACCCGACCTATCTGACACATGCCGTCCGCAAAAATATGCGTGAGAAATTCCTGACAGCCGATGTTGCCATGACGGGAGCTAACTTTGCAGTTGCTTCGACCGGAGAGATAGTGGTCTGCACCAACGAGGGGAATGCAGATATGGGAACTTCTTTCCCGAATGTTCACATTGCGACGTTCGGAATGGAGAAGATTGTGCCGGATCGGGACTCGTTAGGTGTCTTCACCCGCCTGCTGGCACGCTCCGGCACGGGGCAGCCGATCACTTCCTACACTTCTCACTATTGTAAACCGAAAGAAGGAGGTGAGTTTCATATCATCATAGTCGATAACGGGCGGAGTGATATCCTGGCATGTCCCGATCATATCCGTACGCTGAACTGCATCCGTTGTGGCGAGTGTATGAATACTTGTCCGGTCTATCGCCGTAGCGGTGGTTATTCCTATACATATTTTATACCCGGCCCGATTGGGATCAATCTAGGGATGCTGAAAGATCCGGTGAAATATTCGGACAATGTTTCTGCCTGTTCGTTGTGCCTCTCTTGCTCGAATGTCTGCCCGGTCAAGATAGACCTCGGCCAACAGATCTATCGCTGGCGTCAGGACTTGGATAAGATAGGGAAAGCGAGTACGGAGAAAAAGATTATGTCCGGCGGTATGAAGTTCCTGATGGAACGTCCGAAACTGTTCAATACGGCTTTGAAGTTTGCCCCGGTAGTCAATAACATGCCTCGTTTTATGATCTACAACGCTTTGAATGCATGGGGGAAGGGCCGTGAACTGCCAGCTTTTGCCAAGCAGTCGTTCAATGAAATGTGGAAAAGTAACAAGATAAAATAATGTAGGGGTGAAGTATGCTTGCCCTTAAAATGATACGACAATGAGTAGCAAAAACGATATATTATCTGCTATCCGTCGTCACACCGGCAAACGTTACGATATGCCGGAACTGACGCTGGATGCCATCACTTACGAAGATAAAATCCTTCAGTTTACCGACTCTCTGAAAGCTGCTGGGGGGCAAGTCGTCCTGATGCAGCCTGGAGACGATATCAACGATATTATTCGTCACCATTTTCCTGATGCAATCCGTATCGCCTCCAATCTGTCCAGTATTACCTGTGCCACCTTTAATCCGGACGATCTCGACGATCCTCGTGAGTTGGACAATACAGACCTTGCCATCGTGGAAGGCCATTTTGGTGTAGCCGAGAACGGGGCTGTCTGGATTACCCGCCAGGTAAAGCATAAGGCATTGTATTTTATCTCCAACAGCCTGGTTATGCTGATAGACCGCAATTCGATCGTGAACAATATGCATGAAGCCTATAAACGGACGGAAAACATGACATACGATTTCGGTGCTTTTATCTCAGGCCCCTCTAAAACAGCTGATATAGAACAGGCTCTTGTATTGGGTGCACATGGCCCGGTCAAGGTATTGGTTGTGTTGAAATAGGATGTGTTCCCATAGAAAAAACAGGGTAACGCAGATCTTGCCAATTGGGTGGATTTGCGTTACCCTATATGTCCTGTTGTTATTAATCTACATTTCGTTTGTTAAACAACGAAGCGATCCATAACATCAGAATGGCTCCGACTGTCGCCGTAATCAGACTGCCGATAATACCGGAAGCTGCAATTCCGAGTAATCCGAATACCCAGCCGCCCAATACACCGCCGGCTATTCCCAAAATCAGATTGATTATTACTCCGAAGCCACCGCCCCGCATGATTTTACCGGCCAGAAAGCCGGCTGCTATACCTATGATAATGTACCATAAAAATCCCATAGCTTTTAAATTTTATGTTGTTATTGTATATATAACCGCTCATGGAGGCATGAAGTTTATTGCAGTAAAGGATTCCTTTTTCAAAACACCGGTGTTTTGAAAACAAAACATATATGCTTTGAAAAGGGCTGTCATTGCAATCGCTTAAACCTGTTTTCCCATTTGATAGGCATCTTTCATGGCGGGATTTCCGTTGATCTCTCCTTTGTGCCAAACGCCTAATCCGAACACGGTTCCTTTTATTACGGGATCTTCCAGGCAGTCCAGGAATCCCTGGAAAGTGTCGATCGTGCGGAGCATTTTCTTACGGCTGCCGTTACGATGAAATAAAATTCCTTGCCATTCATCTCCGTGTATCTTCCACAGCAGCGGTCTATCAGGGTTTTCATTTGAGCGCTTATTGTGTAGAAATAGACTGGGGTAGCCATTACGATCACATCGGCATCCACCATTTTTTCGATGATTTCTGCCGCGTCGTCTTTTTGAGGGCATGGCTTCTGGTACAGACTGCATGTACTGCATCCCGTACAGTAATGGATTGTTTTGTCTCTCAGGAAAATCTTTTCCACTTCATGATTGCTTTCTGCCGCACCACGCATAAATTCGTCACAGAGTGTGTCTGAGTTGCCGCCTCGGCGGGGACTGGATGATAAGATCAATACTTTTTTTGCCATACTTGTATATTAGTTTAAATCGCTATTAAAAATGTTCCGGAGGAACAGATACAAAGTTACTGTGACAGGCTGGTTCGGATTGTATATGAATTACGGGGATAAGTACCATTTTTACAGGATAAGGGTATACATCCTGATTTTTGGTCAACGGACAGGCGTGTAGTCTATCTCGGACTCTTCGTCCGTCGCTTCGAGCTTGAATATGACAGGGCGTAATCCGTCATTGCAACTGCAGATGGCAACTCCCGGTTTTCTGATCCAGTCTCCATAATAGAATACTTCTTTTCCGGCACCATGTGACAACGCAAAAGCATATTGGTAAATCGCTTTCCAAGCCTCGTCACAAAAACCTTCCGGCTTGGCATAATCAGCATAAAAAACTTGTCCTTCTTTCAGCATGGGGCAGGCGGTCAGTCCTTCGGCGCCGTATTCGCGGGCCAGTTGTTCATCTAAAGTAGTTTTTAATACCGTAATCTTGACTTTTTTCATCTGATATGTTTTTTGATGGTTTAACAATGAAAATCTGAATCAGAACAGGAAACCGAGTGAGAAACTCATTATGTTTGTTCGTTTTTCAATGTTGAGAGTCCCTTTCTGGTTGGCCTCGGTACCTATCTCACGGAAATCGGAAGCTACCTCGTTCAAACCGAATTCATAACTGAAGTCAAGAAACAGACGCCAGATACTGACTCCCAGCCCGGCGGCTATGCTGATGCCGAAAGGGGTATTGTCGTCTTCAAACTCGCGGGGTCTGTCTGTCATATCTGTACTGTAGCGCGTTTTGTAGTTGTATTTGATATTGGGGCCGAACATCATGCTTAATGCGTACGGACCTTCTTTTACCAGATAATAACCGATCATCACCGGAACTTCGAGCGTGGCGGACTTATAAGTAATCCGGTTCTTGCCGATAGGCATTTGGGTGTTTGTCCCGTCAGGCAGGCTGTTTTCCGTCTGTGGTATGTTGAAACGTATGTCACCTTCCGTATATTGCCATGCCAAGCTGGGTTGAATATAGAAACGATCGATATTGACTCGTGCAAACACAGCTGCTTGGTAACCTACCTTATATTGCAGACGTATGTCTTCCATCTCCTGATTGTCTATCGTCAACGATTTGACAATCGGGAGCGCGGCATTGACTCCGACTTTTCCTCCCCAGTTGAATGTCTTGTCTTCGATCTTGATAAACTTCTGGGCGTTGGCCGAGAAACAGAATGGAAGTATCAGCAATATAAGGTAAATTTTCTTCATGACTATTTTTTCTTTCTGACCGACCAGCCGAATTTACCGACAAAGTCGCCCAATCCGTAATATTTGCCATGTGAATAAGCCAGCAGGTCAGCACGCTGCATATCGAAAGCTCCCGTTTCCGGGTCCAGATATTTGTCGTCGGCCTGCACGTTTACCACATCGGCGATAAACATGTCATGGCTGCCTAATGCCATTACTTCTTTTACCCGGCATTCGATGCAGAGCGGGCATTCTTCGATGATTGGAGCATTTACGACTGAGGCTTTTCCTGGCGTCAGTTTCATCTCTTCGAACTTAGTATGATCTTTGCCGGAATTGACACCACACCAGTCTGTTGCGTATGCTAAAGAGCGGGTTGTCAGGTTAATCACAAATTCCATGTTCTTTTTCAAGATCGGGTAGGAGTGACGTTCCGGACGGACGGAGATATAACACATCGGTGGGTTAGTACATATCGTACCCACCCACGCGACAGTGATAATATTGTATTCTGAAGGCTCAGAGCCGCAACTAACCATTACTGCTGGCAGCGGATAGATCATCGTGCCGGGCTTCCAGTCGTGTTTCATGACAATTGGTAATTGACAATGGGCAATTAAAAGACTGCGACAAATAATTGTCGATTGTTAATTATTTAACGATGATGTCTTCTTTATTAATCTTACGTTCGCAATAATGGCATCTGATCGTACCCTTTTCTTTGTCGATTACATCGAAACGAGTCGGCATTGGTTCATTATTGGTAATACATTTCGGATTGTTGCATTTTACGAGCCCTACCAGTTCGTCTGGTAAGGTAACGGTCTTTTTCTCCACCACTTCGTAATCGCGGATAATGTTCAGGATCACGTTTGGGGCGATCAGGGCGATGCGGTTGATCTCTTCGTCACAGAAGAACTTGTCGGAGATTTTGATCATGCCTTTACTGCCCATTTTATTGCTGTGGAAATTGTTGCCGATCGTAATCGTATTGTCCATGTTTTCCAGCCCCAGTAATTTGGCTACTTTAAACAACTGGCTGGGGGGAATATGATCAATGGCAGTACCGTTCTCTAAAGCGGCGACCTGCAATTCTTTTTTCTTTTCTGCTGACATAACTTTTGATAATTGAAAATTGATAATTGAAAGTTGAAAATCAGGAAACGGGATTCTTAATCTTCAACGGAAATGCCCAACACTTCGCAGATGATGGCTTGACGGGCGAACAGTCCGTTGCGTGCCTGCTGGATATAATAGGCTTTCGGATTATCGTCCACATCATAAGCGATTTCGTTCACGCGAGGCAGCGGATGCAGGATGCGCAAGTTCTCGCGACTGTTTTTCAGCATGTCATTCTTCAGTATATACACATTCTTTACACGTTCGTATTCTTCGAGGTCGGTGAAACGTTCGCGTTGTACACGGGTCATGTACAGAATATCCGTCTGGTTGATGATGTCTTCCGTAAATTCGGTATATTCGTTGTATTTGATGCCATGTTTGTCGCAGAAGTTTTTCTGTTCGTCCGGCATGCGGAGTTCGTTTGGTGCGATAAAGTTGAATGTCGGGTTGAAATGAGACATACCTACTATCAGTGAGTGTACGGTACGTCCGTATTTTAGGTCGCCTACCATTGTGATGTTGAGATCGGTCAGCTTGCCTTGTGTCTTTTGAATGGAATAGAGGTCCAGCATTGTCTGGGAAGGATGCTGGTTTGCTCCGTCACCGGCATTGATGATAGGCACGTCCGTAACCTCCGATGCATAACGGGCGGCGCCTTCCAAATGGTGGCGCATAATGATAAGATCGACGTAGTTGCTTACCATCAGGATGGTATCTTTCAGTGTTTCGCCTTTGGAGGAACTAGTCGTGGAAGCGTCGGAGAAACCGATCACACGGCCGCCCAACCGGTTCACCGCAGTTTCGAAACTCAGACGTGTGCGGGTGGAGGGTTCGAAGAACAAGGTCGCTGCAACTTTGCCTTCCAGTACCTTACGGTTCGGATTTGCTTCAAACTTCCTGGCGTTATCCAGAATACGAAGAATGTCCTCTTTGGAGCATTGATCGATAGAAACTAAACTTTTACTTTTCATTGTTGTGTATATTCTGTCTTATGCCCACAAAAGTATAAAAAAATGAATAGACAATGTCATGGCTCCGCTTATTTTTCATTTGATAAAAAAGGACCTGTTTCGTTGAAGTTTGGATACTTTTTCTGAAACAGGTCCTATGGAATAGGTAAAAGGTCCGGTTTAGAAGGTTTTTGGCTTTTATGGATAAAAAATGTTTTCTTATTCTCTACCGCCGCCTAAAGCTTGATAAAGGTTGATCACGCTTTGTATCTCGGTGAACCGGTTAGCTGTTTGTGACAGCTGTGCACTCAACAAGGACTGGCGGGCGGTCAGCACTTCCAGATAGGTCGTCGTACCATGTTCCATCAGCAACGAGGTGCTTTCCAATGCTTTTTCCAAGGATTGGATTTGCTTTTCGAACAAAAGGGTCTTGGCCTTGCTTGTCTGGCAGGCGACTAAAGCGTCGTTGACTTCGCTACCGGCATTCAGCAAGGCTTGCTGGAAAGACAGGCTTGCTTCTTCCTGCTGTGCTTTGGCGATGCGGTATTGGGCCATGATCTGTCCTTTATTGAACAATGGTTGTGTGAGTGAGCCGACTGCCGAAGCCAGGAATTTGCCTGGATTGACGATCATACTCCCTGCCGAGTTGGTCCATCCGGCACTTCCACTCAGTACGATGGAAGGATAGAAAGCGGCACGAGCCTGGTTGGTTGCGTAAAATGCTTGTTCCAGCGAACGTTCGGCAGCACGTACATCGGGACGGTTCGATAACATTTGCATCGGTACGCCGACTGCTACGTCTTCCGGGAGCCGCTGGTCGGCCAGCTTTCCACGTTCGTAGCGGCGCGGTGTCTCAGCGAGCAATAGGGCGAGACTATTTTCGACTTGGTTGATCTGCTCTTTCAAGTCAAGAATGGAAGTCTGTACGCTGTAGTAAGCCGCTTCCATTTGGGAAGTGGCCGCCTCGTTGGCTAATCCAGCATCCATCAATGCACGGGTAGAAGCCACCGTCTCTTTCCAGGCTTCTTCTGTCTGTTGCGAAATGGCTAACTGTTCATCTAACATCAACAATGTATAGTATACGTTGGCGATCCCGGCGATCAACTGGGTACGCACAGCCTGCTGGTAGTCCTTGCTTTGGGCATACAGTGCTTTGGCCTGTTGCTTGGCATTGCGCAGACGTCCGAAGATGTCCAGTTCCCAACTGGCTGTGACTGGCAGCGTGTATGTCTTTGTCGCTTTCCCACCGTCGAAACTGCTGATCGTTCCTTGCGGGGAAAGTGCGAACGAAGGAAGGAAAGCAAGTTTTGCCGACATTAACGCCGCTTCCGCTTCCTCGATCTGCAATTGGGCGGACCGGAGATCGGTGTTGTTTTGTAACCCTTGTTCGATAAGAGCCTGTAACTGCGGGTCCGTAAAAAGTTCCCGCCAGTTCACATTACCGAAGTTGGTCGTATCATCGACAGCCACCTCTTCTCCGTACAGGTTGTCCGGAGTCGTCTCGGCCGGTTGATATTTGGTGTATATGCCGCAACTGCTCAACAGGGCGGTTGCGGTTGTTAATACGATTATTTTCTTCATACCTTATTTATTTTCATTGTTTAAACCGTCACGTTCGGTTTGGCTCTTTTGCTTTTCCAACGCAACTTGCATATCGGTTTCAACTTCCATCGGCGGACGGATTTTTTCTTGCATGTATTCGAAAATGATGTAGAATACCGGCACGACGAACAGTAATGCCAATGTCCCGACTGCCATACCGCCGACAACACCTGTTCCTAATGAACTGTTACCGTTGGCTCCGGCTCCGGATGCGAACATAAGCGGAAGCATACCGAAGATCATCGTAAGTACGGTCATCAAAATCGGACGTAAACGGGCTTGTGCGGCCGAATAAGCCGATTCGACGATCCCCATCCCTTTACGACGGCGTTCGATGGCGAACTCAGTAATCAAAATTGCCGTCTTGGCCAAAAGTCCGATCAACATGATTACACCGGTCTGCAAGTAGATGTTATTTTCCAATCCAAACAGTTTGGCAAACAGGAATGAACCCATCAAACCGAACGGAACAGACAGGATAACGGCCCAGGGCACAAGAAAACTTTCGTACAGACAAGCCAGAATCAAGTAGATAAGCAAGATACAGACCGCATAGATAAAGAGTGTCTGCGAGCCTCCCGTATTGGCCTCTTCACGTGCCATACCGCCATACTCGTACCCGTATCCTGTCGGCAGCATTTGGGCAGCCACTTCCTCGATGGCCTGTTGTACTTCACCCGTGGAATATCCCGGTGCCGGGTTCACATTGACTGTGATACAGCTAAAGAGGTTGAAACGATTGGATACTTCAGGTCCGAGTACCCGTTTCAGGGTTACGAACTGGCTGAGCGGAGCCATTTCCGTCCCGTTGCGGACGAACATGTTGTTCAGGGCTTGTTCGTCAAGACGATATTCAGGTGAGGCTTGTGACATCACACGGTATACTTTCCCGAATTGGTTGTAGTTGGAAACGTATGCACCACCACAATAGCTACCCAATACGTCGAGAACCGTCGAAGGTGAAATGCCTGCCCGTTTACATTTGGCTGCATCCACATCGACCGATATCTGCGGGAAGTTCATTGCATAAGAAGTATAAGCCATTGCAACTTCTGGGCGCTGGTTTAAAGCTCCGATATACTGCATGGCGTTGCCGTAGAAAGTGCTCATATCTCCACCTGTACGGTCCTGCAAGTTCAACTCGATAGAGTTACCCAGACCGTAGCCCGGAATCATACCCGGCTGGAAGCAGAATATCTGCGCTTCTTTGATTTGGGCGAATTGTGAGTTTAGGCGGGCTACTACTGCGTCGGAAACATGTTCGGCCCCTTTTCTTTCATCCCAGTTTTTCAAACGGATGATTGCCATACCGTAGGAAGTACCTTGACCGGCCAGGAAGCCGTAGCCAGCTACGCGGGCGTAGTGTTCTACTTCGGGCGTGTTCTTCAGGATATTCTCTACTTTGTCCAGCACCTTGCCCGTTTCTTCCAATGTGCTACCCGGAGCAATGGCCACGTTTGCCATGATGGTCCCTTGGTCTTCTTGCGGGACAAGACCTGTTTTGGTATTGCTGATAAGCCATCCCAGCAGAATAATGGATGCGATCGTTCCGGCCCATACCATCCAGCGGTGGTGAATAAAGAACATGACGCCTTTTTTGTATTTGCCCAACACGGCATTGAAAGAGGCATTGTAGGCTGCACGTACACGTCCGTTGAAACTTTTGGCACTCTTGTTTCCATCGCTCGGGCGCATCATCATAGCACACAAGGCGGGGCAGAGCGTCAATGCACAGATCATGGAAAGACCTACGGAGGTTGCCATCGTCACACCGAATTGTGTGTAGAAAATACCAGAAGTACCGCCCATGAAAGTTACCGGTATGAACACGGCCATGAACACACAGGTACAAGAGATAACGGCCATCGTCACGTCACCCATCGCATCTTTCGTCGCTTGATAGGACGAGGTGTAACCCGCATCGAATTTCGCCTGTACGGCTTCTACCACTACGATCGCGTCATCCACTACCGTACCGATGGCAAGCACCAGGGCAAACAGGGTCAGAATGTTGATCGTGAATCCGGCTGCGGTCAGACAGGCGAATGTACCGATCAACGAAACGATGATTGAAATAGACGGGATCAAGGTACTCTTGAAGTCTTGCAGGAAGAAATACACCACGAGGATTACGAGGATGATCGCCACGATCAGTGTTTCGACTACATTATAAATAGAAGCAAATAAGAAGTCGTTGGAGCTCATCATCGTGATGAATTCCATACCTGTAGGCAATTCTTCTTTCATCTTTTCCAATTCGGCGGCAATACGTTCGTTGACTTCCGTAGCATTGGAACCGGCTACCTGGTAAATCATGAATGTCACGGCTGGTTTGCCGTCCATTTGGCTGTCGAAACCGTAACTCAATGTTCCCAACTCAACCTTAGCGACATCTTTCAGGCGTAAGACAGAACCGTCTTCCTGAGCACGGACGACGATATTCTGGAATTCTTCTACGCTCTTCAAGCGTCCACGATATTTCATCGTATATTGGAAAACGTTTTTCGAGTTTTCACCCAGCGAACCGGTCGGAGCCTCGATATTCTGTTCTCCTAATACAGCAGTCACATCCGATGGAACCAAGCCGTATTGGGCCATTCGTTCGGGGTTCAGCCAGATACGCATACTATAGGTATCACCCAACTCCATTACGTCACCTACGCCTTCGATACGTTTGATACGTGGGATGACGTTGATGTCGAGGTAGTTTCCGAGAAAGGTCTTGTCAAATCGTCCGTCAGTGCTGACAAGTGCGTCGATCTGCAGGAAGCTGGTCTGTCGTTTTTGAGTGCTGACACCGATACGGGTTACTTCAGCAGGCAATAAACCCTGTGCCTTCGTTACACGATTCTGTACGTTGACGGCTGCCATATCGGGGTTTGTCCCTTGTTTGAAATATACCTCGATCGTTGCCGAACCGGCATTGGTTGCTGTTGAAGTCATGTACATCATGTTTTCCACACCATTGATGCTTTCTTCCAGTGGCATGATAACACTGTTCATCACCGCATTGGCATCCGCTCCGGTATAGGTTGCCGATACGTGGACCGTAGGCGGCGCAATGTCAGGATATTGCTCGACCGGCAAGGTAAAGAGCGAAATTAGTCCGATCGCCAAAATAAGAATGGAGATGGAGATGGCCATAACAGGCCGTTTGATAAATATATTTCCTTTCATACTTCGATCCTTTATTTAACTTGCGTTCCTTCGCGTACTAACCCGGCTCCTTCGGATACGATTTCTTCGCCAACCTTCAATCCGTCAAGTACGATATATTCGCGACCGTCGTTGATTTCAGCTACAGTAATCAATGTGGAAACAGCTTTCCCATCCACCACTTTATAGACAAGCGTCTTGTCCTGCAAACGGACTGTTGCACCTTGAGGAATTACGATACAGTCTTTATAAGTTTGCGGTATGAGCACATTGCCGGAGGCTCCGCTATGAAGCAGGCGGGATTCGTTAGGGAATACGGCACGCACGCCGACTGTCCCGGTCTTCCGATCGATCACTCCGCTAATCGATTCGATCTTTCCTTTTTGTTCGTAAATGGACTGGTCATTCAGTTTCAACGACACTTCCGGCATGTTTTTCAACGCTTCGTCCATGCTTTTGTACTGGCGGCTCATAGCCAGTAATTGATTTTCGGTCATGGAGAAGTAAACATACATGTTCGAATTGTCGGAAACAGTTGTCAACGGTTGGGGAATACTGGCGCTGACCAATGCTCCGGCACGGTAAGGCAACATACCGACAACTCCGTCGGACGGACTTTTGACTTCCGTATAAGACAGGTTGTTGCGGGCGTTCACTTCTTGTGCTTCCGCCTGCGCCAGTTGTGCTTTGGCCGTCAGATAGCTGTTTTCGCTTGTTTTCAGGTTGAAAGCGGAAACGACTTTTTTCGCAAATAATTCTTTAGTACTGTTGTAGTTCAGTTCGGCTGTAGCTAAAGCTGCTTTTGCCACTTCCACATTTGCCTGGGCTGTCTTTAAAGCAGCTTTGTAAGGAACTTGGTCTATAACAAAAAGTAATTGTCCTTTCCGTACGACCTCTCCTTCGGTTACACAAAGCCTTTCGATCGTTCCCGATACTTGCGGATAAATGTCTATATCCTGGCGACCGCGGATCGTGGCCGAATAAGGGGTTGTCAGCTCTTTGTTTGCCGTAGAAACTTTCATCGTCGCGTAAGATGCTTTCATCTGTGCATCCGGTGCATGTTTGCAGGATGCCATCCACATAGTCGTACAGCCGATAACTGCCATCAGCCGTATCCATTTTGCATTTGCTCTTGTCATATTCGTTTTATTCATTAAAAATGACGCAAATGTACCTTAAAAAGAGCGGTTTTATTTGTCTGAATGTCTATATAAATCTTCCATATTTATACAGTATAGATATTTTAAGAAAAGAATGATTGAAAAAAAACAAATAACTATAACTTATTGCCGTGTATTATGTAAATAGGGCGTTTGGAGGAGGAAGACAGGTTTATGGGGAAGATAAATTTCACGAGAGAGGGGTGGTGTGCACACCACCCTCTTCTCTATTTTTATTGCAGATATTCTGCCAGTTTGGTTGGCAAGTAGAATGTATTGTTTTTGTCAACGTATACGATTACCGAATTCAGGCGGATTTCTTCCCGGCCTTTCTTTCCGATCGTCACGATGTTGCTGAACGGCGTGATGTTGATCTGCTTCCTTTTGTTTTTTACGACCAGTGAAGGAGAACCTTTCTCGTCTTTAGCCGGAACGATTTCACATTTGAAATCTTTGAATACTTCCGTGTGAGGAGCGAAGTTTCCGGCTGTCAGTTCTTCCAGCGTGTCGTGTGTCATGCCGAACAGGGCACAGAGATAATGATTCAGTTCGATATTCGTGTGCATACCGAGAGGTAAGCTTGTACGGTCGGGATGGTAAGCTGCAAGGAACACCTCTTCGCCTGTGTGGCCGCCGGTTGTGAAACCGAAACAGGTTCTGGAGGTAAGCAGCTTGGACATGAAAGTCGTCAGCGAACTGCTGTATAAAGAGCCTTTGCCTTCGATCGAGCGTTCATTTTCCGGGATCGGGCTGTTTTTGTAATTCTTGCAATGGTTCAAGGCTTCCAGTTCTTCAGGTGTCAGTTCGAAGCCGGCATATTCCCGGAAGACGTTTTGCACTTCGGAATTCGGTACACTGTTCACTTTCTTGGCAAAGCCTTCGGCTGTCAATTTATACAAAGAAAGCTGATGGAACAACTGGTCCTTGCTCAGTTTATCGTAACCTTTACAGTCGGCACGGCCGATACTGATACCGCTGTTGCCATGATCGGGAACGATCACTACGGCAGTCTCGCCATTCTGACGGGCAAATTCGAGGGCAGCACCGCAAGCACGGTCGAAAGCCAACATATCCGTGGCCATGCCGACCGGATCGTTCGCGTGGGCAGCCCAGTCGACCTTGCTGCCTTCCACCATTAGGAAGAAACCGTTCGGGTTTTGGGATAACTTTTCGATTGCCTTGCGTGTCATCTCTTCCAAGGATGGCTGTTGGCTCGGATCTCGGTCGATGTCGTAAGCCATTTCCCGATCTCCGAACAAAGCCCACATATTGTTGCCTTTGTAATTACGCATACCGTCGATGTCATTCTTGAAAATACCGTATCCGTTACCTTTCAGGTAGGCTTCGCTCTCTTCGGGAAGCAGGCTGACGCCGCCACCGATCACGACGTTCAGGTCGTTGTGAGCCATCTGCGGAGCGATCCATTCATATTTGCCACGGTTGTAGCTGTGGGCGGAGCAGTCGGCCGGTGTTGCATGCGGGAATTCGCAGGTGAAAACCAGTCCCGTTGATTTGCCCTGTTTTATTTTGGCAGCTTCCAGGACGGTTGTCAGTGGTTGGAAAGCGCGTGCCGGATCGGTCGGGTAGATATCGTTGTCACCGTCGTTCTCAGGATAAGTGGAAACGTAGCCTGTACGGCTGGGTTGTCCTGTCATGTAGCAGGAAGTTGTAGGAGCAGAGTCGCCGATCGGGGCATTTGAAGAATGCGTACGGACTGTTCCGCAGAGATACGGGTCGATGTTCAATTTCGGTTTGTCGGGGTTGGTATACCATTGCAGCCAACGCGCCATAGAGACTGTAGCCAGTGATGTCCCGTCCGGGATTAGAAGAATGACATTCTTCACCGGCTTTACGTTTTCTACATCTTGTGCCTTTACCGGCATGAAGATGACAGACAGTAACAGGAGAAGTGAGATTGTTTTTTTCATTATGTTTTATGATTTATGATTTATTTGTCTAATTGTATGATATCTTCTGTGAAGTGCGTGATCTTCTCCAGTCCGGTTTCCGTAACCAGGAAACTATTTTCGATGCCGACGGCGCCGATACCCGGTATCACATATTTCGGTTCGAGTGCAAATACCATGTTCGGTTCCAGCATGTCTTTCGAGCGGGGCGTAAGTACCGGCAGCTCGTTTATTTGGATGCCGATGCCGTGCCCTACGAATTTGGCTTGTTGCTTGGTCCCCATGAAATATGCGCCAAGTCTCTGGCTTTCGGTGATTTTGGCGGCTATCTCGTAGAGTTCGGCACAAGGTGTGCCCGGCCGGGCGATATTCTCGATCTCGCTTTCGATAAGGAGGGCTGTCTGATGTGCCCGGTAAGCAAGCTCGGTCAGGTGGCCGACGGAGAACACACGTGTCATATCCGTCATATAAGCCGTATAATTTCCTGCCATGTCTACCATGATGGCTGTCCCTTCTTTCAGAGGCGTTCCGTTTGCACCTAACGGGCAGGAAGCGTCGATACCACTACCACCTAAGGCAAAGTCGAAAGGCGAGGGGACTTCGGCGTTTTCTCCCGCCAAGATACTTCCCATAAAGATATCCATATTGGCTCCGAAGGCGCGGAACAGTCCGATGGAACCGTTCTTGCGCATCCGTTTTTCTATTTCATACTGGAATTCGAGATCAGTCATTCCGGGGCGGAAACATTCGGGAATTTCGGCATATGTCTTGGCGTGGCGTTCGGCCGAGATGCGGAACATTTCGATCTCGTACGGTGTCTTTATCCGGCGCAGCTCACGCATCATTGCGGTTGCGTTTCCGGTCTCTTTCGGATTGAAGATCTTTTGCAGACGTATATAGTCGTTGTATGTCAGTTCGTCGGCTTCGAGCAGAAGCTTTTCCGGCATTTCCAGTCCGTAGAACGCGAAGAGCTCGGCCATCTGTTCCGGTTTGCGGATGTATTCGACATGATCGCCTGCCAGTCCGTTCGGCCGTTTCACGAAGAACCACGGAGCACCTTCCGCAGGAAGATAGAAATAGCCGCTATAGATACGTCCGGTTGTGTAATACAGATTTACATCCACGGTAAGCAGGCATCCGTCGGCATTTATCTTCCGCATCGCCTGTTGTATGCGATCCCATTTCAGCTTAAGATCGCCGGTCAATTCTTTTTGTATCATTTCCAACACTTATTTTTATCCGGCATCAAAGATATTAAATTAATGCCAGGATTGGAATGATTAGGGATATTAAATCTTGATTAAATTTAGAATTGTTCGAGTACTTGTATCCGCTTTTCAATGGGTGGATGAGTGGCGAAAAGTCCGCTTAAACCGTTCAGTGCGCTTTTGGCCTGTTGACCCGGATGCTGGATGAAAAGTTGGGCTACGTCTTCTCGTTTGACGGCTTCGATGTCGGGATCGGCCGATATTTTCCGCAGTGCGTTGGCGAGGGCGAGCGGATTCTTGGTCATCTCGGCAGCTCCGGCGTCGGCCAGGTATTCCCGTTTGCGCGAGATGGCGAAACGCATCAGCATGGAGAAGAAATAACCGATGGCTGCAACAACCATGACTAAGACGATGATGATCGCAGTGTTGTTTTTCTCGTCTCTTCTATGTCCCATCGACGAGTAGTAGACGGAGCGCATGGCCATCTGTGCGAGCATGGCAAAGATGCCGACAAAGACGATCGATACGATCATCAGGCGTACGTCCTTGTTGCGGATATGCGACAGCTCGTGTGCAATGACCGCTTCCAGTTCTTGGTCGTCCAGCTTGTCGATGATCCCCCGTGAGAGGCTGACGGTGTAAGTCCTTTCGTTGATGCCGCTTGCAAAAGCGTTCAGAGAATCGTCGTTGATGATATTGATCTTGGGCATTTTCATTCCCTGGCTCATACATAGGTTTTCCACTAAGTTGTATACCCTTTTGTTTTCCATTCTCGACAAAGGTTCGGAACCGGTTGCCGAGTTGATGATGCTTGTATTGGCAAAATAGGCGATGATGAACCATATGAGTACGCCACCCAACACGTATGGCGCCAAATGGATGAACATCCCGGTGGAATATTCAAGCAGTTCGGCCCCCGTCAGGCCGTCGTCGTTCATCGCCAGCAGGTGGAGCAGGTAGCAGAACGCAAAAAGCAATCCCATTACCAGGCAGGGAAACAAGCAAAGCAGGAGCAAGGAACGGAAATTGTTCCTGCTCTGTTGGGTTTGTATACCGACGTATTGCATCCTTAGAATTTGATTTTAGGTGCTTCTTCGAGTGTTGCGCGTTGTTCGCCCAGGTCGAACATCACTTCCTTCTTGAAACCGAACATGCCGGCGATCAGGTTGGATGGGAATGTCTCGACTGCGTTGTTCAACTCTTTCGTAGCCGAATTGAAATAACGGCGTACGGCGGCCAGTTTGTTTTCCAGGTCGGAAATTTCTTCCTGCAACTGCAAAAAGTTCTGGTTGGCTTTCAGATCGGGATAGGCTTCGAGCGTAATCTTCAGTCCGGCAAGAGCGGAAGTCAGGGCGTTTTCGGCCATGATCTTGTCGTCGATCGTTTTGGCGCTGATCGCCCCGTTACGGGCGTTAATGACGCGTTCCAGGGTCTCTTTCTCGTGTGAGGCATAGCCTTTGACCGTTTCGACCAACTGTGGGATAAGGTCATGGCGTTGTTTGAGCTGTACGTCGATGTCGGCAAACGCGTTCTCACGGTTGTTGCGCAATTTCACTAACGAATTATACAAAGAAACGATCCAGATTGCCAGGATCACGATCACTGCTATTAAAATGATTACTGTCATTGTCTTTATTTTTTTAGGTTACGGCTGCAAACATACGAATTAATTTACAATCTTGTTTCTCTTGAATCCTAAAACAGGTCACTATGTGATTCATTCCGAACCAAGAGCCGTTCTACAGTAAAAAATATCCACAAAACCGTAATTTGTATTCCTTCTGTTCGAGTGATGCCCTGTAATTTTGTTCCCGGAAGAAAACGAATAAAAATCAAATCTGAAATTTGAAAATATGGAAACAACAAAAACAGTGCTTGCTCCCGGAGAGCGTATTACAGTGATCGATGCCTTGCGTGGCTTTTCTCTTATCGGCATTTGCCTGATTCATTCTATGCAACATTTTGGAGCTATGGGGACGATGACGTCTCAGGCTGTGTTCCCGTGGGAGGGAACGATGAACGAGATTTTCAGTTGGCTTATCAATTATCTGGTTTTCGGGAAATTCTTCATTATCTTCTCTTGCCTGTTCGGTTTAAGTTTCTTTATCCAGATGGATCGGGTGGCGAAGAAAGGACTTGACTTCCGTCCACGTTTTTTGTGGAGGCTGGTTCTTTTGTTGGCGATCGGTTATTTACACGGCTTGATTGTCCGGGTGGATATTTTGCTGATATATGCGATACTGGGGTTTGTTTTGGTGTTGATGTATAAATGGCCGACCAAGCTGTTGGCAGGGATTACGCTGTTTCTTTTCTTAGGGGGGGCGACACTTGTCCCGGTAGCTTATAAAAGCCTGACGGCTCCGGCGGTCGAGCAGGTGGAACGTGTTGCCGAAAGGCCTGCTTCCCGTCCGGCAGGTCCTCGGAAAGTCCCGACCTTGTCTGAAACGATCGAGAGTAACGCTTGGGACGGGATCGTCGGAAAAATGCGCTTCCAGGTGTCGAGCGGGCGTATTTACTTGACCTTGGAACTTTTCATCTTAGGGTTCATCGTAGGACGCATCCGTCTGTTCGAGCGTATGGATGAGTTTCGTAGCCGACTGAACCGTTGGGCCTTGCTTGCCCTCGCAGGGTTGGGACTGCTCTATGTGGCGCGTTCTTATCTTCCGTCTGTGGCTTGGGGAGAGGTCTCTTTTTATTCGTGGATGAGTTCGACGACGACTAATCTGATTAACCTGTTGACTGCTTATCTATGGGTAATTGTGGTGATGGAGGGATACCGTTTGCAGAAGGTGCAGCGGGCGATGGCGCCGTTAGTCAGTTACGGGCGTATGGGCCTGACGAATTATATCGCGCAGTCCGTGATCGGTGTTTTTATTTTTTCCGGTTTCGGGTTGGATTGGAGTCATCTGGGTGTTTTCTTGAGCGTATTGGTTTGTCTTGCTTATACGGGTATGCAGATTCTGTTCAGCCATTATTGGCTGAAGAAGTTCCGTTATGGACCGATGGAGTGGTTGTGGAGGACCGGAACTTATATGAAATGGCAGCCGTTGGCACGGTGAACTCCCTCATCTCGCCTATAGTCATTGTTGTTGTGATCATTTTTTGAGTGTAAATGTTTGCTTTCCGCCGGATCTGTGAGTACCTTTGTCTAATATCAATACATTAATACCATGTTAGACAAATTAGATTATTCTTTGGTCCCGAACGACTTTGCACTCTGTTTTAACGGGAAATGCCTGCATGCTTCCACCTGTCTGCGTCATCAGGTGTCGCGACATATCCCGAAAGAACGTTGGGCGGTGAGAGTGATCAACCCGGAACGTGTTGTCCCCGATGGCGATTGTTCCGGGTTTATGGACGACAGCCCGTTGAAAAATGCCTATGGCATGGAGCACCTGTTGGACAATATCCCTTATCGCCAGGCTAAAGAAATACGGCGGGAGATGAGAGAATATTTCGGGATGACTCATTTTTACCGTTTGAAACGTAAGGAGCGTTGTTTTACTCCCGAAGACCAGTTATACGTACGCGATTTGCTCCGTCAATACAATATCGAAGAGGAACCCCTCTTCGACCGGTATGAAGAAAATTTCGGTTGGGAACGTTGTTCTGATACCATTGTATGAAAGAGAAGTTTCCATCGCATGAAAATAAATTTTCCATAGTGGGGAAATAAATTTTCATGTGATGGAAAATTTATTTTCACTGTTGGGGAAAGAATGAAAATTTTTAGGGTATCTGAAGAAACGAGGTTTCTTGTATAAATTGCTTGTGTTGAAAAAAGACCTATCTTTGCAAACTTGATCGACAAAGTAAACTTAAAAAGATATTGTATATATGGAAAAACAAAAACAGTCCCGGCGACTGCTGTCGCTGGATGCCCTGAGGGGGTTTGATATGTTCTTTATTATGGGAGGGGCTTCTCTTTTCGTTGCGTTGACAACGTTGTTTCCGAATTCTTTTTTTCAGGCGATAGGTGGACAGATGGATCATGTGGAGTGGGACGGGTTGACACACCACGACACGATTTTCCCGCTGTTTCTGTTCATTGCCGGCATCTCGTTTCCGTTCTCGTTGGAAAAGCAGCGCGAACAGGGGAAGAGCGAGTCGGATATCTATAAAAGGATTGTCCGCAGAGGAATTACGCTGGTGTTGCTGGGATGTGTCTATAACGGATTGCTACAGTTTGACTTTGCGAACCTTCGTTGCGCCAGCGTCTTGGCGCGTATTGGGTTGGGATGGATGTTTGCCGCCTTGCTGTTCGTGCATTTCCGGACTTCAGTCAGGGCGTGGATAGCCGGGACGATCTTGGTCGGCTATTGGGTTTGGATAGCTTTTATCCCTGTGCCGGGTGCGGAGGCCGGACCGTTCACGCTGGAAGGCAACTGGGTCGGCTATGTGGATCGTTTGTTGTTGCCGGGGCGTTTGCATCAAGGATTTTTTGACCCGGAAGGATTGTTGTCCACGTTGCCGGGGATTGTGACGGCTATGTTGGGAATGTTTACGGGCGAGTTTATCAAGTTGCGTAAAGAGGGATTGACGGACAAGCGGAAGGTGGCAGGCTTGGTGTTGGCCGGTGTGCTGTTACTATTGGTGGGGGTGTTGTGGAGTTTGGTGTTCCCGATCAACAAAAAGCTGTGGAGCAGTTCGTTTGTCTGCGTTGTCGGAGCCTATTCGGTTTGGATGTTCGCCCTGTTTTATTACATTGTCGATGTGTTGGGATGGCGGAAATGGACTTTCTTCTTCCAGGTGATCGGGGTTAATTCGATTACGATCTATTTGGCGCAAAAATTCATCGATTTCTCTTATACATCCCAAGGCCTGTTTGGCGGACTTGTCGGATGGATGCCGGAAGCCGCGCAGCCTTTAGCCAGTTCGATCGGCTACATTGCCGTTTGCTGGGGATTCCTGTACTTCCTGTACCGTCAACGAATTTTCCTGAAAGTGTGAAGAAATTTGTGATTTCAGATTTATGATTTATGACCAGAAAACATAACATTAAACATAAATCTGAAATCTTTTTTTATACAAATCATAAATCATAAATCATCATGAAACCATCTTATCAACGCCTGGAGTCGCTCGACGTGTTACGTGGCTTCGATTTGTTTTGTCTGGTGGCGCTGGAAGGGGTTCTGCATCCTCTCGGACGTGCGATAGATGCGCCTTGGTATAACGATTTTTTGTGGTGCTTCTCGCATGTGCAGTGGGAGGGGTTCTCTTCGTGGGACTTGGTGATGCCGCTCTTCATGTTTATGGCGGGCGTGTCGATGCCGTTCGCCCTTTCCCGATATAAAGTGATGCCGGATAAATGGGCGGTCTACCGTCGTATCGTCAAGCGGGTGGCCTTGCTCTGGATCTTCGGTATGATGTGCCAGGGAAATCTTTTAGGATTGGACCCGGACCGGATTTATCTTTATTCGAACACATTGCAGGCAATTGCGATGGGCTATCTGATTTCGGCAATGCTGTTCCTGCATGTGCGTCTGTCCGTGCAGATCGGGACGGCGGTCGCCTTGTTGTTAGCCTATTGGGGAGCCATGCAATTTATTACGGTCGATGGTTATGGAGGTGGCAACTACACGCCGGACGGTAACCTGGCGGAATGGGTGGACCGTACGGTCCTGGGACGATTCCGCGATGCTGCTGTTGTGGAGAACGGACAGATCGTATTTGCCGAATCTTATCGTTATACCTGGATATTAAGCAGCCTGAACTTTGGCGTGACGGTGCTGACCGGAGTTTTTGCCGGGCATATCTTGAAGAGCGGAATGGACCGGAAGCACAAATGGCAATGGCTGTTAGGAATCGGTGTGATAATGGTTGCGCTGGGCTGGCTGTGGGGCTTGCAGTTGCCGGTGATCAAGAAGATATGGACGAGCTCGATGGTGTTGGTCAGCAGTGGCTATTGTTTCCTGTTGATGGGCTTGTTCTATTATTGGATCGATTATAAGGGACACCGGAAGAACCTGACTTGGTTGAAAGTCTACGGCATGAATTCGATCGTGGCCTATATGCTGGCTAACGTGATTAGTTTCAGATGTATAGGAACTTCTCTTTTTCATGGCCTCGAACAATATACAGGAAATTATTATCCGGCTTTGATTGCAGCGTCGAACGCATTGATTATTTATGTAATTTTGTGGCTGCTTTATAAGCGGAATATATTTTTGAAAGTGTGAAAAGATTTATAATTTATCATCAATGCATAAACTATAAATCATAAATTACAAATGATAACTCATAAATCTCAAAACAATGGAATCGATCAAGCAAATATACAGGATCGGTCACGGGCCGTCCAGTAGCCACACAATGGGGCCGATGCGTGCTGCCCGGATGTTCCTGGAACGTAATCGGGGAGCCGTACGTTTTAATGTTACGCTCTATGGGAGCCTGGCGGCTACAGGCAAAGGCCACATGACGGATGCGGCAATTCTCGAAGTGTTGAGCCCGGTGGCCAAGACCAATATCACTTGGGAACCGAAGGTGTTCCTGCCTTTTCATCCGAACGGCATCCTCTTCCAGTCGTTTGACGAAAGCGGAGAGGAACTGGATAACTGGACGATTTACAGTATCGGGGGAGGGACGTTGGCAAACGAAACCTACAACGAGTTGACGCAGGGCCAGGTTTACGAAATGCATACTATCAAGGATATACAGGCCTGGTGTGAAAAAACCGGCCATTCCTACTGGGAATATGTCGAACAGTGCGAAGGTCCGCAGATATGGGACTATCTGGCCGAAGTATGGGAAGTGATGCAACAAGCAGTCCGTAATGGCCTCGAAGCCGAAGGCATCTTGCCCGGCGGTCTGGGAATCCGGCGTAAGGCATCCGACTATATGATCCGTGCCAAAGGTTACGGCAGCAGTATCAAAAGCCGTGGGATGGTCTATGCGTATGCTCTGGCCGTTTCCGAGGAGAACGCTTGCGGAGGCAAGATCGTGACGGCCCCGACCTGCGGTTCGTGCGGTGTCATGCCGGCTGTGCTTTACCATCTGAAAGAGTCCCGCGACTTCCGTGACTCCCGTATCTTGCGTGCGTTGGCGACAGCCGGGTTGTTCGGTAATGTGGTCCGTACGAATGCATCCGTTTCCGGGGCCGAGGTAGGATGCCAGGGAGAGGTCGGTGTGGCTTGTGCGATGGCTGCTGCTGCGGCCAGTCAGTTGTTCGGGGGGACGCCTGCACAGATCGAGTATGCGGCCGAGATGGGGCTGGAGCATCACTTGGGACTGACTTGCGACCCGGTTTGCGGGTTGGTACAGATTCCTTGTATCGAACGCAATGCCTTTGCGGCAGCCCGTGCGCTGGATGCGAACACCTTCTCCAATTTCTCCGATGGCAAGCACCGTGTAAGTTTCGACCAGGTGGTGGAAGTGATGCGTCAGACCGGAAACGACCTGCCGAGTCTCTATAAGGAAACATCCGAAGGGGGGTTGGCTAAGAATATGGAACAGAAAAAATCTAACTCATAAATGAAAAAAAGTTTATATGTGCTATTGTGTGCTGCCGCATTAGTTTCGTGCGGACAGCCGAAACAGCAACAGAAGGCTGTTGCTGATGTCGTGACCAGTGGTAATCCGATATTCGAGGGCTGGTATGCCGATCCGGAAGGGATCATTTATGGTGATACCTATTGGGTTTTCCCGACCTGGAGCGATGCGTATGAGAAGCAGACTTATTTCGACTGTTTTTCATCCAAGGATTTGGTGAACTGGACGAAACATTCGTCTGTGCTCGATACCTCCGCCGTGAAATGGGCGAAGAAAGCCATGTGGGCGCCGTCTATCATCCATAAGGATGGCAAATATTATTTTTTCTTCGGGGCCAACGACGTGCATGAAGGTGAAGTAGGAGGAATCGGGGTTGCCGTCAGCGACCGCCCGGAAGGTCCGTATAAGGACCTGTTAGGCAAACCGCTTATCAACGAGATCGTAAACGGGGCACAGCCGATCGACCAGTTCGTTTTCCGTGACGATGATGGCCGCTACTATATGTATTACGGCGGTTGGGGACATTGTAATGTCGTTCGCCTGAACGACGATTTCACCGGGTTGGTTCCTTTTGAAGACGGGACGGTCTACAAGGAAGTGACACCGGATAAATATGTGGAAGGTCCGTTCATGTTCAAGAAGAACGGTAAGTACTATTTTATGTGGAGCGAAGGGGGCTGGACAGGTCCCGATTATTGTGTCGCTTATGCGATTGCCGATTCGCCTTTCGGACCTTTCAATCGTATCGCCACGATTCTCCAGCAGGATTCGACAATCGCGCGAGGAGCCGGGCATCATTCCGTATTGCATGTTCCGAATACTGAAGATTATTATATCGTCTACCATCGCCGCCCGCTGAACGACAATACTCGCGACCACCGTGTGACTTGTATCGACCGGATGACTTTCGATGAGAACGGATTTATAAATCCTGTTAAAATGACTTTCGAAGGTGTTCCCGCCCGTACAATAGATAAGTAAGATTTGGTTTATCTCTAAAAGATATTAAAACAGGAGTGTAGCTGTTGCGCTCCTGTTTTTTTATATTGCTTTTGATGCGTGTGTCAGACATATTGGAACATTATTGGATTATTGGTTTTATCCTGCTCACGACAGGTACCTGTATCGCCTGGCTTGTATATGGGTTGATGTCGGTAGGCAATAGGGGGATCATCTACCTGTTCGTAGTGTTCTTTAACATACTGGCCATCGTCAGCTACAAGAAGAGTTGAAAGTTGCTATTTGCATTTTCACTTTCACCTTTCAACTATAATGTGTTTTACGACATACTTAACTAATTTTTACAAACATCCTGCTTGCATTTATGCGCTCTCTTTTATATTTGATTCAAATCTGAAACAATATTTCAAATATGGAAAGCGTTATTCCAAATATGGAAAAAGCAGAAGAGAACTACAAGGTTCCGAATCTCGAAAAAGGGATCGCTGTACTTGAGTACTTGTCGCTTCACACCCAGGGTGAGACGCTTCAGGATATCAAGTCCGCCCTTGATATTTCACAGACTACGGCCTACCGTATTTTAAATACGTTGGTTCGTCTGGATTATTTGATCTATAATGAAGACACAAAAAGGTACAAGTTATCCCGTAAATTACTAACTTTGGGATTCAGATCGTTGAATGAACACAATTTGCTGGAAACTGTTTTGCCTCGTTTGCGCGATTTGCGCGACCAAGTGAAAGAGACGGCATGCTTCGGCGTGCTGGGGGACCGGAAAGGTATCTTTATCGAGCAGGCGCAGGGACATCATACGTTCCGTTTTATCCTCTCGCCGGGAAAACCTTTCGATTTGCATTGTTCGGCTCCGGGAAAGGCGATCATGGCTTATTTGCCGAATACAGTCCGGGACCGATATTTGTCTTATATGGAATTTACACGCTACAACGCCCGGACTATTACTACACGTGACGCTTATCTGGAGGAACTTGAAAAGGTCCGGAAATTGGGTTATGCCATGGATAATGAGGAAGAACTGAACGGTGTGATTTGCATCGGAGCGCCTATCTTTAATTATACGGGTTATCCTTGCGGGGCAATTTGGATTTCAGGCCCTAAGGACCGGCTGTCGAAAGAGGTCGTACGTGTTTCGGCAGACTGTATAAGGAAAGTGGCCCAGACGATTTCTCTTGAGTTGGGATATAGTAAAGCAAAAAAAATATAATATACCATGAACACACGAAAATACATGTTTAAAAACTCACTGGTGGCTTGTTTTGCCTGCTGTTGCATCTCCTTTGCTTCAGCAGGCAACCCACCGTTCTTCCCGACAGATGTCGTGGCGAACGCCAAAGGTGAGTTGCTGATGACAGATAAAGGAGTAAAGCGGGTGGATGTTTTTTCGCCTGATGGCAAGACATTGTTGCGTTCTTTCCCGATGGACGAAGCGCCTACGGGTATCCTTTTGGATGGCGACAAGGCATATGTGACTACATTCGGAACGACAGGCCATTTACAGATCCTCTCGCTCGAATCGGGCAGGGTGGAGGCTTCTATTCCGACCGGTTCGGGAGCATGTCATCCGATGTTCGGTCCGGACAAGAAGCATATATATGTATGTAACCAGTTCCAGACTACGATCTCCGAAATCGATCCGGTTGCGCGGAAGGTGATGCGTACGGTGAAGGTATTGCGCGAACCGAAGTCCGCCGTGTTCAGCAAGGACGGCAAATATATGTTCGTCACGAACTTCCTTCCTGCACAGCGAGCTGATCTCGATTATGTGGCCGCCTGTGTATCCGTCATCGAAATGGATGGCTTCACGAAGGTGAAGGACATCCAGTTGGCAAACGGAAGCAATGCCCTTCGGGGAATCTGTATAACTCCCGACGGCAAATATATATATGTATCGCACAACTTGGGGCGTTTCACCGTCCCTACATCTCAATTGCAGCAGGGATGGATGAACACGAGTGCTTTCAGCGTGATCGATGTCGACAAGCAGGAGTTCCTGGGAGCCATCGTCGTGGATGAACCCGAACGGGGTGCGGCCGGTATCTGGAGCATTGCCTGCAACGACGAGTCTGTTTTCATCTCCCATTCGGGAACGCACGAGGTCAGCGTGATTGACCATAAGGCGATGTTGGAGAAATTCCTGAACTATCCCAATAAAGCGGTGTTGGACTACGACCTGACTTTCTTGTATGGCCTCCGCGAACGTATCCCGCTGGAGGGGAACGGTCCTCGCAATATGATCCTGAACGGTGACAAGCTGATTATCCCGACTTATTTTGCCGATATCCTGAACATCATGGATATCAATACGAACGAAGTGACGTCTGTCGAACTGAATCCCGGACGTGAAGAAACGGCTGAAAACAAGGGTGAACGCTACTTCAACGATGCTTCGCACTGCTTCCAGAATTGGCAGAGTTGTAATGGCTGCCATCCGGGAGACGGACGAACGGATGGCATGAACTGGGACTTGATGAACGACGGTGTCGGCAACTCCAAGAACTGCAAGAGCATGCTCTTTAGTCATGTGACTCCTCCCAACATGATTTCCGGTATCCGTGAACATGCGGAACGGGCTGTGCGGGCAGGATTCAACTTCATCCAGTTTTTTGAAGTTTCGGAAGAAGATGCTGTTTGTGTGGATGCCTATTTGAAATCACTTCGTCCCGTGCCCAGTCCTTACTTGGTGAATGGCGAGCTGTCTGATTTGGCAAAGGAAGGGCAAAAGGTTTTCGAAAAGCTGAAATGCGGGGAATGCCATAGCGGTGTTTATTATACGGATATGAAATACCACCGCATAGGTGAGGATATAGAGTTCGAAAAAGGTTGGGATACTCCGACTTTGCGTGAAGTGTGGCGTACGGCTCCTTATTTGTTCGACGGACGTGCCGCTACCATGAAGGAAGTGTTCAGTGTCCATAAACACGGCATCGAGAAGAAAGTTTCAGAGAAAGATATCGAAGCATTAACCGAATATGTGAACTCTTTATGAACTATTGCGATAAAATACATTATAATATTTATACGACCGGACTGGCTACTTTCGGTGAAATGGTAGACGCCCTGCTGGCACAGTTGCCTCAAGACGAACAGATTCTCCGTTTGGCATTCTTCGGCATGCCGAACGACAACGAACAATACGTTTCCCGTCGCATCATGCTGCGTGAGAAAATCCGTAAGTTTTATGGAAATCATGAACCGGTATTGAGTTATGTTTCCCAGCCACCTCTGAATGCCGGACTTATCTTGGAAGTCCATAGCTACAAAGCGGACGAAGACGATCATATCACCTTCCGCCGTCACGGCGGCTTCCCGTATGTCGTACTGGAAAATGCCGATGGCCGTTTCCTCTTTGCCGGTGGCCTCCATGGGGATGTGATAAACTTCGGTATCCAGCAACAGTCCGTCGAAGTATTCCACATGATGGGAGAGGTGATGCGCCGGGAAGGCTTCCCCGTAAACTGCATCATTCGCCAGTGGAACTACATCGAGCAGATCACCCGCTTCGACGGGCCGGACCAGCATTACCAGATGTTCAACAACGCCCGTGCCGATTTCTATGGAAAGACGGACTGGAGCAACGGTTATCCGGCTGCTACCGGTATCGGGGCCAACTTGGGAGGCATACTGGTCGATTTGGATGCGGCCGTGTTCGCCCGTCCCGAATGCTATGCCACCCCGATCGACAATAAATTGCAGATAGCCGCCCACGCCTATTCGGACCAGGTCCTCGAAGCTGCCCAGCAGAAGAAAGCCACTCCGAAGTTCGAACGGGCCAAAAGCATGACATTCGATGACCGGCGGATCGTTTATATTTCCGGTACGGCAGCTATCCGCGGAGAGGAAAGCCTGGTTGGAGTAGGGCTCGGACGCCAGCTCCATATCACGATGGAAAACATCGGCCAGCTGATTGGTAAGGCGAAACTGAAAATGCTGCGTGTCTATCTGAAAGAGAAATCCTTCTATGAAGAGGCACGCGAACTGCTGGAAGGATATAATTTGAATATCCCCATATCTTATATGTGGGCGGACGTTTGCCGGGATGAGTTATTGATCGAAATAGAAGGGATCGCCATCGAGTAAACGTTTCATAGGCATCAAACAAAAGTTTCCTCGTATGGAAACAGTCGTTTCACCCTATGGAAACAAAGTTTCTCCGGTAGGAAATAGGTACAGAACAAATATTACTAACTAAATAAACAAGAGAAAAAATGAAAAAGAATCTTATGAAATCGGCCGCTATGGGAGCCCTCCTGCTTTCGATGGCTGCATGTAACGGCAAAACATCTACTGGCGAGGCTACCTGTTGCGCAGCGGCAGGCGAAGGACAATGCACCGAACAGTGCGGAAACGACTGCAAGAATGAATGTAACAACAATGCTAACTGTAAAATTAATAAAGAAATGAAGTATTCTAAGAAGTACACGAATGCCGACTTCTACAAAGACGGCAAGTTCCAACAGGATGTTGCTATGGAAGCAATGAAAGACATGTTCGCTTTCTACGGTGTTCCTTTCACCGAACTGATGGCTAAGGACATGTGGGTGACTGATTTCGGTCTGGGTGATTTTGAAAACGTGGGTATGGGTGGTATTTTCTGGGTCAACGATCCTGAATACGGCTACTTCGCTCACGCGATCTACCTGCTTCCGGGACAGATGATCCCCGAACATGCGCATGTAAAGACCAAATTCCCGGCTAAACATGAATCCTGGATGGTAGAAAAGGGATGGGTTTACAACTTCTCTGAAGTAGGCGACGAGACTCCGAACGCTCCTGCTATCCCCGCTACCCACGGTGCGATCAAGAGCAAAAATTTTGTCGTACAGAATGTAGGTGATGTTCTTCGCCTGAAAAAACTGGAAACATTCCACTTTATGATGGCTGGTCCTGAAGGTGCTATTGTTGATGAATGGGCATGCTACCACGATAATGACGGCTTGCGCTTCACCAACACGAAAGCTGCGTTATAATAAGTAATAAACACCTTATAATTTATTACATGAACAAATACTATTTATTAGTATCACTCTTTCTGTCCTCTTCTGTTATGGTGTCTGCCGGCCCTAAGCAGAAGAAGGCGGAAACGTGGATTGATGCTTCAGTCAAAGCCAAAACGGAATTACAGGCAAAGCTGAAGAAATCCGGAATGCCGATCGTTTCTACCTGGATGAAGCATAAGGCGAAAGCCGAACCTTTCGTGGTAGACTTGAAAGGCGTGGATAAGCTGGTGCTTGTAACGGCCGGTGGTCCCGATGGTACGGATTACGACCAGGCTGTATGGGCGAATGCCCGTTTGATCAAAGCCGATGGTACAGCCGTATGGTTGGACGAAGTTCCTTATGAATACGGTGTTGCCGGTTGGGCAAAACCCAAGATGAACACGAATGCATACGATCATGAGATCGTTATTGCTGGAAAGGAATACAAACACGGTGTGTTCTGCCATGCGAACGGCACGTTGGTATACCCGGTGGGTGGCCAGTATGTCCGCTTCGAAGCCGAAGTCGGTATCGATGATACTTCAAGTGGCGGAAGTGTGTTTTTCCAGGCATTGAATACGGTTCCGACCTTTGTGGCGGAAGAATTGAACAACAAGTATCCGGAAGAAATCGGTATGCTGGGTGCGGTACTGGACGGCCTGGATACCTGGTTGATCACCCCGGATGCCTCAGTCGAAAAGCAGGCTGCGGATAATGCGATCGCCCGGTTGAAGGACGGAGCCTACTATTCGAATGTGGCAAAGCAGATCGCAAACGAAAAAGATCTCAATACACAGATACGCAAATATCTCGAACTGGTTGAGAAAGTACAGGAGCTGTACACGCTTCAGAGCGATTTGGAATGGCTGAACGTCGAGGCTGTCAAATTGGCTTTCGCCGATATGAAAAAGCAGAAAGGCTACGACGCCGCCAAATACGAACCGATGCTGAACGAACTGGTACGGCTCGAAAAGAAAGGTTTCAAAGGCATCTATAACGGTGACGAACAGGCTATCGCCGATGCCAAGAAAGCATTGGAATGCAAACGTGCCATCTTGCTGGCTAACCCGTTGCTGGATGCCGACAAGATCGTGGCAGCCCGTTTCAAGGTAGGTTCGAAGGCACACCAGATCATGACTCCTTCCTTGGGGACTCAGGCCAATAACTGGAGTAACCAGGAGTCTGCCGGTCGTGAGGGCTTCGATGCCGAGATCGTCGAACTCTCCAATCTGCGTGGCGATATACAGATGCGTCAGGTCTACAAACCGAAAAACGGTTCTTCCATCGCTGACCTGAAACTGCATTGGGACGGTGACCGTGTGATGTTCACACAGACACAGGACGACAAGCGCTGGAACATCTATGAAGTGAATCTGGATGGGACAGGCTTCAAGCCGCTTGTGGAAAACGACGAGCCGGATCTGGAGTTCTACGATGGTACTTACTTGCCCGACGGTCGTGTGATCGCTATCTCCAACATCGGTTACCAGGGTGTTCCTTGTGTGAACGGTAGCGATGCGGTAGGTAACATGGTGCTGTATGACCCGAAGGACAAGAGCATGCGCCGCCTGACATTCGACCAGGACGCCAACTGGAATCCGGTCATCATGAATAACGGCCGTGTGATGTACACCCGCTGGGAGTACACCGACCTGACCCACTACTATTCCCGTATCGTAATGCATATGAACCCGGACGGAACGGAAAACAAAGCCCTCTACGGTAGCGGTGCGATGTTCCCGAACAGTACGTTCGACGTGCAGCCGTTGCCCGGCCACGGTTCGGCGTTCGTCGGTATCATCTCCGGCCACCACGGTGTGGCACGTTCAGGCCGTATGATCATCTTCGATCCGACCAAGGGACGTAAGAGCACAGCCGGTATGGTACAGGAAATCCCTCACCGTAACCATCCGATCAAAGAAGAAATCAAGGACCAGCTGGTAAACGGTGTATGGCCGCAGTTCATCAAACCGACTCCGCTGAACGACAAATACTTCCTGGTTGCAGCCAAGTTGGACCCGCATGCCTTGTGGGGACTCTATCTGGTGGACGTCTACGACAACGTGACCTGTCTGATGCAGGCAGAAGGCGAAGGCTATATCAGCCCGATCCTGGTGCGCAAGACAAAGACTCCTCCGTCCATTCCCGACCGTGTGAAATTGAATGAAAAGGAAGCGACCTTCTTTATTCAGGATATCTACGAAGGAGAAGGCCTGAAAGGTATTCCTCGCGGAACGGTCAAGTCTCTGCGTCTGCATGCTTACGAATATGCGTATGTAAAGACCCGTTCCGACCATAACTGGCACGGAATCCAGTCCGGTTGGGATATCAAGCGTATGTTGGGGACGGTTCCTGTCGAAGAAGACGGTTCCGTGATCTTCAAGGCTCCTGCCAATACACCGATCTCCATCCAGCCTTTGGATAAGGACGGCGTGGCTATCCAGTGGATGCGAAGCTGGGTGACCGGTCAGCCGGGCGAAGTGGTTTCCTGTATCGGTTGTCATGAAGACCAGAACCAGATCGCGATCCCGAAACGTGTGATCGCTTCGCAGAAAGCTCCGTCTGCCTTGACTCTGCCCGAAGGCGGTACACGCTCTTTCACGTTCGATCTGGAAGTGCAGCCGATCCTGGACCGCGCTTGTATCGCTTGTCATAACGGTGAAGGAAAAGCGTTCGACCTGCGGGGTGGAAAGAAAGACAAGCTAGGTTATGGCACGTCTTATCTGAACTTGCATCCGTATGTGCATCGTCAGGGAGGCGAAGGCGACATGGTCGTTTTGCAGCCGTACGAATATCATCCCAACACGAGCGAATTGGTACGCTTGCTGAAGAAAGGCCATCACAACGTGAAACTGACCGATAAGGAATGGAAGACGCTTTATAACTGGATCGACTACAACGCTCCCGACAAGGGTTATTTCAATGCGAACGTATTGACTGATCTTCCTTATAAGGGATTCGACCAGATCAAGCGTCGTAAGGAATTGACCGACAAGTATGCGAACGGAGCCGGTGTCGACTGGAAGAAAGAAATCGCCGACTATGCCGACTACCTGAAGAAACAAGGCCCGATCACCCCGGTAATGCCTGAAAAGGCCGCTCCTGTAAAGGAAAAGACCTTGAAGGTGAAAGGTTGGCCTTTCGGTGCTGACCGGATCAAGGAAATGCTGGCTAAGGAGAAGGAAACCCGTAAGGTGGTTGAGATCGCTCCGGGTGTGAAAGTCAATTTCGTCCGTATCCCGGCCGGTGAATTCGTGATGGGTAGCTACCGTGGCGAACCGGATGCTTATCCGACTGCCAAGGTGAAGATCGACAAAGCCTTCTGGATGGCCGAGCTGGAAACGACGAACGAACAGTTCAACGTTGTCTTCCCGGATCACGACAGCCGTTTCGTCGACCAGCAGTGGAAAGACCACGTGGTTCAGGGATATCCGGCCAATAAACCGGAACAGCCTGTTATCCGTGTCAGCTACAACGATGCTATGGAATTCTGCCGGAAGCTGAGCGAAAAGACCGGTCTCAAGATCACGCTTCCGACAGAAGCACAGTGGGAGTGGGCTTGCCGCGCCGGTAGCGACCAGGACTTCTGGTATGGCGACATGCATGCGGACTTCGGCAAGAAGGACAATCTGGCGGACAAGACAACGCTGTTGTTTGCCGTTTACGGTGTAGACCCGCAGCCGATGGCGAAGACCAACCCGTGGTACAAGTACTATACCTTCCTTCCGAAAGAAGAGAGCGTGGACGACGGTAACCTGGTCCAGGTCGGCGGCAAGGCTTATGAGGCCAATCCGTTCGGTCTGTACAGCATGCACGGAAACGTAGCCGAATGGACCCGTTCCGACTATGTATCGTATCCGTACAATGAGAAGACGAAAGAGACATCCGAATACAAAGTGGCCCGCGGCGGTTCTTATATCGACCGTCCGAAATATGCGGCTTCCCATACGCGTAAGGCTTACTATCCGTACCAGCGTGTGTTCAACGTCGGTTTCCGTATGATCATTGAAGATTGATAATGAAAAGGTATAGATGATATCTATCAACTAATAGAGGACACAGATGTGGCGGATTGCCACCGGTTATTTCATCAAACGATTAATCTGCGTACATTTGCCGCATCTGTGAACTCTAATAAAAAAGTAAATGAAAACAAATCTCGAAAGATTTTTCTCCTCCTTTGTAACGACGATCGTCCTGTTACTGATTTATGCCTTTGGCCTGGCTGTTGCCACTTTCATCGAAAAGTATCACGGTACAGCGACAGCCAAAGCAATGGTTTATTATTCCCCCCTGTTTTTTCTGCTCCAATTCCTTTTAGTCGTTAATTTTATCGTGGCTACGATCAAACACCAATACCTGAAACGCGGCAAATGGGGACTGATGCTGACTCATTTCGCCTTTATCATCATCCTTCTCGGCGCCTTGACCTCTTTCCTTTTCGGCGAAGAAGGAATCTTGCATCTGCGTGAAGGGGAGACAAGCAACCAGATTGCTGTCCGCACTTCCGATAACACGACCTTTCATACCCTGCCTTTTTCCGTTGAACTGAAGAAATTCACCTTAACCCGCTATCCCGGTTCCGCCAGTCCCTCTTCCTACGAGAGCGAAGTGATCGTTCATGTGGACGGGGAAGACCGCGAAGAGCGGATCTTTATGAATAACGTATTGGATGTAAAAGGCTACCGTTTCTTCCAGGCCTCCTATGACCAGGACGAACACGGGACCATCCTTTCCGTCAACCGCGACGTGGCGGGGCGGAACATCACCTACACCGGATATCTGTTGCTGGTCATTGGCCTGATCCTTTGCCTGGTCGGTAAGGATTCCCGCTTTATGCGTCAGAGCCGCCGCCTGAAAGAATTGCGCAAGGCGACCAACGTAGCGGTCCTGTTGCTTGCGCTCCTTGCCGTACCCCTGTCCGTAAATGCCGGCGGGAAGGCTTCCCCGATGCTCGATGCCGTGCAGAAATATGCGGTGAGCTCGGAACATGCTGTCCTCTTCGGAGCCCTTCCGATCCAGTCAGGTAGCGGCCGTATGATGCCGGTCAATACCTTCTCTTCGGAGATTCTACGTAAGCTCCATAAGTCGGATAAGATCGGTCAGTTGAACTCTGACCAGTTCCTTTTGAGCCTTTTAGCCATGCCCGATATGTGGATGCGCGTTCCCTTTATCGCTCTGTCCAATCCGGAGTTGGCCGCCTATTATGATCTGACGGACGGCGAGTGCGCCTATATCCAGGCCTTCGACAGTAACGGCAACTACAAACTGCAAGAGAAGCTGGAAGAAGCCTATAACAAGATGCCTGCCCAGCGTACGCGTTTCGACAAGGACCTGATGAAACTGGACGAGCAGTTGAACATCTTCCATCAGCTGATCAATCACCAGATGCTGAACCTTTTTCCGAAAGAAGACGATCCGAATCATAAATGGTATGCACCCGGCGACGACCTCTCTGCCTTTACTGGCAAAGACTCCATGTTCGTCTCCCGTATTTTCGACTGGTATTTAGGCGAAGTGCAGGAGGGCTTGAAGAGTGGCGATTGGGCGAAAGCAGATGAAGTGGTCGGCATGATCGACACCTACCAGCAAGCCAAGAACAAGACACTCGATATCAGTCCGAAGCGCATGCAGGCCGAATTGAAATATAACAAGATGGATGTCTTCCGCTATTGCAAGATCGGCTATCTGGTCTTGGGCGGACTGTTGTTGGTCCTTTCTTTCGCGATGCTGTTCCGCCGGACCCGCTGGATGAAGGTCGCCGTATGGCTGTTAGGAGCCGGCGTACTGGTCGTCTTCCATTATCATATGTTCGGAATGGGGATGCGCTGGTATATCGGTGGCTATGCTCCCTGGAGCAATTCCTACGAGACGATGGTCTATGTGGGATGGGCGACTGTCTTTGCCGGACTGTTGTTCGTGCGCCGTAGTACGATCACCTTCGCGCTGGCCACCCTGTTCGGCGGTATCATCCTCTTCGTTTCCGGTCTGAACTGGATGGACCCTGAGATCAATCCGCTCGTACCGGTCCTGAAATCGCCGTGGCTGATGTTCCATGTGGCGGTCATTGTTGCCGCTTACGGCTTTTTCGGTATCAGTTGCCTGATCGGGCTGACCAATATGGTGATGATGTCCGTCGCCGGAAAGAAGAACAAAGAGATATTGAAAGCCCGTATCACCGAACTGAGTATTGTGGGTGAGATGGCGTTGTGGGTAGGGCTTGCCCTGATGACTGTCGGCACTTTCCTCGGTGCTGTCTGGGCGAATGAGTCCTGGGGTCGTTATTGGGGGTGGGACCCGAAGGAGACCTGGGCGCTGATCACGATGGTCGTCTATGCCGTAGTGACTCATCTCCACTTGGTGAAACGCTGGAATAGTCTTTGGTTGTTCAATCTGGCATCCGTGATCGCGTTCGCTTCCGTGCTGATGACTTTCTTCGGTGTCAATTATTTCCTGAGCGGAATGCATTCATACGGTCAAAATGATAATGTGCATGGAATATTCACCTATCTTTATATCGCCTTGGGGGTAGTCGTTGTCCTGGCTGTCCTTTCGTACAGGAGATGGAAGACGAAGGTGTGAAACATATATGTTTTGAAAACGAAACATGGGTGTTTTGAATGCGAAACATCTATGTTTTGAGGTTGAGAGAACTGATAACGAATAAAAATAGTACGAACACTTAAAATTAATTAGTCATGAGAACATTTAATCATGTCGGTATCGTAACGACAGAACAAGTAGAAGGGGCTATGTTTAACGAAGGCCTGAAAGTATGGTTGACAGACTATAGCAAAAGTCCGAATCGCATCGAATTCCTGAAATTCGAGGAAGGCAGCTGTCTGCCCGAACTGGTACAGAAACAGGGACACATTGCCTACACCGTTCCTTCTTTGGAGGAAGAGTTGAAAGGCAAGAAGGTGATCTTCGGCCCGGCCGTATGCGACGAACACCTGACGATCGCTTTCATCGAAGAAGAAGGCATCGCCATCGAAGTCATGGAAATCAAATAATAACATTAATAACATACTTAAATAAAGGAGGAATATACCATGTCAGACATAAAGACAAAATTTATAAATGATCCCGAACAGATAACACCCGAATTGTTGGAAGGTTATGTATTGGCATATCCGGACCAGGTCAAGTTAGGTGGTGAAAACATCGTCGTACGTGCCAATCCGAAGAGCGAAGACAAAGTGGCTATCGTGACTTTGGGCGGTTCCGGTCATGAACCCGCATTGAGCGGATTCGTAGGCGAAGGTATGCTGGACTGCTCTGTCGTGGGCGACATCTTTGCCGCTCCCGGTGCACAACGTCTGTTCCAGGCTTTGCAGCTGATGAAGCGTGAAGCCGGTATCCTGTTGGTTGTCCTGAACCACTCTGGCGACGTGATGAGTGCGAACATGGCTTGCCAGTTGGCAGAACGTGTAGGCATCAAGGTGAAACAAGTGCTGACTCACGACGATATCAGCGCCGGTATCGGTGCCGACATCAACGACCGTCGCGGCTTGGCCGGTTGTGTGCCTTTGTATAAAATATTAGGTGCTGCAGCCGAAGAAGGCAAGACGCTTGACGAGCTGGTCGAAATCGCCGAACGCTATAACAACAACGTCGCTACTCTGGCCGTTGCCATGCGCTCTTGTACGCATCCGCAGAACGGCGGTACGATCACCGACCTGCCCCAGGGCATCATGGAGATCGGTATGGGACAGCACGGCGAAGGCGGTGGCGGACAGAAACCGCTTGTTTCTGCCGACGATACGGCTGCCGAGATGGTAGATCTGCTTTGCCAGCAGCTCAAGCCGAAGGCTGGCGACAAGATGATGCTTATCATCAACGGCGTAGGAGCGACTACCCACATGGAGTTGAACATCATCTTCCGTAAGGCCTACAAGGAACTGGAAGCCCGTGGCCTCCAGGTTGTCGTAAGCCGCATCCAGGAAATCCTGACCGTACAGGAACAGGCCGGTTTCCAGATGATCATGGCTATCCTCGACGAAGATCATATCGACTATCTGAAGAACAAACGTGCTGATGCACCTTACTGGACAACAATCGGTAAATAAACGAGATATGAAACAACTGACTATCGAAAACTTCAAGGCGATGCTCGACAACGCCTTGAAGAACATCAAAGAACGCGAAGACGAATTTTCTAAACTGGACGCCGTTATCGGTGACGGCGACCACGGCCAGGCAATCGTGACAGCCATGTCCGCTATCGTGGCTACGGCCCAGAAAGGAACGGAGTTCAAAGCCATGCTGAACGATATGGGTTTTGACGTCATGTTGCAGGTAAGCGGTTCCACCAGTACGCTGTTGGGGGCTTTCTTCTTAGGTATGAGCGACCATGCTTCCGGTACGGAACTGGATGCAGCCGGAGTGAAAGCCATGTTTGCCGGCGGTCTTGCCAACGTGCAGAAACAGACGAAAGCCCAGAAAGGCGACAAGACCATGATGGACGCCCTGATCCCGGCTGTGGAAGCGATCCAGGCATGTCCTTCGGACGATATCAAGGAAATCCTCGAAGCCGGAGCGAAAGCCGCCCTTGCCGGTGCTGCTTCGACCGTAGAAATGAAAGCCAACTTCGGCCGTGCCCGTAACTACGGCGAACGCTCCGTCGGTTATGCCGACAGCGGTGCTACCTCTTGGAGTTGCATGTTTGAATCGTTCGCGCAAGCGCTTTGAGAAATTAAGAATTAAAAATTAAAAATTAAGAAAGGAAAAAAGCTATGGCAGATATGGATGGGTTCAGAGAAGCGAATAATTTCGGCTTCGGACAAACTTCCCAATTCGACAATTTTCATGTAAAAGGTGCGTCTAACTACTCTTGGGGTATGAAAGACCGCCTCTCTCGTATCTTCAACCCGAAAACAGGTCGTGCCGTCATGTTGGCATTCGACCATGGGTTTATCATGGGTCCGACTTCAGGTTTGGAACGTATCGACCTGAATATCGTTCCCCTCGTACAATATGCCGACTGTATCATGTGTACGCGCGGTATCTTGCAGACTTCCATTCCCGCCAACATCAACAAGCCCGTCTGCCTCCGTTCGGATGCCGGTTCTACGATCCTGACGGAATTGAACCGTAACGTTTTGATCGATATCGAAGATGCGATCCGTTACAATGCTTCCGCTATGGCAGTCATGTTCTCTGCCGGCGACGGCGAACAGGAAGCCATCACGGCAGCCAACCTGGTGGAAGCTGTCGATATGGGGAACCGCTATGGCATCCCCGTCATGGGTGTGACGGCTGTCGGCAAACAGATGGCACGCGACTCCCGTTACTTCGCACTCGCATCGCGCGTATGCGCCGAGAACGGTGCTTCTATCGTGAAGACTTACTACTGCGACGGTTTCGAAAAGGTAGCTGCCGCCTGTCCGGTTCCCGTTGTGATCGCCGGAGGTAAGAAACTGCCTGAAAAGGAAGCACTCGAACTCTGCTACAACGCCGTTAACGACGGTGCTGCCGGTGTCGATATGGGACGTAACGTCTTCCAGAGCGAAAACCCTGCCGCCATGATCCAGGCCGTACACGCTGTCGTACACGAAGGCTTGACACCGGAACAAGGTTTCGAAATGTTCAAGGATTTACAATAATGTGCTAATGGGTCAATATGCCAATGTACCAATGGAATGAATGTTCCATTTGGAGTATTTCACCGGCATATTGGCACATTTGCAAATTGATAAATTATTAGTTATGCATAAATTATTTACTTATCTCTGTTCCGCATTGTTGCTGGTAACCGCTACATCCTGCGAGAAGAAGACAGAAAAATTGCTGTTGGGTGGTTCCGGCTGGAACAAGATCGTGATCATCGATAAGAACACCAAGCAGGTAGAGTGGGAGCATCCCCTCGAAAAAGGCTGGGAATGCAACTCCGCTGTTGCCACTCCCGACGGGAATATCCTCTTTGCCTATGCCAGAGGTGCGAAGCTGATCGACCGCAACCATCAGGAGATCTGGAATATTGCTGCTCCCGATACCTGTGAGATGCAGACTGCCCGCGTGTTGCCCGACGGTAACTATCTTTTGGGTTGGGTAGGCCATCCGGCTGTCATCATGGAGGTGAGCCCGAAGGGAGAAATCCTGTCGCGTACCGAATATGAGACAGGCATCGAACATCCGCATGCCCAGTTCCGCCAGCTGAACAAGAATGCCCGCGGTAACTACCTGATGCCCCTCTTTGCTACTTCCGACGTGCGCGAGATCTCTCCGCGAGGCGAAGTCGTGAAGATCACCCGTCTCGAAGGAACGCCTTTCACGACATTGGCATTGGCTAACGGGAACCATTGGGTTGCCTGTGGTGACGGTCACTCCCTGATGGAAGTGAACCTCGACAACGGCGAAGTAGCCCGCCGTTACGGTGAGAACGATATCAAAGGCGCCCGCCTGTTCTTCGTTGCCGGCTTGCTTCCTGCAAAGGATGGCGGCCTGTACGTCTGCAACTGGCAGGGACATGACAAGAATGCCGTAGAGGCCAACAGCCCCCAGGTATTCGAAATCAATGATAAAGGTGAAGTGATCTGGAATCTGAACGATAACGAAAGGTTCGGTATGATTTCTACGATTAGCACGATCGAATAGGTCACTGGTTTCATCACGTTTTTTCAGGCACGGATTTCTTTGAAATTCGTGCCTGAATCATATCTGCCTATATCTTTCCCTTCCTGTGTCTCTTTGAAAAAAATAGTGACGCTCTCTATCCATGCAGATTCCCATAACAATAAAATGACTAAAAAAACGTACGTTTCTTTTAGTCATTTTGATGGGGCAAATATACTTAAAATATTTGAAATTCACACATCTTCGTTTATTTTTTATTTTCCTGTCTGCCAAATATATCGAGTCTTTTGCACGCTATTTTCCGAAAGCCAACAGTTAACAATCTTTCGTAAATGGAATGACTAAAAGAAACGTACGTTTCTTTTAGTCATTTTGTAGACACTTAATCTTCATATGTCCAGACTGTTATGTCTTTTTCTGCTTTGGGACTGACGAGCTTTTGTGTGGAATGTATTGTTTGTTAAGTTGTTGTAAATCATATTGTTTCAAAAATAGGTTAACAGAGTGAAAAAATATATCCCGTTCTTTTGCCCGTTCTATCGGAAAGAGAAGGATAGACAATCTACTTATTTAGAAACAGTATAATTTTAGTATAAAATCGATATGATTTTGATAATGCTTGATATTCAATAAATATTATATATGATAAGATGTGCTATACCGCTTTCTAATCTATATATTATTTGATTTTTTTAGTTAGAGCAAAATAGAATTAATCCTTGATAATCATTGGATATTTATAATGATGTCAAACTATTGATTATTAGGTATATAAAAAAATAAAAGGTTTGAATTTCAAATAAATTAACTATCTTTGTGCGCTCTTGGGAAAATATATATTCAGTGTATAAAAGCTGTTTGAACAGCTTTTATTTTGTGCTATATAGCACAAAATAAACAACGTGCAGTAACCCTTTTAATATTTTATTAAGATATTTTGCTGCCAAAATCGATTTCTATTCGTTATTCCACTATTGGGACTGACGAACTTTGTTGTAGGGTAATAAATTCTTTAATTATATGAAAATCAATGATTTACTATTAAGATTAACGAAAGAGAAATACCTCAATCGCTGGATAATTTTTTTGATTGACCTGTTCCTTTCCGTCTTTTCGACCGTTACTTCTTTAGCTTTGGTCAGTTATATTCTGGATTGGAACTATACCGACCAGATCATTCTGACGGTTTTTCTGGCGTCGTTGTTCTGTAGCACTGCCAGCTTTCTTGTTTGCCAGACCTATAAAGGCATTATTCGCCATTCCGCCTTTACTGAAACCGGACGCATCGCCATGTCCTCTTCACTGAAAGTGGCGACCATCCTGCCGGTTCTTTTGTTTACGACCGGCCTTCTTTCTTTTCGCGGTTTCCTGCTGGGAAGTGTGGTGGATTTCTTCCTCACTTTTTTTATCCTGACGATATTCCGTGCTTTCCTGATCACGCTCTATACCTTTATGGTGAGCAGCATTGCATCCAACCGGAAAGACAAGCTTTTCATATTCGGGCATGAAGATTCTTCTCCCGCCCTATTGAACGATTCCTTTCTGCGTGAAAACTCATCCTATCAGGTGGAAGGCTTCCTCCGTTTCGGCCAGCGTGTTTCCATGCGCATCGGTTTGTATAAGGTCTATTTCATTACCGACCAAGAGGAATTCAGCCGTTTGGTGAACCGCTACAATATCAAGGCGATCCTCTTTACGGACTATAAGGCGGTGAAGGAAGAAAGCGAACGTCTGGTTCGTTTCTGCGAAAAAGAGAAAGTCCGTATGTTGCTCCTTCCTTCTTTGGACGAACTGAAAGGAGGCAAACTGAAGATGCGCGCCCTTCCCGAAGTCCGCATCGAAGACCTGTTAGGACGCGAAGAGATCCGTATCAACATGGAGGAGATCGCAGGTTCCCTGAAAGGCAAAGTCGTTTTGGTCACCGGAGCCGCCGGTTCCATCGGTAGCGAACTCTGTCGCCAACTCTGCCATTTCGGGCTGAAGCAATTGGTTTTGTTCGACAGTGCCGAAACCCCGATGCATAACATCCGGCTGGAGCTGGAAGAAAAATTCCCCGATGTCGAGTTTACCCCGGTCATGGGAGACATTCGCATGATCCATCGTGTCGAAAGCATCTATCAGCGTTTCCATCCCCAGTTGGTCTTCCATGCCGCCGCCTACAAGCATGTGCCCCTGATGGAAGAGAACCCCTGCGAAGCCGTCCATACGAATGTCTACGGTACGCGTAACGTAGCCGATATGGCAGTCAAGTACGACGTAGATAAGTTCATCATGGTCTCGACCGATAAAGCCGTCAACCCGACCAATGTCATGGGAGCGTCCAAACGTTTGGCGGAGATGTATGTGCAAAGCCTGAGCATCGCTATCAGCAAAGGCCGGCATTCCGGTAAAACCCGTTTTATCACCACCCGTTTCGGCAACGTGTTAGGCAGCAACGGTTCCGTCATTCCCCGTTTCCGCGAACAGTTGGCAAAGGGTGGCCCTCTGACCGTCACCCATCCCGACATCATCCGCTACTTCATGACGATCCCCGAAGCCTGCCGCTTGGTTTTGGAAGCCGCCTTTATGGGCAAAGGAAACGAAATCTTCGTCTTCGATATGGGAACCCCTGTGAAGATCGCCAATCTGGCACGCCGCATGATCGAACTGGCAGGCCTTGTCCCCGGCGAGGATATCGAGATCAAATATACCGGTCTCCGTCCGGGCGAAAAGCTCTACGAAGAACTGTTGGCAACGAAAGAAAATACATTACCAACGGAAAACGAAAAGATCTACCGTGCCCAAGTCCGGGAATACGATTACGAAGACATCTGTACGGTCATGTCCCCCTTGATCGACCTCGCGATCAAAGTAGACAAAATGGGAACCGTCCGAATGATGAAAGGAATCGTGCCTGAGTTCAAGAGCAAGAATTCGGTATATGAAGTGCTGGACAAAGAATGAAAGTTTTCTATTGGGTAAAACTTTATTATGAAATTCGGTTGACTCGCGATTTAAATGATGTTTCTGTGTTTGGAAATATGCTAACCTAATCTCATAAAGAACGCTAATAGTTTGGGCTATGGTAGAAAAATAGATTGTTTGGTGATTGATTTGAATTTAATAATATAATATGAGTGCTTTTAAAAATAAAGTCTTGTTGATAACAGGTGGTACAGGTAGTTTTGGAAATGCTGTCTTGCGTCGTTTTTTAGACAGTGATATCAGAGAAATCCGTATCTTGTCTCGTGATGAAAAGAAACAAGATGATATGCGCCATCATCTTCAAGCTGAGCGACCAGAGGTGGCTGCTAAAGTGAAATTCTATATCGGAAATGTCCGTCAACGTGAAGCTGTCGACTTTGCAATGAACGGAGTTGACTATGTTTTCGCTGCAGCGGCGTTGAAGCAAGTCCCTTCTTGTGAGTTTTTTCCGATGGAAGCGGTGCGAACCAATGTAGAAGGAACGAACAATGTGCTTCTTTCTGCTATCGCTCACGGAGTAAAGAATGTGGTGGTTTTGTCTACCGATAAGGCTGCTTATCCTATTAATGCTATGGGAATTTCCAAAGCGATGATGGAGAAGGTTGCGATCGCCCAAGGTCGTGCTTTAGGAACTAATGCGCAGACTACTATTTGCTGTACTCGTTATGGTAATGTGATGGCAAGCCGTGGTTCTGTGATTCCTCTTTGGGTGGAGCAGATGATGAGTGGCAAGGCAATTACGATCACAGATCCTGATATGACCCGTTTCATGATGACACTTGATGATGCCGTTGACCTCGTTATTTATGCATTTATGCATGGAGAAAATGGAGATCTCTTTGTTCAAAAGGCGCCGGCGGCTACTTTGTCTGTCCTGGCACAGGCGTTGAAAGAGACCTACGCGCAGATCGATCCGAAGTACCTGGATACGGAGGTGAAGGTGATCGGCACGCGTCATGGAGAGAAACTGTTTGAAACCCTTGTGACACGCGAGGAGATGGCGAAAGCGATCGATATGGGCGACTATTACCGCATCCCTTGCGATACGCGCGACTTGAACTACGACAAGTACTTTACCGAAGGAAGCGAATGCCTGTCCAAGATCGAGGACTATCATAGCCATAACACGACCCGTCTGGATGTCGAAGGAATGAAAAAACTGTTACTCCGCCTACGTTTTATTCAGGAAGATCTCGGATTGATCGAACGGGCAAAACCGAGAGAAATCAGAAGCGAATAAACCTGCTTCGTGCCAAGCCTCAAAACTTCAAACTTAAAATTAAAAAAAAGATGAACATATTAGTAACCGGTGCAAAAGGCTTCATCGGTCGGAATCTTGTATCCCAACTTCATAATATCCAGTCGGGAAAGGCTCGCAATTATCCTGTTTCAGGGACTGAACTGAAAGTCTTCGAATATGATACGGACAGCGACCCGGCCGAATTGGACGTCTATTGCAAGAATGCCGATTTTGTCTTTAACCTGGCTGGGGTGAACCGTCCGAAAGACCAGTCGGAGTTCATGAAGGGAAATTTCGGTTTCGCTTCTCTCTTGTTGGATACGCTGAAGAAACACGGTAATACCTGTCCGGTGATGATCTCATCGTCTACGCAGGCTGCGCTGGATAATCCGTATGGCGAGTCGAAGCGGGCGGGAGAGAACCTTCTGTTCGAGTATGCCGGAGAGACTGGGGCGAAGGTCTTGGTCTATCGTTTTCCGAACGTGTTCGGGAAATGGTGCCGTCCGAACTATAACAGTGCGGTGGCGACTTTCTGTAACAATATCGCGAACGACCTGCCTATCCAGGTGAATGATCCGAAGGTGGTGATGAACCTGGTCTATGTAGATGACGTGGTGGACGAGCTGATCGCCGCCTTGTCGGGGGGCGAACACCGCGAAGGGAACTATTGTGTCGTTCCGGTGGTTCATACCATAACCTTGGGTGGAATTGTCGACCTGCTTTATTCTTTCAAGGAGATGCCGGGTAACCTCACGGTTCCCGATTTGGGCGATCCTTTCACGAAGAAGCTCTATTCAACCTATCTGTCTTATCTTCCGAAAGAGAAGTTCAGCTATCCGGTACAGATGAAGACGGACGACCGGGGGAGCTTCACTGAAATCATCCGCACTCCGGACAGAGGCCAGTTCTCGGTGAATATCTCCAAGCCGGGTGTAACCAAAGGACAGCATTGGCACCACACCAAGAATGAAAAATTTGTGGTGGTGAATGGTCACGGTTTGATTCAGTTGCGTAAGATCGACACCGATGAAGTGATCCGCTTTGAGGTAAGTGGAGAGAAGATAGAGGTAATAGAAATGATACCGGGCTACACACATAATATCATCAATCTATCCCAAACAGAAGATCTGGTTACCTTCATGTGGGCGAATGAACCTTTCGACCCCAATAGGCCGGATACTTATTTTGAAACAGTAGAAACAAAAAATTAAGACAAGATGGAAGTCAGAACAGACTATAGCCAAATAAAATTTCAGAACAACGGAAAATTGAAACTATTGATCATCGTCGGGACCCGTCCGGAGATTATTCGTTTGGCAGCCGTGATTAATAAATGTCGCCACTATTTTGATACGTTATTAGCCCATACCGGTCAGAACTACGATTATAATCTGAACGGAGTCTTTTTCCGAGATCTGAAACTGAAGGATCCGGAGGTTTATATGGACGCTGTGGGCGATGATTTAGGAGCTACTATGGGTAATATTATCAATGCCAGTTATAAGTTGATGGCTCAGACACAACCGGATGCCGTACTGGTATTAGGCGATACCAACTCCTGTTTGTCTGTGATCGGAGCTAAACGTCTGCATATCCCAATCTTCCACATGGAGGCCGGTAACCGCTGCAAAGACGAATGCTTGCCGGAAGAGACGAATCGTCGTATTGTGGATATTATCTCGGATGTCAATGTCTGTTACTCCGAACATGCTCGTCGTTATCTGGCAGACTGTGGACTGCCTAAAGAGCGAACCTACGTATCTGGTTCACCTATGGCAGAGGTGTTACATGAAAACCTGAAGGATATTGAAGCTAGCAATATTCATGCTCGTTTAGGTTTGGAAAAGGGTAAATATATCTTACTTTCTGCTCATCGTGAAGAAAATATCGATACTGAAAAGAACTTTTTCTCGCTCTTCAATGCTATTAATGCCATGGCTGCAAAATATGATATGCCGATTCTTTACAGTTGTCATCCCCGTAGCCGTAAACGTTTGGAAGCAAGCGGATTCCAATTGGATAAACGGGTACTTCAGCATGAACCGTTAGGTTTTCACGATTACAACTGTTTGCAGATGAATGCGTTTGCCGTGGTGAGTGATAGCGGAACATTACCGGAAGAAAGTAGTTTCTTTACCTCTGTCGGTCATCCTTTTCCTGCTATCTGTATTCGTACAAGCACCGAACGACCGGAGTCGTTGGACAAAGCCGGTTTCGTTTTGGCTGGTATTGATGAGAAATCCTTATTACAGGCTGTCGACACAGCGATCGAGTTACATCAGAATGGTGACTATGGCACACCTGTTCCCACTTATACAGATGAGAATGTTTCTATTAAGATGGTGAAACTGATCCAAAGCTATACTGGAGTGGTGAATAAGATGGTGTGGAGGAAATATTAAGAAATAATAAAAGGTATTGCTTATCACAAAGCTTGGATTGATGAGAAACGATGCGGGAATTAACCTAGTCCATGTTAAAAAAATCAATATGGGCAATATTTGCTTCGAGTTATTGGGAAATTGAAGCATTCAGGAAATCTTAATCTTTAAATATGAAGAATTAATATGAAAAATATAGTTGTTACAGGTGGAGCTGGTTTTATAGGAAGTCATGTTGTACGCCTTTTTGTAAATAAATATTTAGAATATCATGTTATATGTTTGGATAAGTTGACTTATGCAGGTAATTTAGAGAATTTGAAAGATTTGAAAGACCGTTCAAATTATGAATTTGTAAAGATGGATATTTGTGATTTTGAAGCTTTCCTCCGTTTGATGAGGGAGAAGCGGATAGATGGTATTATTCATTTAGCAGCAGAAAGTCATGTGGATCGTTCTATCAAGGACCCATTTACTTTTGCACAGACAAATGTAATGGGAACCTTGTCTTTATTACAAGCCGCTAAGCTTTATTGGGAATCACTTCCTGAAAAATATACAGATAAGCTTTTTTACCATATTTCAACGGACGAAGTATATGGGGCTTTAGAGTTGACACATCCTAATGGTGTTGAATCTCCTTTTACAACCAAGGCCTCTTCTGGACAGCATCATAAGGCATATGGCAATACCTTCTTTGAAGAGACAACAAAATATAACCCTCATTCTCCTTATTCAGCATCTAAGGCGAGTAGTGATCATTTTGTTCGTGCTTATCATGATACTTACGGTATGCCTACAATTATTACAAATTGTTCAAATAATTATGGCCCTTATCAATTTCCTGAAAAATTAATACCATTGTTCATTAACAATATTCGCTATCGTAAACCTCTACCGGTTTATGGAAAAGGAGAAAATGTTCGTGATTGGTTGTATGTAGAAGATCATGCACGAGCTATCGACTGTATTTTTCATAGTGGTAAAGTTGCAGAGACATACAATATTGGCGGTTTTAATGAGTGGAAGAATATAGATCTTATAAAAGTTGTTATTAACACTGTAGATCGATTGCTAGGGCGTGAGGAGGGGGAAGATCTTGGACTTATTACCTATGTTTCTGATCGTTTAGGGCATGATATGCGTTATGCGATAGACTCCCGGAAATTACAGGTAGAACTTGGATGGGAACCCAGTTTACAGTTTGAGGAAGGCATTGAGAAAACAGTCAAGTGGTATTTGGAAAATCAAGAATGGATGGATAATATTACAAGTGGGGATTATGAGAAATATTATGAGTCCATGTATGCTATGCGTTAGGCATAAAATTGTTGCAGGTGATTACGAATATAATATATTTTTATCAACATTATGAGTAACAGTTATATCTCCTATTGTTTTTATTTATGATTGTATTGCCTGTTTCATGAGGAATTACATATTTGTTTTTTAACTTATATTAGGCTTATAATATGTTTAAACGAAAAGATATACAAGAAACTCGTCTTAACTTTCTTATGTCTGCTATGCATAAAGGATGTTGCATAAGCACAGAGGATGTTTTAGTATGGATGAGAAAACAGAATGAGGAGGTTCAGACTGAGATAAATCAAATTCCAATTTCTGAACTCCGTGGATGGAAATATCGAGACGATAGGATACGTCATGATTCTGGTCGTTTTTTTAGTATCGATGGAATTCATATACAGACGAACTATCGTGATGTATCTACATGGGATCAACCGATTATAAACCAACCTGAGATAGGGTTTCTTGGATTTATAGTGAAAAAGATACAAGGTGTTTATCATTTTCTCATGCAAGCGAAGATAGAGCCTGGGAATTTGAACGTAGTACAATTATCACCAACCCTTCAGGCCACCCGTAGCAATTATACACGGGTACATAAAGGAGCAATCCCTAAGTATTTGGAGTATTTTACAGGTGAAAAAAACGTATATGTTTTGGTAGACCAACTTCAATCCGAGCAAGGTGCTCGTTTTTTACATAAGCGAAATCGGAATATCATTGTAGAGGTGGAGGAAAGTGATCCTATAGAAATACTGGATGGCTTTATTTGGTTATCATTAGGTCAGATAAAAGAATTGATCTCTTATCCGAATGTTCTTAATATGGATACCCGTACGGTGATTTCCTGTATTACTTTTGGAAACTATTCGGAACATTCCTTGAAATTGATGAGTCTGTTGCTTCAAAAGAATCAGGAAATTTCCGATGATTATTTATATTCAGTACTGAGTGAAGAAAATCATCTTCATGAGCTACAAGATATTATCCAATGGATAACTACTTTAAAATTTAAGTATGAACTTAATGTGACCCCTATTGGTATATCTCAGATGGATCATTGGATTTACGATGGTAACAGTATTTTCCACGAGGATCATAAATATTTTGATGTAGTAGGGGTTAATGTAAAGATTGGCAATCGAGAAGTTGTGTCATGGGATCAGCCGATGGTTCGTTCAGCTCAAGAGGGATTGATGGGTTTTCTTGTCAAAAAGATAGATGGAATATATCATTTTTTGGTGCAGGCAAAACTGGAGTCTGGGAACTTTGATATAGTAGAGATGGCACCTACCGTGCAATGTCTCACAGGTAATTATCGTATGGGTAAGAATGAATATACGATTCCTTATTTGGAGTATTTCATGAATCCTAAGAAAGAGAATGTATGGTATTCTGCTTATCAAAGCGAAGAGGGAGGTCGATTTTTTCAGGAACAAAATCTGAACATTATTGTAGAGGTTGGAGAGGAGTTTCCTATTGAAGTAGATGAAAATTATTGTTGGTTGACTCTGAACCAGATGATGTCGTTTGTTACATATAACAATTATTTGAACATAGCTGCTCGTAGTTTATTATCAGCGATAAGATTTATATAAATATGAAGAGAATCGGAATTATATGTCCCTCTGAAATAGCGTTTAGGCGTTTTATGCCGGCCTTACAGAAGTGTGCTGATCTAAAATATGTGGGAATAGCATGTTCTTCTGCCGAGGAATGGTTTGGTGAAGCACTTGCAGAAACGGATCCTACTAGCATTGCGGAAGTGAAAGAGCGTGAGTGGGGAAAAGCATTGAATTTTCAAACGGTCTATGGTGGAGAAATTTTTGATGGCTATGAAACACTTATTAAGAGCAATGCGATTGATGCCGTATATATTCCTCTTCCTCCTGCGTTGCATCATAAATGGGCAAAGCTTGCATTAGAGCACGGAAAACATGTTTTTGTAGAGAAACCTTCAACAACCTCGTATGAGGAGACTAAGGAATTAGTGCAAATAGCCGAGCAACACGGACTTGTTATTCATGAGAACTATATGTTCATATATCATGATCAGTTAAAGGTTCTGGATGATATGGTTGCTTCGGGTATAATAGGAGATATACGTTTTTACCGTATTAGTTTTGGTTTTCCTCGTAGAGCTGCAGGCGACTTTCGTTATATAAAATCCTTAGGAGGCGGTGCTTTACTTGATGCCGGAGGATACACATTAAAGTATGCTCAATACCTTTTGGGAGAATCTGCTCGTTTATTGTGTGCAAGTACACAATATATAGAGGATTTTGAGGTGGAAATAGGCGGTTCTGCTACAATGGTCAATGACAAAGGTGTGTGTGCTCAATTGGCTTTTGGAATGGATAATGATTATAAGTGTAGCATTGAAATGTGGGGGTCAAAGGGGGCTATCACCAGTGATCGTATTTTTACGGCACCTGTAGGTTTTGAGCCATTCTATACGCTTAAACAAAATCAAGAATATAGTACATATAAACTTCCAGCCGATGACACATTTCTTAAGAGCATACGGGTATTTGTTGATTGTATGAATAACAAAACTGTGCGAAAATCCGAATACGAGGAGATACTTGCACAAGAGAAGTTAGTGGATGATTTTATACGTTTAAGCAGGTAGGCATGGTTAAAATAGCGATAATCGGATCCAAAGGTTTTATAGGAAAGCATATCGAGTGGTATCTTCGTCAGCGAGGAGAGAAAGAGATTTTTACATATGATTGTGTCGATTCGAATGAGTTGAACTATAGAAAAGTAGATCTTTCGTCCGAGGAATCGGTCCATACGATCGATGTAAATGTGGATTATATCTATTTTTTTGCTGGACTTACGGGTACTTTTGTTGGGTTCGATAAAATAAATAGTTATGTGGATGTGAATGAGAAAGGACTATTGCATCTATTAAATCATATTCGTTTATCCCCGTATCGTCCCAAGATTATTTTTCCTTCTACTCGTTTGGTGTATCAAGGAGCTGATAAAGCGTTGACTGAAGAGGCAAAGAAAGAGACAAAGACAATTTATGCAGTTAATAAATTAGCGTGTGAAGGTTATCTTTATGCTTATCGACAGAGTTTTGACATACCCTATACCATTTTCCGTATTTGTATCCCTTATGGTAATCTGATAGAAGGAGACTATTCCTTTGGAACGGTTGGCTTCTTTTTAAAGATGGCTCAACAAGGTAAAGATATTACATTATATGGTGGTGGCCATAATAAACGCACTTTTACGCATATGTCTGATTTGTGTTATCAGCTCATTATGGCATCTCAAAAGCCAGAAAGTAATGGGGAGATATATAATATAGGAGGAGAGATTCTTTCCCTGCGAGAAGCTGCTGAATGTATTGCAAAGATTTATCAAGTCAATATTGTTGACATCGATTGGCCTGATCGTGATTTACGCATTGAAAGCGGTCATACCTATTTTGATGCGGGTAAGATCCAACATCTTTTGGGGAATATGGAATATAAAAAACTAAGCACTATCGATTTCTAATGGAAACAGTACATGTTGCACTACCCTCTGACGAGAATTATATAGTGGGTCTTACAGCTACAGCAGGAAGTATGGCATATCATGCTTCAAGAGATGTGGTACTTTCTATCCATGTATTGGATGGTGGTATACACGATGATACTTTTGATGCGTTTGCGAAAAAGATACATCGTTTGCATCCGCATGTGGAGTTCTCTCGAATCAAAGTGGATGAAGTTCTTTTTGCTAATTTTCCTGTATGGGCAGGAAACAGGATGACCTATGCACGTTTGATGTTGTCAGAGGCATTGCCGGATGTTAAGCATATTATTTATAGTGATACTGATTACTTGTGGCTTGCTGATATTGCAGAATTGTGGGCACAGCGTCAGGATGATGTGATATTTGCTAGTACGGTGGATCAAGGAGGAACGATAGAAAAGGAACAAGTATGGGCAAAATCTAAAGGCTTGGAACTTGATCCGAATAAATATTTCTGTGCAGGACTCTCATTTTATAATTTGGAACTTTTTCGCAAAGAGCACATTATTGAACAGGTAGCTGATTTCTTAAAAAAGTATCCGGATGTACTATTTGCTGATCAAACGGCCATGAATCATCTGTTACTTGGTAGAGTAAGGATTGTTGATGAGAAATGGCAGACACTTTCCATGTGTCTTACTCCACAAAATGTAGGGAAGCCGGTTGCAATTCATTATGCGGGCGATATACCTTGGACACGTGGTAAGTTTTGGACTTGGACACTCTCTGATGCTTCTCTTCTTTGGTATGCTATGATGGATGAAATAAACCAGGTACCTTTAGGAACGACATTGAAAAGTAAACTTACTTTATGGCAACGTTTTTATAAGCGTGCATTGGCAAATCTGTATAAATGTGAGTTTACTGCAAAAATTTTTAATGCGGTATTGAAAGTGACGGGACGAGAAGCCTATATATCATTGTTCTATCAATTTTCTCCCTGTTTACATTTAAATTTATCAGAAGCAAAACGAAGAGTTTTATGTATTATTGATTAATAAAATAAAAGAATGACACCTGCTCAACGAGTACTGTTAAATACAATTGCGACATATATTCGAACTATATTGTCTGTTGTTTTAGGCCTTTTTTCAGGACGATGGATATTACAGGCTTTAGGAGAAGTTGATTATGGTTTATTGGGAGTAGTTGGAGGTTTAATAGGCTTTGTAACTGTTCTTAATGGGATTGTTTCTGGAACTTGTTCCCGATTTTTTGCATTATCAATAGGTAAGAGAGATGTGAAAGACACACAATTATGGTTTAATACAGCTTTGATAATTCATGTAGTATTACCAACCTTTTTAATTATTATAGGATGGCCTATTGGTGAATGGACTATTTTGAATTACTGTAATATACCAGTGGACAGACTTGTAACTGCACGATGGGTATTTCGTCTTTCTTTGTTGTCTTCATTTGTCTCTATGATGACTGCACCATATATGGGTATGCTTATTGCTAAACAACGTATTGCAGAAGTTTCTATGTGGAGTGTGGGACAAACTGTTACTAATTTCGTGTTTGTATATTGTTTGCTAGGATTTCATGGTGATGTTTGGTTGCTGTATGCAATAGGACAGGTCGGTATGAGCATATTTTTTATGTTAGTTCAATCTTATCGTGCAAAAAAGTTGTATGTAGAATGTCAGTTTGATAAAACAATGTGTTTTAAGTTTGAAAATTATAAAAAAATATTTTTATTCGCATCATGGCAATTATTTGGTGGCTTAACTGGTATATTCCGAGGAAATTTGATAGCTATCCTTATAAATAAACATTTTCCACCTGTAAGTTATCCGGCAGCTAATGCATCTATGCAGATAGGAGGAACTATTTCATCGTATACACAAACCATTGCCACTGCTCTTAATGGAGCTTTATCTCCAGAAATCACTTCTACAGAAGGTAGAGGTGATCGTGTTAGAATGTTAACTCTGTCCGATAAGGCCTCTAAATTCAGTTCTTTTTTAGTTCTTCTTTTTGCAGTCCCTATTGGTATTGAGATTAAAGAAATCTTAACGTTATGGCTTGTAAATCCTCCGGAATATGCATGGTACTTTGCTCTTATGTATCTGCTTTGTTTGTTTGTTGACAATTTAACAATAGGTTATATGATAGCAATTAATGCTGTTGGTAAGATTGGCAAATATCAAGCTACCGTGGGAGGTGTTTTATTGTTTGCGTATCCGTTAGCATGGATATTTGTAGCACTTTGGGGATTCCCTTATATTTCTGTAGGTTGGGCTTTGGCTATAACAACGGCAATGGCTTCCGTACTTAGGGTGTGGTGGGCAAAAAAACTTATTTGTGCGGATGTATCTGTGTGGTGTGGAAAGGTTTTTATACCTTGTGTAATTGTTTTAATTGTAGCAGTTTTGGTCGGTTGTGGTGTAAAAGTTGTTTTCCCAGTTGAAGGTTTGGTTAAGTCGTTTATTACTTTAGTGATAACATTTTTTACCATAGGTTTAGTTGGTAGTATTCTTATTTTGGATACCAATGATAGAAGATTCATTGGTAGTCAGATTGAAGTATTGAAACAAAAAGTCATTCGTAAATAAATGCCGACATTAGCTTTATATAATAGTTGTACGGGGTGTACTGCGTGCTATCTGTCATGTAGTAAACATGCAATCACGATGATTACTGATGATGAAGGGTTCTTGCATCCTGTTGTTGATAAATCATTATGTGTAGAGTGTGGTTTATGTGAGAAAGTTTGTCCTGTTTTGCATCCTTCAGATGCTCGTAGACCAATAATGGTTTATGCCGCAAGGGCTAAAGATGAGGTACGTTTGTGTGCTTCTTCTGGAGGAATTTTTCCTCTTTTGGCAGAGACTGTGATTAAGAATGGAGGAGTAGTTTGGGGAGTTGCATGGGATTTTTCCACAGGTGATCCGGTTGCAAAATATCGTAGTGCTCATACTTTAGATGAGATTTTGTCTTTTAGAGGGTCAAAATATGTTCAAGCTGAGCTGGGAGATTGTTTTTTGTGTGTCAAGCAGCAACTTATTGATGGCAAATATGTTTTGTTTTCTGGGACTCCTTGTCAGATTGCAGGCTTAAAATTTTATTTGCGTAAAGAATATGACAATTTACTAACGGTTGAAGTTATATGTCATGGTGTACCAAGTCCGGGCGTATGGAGTGAATATCTTCAAGAAGTTAAGAATAATTCCTCGCGAAGCGAGGTCGTTGGAAAAAATACGGTTTTGTCTTTTTCTCTAAAATCTGTACCAGTGATAACTGGTATAAATTTTAGAGAAAAACAGTCCGATGGTTATAGTTGGAAAAAATTCGGTTTTGTTGTCCATGGTAAGTTGCCCGCTAAGGGCAACCAAAATTCGGTTTTGTTGTCCATGGTAAACTATAAAAATCCTTTTATGCGGGCTTTTCTTGGTGAATTATGCAACAGACTTTCTTGCCATGAGTGTAACTTTAGAGAATTACGAAGTGGTGCGGACATTACATTGGGTGACTTTTGGAGAATTGCGGAACTTACTCCTGAAATTGATGATGATAAGGGGACTTCCCTTGTTCTACTTAATACAAATAAGGGTAGTCTGTTTTTTGAAAGAATAAAGTCTTTTCTTCCTGTTTGTAAACAAATAACTTATGAGATGGCTGTCAAAAGCACAGCTGCTTTGGTTGTGTCACCTGCAGTTCATTTTAAAAGAAAATTATTTTTTGATTTATATCATTCAAAAGGTGTTGATAGAACTGTAAAAAAGTTATTACGTCCTCCTTTTGCAAAACGTGTATGGAGTACGTTGCTTGGAATCCAGTATAAAATTAAACATTTATTTTATTAGAAATGAAAATCGCTGTAGCAACATTTTGTTTAGGTTACAATTACGGAGCAATGCTTCAAGCTTATGCTACTATTAAAGCTTTAGAGTCATTAGGGCATGAAGTCATATTGATTAATCAACATCAGCCTTGGAGTTTCGGAGTAGATGAGAAAAATTGGCGTAGCTATGTTTCACTTAAACCTTGGGTGATAAAGTATAAATGGCACGTTTTGTGGCGGCAGCGAAAATTGAGGAAGTGCTTTCAGCCAATGTGGCAATTATTTCCTCTGACAGAATATTATGGTGTTAATATAGAGTCTATTATTAAGAATCCTCCTGTATGTGACTGTTTGATAACAGGAAGTGACCAAACATGGAATACTTCAGCTGACCAAAAATTCTATGCTGCTTATTTTTTGCCATTTGGCTCTTCTAATATAAAACGTATTGCTTATGCTCCAAGTTTAGGCGGTGTACATTTTAAAAGTAAAGATCTGCCATGGATATTGGATAAGCTTAATAATTATTCAGCTATTAGTGTCCGTGAGAAAGAGGATGTGGACTATTTAAGATCGTTAGGTTTGGAAAATGTTGTTCAAATGCCGGATCCAACTTTGATTGCAGATAAAAAAATATATGAATCATTCATCGCTTCTGAAACTCATAAGTCTTATGATGTAGTGATGTATATTTTAGGTGGTAAAAATAAGAGATTGGAACAATCTTTGTATGATTTGCTGAAGAAAGAAGATGTTGATTTCTCAAATGTATTGAATATTACATTACAGGATTTTTTCTGTAAGAATGTTATAAACAAAATAACAACCGTTCAAGGATGGGTTGATGCTATTGCTAATGCTAAAATGGTGGTTACTAATTCTTTTCACGCAGTTGTTTTTTCTTTAATATTCAATCGTCCATTTGTTTACATTAATTTTTCTATTAAAGAATGTAATAAAAATAACCGTGTAAAAACGATATTAGAGGGAACTTCTCAACGATTTCGTATGATTGATATTAATGAATTAAATAGTTTAAAACCTTTTAGGGTATATCCTGATTTCAGACATGAAATTGATATGTTGCAAGAGAAAGGATTAAAGTATTTAATAGAATCTCTTTATTAATTTAATGTATGGTGTATGATACATATAGGACTTTGTGCCGACGAGCGTTTTGCAATGCCTTTGGGAGTATGCGTCACTTCTATATTTCAATCCAATAAACAAAATGAAATATTTATACATGTTTTGACGCAGGGATTATCTGTGGAAACAGAACGTAAGCTTTATCAAATAGCGAGTACATATAACCAACGTTTGCAGATATACATGGTAAATGAATCGTTATTTAATGAATATCCTCTGTCATCTCATTTTCCGCATTCCATTTATTTTAGATATTTGTTGCCACAGATACTGTCTGAAGATATAACAAAAGTATTGTATATGGATTGTGATACAGTGGTGTTAGAAGATTTGTGTGAGTTATGGAATACTGATATTACGGATAACCCTATCGCAGCTGTTCGTGATGCAAATAGTGATGATATAATAGAAAGAAATAGGATAAAGATTTTTGATGATAGTTATTTGAACTCAGGAGTATTACTGATGAACTTGCAGATGTGGAGGAATGAGGATGGTTTCAAACAATTAGCTACATTCATTCTTAATAATTCTGAAAAGTGTGTATGGCCAGACCAGGATGCACTTAATGTGGTATTTCATAATCGAATAAAGTGGCTTTCGTTTCGTTACAACTTTCAGGTTATATTGTCAGAGGATTATAATCGTTATAGATTACATTGTCAGTATCATGAAGATGTTAAAGAATCATTCGCTAAAATAGTAATTCTACACTATTCATCGGTTATGCAAAAACCTTGGTTGAGTGATGTGCTGCATCCGCTTGCTTTTATCTGGAGATCCATTTATCAAGATAGTTTGTGGAACAACGTTAAGTTGAAACCGCGCTATGGCTTTGTTAAGAGATATATTAAAACTAAAATGCATATGGAGCCTTATCGAGTTTGTCCGGAAATTAATAGAGAGTTTATGGATCAATTTATGGTATGGAAGAATACATTTGAATTGAGTTTATGATTAAAATGTCAGTCATAATTCCGGTGTATAACGTAGCGGAATATTTACCCCGTTGTATAGATAGTATGCTTATGTTGAATGAGCAAAATTTTGAGATCTTACTCATTGACGATGGTAGTAAGGATTCCTCTGGTACAATTTGCGATGAGTATGTACAAAAAGATATCCGCATAAAGGTATTCCATAAATCCAATGGAGGGGTTAGTTCTGCAAGGAATGTGGGATTAGATAATGCTAGAGGTGACATTGTGATGTTTCTTGATGGAGATGATAGTGTGAATCCTGTGTTGTTGCAAGATGTTCTGAATAGTTTTGAGGTTTCAGATGAGGCAGCTATATATGGGACGAAGTATATAGCAGATAAAGTGTCCCCTAATTTTAGTCCAAAGGATAGTAAAATCTATTTGTTAGCAAATCTTCAGGTATTACCTTATTGGGGATCTTTAAATTTTTGGAATATATTATATCGCCGAAGAGTAATTGAACAATATAAGCTTCGTTTTACAGAGGGAATGAAAACTGCTGAAGATTTAGAGTTTTTACTTAAATATATGATGTGTGTCAATACAGTTCATTTTTTTAGTAAACCAGTGTATAATTACACAATAAGAGGGGGTTCTGCTATCAATAATCATTTAGCTCCCAAGATACGTGCATTTGATCACTTTAGGCTTTTGAATAATATTCAAAAATGGGTAGAATTAAATGATAAGAAAATACCATATTGGTTCAATGGTTGTGTAGAACCATTGGTGAAAACCTCCTTGTATTTGGCTTATGTGGCAAAGTTACCAAGGACTGATATAAGTTATATGACTAAATTGTTAAGGGAGATTGATGACAAGTTTATTAAAAATGGGTATAATTTCTTTTCTTCGTGGTATATGCGAATGGCTAAGTTTGATTGTGGTCTATATTTATTACTATTGAAGTTAAAATATAAAAATAAAGCAGAATAGATGAGGTTAAGTATAATAGTTCCCGTATATAATGTAGAACAATGGCTGAGTCGTTGCCTTAATTCGCTATTTAAGCAGGGACTCGATGAAAGTGACTTTGAGGTTGTTGTCATTAACGATGGTAGTAAAGATGGTTCGTTGGTAATGGCACAAGAGTTTGCAGCAATACATAGTAATGTAAAGGTTATAACCCGTGAGAATGGAGGATTAAGTGCAGCGCGTAACACAGGTATTATAGTTGCTCAGGGAAAATATGTGTGGTTTGTAGATAGCGATGATTTCATTGAACCAAATTCTATAAAACATTTGTTGGAATATGCAGTAGAGAACAAACTTGACGTAATGTGCTTTAATCTACAATTATATTTTGAGGATGGTGGTACAAAACCCTATTTAAATCAGTCTGTTTGCAATGGAACAGTTGTTACCGGAGATGAGTTCTTGGTGGCTCAATGTATGCCGCCCGCAGCTTGGGCTGCACTATATCGTAGAGAGTTTTTGTTAAAAAATGAATTGACTTTTAAAGAGGGAATTTTACATGAAGATCTGGAATTCACGCCACGCGCCTATTTTTTAGCCAAGAAAATATCATATATTGACAAAGTCGTATACAACTATTTTCAACGCGAAGGTTCAATAATGAGATCGAATCAGAATGCAAAGCGAGCCAACAGCTTACTTTCTGTATGTGACTCCTTGTATGAATTTAAGAAGGTCCATGTTGGTTCTGGTACAAAGGCTTGGTATGTGTTTGATAAGGAAATAGCCTTTGTTTTCTCGCAATCGTTAGCTTTTGTTGATGTCTGTGGAAAAGGTTTATTGGCTACATATAAAAACAAGCCATATTATCCGTTGACTGTAAACAGTTTGATGAATAAAAAGGAGGTTCTGAAAATAATGCTTATGAACTTCTCTTTGAAACTGTATATTTGTGTATCTAAATTTTTGAGATAAATTAAGCATGGAATTAGTAAACATTTTAATCGTCTGTAAATAAGATATTATGGCAATAAGTCCTGCAAAAATTCATTTATTCAATTTATTTGTAAAAATTTGTCCTCCTTCACGTTGCAATGGCTTAAAGGTTCGTTTGCTTCGTTGGGCAGGCGCAAAAGTTGGAAACAATGTATCCATATTCACGCCCAAAATACTTGGTCAGTTTGATTTTATCATAGGTGATAATTGCTGGATTGGTCATGATGCTCTTATTTTTGGTACTGCTGGTAGTAAGGTTGAAATGAAAACTTATTCCAAGATAGCTTCGCGTGCAATAGTTGTAACAGGTTATCATGATTATGGTATACAATATAATAGCATTGCCGGTCCGGGTAAATGTGGCGATATAGTCATTGGTCAAGGGGCTTTGATAGATACTCAGGCAATGGTATGCCCTGGTAAAACGATAGGTGAAAAAGCGCATGTGGCAGCATATTCAGTTGTCACTCATGATGTTCCTCCGTTTGTAAGAGTGGCAGGAGTCCCTGCAAAAATTATAAAAGAATTCAAATAAATTTGCTATGTGGAAATCAATGGAAGAAATGACAGTGTTACAGGGAGTTCAAGCTCCTAAAATCTGTAAGTATTTGGCAATGTTTATGTCAATAGCTTTAATTGTCCAAGCAGCAGGTTTTATGTTTTGGTTTCCTTTAGCACAGCCTCTATATTATTTAGCTATTATACTTAGTCTCATGTATATATTGGGAGGTGGAATAGCTGTAGATGAGCGCTTTATGATATTTATGATACTATTAGGGATTAATGCATTGCTATTATCGACAGATCCAATTTTTGATGCAAAAAAACGTTATTGTTTCTTCGCTTTAGTAATGACTGTTTGTTCGCCATTGATAAAAACAGTGAGAGCTGTAGTATTTAGGCAATATATATTTAAGTATACAATGTTTGCTATGATGCCATTGGCTGTAGGGTCTTTTTTCTGTTTTTTGGGGGGCGTAAATATGATGCCTTATAATAGAGGAAGGCTTACAGATGTAGGTGCATTTTTAGAATATGAATCACGCGGTGGTCTTTTTAGTGGATTATTTACTCACTCAATGACTTTGGGGCCAATTTCGGCACTTGTTGCTTTGATATTTTTTGTCATATATCAAAAATGTGGCAAAAAGATATTTATGGTTATGTTCTTTTGTTCTGCTTTGGCTGTTGTAATGTCTGCTTCGCGTGCAGCTTTGCTTGCATTACTTGTGCCAATATTTTATATTACATTCTTTGCTTCGAATACTCCAAAAAGAATGAAGCGAATTATAGGTTTATTACTTGTTGGCGTACTTTTTGCGACCCCATTTGCAGAACGTGCTTTTACTGGTCTTGTTAATAAGCAAATAAATCGTTTAGAACAGAATGATGGAAAACTTAATTCACGTAATGATAAGTTTCAGGCTCGTTTCAATGAATTTTTTGATTCTCCGCTATGGGGAATCGGTTTTGCTACTATAGACGAACGTTATGATGTTCAAAATAATGGTCAGATAGAACCAGGTTCATCTCATTTAGCCGTACTTTCAATGACGGGTCTTATAGGAATATGTTCATATATCATTGTGTTATTACATGCATTTAATACAATTAAAAAGTCTAATGACTTTAGGGCGTTGATGCTGCAAGGATTGTTTATGGCATATTTTGTACACATGTGGTTTGAAGGATATATTTTTGGTGCAGGAGGAATTTTGTGTTTTCTGTTTTGGCTTATAATTTCCCAATGTTTTGATTACAAATATATAAGAAGGAATGAAAATAGTGTTTTTCACTAATTGCTTGAACCATCATCAAATAGGGTTGGCGGATGAGTTATATCATTTAACAGCGGGACAATATATACTCATTGAAACGGAAACCTTAAATGAAGAACGATATAAAATGGGATTCGTGAGTTATGATCGTCCTTATGTGTTAAAAGCTTATGCTTCTAGTGAAAATCAGCGTAGAGCTTTTGATATTGCTCGTAATTTTGATGTTGCTATTATGGGGGCCGGTTCTTTTCCATATTTGAAGGTTCGTATCAAAGAAAGAGGAAAGTTGACTTTTTCATTTAGTGAAAGGTGGCTGAAACAAGGAGTAAAAAATCTTTTGTCGCCACGCCTCCTACAGCAGATGATCTTGTACTATCTGTATGGAAGAAATCAGTCTTGGTATATTTTAAGTGCAAGTGCTTATTTACCGTATGACTATAATCTTTTGCGTGCTTTTAGAGGGAGGTGTTATAAATGGGGTTATTTTCCCAAAGTACCTCAAGGAGATGTAAATTTTATTCTTTCAGCAAAACGAGATATTGAAAAAATTAAAATTTTGTGGGTTGCCCGATATCTTGAGTGGAAACATCCTGAACAAATGATATTACTTGCTTCTCAGTTACGGCAGTATGGGACCGACTTTGAGATAAATATGGTAGGGACAGGGGATATGTACGAGGATATAGAAAAGAAAATTTTGGAATTGAATTTATCAGACAAAGTGCATCAACTGGGAAATTTGAGTAACTCTGATGTGATTAAGTTGATGCAAAATCATCAAATATTCTGTTTTACGAGTGATAGGAGTGAGGGGTGGGGAGCTGTGTTGGGTGAAGCTATGTCTAATGCTTGTTCTGTAGTTGCATCTACAGCGGCAGGTGCTACCCCATTCCTTGTTCAAGATAATATAAACGGGCTTTTATTAGACTTGTCTAAAAAAGATGATTTGTTCAATAAGGTTGTTAAACTAATAGAGAATCCTCAAATGCGCGAGTCAATATCACGAAATGCATATTATACCATGCAACATCTTTGGAATCCTCATAATGCAGCAGAAAAATTTATACAATTAGCAGATTCATTATTGCAAGGCATAGAATGTGAAATTTTGGATGGACCTTGTTCAAAAGCAAAAGTATTATAACAAATTAAAATATAATAGTCGTGGAATCTTTTAAAATTTGTGTAATCGGATTAGGTTACGTAGGGCTGCCTTTAGCTCGTTTATTTTCGACAAAGTTTGAGACAGTTGGTTTTGACATGAACCAAAAGCGAGTTGATGCGTTGATGACTGGTCATGATGAAACTCTTGAGGTTGATGATGAACTTCTTCAGGAAGCTATTAGTAAACATGGTTTCAAGTGTACAACAAATCTAAATGATATTAGGGATTGTAATATATATATTGTGGCTGTCCCTACCCCGGTAAACGAAGATAATACTCCTGATCTTACACCTCTTAAAGGAGCGAGTACAACTGTGGGCAAAGTCATTTCAAAGGATGATATTGTTATCTACGAATCAACGGTATATCCAGGTGTAACAGAAGAAGAATGTTTGCCTATTGTAGAAAAAGTTTCGGGACTTCAATATAATGTAGATTTTTATGCCGGTTATTCTCCAGAACGTATTAATCCTGGTGATAAGGAACATACAGTAGAAAAAATAAAAAAAGTGACATCTGGATCTACTCCTGAAATTGCAGATATTGTTGATGCCCTCTATAATAGTGTACTTATTAATGGAACCCATAAAGCTTCGAGTATTAAAGTTGCTGAGGCTTCGAAGATTATAGAGAACTCACAACGTGATGTAAATATTGCATTTATGAATGAGTTGGCTAAAATTTTTAATGCTATGGGTATTGATACTCATGATGTGATTGAAGCTGCTGCATCAAAATGGAATTTTATAAAGTTAAGTCCAGGGCTTGTTGGTGGACACTGTATATCTGTTGATCCTTATTACCTTATTCAAAAGGCGCAAGTTTATGGAGTTCTTCCTCGTATCATGCATTCGGCTCGTCGCTTGAATGATGGCATGGGGGCTTATGTTGCAGAGCAAACTATTAAGTGTATGAATAAAAAAGGTGTGATGGTAAAGGATGCCAAAATTCTTATACTTGGTATCACCTTTAAGGAAAATTGCCCTGATATTCGTAATACAAAAGTGGTTGATATATATAAGACTCTTGAAGAATATACCAAAAATATTACAGTATATGATCCGTGGGCTGATTCAACAAATGTTAATTATGAATATGGAATCAATATAGTATCAAAACTCTCTAAAGAAGAAAAATTTGATGCAATCATTAATGCTGTAGCACACAAACAGTTTGCCAATATTGATTTGCGTTCACTTTGTGTTGAGAATGGGGTTATTTATGATGTAAAGGGAATATTGCCTAAGGAAATTATTGATGCAAGATTGTAATGAAAATACTTTATCCTATAGGTGGTTTTTATCCTGATCAAACAGGAGGGCCATCCAATACAGTATATTGGATGGCTAAGGCTTTAGTGAAACAAGGTCATGAGGTTACTGTTGTAACAACTGATTTTGGACTAAATGGTAGATATCCTTCAGACCAATGGGTTTTTGTCGATGGGATTAAAGTACGATATTGCAAAAACAGCAATGGAGGGTTACAACCTAAATTAGTGTGGCATAGTTTAAAATGTTTATTACAGATGGATGTAGTACATTTAACGTCGATAAAATGTTTGTTTTCTTTTATTATTGCATGCTTCGCAAAATTGAAAAAGAAAAAAGTAATCTGGTCTGTTCGTGGAGAATTGGCAGATGCTGCAAACTCGCGTTATTCAGGATTGGGAGCGAGTATTAGAAGATGTTATTTTAAATGTGTTTATATCCTATTTCAAAAAAGTGTAATTTTTCATAGTACAGCAAGTAAAGAGGATGTTGAGATAAGAACTTTAATGCCACAAGTAAAGGTCATACAGATACCAAACTATATGGAGTTACCGATAAAACTACCATTTTCAGACAGAAAACAAATGTTGTATATTGGTAGAATTAATCCGATAAAAAAAATAGAGAATCTTATAGATGCATTGTTTTTATCAAAGAGATTTAAGTATTCTGATATTAAGTTAGTTATCGTAGGGCAAGTATTTCCACAATCATGTAAGAGTTATCTTGATGATTTGAAGAAACAAGTGAAAAGACTAGGTTTGGAACATAAAGTGAAATTTGAGAGACCAGTTGAAGGTCTTGAAAAACAAGAATTGTTCGCAAGCTCTTATTGTTCGTTTCTGATCTCAGAGAGTGAGAACTTTGGAAATGTTGTTATTGAGGCTATGGCTCAGGGAACTCCTGTTGTTACTTCTTTAGGTACTCCTTGGTCGATATTAAAAGAGAATAATGTGGGATATCATATAAAAAATGATCCTTTATCTATAGCTCAAGTTGTAGATGAGGTCTTAGCTATGCCTACCGATGAATATCTTCAATTAAGAAAGCGTACGTATGAATTTTGTGTTAAAGATTTTTCTGTATTTCAGAATATAGGAAAATGGGAAAATATTTATGAAAATTTTTCTGTATATAAAAAACTATGAGAACTTATGAGAAAAAAAATGTAATATGCAGAATCTTTCAGTAATTATCCTTACCTACAACGAGGAAAAACATATCGCACGTTGTATAGATAATGTAAAACGTATAGCAAAACAGATATATGTAGTAGATAGTTACTCTACTGACAGTACCTGTGACATTGCGCGTGAGCATGGTGCTATCGTGTTGCAGAATAAGTATGTAAATCAGGCGCAGCAGTTTATATGGGCGATGGAGAATTGCCCTATTAAAACAGAATGGACCATGCGTTTGGATGCCGATGAATACCTGACTGATGAACTAATAGTAGAATTGAAGGGGAAATTGTCTTTACTACCTATTGATGTTACAGGATGTATGCTTCCGTTGATGGTGAAGTTTCTAGGTAGGCCGTTAAAATATGGAAAGATTCGTAAAATCCAGATTTTGCGTTTGTGGCGTACAGGAAAGGCTATGATGGAGCAACGTTGGATGGATGAGCGTTGTTATGTGATCGAAGGCAAGGTTGTTGCCATGAATAACTATTTTATAGATGAGAATTTGAATGGTATACACGCGTGGACTCAAAAACATAACAACTATGCCAACCGTGAAATTGTGGCGGCTTATGAAGGATACTGGAATGATACTGTTTCGGGAGGAAATGGGTTGGAAACTCGTAATAAAGAGAAAGGTAAATATTATAAGTTGCCAAAGTTTTTGCGTGCATTCATCTATTTTTTTGTCCGTTACATCTGTTTTGGGGGATTCCTTGATGGTAAGCCTGGCTTTATTTGGGCTACGCTACAAGCTTATTGGTATAGGTATTTGATAGATGCAAAGATTGAGGAGATGGAGTATTACATTGGTAAAAATCCTACACCGAAAGAAATGAGAATGTATTTCAAAGAACGATTCAATATAAACGTGGATAAATGAGCAAGAAAGTCTTAATTCATAGTCTTATCTTCAGTCCTGACGGTGTTTCTACTGCTTATCTCTATAACGATATCGCACTTAGATTCCAAAAGGAAGGTTATGAAGTGGTAGTGCTTTCTACAACTCCGCACTTTAATGTGGTAGAGGAGCAGTTGGCAAAGCAACCGTTGGAGTGGAAAATACCGGGAATTTATAAAGAAAGTAATTTTTATGGAATAAAAGTGATACATGTGCCACAGAAGAAGTTCAAGAGCACAGCATTACGCATTATTGGGTTTGTCTATTGGCATATTATCTCTTTTATACTGGGTTTGTGTATTCGCGATGTAAGTGTAATCGTGTCACCTTCGCCACCTCTCAGTATCGGTATGCTTAATCTTATTCTCGGCAAACTGAAAGGCTGTAAGGTGATCTATAATGTACAGGAAATTTATCCGGATATTCTAAAGAAAAAGACGGGACCGGTGATTGCTTTCTTAAAGAAAGTGGAGCGTTGCATTTATAACAGGTCTGATGCTGTCACAACTATTGATGATGTTTTTTATAACACGATCGTGGGACGGTTTGAAAATCCGAGTAAGTTACATATCATCCCTAATTTTGTAGATACAGATCTTTATAATCCAAAGAATGTAATACCGTTGGATGAAAAATTATTTCCCAAGACTCATGCTTTGAAGTTGCTATATGCCGGAAATATAGGGCTTGCGCAGGATTGGAGTCCGTTGGTGGCGTTAGTTGAAAAAACGAAGGTACTGGATGTAGAGTATTTTGTGATAGGTATGGGCGCGCAGCGTCAGTATCTGGAGGAAGAAAAGGAGAAGAGGGGGTTGGAGAAGTTGCATATTCTCGATTATCAGCCTCGTCATCTGATGCCAAGTATATTGGCATACAGTGATGTGCAGTTCATCTTTATGGCACCTGAGATGGAGATGATGGGATTCCCGTCTAAGGTTTATACCATTATGGCGTGCGAGAGACCATTGCTCATATGTTCTGGAGATAAAACTCCTATTGTGAATTTTACGAAGGAACACAATTGCGCTAAACTTATCACTGAGAAGAATTTTGATAAGAAGGTGGATGAAATGGTACAATGGTTGGCTTCGGTATCCCGTGAAGAGTTACGGCAAATGGGGTGTAATGGATATGATGTGATACAACGCTATTACACGAAAGAAAAGGTGACTAAACAATATGTTGATTTGGTAAATAAAATAATATGAGGATTCTTATAACCGGTATCCATGGCTTTGTCGGGGGAAATCTTGTGAAGGCTTTGAAAGAGGAAAATGAAATTTACGGATTAGATATTGTTGCTCCTGAAAAGGATGGAGTGGTAAAAACTTATAGTTGGGATGATCTTGGAAAAAGGAATATTCCGGAGGTGGATGCCATTATTCATCTGGCGGGGAAGGCGCATGATACGAAGAATCAATCTAAGGCGCAGGTTTATTTTGATATCAATACAGGGCTGACACAAAAGATTTATGACTATTTCTTGGGTTCTTTTGCGAAGAAGTTTGTTTTCTTCAGTTCGGTGAAAGCGGCTGCCGATCAGGTGGAGGGGGATATCCTGACCGAAGAGGTTGTGCCTTCGCCCAAAGGACCTTATGGCGAGAGCAAGATCAAGGCCGAGGAATATATTCAGGAAAAATGGCCGGCTGACAAATCAGTCTATATATTGCGTCCCTGTATGATTCACGGGCCGGGAAACAAAGGAAATCTGAATTTGCTCTATAATGTGGTGAAGAGAGGAATCCCATGGCCGTTGGGGGCTTTTGAGAATAAACGGACGTTTACTTCTATCGATAATTTGTGCTATGTTGTGGAAGGTCTGTTGACCAAAGAGGTGGCTTCGGGAGTCTATCATATGGCTGACGATGAAGCCTTGTCGACTAACGAACTGATCGCTGTGATTTGTGAGGCTATGGGACGGAGGGCGCATATCTGGCATTTGAACAAGAAGATGATGGAGATGGTGGCGAGTGCCGGAGGTTGTCTGCATCTGCCCTTGAACAAGGAGCGTCTGGCCAAGTTGACTGAAAATTATGTCGTTTCCAACCGGAAGATAAAGTCGGCTTTGGGAGTAGATAAGATGCCGGTCAGGGCTAAGGAAGGTTTGATCAAGACGATTAAAAGTTTTTGATATATGTTGTATCTGTTGATTTTTGTGGTTCTGCTTATGGCAGAGCTGATTTATTTCCGTATTGCCGACAAATGCAATATCATTGATAAGCCGAACCAGCGCAGTTCTCATTCAAAGGTGGTGTTGCGTGGGGGAGGAGTCATCTTTCTGGTCGGTACATGGGTGTGGAGTTGTCTCTATGGTTTCCAGTATCCGTGGATGTTGGCAGCGGTGACTTTAGCTGCTGGAATATCGTTTGTGGATGATATTCACAGTTTGCCGGACAGTTTGCGCCTTGTGGCACAATTTGTGGCGATGGGATTGATGTTCTATCAGTTGGATATCCTGCATTTGGATATGTGGTGGATCGTGCTTCTTGCATTGATCGTATGCGTGGGAGCGACGAACATCATCAATTTTATGGATGGGGTGAATGGAATCACGGGGGGATATTCGTTGGCGGTGCTTGTTCCGCTGCTGTTGATGAACCGGAAGATCCAGTTTATGGAGAGTTCGTTTTTGATTGTCGCGATCTTGTCCGTAGTGGTGTTTTGCCTGTTCAATTTCCGTCCGAAAAACCGGGCGAAATGTTTTGCCGGGGATGTCGGAAGTATCGGAATTGCTTTTATCTTATTGTTCTCTATCGGGAAATTGGTGATACAGACCGGAGATATAACATGGCTGTCTTTTCTTGTTGTGTACGGGGTGGACGGTTGTCTTACGATCTGCCATCGGATTATGCTTCATGAAAACTTGGGAGAGGCACACCGTAAACATGCATACCAGTTGATGGCGAATGAATTGAACATGTCTCATCCGGTGGTCAGCCTTGTTTATATGGTCTTGCAGTTGGCCGTTTCTTTGGTCATGGTGTATGCGTTACCGGATCGGGTGCTTGTTCATTGGGTTTATTTGGGAATAGTGATCGCTTTGTTGGCTGTGGTTTATCTCTTGTTCATGAGGAAATATTATCATCTTCATGAGAGATATCTTGAGTCATTGAAGAAGTAAGGTGGTTGTTGAATAATCAAAGAAAGGATGGATATACAAACAATAGATAAGAATCTGCTTTCCGATCTTCATCAGAAAGCAGTTGCGAATGAGCGGAAGCGGATGAATTTTGATTTGCGTACTTCTGCTTTGGATCAGAGCCAGCGGATGCTGAATGCGTTGGAGCCGGGGACACAAGTTCCTGTTCACCGGCATATGGAGACGGCGGAGACGACGATCTGTATAGAGGGATATTTGGAGGTTGTTCTATATGCCGAGGTTTCCGGTCAGGATGAAACGGGCGGGGAAAGGAAGTTCGTGGAGGTTTTCCGTGTTACGCTTTGTCCGCGCGAAGGCAAATATGGGGTACAGATCCCGTTAGGTGTGTGGCATAGCGTGGATGTGAAAGAACCAAGCACCATCTTTGAGGCCAAAGATGGTGCTTATGTGAGCGCAAGCAGATAGATTTTACCGAGGAGCTTTTATCCCGCCAGCACCTTATAAAGACTCCCGATCCCTCCTGCCAGCATCAGGGTGTAGCCGGAGAGGCCGAGCCAGTCGGCTTCGGGGGGCGGGGAGAGAGGAGGGAGAGAATCGCTCCGAGAGCGGCGAGGGTTACTTCCGTTTCCCCTCTCCACAGGGAGAGGAGGGATAGGAGGCTCAGGCAGAGGACAAGGACAAAGGTCGTCACCGGCAACCGGGCGTTTGCGCCGGGGAAAGATGATCCGGGCGAGGGTGGTGAGGAAGCTGAGGATGGTTTCAAGGACGTTCATGATTTATGAATTATGTTTTATGGGGTGGGAAATGAGTTTACTGATTTTTCTGCAAACCTTGACCAACAATGCCTGATAGGCGGCACGGTTGTCGCCGTTGACTTCGCTGATGTATTTGCTGTAGGCGATCTTGCGGGCGAAGGCTTTCGGGTCGTCGCTGACGTCGGCGGCGAACGGGTAGACCGAACGGATCAGGCGGGCGTAGTCCATGAACGAGTCTCCGGGACTGTCGTAGGTACGGAAACGGAGGGAATGGGCGCCCAACTCGATGCTTGCGCCTTTCCACCAGACGTTGGAGCGGCCGTAGGCGGTGAGGCCGAAATAGTTGTGATGCTCGCTGACGAGATCACTTTGTCCCCAGCCCGACTCGATAGCCGCTTGTGCCAGGATAACCGCCGGATTGATCCGGAATGCTTCCCCCGCCTTTCGGGCGAGGGGAAGGAGGAAGGAAAAAAATTCGCTTTGCTTCATTTTTTTTAGTTGAAAGGTGATTTTTTAGTTGAAAGTTGAAAAATAGCAACGTGGAGTTACTTTCAACTTTCACTTGATTTACAGTTCTCCCGGGCGATCATCCGTGCCACCGCCACTGCCGGCCGATTCGCTGGAGGCGTCCTTTTTCGGGACGTAGCGTTCGAAGGAGACGTTGTTGACGAGGTTGATCAGCATCGTGCCGGGGTAAAAGACGATGTGGGCACGGTTGAACAGGGCGGTGGTGAAACCGTCGACGGTGGCCGAACCTTTGCTGCCGGCAACCATACGGAAGCTGCCGAATTCGCCCAAGTGAACCGATTCGCCGTCGGAAAGGGCTTCGTTCATGACTTTGATCAGGCCGTCGAGCACCAAGATGATCTCACCGCGGCTGGCGGTACAGATGTTTTCGATACGGGTACAGATCTTGTTCAGCGTCAGTTTTTTCGTGATGCTGGTCTGTGCATGATAAAGAGTTGCGCCTGAGGCTGCGTCTTTGCTCATGTCTTTGCGTTTGACGAGAGTGTAAATTAATGGCATGGGGATTGAAAAATTAAAAGTTAAAAATTAAAAATTAAAAGATTGAAAATTAGGGAGATGTCCCTTTTGACTATACAAAGATACGGCAGGGAAAAAACGCAAAGTCGATTAGAGTCGATTAGAGTCGATTAGAGTCGAATAGAGTCGATTAATCTTTCGTATATTTGCATCCGATTGTTCAGTTTCAAAACACCGGTGTTTTGAAAACGAAACATAGGTGTTTTAAAATCAAAACATATATGTTTTGAAAGGAAGGGAAAAAGGAAGAATGTCATATAATACTACGGTCTGAAAAACATTAGAATTAATGAAAGATCAAAAAAACAAAAGGGAAAATTTCATGAAGGATTTCCTAAGATGTGATAAAAAAAAGTGAGGGCGATAACGGGTAAATATCTGTCTTTTCCGCTTCTGCAGGATTATATCGCCAACTTGAAGGCGGACCGGGAGGTGGAGTTGTTTGCGCTCGCTTTCCTGTTCAAAGGGTTGAGGGGTGAGAAAAACGAATCGTGGAATCGTTTGGCGGATCGTTTTTTCAAAGTTTACAGTGACGAGTTGTACCGCTATTGCGGCTACGAGACGGAAACTCCGGGGTTTGCCCGGGTATGGGTGGCCCGTCCCGACTTGTTCATGGTCTATATGGGGGCGATGATGAGGGCCGGCATTATCGAGGACTGCTCGTTCGCCCGGATGGCCGGTCATGTGGACCGCATCTTCGACACGGGAAATACGGAAAACACCGTTTTGAACAAGTTGAAGGAGCAACTTCCGGAGGCCGATTCGATCGTGGACGGAATGAAAGCGGAATTTAAGAATTTCAAATCACGTAATAAAAAATAAACCGATCGGCGGTATTATATGGCTTCTTTTTAAAGGGTGAAAGGAATTGAAATTCTGCATAAAATAGTTTTTTTTAATAATGGATTTGACTCTACCTTTGTGATGGCTGAAAGTTGAAGATCGCTCTTCTGAAAAAAATGCGAAAATCGCTTTTTATAATTAGTTATAAGAAGTATGTTTTAGTTATTATATAATAGGAATCACCAGGGCAAATGGTCGCCAACTGACGACTTGCCTTTGTAAGTTGTTGTTATTTAATGTATTCGGAGCGATTTGCAAATTATCATGCCAATAAAGAATTTATTAATTGTCAAAATCCAGCTATTATGGATGTAAACTTAAGCAAAAAAAAGGTTGCCGGATTCCTTGGACAGTCATATGTCCTTATTCCGCGCAAAGTGTTGGAGATGTTGTTCCACGGCAAGGGCCGGGACAGATCGGTCGGCATGGTATACCTCGCCTTGTTCTCGGAAGTGTTTTTCAAGGACGGACAGGTTTATTTTAATAATCGTTGTTATACTTGCAAACGCGGGGAATACATCGGGTTACGTGAAAACCTCGCTAAAAGTTGCGAGATGAGTCTGACAACTTTGGACCGAAATCTTGTCTGGTTGAAAGAAAGGGAATTGATCGGGATGAAGCGGCTAAATGGAGGGGTTTGTATATCTCTCTGCGGATACGATTCGATCATGGGGATCCGTCGTAAGGAAGCAGGGAAGGATGCGCCGGAGCAATCCGCTTTCCTCGCCCTGGAAGAGGCCGAACGCCGTATGGGCGGACGAAGCATGCAGTTCGATTGTTGTACCGCAGACGGGGAAGGAGGCTTGCAATGATGAACGGTGAAGAAACGGACGGAGGAATCTCTTTGGGCGATATGGAAAAGGCGTTGGTCTGCCTGTTGATGACCTCGATGGAAGCGCCGGTGCAGGCGGAGTCTGCAGGGCTGACTCAGGAAATGTTTGCGGATGCTTCGTTGGGATTCGTCTATGAAGTGATCATGAAAATTTATGCAACGGGGGTACGGCCGGACATGGTGCTGGTGGAACGCGGAATGCGCGAAGCGGACGAGGAACTGGCTGCCAAGCTGGGCGGTTTGTCGTTCCTGTTGCCCTACATGCTGAATGTGCGCCACGACGGGAACGTGGCGGCCTATGTGGAAGGAATCAAGAAACAATATAAGCTGAGATGCCTCGTCACGTTGTTCGGGACGATGGCGTTCAAGGCTGGCAAGGTATCGTCCGTCCCGGAGGAACTGGTCGACGAGGCGGAGCGCCTTCTGATGCAGTTCCGCCAGAAGACGGCCGAGGGCGCTCCGGTGCGTACGATCGGCGAACTGGCTGCCGAGGCGGTGTCCTGGCATTATCGTCGCTTTGGCGGTGAGCTGGAGGCCGAACAGGTGAAGAGCGGGCTTGCCGAGTTCGACTATGTGACCGGAGGGTTCCACAATACGGAGCTGACGATCGTCGCCGGACGGCCGAGCGACGGGAAGACGGCGGTGACGTTGCAGATGGCCCTGAACGCGGCGCGTGCCGGGAAATCGGTCTGCTTCTTCAGCCTGGAGATGTCGAGCCTGCAAATGTTGAACCGTGTGCTGGCAGGGATGACGGACGTGAACCCGGATCACCTGCGCATCAACAAGCCGACCGGACGCGAGTTGGGACAGTTGGAAGAGGCTGCCCTCCGGTTGAAGGACTTGCCTTTCTATCTCGACTATACGGTAGGGGCTACCGTCGAGCAGATACGGGCGAAAGTGCTGCTGCAATGCCGCCTGGGGAAATGCGACCTGGTGGTCGTGGACTACCTGCACCTTCTCGGCGGCGACCGCCGGAAGGGGGAGACACAGGAACAGATGGTGGGACGGAATGTAAGGGCGTTGAAGCAACTGGCGTTGGACAGCAATTGTCCGGTGCTGACGGTTTCGCAGATGAATCGTGCCTGCGAGGCGCGTGCCGACAAAGCGTATCTGCCGGTGATGAGCGACCTGCGCGATTCGGGGACGATCGAGCAGGTGGCGGATTGCGTGGCGTTCATCTACCGTCCCGAACGCTATGGCTTCACCCGCGACGAAAAGACGGGGCATAGCCTGGTGGGGGTCGGCAAGATCTATATCGCGAAGAACCGTAACGGTTCGACGGGGATCGCCCGTTTCCGGTACAACCCTTCGTTCACCCGTATCACGGACTATATACAGCCCGGTACGCAAACCTCTTTAGGGTTATGACGAAGCAAGAGATACAAGAACTGAAAGCCTCCCTGTCGATCAGGGAGGTGATCGGGCGTTATACGAAACTGAACCGTGTCGGTCGCCGGTGGATGGGGCTTTGCCCGTTCCACGGGGACCGGCATCCTTCCCTTTCCGTCGATGAGGAGAAGGGGAGCTTTGTTTGCTATGCTTGCGGAGAGAGGGGAGATGTGTTCGCCTTTGTCAGCAAGATCGAGAACGTCGGCTTTGTCGAGGCGGCGAACAAATTGTCGATTGACAGTGGACAGTTGGCTATTGAAGGGAAAGACAATAAGGAGGCGAGGTTGTTGCCGGAACGGTTGGCAATCAAGGAGAAAAAAGAAAATAGCGACGCGGAGCAATTGCCCGTTGTCAATTCTCAATTGTCAATTGAAAACGAAGCTTTCCTGGCTTTGTTGCTGCCCGCGGGTAGCGGATGTTCGGAACTGACGCCTACCTGGTTGGATTTCGGGGTGGGGCAGTCGCCCTGCCTGGTTCCCGAACGCTGGAAGGCGATGCGGAACCGGCTGGTGTTCCCTGTGCGCGACGAGGAGGGCCGGTTGGCCGGGTTTGCCGCGCGGAGGTTGTCGGACGAAGATCGGGATAAACCGAAATATGTCAATTCGGAAACGGGCGGGCTGTATCGGAAGAGCGAGCTGTTGTACGGGTTGTATGAGGCACGGGAGGCGATCCGCCGGGAGGGGAGCGTCTTTCTGGTGGAAGGATATAAGGATGTGCTGGCGATGCATGCGGCGGGGTTCAGGCATACGGTGGCGTTGTGCGGGACGGCGCTTTGTACGGGGCACATTGCTTTGTTGAAACGATATACGACATCTGTCCGCGTGATGCTGGATGCCGACAAGGCGGGGCGCAAGGCGGCGGATGCGGTTGTCCCAACGCTTGCAGGCGAAGGAATGGATGCGGTGAGGATCGGGCTGCCGGAAGGGGACGATCCGGACTCGCTCTTTCGTCGGCTGGGGAGAGAGGCGTTTGCCGCTTACGTCCGTGAGGCGGTGCGGCAGACCCGGCCTTCGGAAGAACAGGTGTTGCTCGGACGCATCCGGAAAGGCATCGGGCTTTTGTCCGGTGTGGCGGAAGCGGAGAAACGGGAACGCTTGTTACGGGTGCTGGAGGATTGCCTGACGCAGTTGAAGGGCTTGTCCGTCGGTGCTTGCCGTCCGGCGACAATGGACTGGAGGTGGGTATGACCGGGACGTCGGATGATGAAGAAGGAAAATGGAAAAACCGTTCCACCACGCTCCGGAGGCTGGGACGGCAATATAGCCCAGATGTCACGCCCGAAGTGGCTTCTAGGCGCTTGAAACAGTGGATCGTCGGCAATCCCGTCCTGCTCGGACTCTTGCACGAGAACGGCTGGACGGCTTCGCGGCGGGTGCTGACGCCAAAGCAGGTGGAACAGATTGTGCGGGTCCTTGGGGAACCTTGAAAACAGAATATGAAACATAAAATAATAAAGAAAACCCTATTGACAATCGGCATTTCATTGTCGATTGTCAATTCTCATTTGTCAATCGCCCAACGCTCGTTGGGTGTTTCCGGTCTGCTGAACATCCCTTCGGCCGATATGCAGGAGGACGGTACGTTCATGGCAGGAGGCAATTACCTGCCTCAGGAGATGCTGCCTCAGGAGTGGGGATATAATTCGGGAAATTATTTCGTGAACCTGACGTTCCTGCCGTTTATGGAGGTGGCCTACCGGTGCACGTTGCTGAAGGTCGAGAGTACCGGCAAATGGAACCAGGACCGTTCGGTCTCCCTGCGTCTGCGTCCGTTGAAGGAGGGGAAATGGTGGCCGTCGGTCGTGATCGGTTCGAATGACTTGCTGACGACCGGCGAATTGAATCCTTTCCTGGATTCGGGCGGAAATCGTTATTTCTCTTCCGTCTATGCGGTCGGGACGAAGCATTTCGGTTTCTACGGCCATGATATCGGCGTGACGGTGGGAGGGCATGTGCCGTTTCGCAGCAGGAGCGAGAACAAGGGGGTGTTCGGCGGGGTGAGCTACCGTCCGGCGTTCCTGAAGCCGCTTGAGGTGATGGCGGAATATGACTCGAAGGCGGTGAACATGGGAGTGTCGGCACGGCTGTTCGACCATTTTTCCTTGTATGCCTATTGCTACGATTTCAAGACGGTGGCGGGTGGAATCCGGTATGAGCTGACGCCCCGTCAGCGTGTGTTCAACCCCGACGAGGTCCGTATGCCCTGGGACGGACGGGTGGAGCTGGTGCTGTATCCGCAGATCTCGCTGAGCAATTCGTGGCTGGACAAGATATACGGGGCGGTGATCAATATCGCTCCGGCGGTGGAGGCGCGGCTTTGGAAAGGGGCGGCTTTCACGGGGCAGGTGATCCTGCCGGTTTGGAACAATATGGTCGGGCAGATGGACTATATCCGGGCCGGGGTGCTGACCTTGAGTCAAGAGTTCGGATTGCCCGGAGGGGCGTTCGGACGGGTGACGGTCGGCAACTTCACGAACAACCGGATGGGGGCGGACCTGAAACTGCGCTATGTCACGCCGGACGACCGTTGGATGTTCGGCTTGGAAGGCGGTGTGACCGGATCGTCCACCTTCTACGAGGGCAAATGGCAGGTGTCGAATTGGAAGCGGGTGAGCGGGGCGGCGGAGGTTCGTTTCCGCGAAAGGCATTTCAATATGGATTTCAACTTGGGCGTGCACCGGTATATCTATGGCGACTATGGGGTGCGGGTGGACTGCATCCGCCATTTCGGACGGACGACGGCCGGCTTGTATGCCATGTACACGGGGGGCGAGGCGAACGGCGGTTTCCATTTTGCCGTTCCGTTGCCGCAATGGGGCAAGTCGCGCAAGGTGAGGGTGCGCCTGCCGGAATATTACCAGATGGAATATTCGGGACAGAGCGGCCTTGAATATTTCCGCCGGAAATTCGGACAGGACTACGAGACTCGGCCGGATGAGAGCAATAGTGTTCCTTATGATGGGAGGAGGGATGATTTATGAATTATTGCTGAAAAGAGAGATGGGGGATGAATATTGTATAATAAATAATATAAAGTTTTATTTTTAATGAGTATGAAAAAGAAAAATTTCTGGAGCGCAGTGCTGGCTATGGGCTTGGCTGCGACATTGAGTGTGGGATTTGTAGGATGTAGCGATGATGACGAACCGACACCTGAAATCGTGACCGATAATCCATTGGATAAGGAGGTCTACTATATCGCAGGTAAGGTGACGGAAGGAGGCAAGTCGCTGGAAGGTGTCGAGGTCAGCACGTCGGGCAAATCGGTCAAGACGGCTGCCGACGGGACGTACCAGTTGGCGATGGACAAGATCGGAACTTATGTTGTGACGTTTGCAAAGGACGGATATGTGACAGTAACGGCTGACGCGATGATCCCTTCGGGCACGCCGAAACATGGCAGTGTGGCTTTGTCGCAGACATTGACATCTTTGGCTGCTTCGGTGACCGTATCGGCTGATAAGGACGCGGTCGTATATGATGAACGTACGCATGTGGCCGAACTGCATATCCCGGCCGGGGCAGTTCCGGAAGATACCGATATCACGATGACCGAGTATGTGAAAGGGGTAAAAGTGGAAGGCGATCATGCCAGTCTGTCGACTATCAACTGCACGCCTGACGGTCTGGAGTTTGGAAAGGATGTGGAAGTGGTGATCAAGAACACGACCAGCAATGCGATCAGCTTCGCCGACGTGAAGCATTTCGTGGAAGAAGGCAATGACTGGAAAGAAATAGGAACGGCTGATTTTGATGCGGACCGCAACGCTTATGTCTGCTCGTTGGACGGTTTCTCTAACCACTCTTTCGGAACGGTTTATTCGGAATCCGCTGCCGGAAGCTCGACGGAAAACTTGTCTACCGTCACAATCGACAACCTGGGCAAGATGGAAGCTGCCGAGCAGGAAGTGAACGGTAAGCAGAAGATCGGTTGGGAGATCGAAGGTGACCTGAAACAGCAGTTGGGCAGCACGTTCTCTGCTTTGAGCAGTTCTGATGTTGACAAACTGGCAAGCCAGCTGAACGCGGCTATCACGTCTACCAAAGGTTCGACTGCCGGTGTGGAAGAAATACCTTTCTCTTTAGGTACGGCCAAGGCTGATGGCGACCAGAAAGTGACGATCGACATGAAGGCCAAGAAGAACCTCTCTTCCTTCTCTGTCAACTTCAACTACCAGGGCCGCGTCGTTCCGTTTAGCGTGAAGGTGGCAACTTATGCCGGTGTAAGCACGACGATCACCAAGGAAGGCGGCGCAAGCCATCCGGGACATTCCGGCGGTGTTATCCAATAAACCGTAATTACTTATTTTAATCAGGAAAGAAGAGTGAAAATCTGGAATTATATGTTGATGTGCGTGGTGGTACTTTGTACCTCCTGCGCATCTTCGAAGAAAGTGGTTTACCTGCAGGATGTCGTCCCGCTGAAGCAGCAGGATATCGAGCAGAAGTACGAGGTGTATGTCCATAACGACGATTTGCTGGCGATCATGGTGAACAGCAAGAACCCGGAACTGGCGTTGCCGTTCAATATGCCGATGGTATCGTATCAGTTGGGAAGTGGTTCGACAGGCAGTGGAGGTCAGCGTATGTTGGGATACTTGGTGGATAGTAACGGGGATATTGATTTCCCGATCCTTGGCAAGTTGCATGTGGCGGGGCTGACGCGTATGCAGTTGACAGAAATGATTAAGCAACGCTTGATTGACGAGGATTTGATCAAAGACCCGATTGTGACGGTGCAGTTCTTAAATTATAAAGTATCGGTGATGGGAGAGGTGAACGCTCCGGGATCGTTCAATATCTCCGGCGACCGTATCACCCTGTTGGAAGCCTTGAGTATGGCGGGTGACCTGACGATCTACGGACGACGCGACCGGGTGGCTGTGATCCGCGAGAAGGACGGGAAGCGGACGATCCTGATGCATGATCTCCGTTCGTCCGATATATTCAATTCTCCTTGCTATTATTTGCAGCAGAACGATATCGTGTATGTCGAACCGAATAAGGCGAAGGCCGAGCAGACGGATATCAACCAGAACAAATCGTTGGGTGTCTGGTTTGGCGCGATTTCCGCTTTGGTTTCCATCGCGTCTCTGATTGTGACATTAACAAAGTAAAAAAAGAGAACCTATGAACACAGAACAAGAAACGAACATCCGCATGGAAGAGAGCGAATTGAATCTGGGGGACATCCTGCAAACGGTGTTGGCTAACTGGTATTGGTTTGTTCTGTCTGTCGTGGTATGTGCCGGAGCGGCGTTCCTCTATCTGAAGTGGGCGCCCAAGGTATATACCCGGACGGCTTCGGTACTGATCAAAGATGATGCGAAGGGCGGTGCGATGAGCGAGTCGGCCGCTTTCGAGGATCTGGGGCTTTTCGGTTCGAAGCGGAATGTGGATAACGAGGTGCTGGTATTCAAGTCCAGGCGGTTGATGACCGAAGTGGCGCGTAACCTGCATCTGGATGTGAGCTACACGGTAAAAGACGGGCTGCGGACGGTGGAACTGTACACTCAGTCACCCGTACAGCTCTCTTTCCCGGATGCGGAAGAGGCACAGGCTTTTTCGTTGAAGGCGGTTCCTGTCTCCGGAAAGGAGGTGGTATTGTCCGGATTCACCCTCGGCGGGCGGGAGGTGGCGGACGGCAAGCCGGTGAAGGTGGCACTGAACGACACGGTCACGACGCCTGTCGGCCGGGTGGTGGTGGTCCCGTCGCTTTATTACGGCGACAAGTATTTCAATACGGTCGTGCAGGTGACGAAATCGCCGTTGCAGGATGTGGCGCTCCGCTTCCAGGGAGGCTTGCAGGCTACTTTGGCGAACAAGGCATCGACGATCATCAACCTGACGCTCCAGGATGTCTCCATCCCGCGTGCGGAGGATGTGATCAACACGCTGATCTCCGTCTACAACACGGATGCGATCAACGACAAGAACCAGATTGTGATGAACACGTCCAACTTCATCAACGACCGTCTGATCGTGATCGAGAAAGAACTGGGGGATGTGGATTCGGATATCGAGTCGTACAAGCGGGAACACCAACTGACAGATATCTCGTCCGAGACGGGCATGTACTTGCAGACCTCCAGCCAATATCGCCAGGAGGGATTGAGTCTGGAGAACCAGTTGAGCCTGGCGAAATACATCAAGAACTACCTGACGGATCCTGGCAAGAGTTCGGACCTGATCCCGGCGAACACGGGCATATCGGATGTGAACATCGAGTCGCAGATCGGGGAGTTCAACGAGATGTTGCTGAAACGCGACAAGCTGATCAGCAACAGCAGTAGCAAGAACCCGGTGGTGCAGGACTTGAACAATTCGCTGATCGCGATGAAGCAGACCATCATCCGTTCGGTGGATAACCTGATCGTCGGTCTGAACATCAAGATCAAGAATATCCGGGCGCAGGAGGAACAGACGAGCCGCCGTATCTCGGCCGTGCCGACCCAGCAGAAGGAGGTCCTTTCGGTGGAACGCCGCCAGAAGATCAAAGAGGAACTGTATCTCTACCTGTTGAACAAGCGCGAGGAGAACGAGTTGACGCAGCGGATGACGGAAAGCAACGCCCGTATCATCGACCCGGCGGCGGGAAGCAATGCCCCGGTGGCTCCGAAGTCGATGATGATCCTGTTGGCTTCCATCGTGCTGGGATGTGCGATACCGGCAGGTGTCTTGTGGCTGTTGGCAGTCAGCGACACGAAGGTGCGCTCGCGGAAGGATGTGGAGGGGGTACTCTCCGTGCCGTTCCTGGGCGAGATCCCGATGCGCGACAAGAAGGACAAGAGCGAGGTGGTGGTGCATGAGAACGGCCGCGACTCGGTTTCGGAGGCGTTCCGTATCGTGCGTACCAATATGGACTTCATGCGGGTGAAGGATAAGAAGATGCAGGTGGTGATGTTCACCTCGTTCAATCCGGGAGCCGGCAAGACGTTCGTCTCTATGAACCTGGCGATGAGTTTCGCCCTTACACACAAGAAGGTCGTTTTGGTCGACCTCGATATACGTAAGGGTACCCTTAGCTCCCATGTCCGGGTATCGGACAAGGGTGTCACCAATTATCTGTCCGGCCGTATCGACAATGTCGATGAGATCATCCGGCAGAACGAGTTGTGCGACAAGCTGGATATCATCCATGCCGGTCCTGTTCCGCCTAACCCGGCTGAACTCTTGCTGGGGGACAGGTTGGAGACTTTGATCGCCGAGCTGCGTAAGCGGTATGATTATATCATCCTGGACAACGTACCGGCCGGTGTGGTTGCCGATGCGGTGATCGTCAACCGGGTGGCCGACCTGACGATCTATGTCGTCCGTGCGGGCAGAATGGACCGCCGTGCCCTTCCCGAAGTGGAGAAACTCTACCAGGAAGGCAAGCTGCGTAACATGAGCCTGATCCTGAACGGGACGGTTTACAAGCATGGCGCGTACGGCTACCGTTACGGGTATGGCTACGGTTATTCCTACGGCTATGGGTATGGTTACGGACAACATAAAAAATAAATAGAAAAGATGTTTTCCCTACTTTTTCCAAAGAAGAACGCGGTTCACACCGATTTGTTGAGGGGGACGGCAGATGTGCATTCACATCTGCTGCCCGGTGTGGACGACGGTGTGCAGAGCGCCGATGATATGCAGGCGGCTCTGAATGCGATGCAGGAGGCTGGTGTGGAACGTGTTTTCCTGACTCCTCATGTAATGGCGGACCTGCCTGACAACCGGCGCAGTTACTTGCAGGATCGTTTTGCTTGTATGAAACAGTTTGCCCCGGAAGGGATCGAGTTGAGGCTGGCGGCGGAGTATATGTTGGATGCCGGTTTCCGTTTGCAGATGGCGGACGGCCTCTTGACGTATGAGGACAGGCAAGTCCTGGTCGAGACTTCCTATCTCTCGCCTCCTCCCGACTATCTGAACTTGCTTTACGAACTGAGCTTGGAGGGCTACACGCCTGTCTTGGCTCACCCGGAACGGTATATGTATATGACGAAGGAGGATTATTTCCGGCTGAAGGACAAGGGGTACAAGTTCCAGCTGAACCTGTTCTCACTTGCCGGCATGTATGGCGCCCGTCCTGCCAAATATGCCGCATACCTGATGAAGGAAGGCTTCTACGATTATGCCGGCTCCGACCTGCATCATCCCGACGATTACAAGAGAAACCTTGCCCGCCTGAAACTTTCGGGCAAAATGCTCGACGGTCTCAGAGAGGTGCTGGAGAATAACAAGGGACTATAGTTTTTATTTATCATGCCATAGATAAAACTGATGAGCTTTCTACATGCCTCTTGATAATTCTGCATACCTTTGCATTTAACAAATCTAAATAAACCAATAATTATGCTTAACACTATTCTTTGTAAGAGGACGGCATTACCTTTAGGGCTGCTTTCATTGGCTCTGGTTCTGCCTTCGTGTGGTTCCTCCGAATACAAGAAGTATGCGGACAATCAGGCAAAACAGGTTGCTTCCATCCTTCGTGAGAACGGATGCATGCAGTGTCACTCGGCTACGGCGGCGACTCCTTTCTACGGTAATCTTCCTCTGATCGGTCCGACTGTCAAGGCGGATATGCGGGAAGGTACGCGTTATCTGGATCTGACGGCGATGCTGGAGGCGCTCGACAATGGCAAACTCGTTTCCGAAGCCGACCTGGCCAAGGTGGAAGATGCCGCTCTCTCAGGTTCCATGCCTCCCGCCAAGTATTCGCACATGCCGATGCACTGGGGGACAAACCTCGATAGCGACGAAAAGGCGGTCTTGCTTTCCTGGGCGAAGGATGTCCGTAAGAAGAACTATTCGACACCTACCGTCGCCGAAGAATTTGCCAATGAGCCTGTGCAACCGTTGATGGTTTCCATCCCGACCGATTCGGCCAAGGTAGCGTTGGGGTTCGATCTTTATCATGACACCCGTCTTTCCGGCGATAACACGATCTCGTGTGCTACCTGCCACGGGTTGGCGACTGCCGGTGTAGACCGCAAACAATATTCCGAGGGGATAGACGGACAGTTCGGCGGCGTGAATGCTCCGACTGTGTATAACTCGGCTTTGAATATCCTGCAGTTTTGGGACGGACGTGCTGCCGACCTGAAGGAACAGGCTGCCGGGCCTCCTTTGAACCCGGTTGAAATGGGCAGCCACTCGTTTGACGAGATATCGGCCAAGCTGGCGGAAGACAAGGAGTTGAGCAAACGTTTCCTCGAAGTGTATCCGGAAGGTTTCAACCAGTCTACGATTACCGATGCTATCGCCGAGTTTGAAAAGACGTTGCTCACGCCGAGCCGCTTCGACAAGTATCTGATGGGTGACAAGACGGCTCTGACTGCCGAGGAGGTCGCAGGCTACGAATTGTTTAAGGAGAATAAATGCGCTACTTGCCATACGGGGGTGAACCTGGGTGGACAGTCTTTCGAATACATGGGTATCAAGGATAATTATTTCGATTATCGCGGCACGGGGCTGACGGACGGTGACAACGGACGTTATTCCGTCACGAAGAACGAACAGGATCGCCATCGTTTCAAGACGCCGACTCTGCGTAACGTGATGCTTACCCCGCCGTATATGCACGACGGTTCGATCGCGACGATCGAAGATGCCATCCGCATCATGCACCAGTTCCAGATCGGTAAGAACATCTCGGACGCGGATACCAAGAGCCTCGTGGCGTTCCTGAACACGCTCACCGGAGAATATAAGGGCGAGTTGTTACAATAAAATCGAGCTGCTACAATAAAATCAAGAGCCTTGCGTTATTGTAAAGTAAAACGATAACGTGTATGCCCTTCCGCCTGGTACATATCATCCTTCTGTTGGTCGCTTTCGCGGGCACGGGGGATGTGTGGGGCCAGGAGGAAGGGCTTGCTTCTTATTACCACAACCGTTTCCACGGCCGTAAGGCCGCCAGCGGGCGGGTCCATGATGCGGATGAGCTGGTTGCTGCCCACCGCACATATCCTTTCGGCACTTTCCTGCGTGTCACCAACCTGTCCAATATGAAGCGGGTGATCGTCTGTGTCACCGATCGCGGTCCTTTCCGCAAAGGACGTATCATCGATGTCTCTGCCGGTGCGGCCGAACTTCTGGATTTTAAGAAGAAAGGTCTTGCCCGTGTCCGTATCGAGGTCGTTCCGGGCAAGATAGATCTTAGCCTCCTCGACCTTCTCTATCCCAAGATTCCTTTTTTGGAAGTGGATCATCTTCGGGTGAGGCCGCCTTACAGGATCGGAAAGAACAAATGATCTGATGATTTTTATCCTATATTTGTAGTCCGATACACAAAAACATGTAATGGCAAAGATATTATTAGTAGAAGATGAAATAAACATCGCCTCTTTCATCGAGCGGGGCTTGCAGGAGTTTGGTCATGAAGTCTGCGTGGCCAATGACGGGCAGGCCGGCTGGGAGTTGGTTCAGCAGGAGGATTTCCAATTGTTGATACTCGACATCATCATGCCGAAGATGAACGGTCTGCAACTCTGTAAACAGTATCGCCAGACGTATGGCTACCAGTCACCCGTTATCATGCTGACCGCCTTAGGGACGACGGACGATATCGTGAACGGACTGGATGCCGGTGCCGACGACTATCTGGTGAAACCTTTCAGTTTCCAGGAACTGGAAGCCCGTATCAAAGCCCTTTTACGGCGTACGGGGGCGGAACCTGCCGTACCGCTTCTGAGTTGTGGAGACCTGACACTCGATCCGTCCAGCCACCGGGCGATCCGTGGCAAGGTAGTGATCGACCTGACCGTAAAGGAATACCGCCTGCTCGAATATCTGATTCGGAACCAGGGGACGGCACAGAGCCGGCTGACCTTGCTGAAGAATGTCTGGGACAAGAACTTCGATACGAATACGAATGTGGTGGATGTCTATGTCAATTACCTGCGTAGCAAGATCGACAAGGATTTCGACCGCAAACTGATCCGCACCGTAGTGGGAGTGGGCTATATGATGGAAGCATGAAGACCGGGAATAAGATTGCTCTTTTTTATACGGCTATCACGATCGGCATTATTTCGGTGGTGACAGTCGTTTTCTATTTTGTGGCGACCGACTATATCAGCCGCCTCTACTATTCCTATCTGACGGAGAAGGCATACGCGACGGCACAGAAGCATTGGGAGAAGGATGAGTTGGACGAGGAAGATTATGCCCGTATCCAGCAGCATTATGAGGAGACGTTGCCTGTTGCAGCGGAAATCTTGCTGAACGCCGACAGCATCGCAGAGGCGCATAGCGTCTTGTCCCGTTACCTGACCGATGAGAAGATCGCTTCCCTGTATGCAGGCAATGTGGTTCGTTTCCATGAAGGGAAAGAATTAGGAGCGGCTGTCTACTATCCGGATAATGAGGGCAATTTTATCGTACTGGTTGTGTCGAGCAACCAGTACGGCGGGGATATCCAGCACCGGATTGGCTGGCTGTTGCTGGGGATGCTGGTGATCAGTGCCGTTCTGGTCTATTTCGTCGGCCGTTTGTATGCGACCCGCATGGTCGACCGTATCGATGCGGCTTACCAGAGTGAGAAGTCTTTTATCAGCAATGCATCTCATGAACTGAATAATCCGCTTACGGCCATCCAGGGAGAATGCGAGATCAGCTTGCTGAAGGAACGTACGTCGGCCGAATACCAGGCAGCATTGGGGCGTATCGCTTCCGAAACGAAACGCATCATCCTATTGATGAAGAACCTGCTTTTCCTTTCTCATGGGGATAAGGAGATCCTGAAGAATGCACGTGAGACGGTTTTGCTGGCCGACTTCCTGATGCAGTTCGTGGGTAACCGCGTTCGTTTTACAACCGACCATTTCGCTTTCGCTATCGAGGCGAATCCGCATCTGCTGAAGATCGCTATCGGCAACATCTTGAATAATGCATGTAAATATTCGGGAGAAGCGCCTGTCGAGATGCAGCTGAAAGGTTCTGTCCTGACTATTACGGACATGGGAATCGGTATTCCGGAGGAGGAGATCGCCCGTGTGTACCAGCCTTTCTATCGTGCCTCCAACACACGGGAGTTCGCCGGGCATGGTATCGGACTCAGTCTTTCCATGCGTATCCTAAGAAGCTACGGGGCGGAAATCACGATTACGTCCGAGGTCGGGAAGGGAACGACGGTGGAAATCGAATTCCCGTAAATTTTAGATTGTTACGCTTGGACGGATGGAAAGAATGGCTATCTTTGTTTTATTAGATAACACAAACACAAAACAGAAAGGAGAGACTGTATGAATATTATGAATATGATGTGGTTTATGGGGATGTGCTTATTATCGACAGTTATTATAGGTGGCTTTTTTATTCATCGGGATAATAAGCGTAATGCAGCTGCGAATAAAAAAGGACAGTCTTCAAAGGAAGGCTGAACGATATACTTCATTATAAAAACTATATATGGGTAGAGGTCAGGTTAAGCACTCTTTAGCCGGATCTTTCCTTTTCTACTACCCACCTTTTCCTTTCAACATTTAGGCCGTTTTGATTGTTAGATATAAAAATAAATAATATGGCATACAAAATTGCATTCTTTGGAGCTAAACCGTACGATATAGCTTCATTCGACAAAGTAAATGAAAAGTACAATTACGACATTCGCTACTATAAAGGACATTTGAATCCGAACAATGTAGTCCTGACGCAAGATACGGACGTGGTCTGTATCTTTGTCAACGACACCGCCGATGCCGCTGTGATCGATGCGATGGTGGACAATGGTGTCAAACTGCTGGCCCTTCGTTGTGCCGGTTTTAATAATGTGGATCTGAAAGCGGCCAAAGGAAAGCTGCCGGTCGTTCGCGTACCGGCCTATTCGCCTTACGCCGTAGCCGAATATTCGCTTGCCCTGATGCTGTCGCTGAACCGTAAGATACACCGTGCCTACTGGCGTACGCGAGACGGTAATTTCTCGCTGAACGGCCTGATGGGGTTCGATATGCACGGCAAGACGATCGGTATTATCGGCACGGGAAAGATCGCCAAGATCCTGATCCGCCTGTTGAAAGGGTTCGGAATGCGCATTCTGGCTTATGACCTTTACCCGGACATGAAGTTTGCCGGAGAAGAAGGTATTTCTTATGTTTCGTTAGACGAACTGTATCGCGAGTCGGACATCATCTCCTTACATTGTCCGCTGACCGACCAGACAAAATATATGATCGACAAAGACTCCATCGACAAGATGAAGGAAGGCGTAATGATCATCAATACAGGCCGGGGCCAACTGATCAACACCAACGACCTGATCGAAGGCCTGAAGGAAAAGAAGATCGCGGCGGCCGGTCTGGACGTGTACGAGGAGGAGGGCGAATACTTCTATGAAGACAAGTCTGATAAAATTATCGACGATGATGTATTGGCCCGTCTGCTTTCTTTTAATAATGTGATCGTTACTTCGCATCAGGCTTTTTTCACGAAAGAGGCCCTGCATAACATTGCAGAGACCACCCTTCAGAATATCGAAGACTTCCGCTGCCACCGTCCTTTGGTGAACGAAGTTATTCTGTAAAAAGACGATGTTTATATCGCTGATTTATTATATTTTTGTAGCCATTGTCCGGTGTGAGCCAGGCAATGGCTATTATTTTTATGGTAAACAGATATGGATATAGACAGTCGCACAGGTCTGGTGCTTGAAGGAGGAGGGATGCGTGCCATCTTCACCGTCGGAGTGCTGGACTGCTTTATGGACCATGACATTTGGTTCCCTTATACGATCGGTGTGTCCGCCGGGGCGAGCAACGGTATTTCGTATGCCTCCCGGCAGCGCGGGCGTTCCCGTTTCAGCAATATCGACCTGCTGGAAAAATATGATTATATCGGTTTCAGGCATTTCCTCCGGGGGCGGGGATATATCGACATGAAATACCTTTTTTATATTTATCCGGAAAAATATTATCCGCTCGACTACGAGACGTATTTCAAGTCGCCGAACCGCTTCGTCATGGTCACCAGCAATTGCCTGACGGGTAAAGCCGAATATTTCGAGGAGAAGCAGGATGCAGACCGCCTGGTCGATATCTGTTGTGCCTCCTGTACGCTTCCGGTGCTTTGTCCGGTGGCGTATGTCGACGGTGTCCCGATGGTCGACGGCGGTGTCTGCGATGCCATCCCGATCCGGCACGCCATCGACGACGGTTTCCGCAAGAACGTGATTGTCCTGACCCGCAACAAAGGCTACCGTAAGGAAGAGAAGGACTTCTGGCTGCCCGGCTTCATCTACCGCCGGTATCCCGCTATCCGCAAGCAGTTGAAGCTGCGCTACCGCAACTATAACGAAGTGCTGGATTATATCGACGAGCTGGAAGCGAAAGGAGACGCGATCGTCATCCGTCCGCAAAAGAAAATGGAAGTCGGCCGCACCACCAACGACCGCAAGAAGCTGTCCGCCTTGTATGACGAAGGCTATGCCGTCGGCCGATCCATCGTCGAAAACAACCGGTTCGATTTCAAAACACCGGTGATTTGAATTCAAAACATATATGTTTTGGACATCGAGTGAAAATGAGGGCTTAAAATTCGGATTATTCGAGGAAATTGACTATATTTGTATATTAACACAACTAAAAGAATAAGTGATGATGAATAATTATGCAAATTACCTGTATATAGCTATTCGCGCCGCCCTCGATGCAGGCAAAGCGATCATGGATATTTATACCGATCCGGAATCCGATTTCGGCATCGAACGTAAAGCCGATAACTCCCCGTTGACAAAAGCCGACAAGAAGGCCCATGCGATTATCTCGATGGCCCTGTCCGTGACGCCTTTCCCCGTGTTGAGCGAAGAAGGAAAGGAGACGCCTTTTGCCGAACGTTCAGGCTGGGACATGCTCTGGATCGTCGACCCATTGGACGGGACGAAGGAGTTTATCAAGAAAAACGGCGAATTTACGGTTAATATCGCCCTTGTGAAGGAAGGGGTTCCGGTATTGGGCGTGATCTACGTGCCCGTGCGGAAAGAGCTGTATTTCGCGGCTGACTCGTTGGGAGCGTTCAAGCTGGCGGAGATAGACTACGGATATCAGCCTTCGATGGACGAGATAAAAACGAAAGCCATACGCCTGCCTATGCCGATGGGACACCAGGGAGTCGTGGTGGTCGCCTCGCGTTCGCACCAGACGGAAGAAACGACGGCCTTTATCGAGAACCTGCGCAAGCAGGGACAGCCGGTCACCCTGATCAGTAGCGGCAGCAGCTTGAAGATCTGCCTGGTGGCGGAAGGAACGGCCGATGTTTATCCCCGTTTCGCACCGACGATGGAGTGGGATACCGCCGCCGGACATGCGATTGCACGGGCGGCCGGATGCGAAGTTTATCATATCGATGGCAAAACACCTTTAAAGTACAATAAGGAAGATCTTCATAATCCGTGGTTCATCGTCAAACCGCTCTGACGGGCGGTTTGTTCCGTTTGCTGAAACTTTTGGTCTGTAAGCAAGATTATCCCTAAAATTGGTTATCGTAGTAAGATTAGATTTAATATTCTTATTACATTTGCAACCCTAACAGATAATTGACAATTGATAATTAATGGTCTCTGTTCTTAATTGTCGATTGTCAATTGTCAATTGTCAATTGAAAGGATGAACTTTGAAATAATATTTGTATTGCTGGCATTGGTCGGCATGATCGGGGCGTTGATATGGGATGGGCTGAGGCCCGGAATGGTGTTACTCACGGTTGTGGTGCTGTTCCTCTGTGTTGGAATATTGACGCCGAAAGAAATGCTCGAAGGTTTTAGCAATAAAGGGATGATAACCGTCGGAATGCTTTTTCTGGTAAGCGAGGGTATTCGCCAGAGCGGAGCATTGGGACAACTTATAAAGAAGTTGTTGCCGGAGGGGAAGACAACCGTTTTCAAGGCGCAGTTGCGTATGCTTCCGCCTGTCGCTTTTGTATCCGCTTTTCTCAACAACACGCCTGTTGTCGTTATTTTCGCTCCTATCATCAAGCGTTGGGCGGAGTCGGTCAAACTGCCGGCGACGAAATTCCTGATTCCTCTTTCGTATGTGACCATTTTAGGCGGCATCTGTACTCTGATCGGGACATCGACCAACCTGGTCGTACATGGCATGATCCTCGATGCCGGATATGAAGGGTTTACAATGTTCGAGCTGGGAAGGGTGGGGATCTTTATCGCGCTGGCCGGCATCATTTACCTCTTCGTGTTCTCCAACAAGCTGTTGCCCGATTCCCGCACCGATCGCTACGAGGAAGAGGAGGAAGACGGCAACCCCGGTAACCTGCACCGGGTGGAAGCTGTGTTAGGCTCCCGTTTTCCGGGTATCAACAAGACATTGGGCGAGTTCAATTTTACCCGTCATTACGGTGCGATCGTGAAAGAGGTGAAGAGCGGGGGACAGCGGTTTACCCGCGATCTCGATAAGGTGACATTGCACGAGGGCGATACGCTGGTTCTTTGGGCGGACGATACGTTCGTGCCGACATGGGGCGAATCCAGCGTCTTCCTTTTGCTTGCCAACGGCAAGGACGGTACGGAACCTGTTTCCCGCAAGAAACGCTGGCTGGCATTGGGCTTGCTGATCTTTATGATCGTAGGCGCCACGATAGGGGAGTTGCCTGTGGTGAAAGAGGCGTTCCCTGAAATACGGCTGGATATGTTTTTCTTTGTCTGCATTACGACCATCATTATGGCGTGGACCAAGATTTTCCCTCCGAAAAAGTATACCAAATATATATCCTGGGATATTCTGATTACGATTGCCTGTGCCTTTGCTATCAGCAAGGCGATGGAGAATTCCGGTTTCGCCGCTTTGATAGCCCGCCATATTATCGGTATGTCCAGCAGCATGGGACCGTATGCTTTACTGGCGATAGTCTTTATCATCACCAATATCTTTACGGAACTGATTACGAACAATGCGGCTGCGGCGCTTAGTTTCCCGATCGCCTTGTCGGTCGCTACGCAGCTCGGTGTGGACCCGACGCCGTTCTTCGTGGTGATCTGTATGGCGGCATCAGCCAGTTTCAGTACGCCGATCGGTTATCAGACCAATCTGATCGTACAAGGTATCGGTAGTTATAAGTTCACGGACTTCGTGAAAATCGGTTTACCCCTTAACCTGATCACTTTTTTGATCTCGGTGTTCGTGATACCGATGATCTGGAAATTCTAAACAGGTGAAAGTTGAAAGGTGAAAGTTGAAAGTGATGGGGAAGAGTTTGACGGCAGAAAAGTCCTTTGGTTTTGCGATCCGTATCGTTAGACTATATAAGATATTATATGAAAGAAAAGAATTTGTTCTGTCAAAACAGATGTTGCGTAGTGGAACTGCCATTGGCGCTCTTTTGAAAGAAGCTGAGCATGCGCAGTCCAAAGCCGATTTTATAAGCAAAGTGAATATTGCTTTGAAGGAAGCAAATGAAACGGAATATTGGATTATGTTATTGAAAGAAACGGATTATTTATCTGAAAAAGAATACGAATCGATTATAGAAGACTGCCGTGAATTGATTAAACTGACGGTCAGTATTGTGAAAACAAGTAAACAAAATATGAATGGAACAAGTAAATAATAATAATATCGAAGAGAAACTTTCAACTCTCAACTCTCAACTTTCAACTAACATCTATCCTATTTTCGATAGGATGATGACGAGGGAGGATAAGGAGCGTTTGTTGAAGCAGCGCAGTGTGATGGTGTGGTTTACCGGGTTGAGCGGTTCCGGGAAGAGCACGGTGGCGATAGCGCTTGAGCGCGAGTTGCACAAGTGCGGTTTGCTGTGCCGCATCCTGGACGGCGACAATATCCGCAGCGGGATCAACAACAATCTCGGCTTTTCGGCTGAAGACCGGGTAGAGAATATCCGCCGTATCGCCGAAGTAAGCAAACTTTTTATCGATACGGGAGTTATCACGATAGCGGCTTTTATCAGCCCGAATAACGATTTGAGGGAAATGGCGGCATCTATTGTCGGGAAGGAGAACTTCCTGGAAATATATGTCAGCACTCCGATCGAAGAGTGCGAGCGGCGCGATGTCAAAGGGTTGTATGCGAAGGCACGCCGGGGCGAGATCAAGGATTTCACGGGCGTTTCCGCTCCTTTCGAAGCACCCGAACATCCTGACCTGACGTTAGACACTTCCGTGTTGAGCCTGGAGGAATCCGTAACCCGTTTGCTCGAACTGATATTGCCGAAGGTTTCCCTTGGCGGGAAACAATAGTTTCCCCGGCATGAAATTTTTGTTTCTGCAGCATGAAAACATAGTTTCATGGCATGGAACTATATTAGAATAGAAAGGTAAGAATAATAACAACATTAAATAACATACAATGTCAGATTATAAATTAAGCCATTTACAGGAGTTGGAAGCAGAGTCTATCCATATCATCCGGGAGGTAGCTGCCGAGTTTGAGAATCCTGTGATGCTTTATTCTATCGGAAAAGACTCTTCCGTCATGGTTCGCCTGGCAGAAAAGGCTTTTTCTCCGGGAAAAGTTCCTTTCCCTTTGATGCACATCGATTCCAAATGGAAGTTCAAGGAGATGATTCAGTTCCGCGACGACTATGCGAAGAAATTCGGATGGAACCTGATCGTGGAATCCAATATGGAGGCATTCAATGCCGGTGTAGGGCCTTTCACGCACGGAAGCAAGGTGCATACGGACCTGATGAAGACGCAGGCGTTGTTGCATGCGCTCGATAAATATAAGTTCGATGCCGCTTTCGGAGGCGCCCGTCGCGATGAAGAGAAGAGCCGGGCGAAAGAACGTATCTATTCGTTCCGCGATAAGTTCCACCAGTGGGACCCGAAGAACCAGCGTCCGGAGTTGTGGGACATCTACAACGCCCGTGTCCATAAAGGGGAGAGCATCCGTGTGTTCCCGCTGTCCAACTGGACGGAGCTGGATATCTGGCAATATATCCGCCTGGAGAATATTCCGATCGTACCGTTGTACTTTGCCAAGGAACGCCCGTGCGTAGAGATCGACGGCAACCTGATCATGGCGGACGACGACCGTCTGCCGGAGCAGTACCGCGATCAAATCAAGATGCGCATGGTACGCTTCCGTACCTTAGGCTGCTGGCCGTTGACCGGGGCTGTGGAAAGCAATGCCGACACGATTGAAAAGATCGTCGAAGAGATGATGACGACGACCAAGAGCGAACGCACGACACGCGTGATCGACTTCGACCAGGATGCAAGTATGGAACAGAAAAAGAGAGAAGGATATTTTTAATTAGTTGAAAGTGGAGAGTTGAAAGTTGAAAGTGGCTTCGTGTCACTATTTTCAACTTTCACCTTTCATCTTTCATCTTTCACCTTTCAACTTAAAATATATGGCAACATTAAATATAAAAGAATACCTCGACAGAGATGAACAAAAGGATTTGCTTCGCTTTCTGACTGCCGGATCGGTGGATGATGGCAAATCGACGCTGATCGGTCGTTTGTTGTTTGACAGCAAAAAGTTATACGAAGACCAGCTGGATGCCCTCGAACGCGACAGCAAGCGCATGGGGAATGCCGGCGACCATATCGACTACGCTCTGTTGTTGGACGGGCTGAAAGCCGAACGCGAACAAGGGATCACCATCGATGTGGCCTACCGCTATTTCAGTACGAATAACCGTAAGTTCATCATTGCCGACACTCCGGGACACGAACAGTACACCCGCAATATGATCACCGGCGGTTCGACTGCCAACCTTGCCATCATCCTGGTGGATGCCCGCACGGGAGTGATTACGCAGACGCGCCGCCATACCTATCTGGTTTCGCTCTTAGGCATCAAGCATGTGGTGCTGGCGGTCAACAAGATGGACCTGGTTGATTTCGACAAGAATATTTTCGACAAGATCGTTTCCGATTATAAGGAGTTTGTCGCTCCGTTGAATATCCCGGATATCACCTGCATCCCGCTGTCCGCTCTGGATGGCGACAATGTGGTGGAGAAGAGCGACCGTACGCCTTGGTACGAAGGGCCGTCGTTGTTGGACTTCCTCGAAACGGTTCCGATCGACCAGGACCGCAACTTCGAGGATTTCCGCTATCCGGTGCAATATGTATTGCGTCCGAATCTGGACTTCCGCGGCTTCTGCGGGAAAGTGGCCAGCGGCATCGTTCGCAAAGGCGATACGGTGATGGCTTTGCCTTCCGGGAAAACATCCAAAGTGAAAAGTATCGTGACATACGACGGAGAGCTGGATTATGCATTCCCTCCCCAGTGCGTCACCATCACGCTGGAAGACGAGATCGATGTTTCACGCGGTGAGATGCTCGTCCATCCGGATAACCTGCCGATTGCGGACCGTAACTTTGAGGCTATGCTGGTGTGGATGGACGAAGAACCGATGGACACAAGCAAGCAGTTTTATATCAAGCATACGACCAATCTTACACGCGCCCGTGTGGACAGCATCCGTTATAAAGTGAATGTCAATACGATGGAACAGTTGTCGGTTGACAATGGAAAACTGACAACTGACGATTTGCCGATGAAGCTGAACGAGATCGCCCGTGTCGTCTTCACGACCGGAAAGGAACTGTTCTTCGATCCGTATCAGAAGAACAAACAGACAGGCGCCTTTATCCTGATCGACCCGATCACGAACAATACATCGGCTGTCGGCATGATTATCGACCGGGTAGATGCTCGCGACATGGTGACGGAAGACGCGTTGGCTGTACTGAATCTTCCGGAATTGGGTATCGGCCCCGAGCACTACGAAGCTATCCGTTCCGTTTGTAAAGAGCTCGAACGGCAAGGGGTTTCCGTCAAGTGTATAACAGAAAATAAATAAGGTATGGGATTACTGGAATTTGACAAACTACCGATCAATACTTTAGTGGGTGCTGACTGGAAAACGTTCAAGGCTGTGACAGCCAATAAAACGATCGACAAAGGATTTCGTAATAAATATTTCCTGACTAAATCCGTTTGCCGCCTGCTCAGCCTGTTGCAACCCTTCGAAGATGCGCGTTACCGTAAGATTGCGGACAAGCCGTTGGAGATGGACCCGGTGTTCATTCTCGGACATTGGCGTAGCGGGACGACATTCATGCACAATGTCTTCTCGTGTGACAAGCATTTCGGCTACAATACGACCTATCAGACCGTATTTCCGAACCTGATGCTTTGGGGACAGCCTTTCTTCAAGAAGAACATGGCGTTCTTGATGCCCGACAAGCGTCCGACCGATAATATGGAGTTGAAGGTGGATCTTCCCCAGGAAGAGGAATTTGCCTTGGCAAATATGATGCCTTACACGTATTATAATTTCTGGTTTTTCCCGAAGCATATGCTCGAATATTGCGACCGTTATCTGCTTTTCGACAATATCAGCGAACATGAGCGGGAAGTGTTTAAGGAAACGTTCCTCAAACTGATCAAGATTTCCCTCTGGAATACGAAAGGAAGTCAGTTCTTGAGCAAGAATCCGCCTCATACGGGACGTGTGAAGACCTTGGTGGAAATGTTCCCGAATGCTAAATTTATCTATCTGAAACGAAATCCGTATACGGTGTTCGAGAGCACGCGCAGCTTCTTTACCAATACGATCCAGCCACTCCGCTTGCAGGACATCTCCAACGAGCAGATCGAAAGCAATTTTATCGAAGTATACCGCCGTTTGTTCTATAAATATGAAGAACAAAAGCATCTGATACCCGAAGGAAACCTGGTAGAGGTGAAGTTTGAGGATTTCGAACAGGATGCTTTCGCCATGACAGAGGATATATACAAGAAATTAAACCTCCCCGGCTTTGAAGAGTCTAAAGCTGAAATCGAGAAATACCTCGGGAAAAAGAAGGGCTATAAGAAGAACCAATACAAGTATGACGACCGCACGGTACGGCTTGTGGAAGAAAATTGGGGAATGGCTCTCAAGGAGTGGGGATATTCTTTATAATTGACAATTGTCGGCTCTGCCGGCTTTGCCGACTTAGGGATTTTAGAAAAAACAGAATTTGAAATGAAACAGAAAGCAAAATTCCTCTTTCTCTTGGGAATTGTCAATTGTCAATTGTCAATTGTCAGTTCCCAAGAGCACGTAGTGCCGTTCAGTTTTGGAGATATGGATCATTGGGTCGTTCGCGAGATACATGAATCCGGCATTATTGGAGGAAATACGAAGCATCTTTACGAGCTGGGGCCGACAGATACGATCATCGGCAATACAGCCTATACGAACCGAGGCGGTTCGCCGTGGGCGAACTCCAACGTGATGGCGAAGGTGGCAGGTGTGGTGAAGACGAATACATCTGTCTTCCCTGAAAGACGGGATGACGGTTGGTGTGCACGTCTGGAGACACGCATGGAAAGTGTGAAGGTTTTCGGCTTGGTCGATATCGAAGTGGTAGCCGCCGGTTCTGTTTTTCTCGGAACGGTGCACGAACCGATCAAGGGGACCAAGAACCCGCAGGCCATGTTGAACAGCGGAGTGGCGTTTACCAAGAAGCCAAAGGCTTTGCGTTTTGACTATAAGGTGAAGCTGGCTCCGGAAAAGGACCGTATCCGCAGTACCGGCTTCAGCCGCAAGACGACCGTTGCCGGACAGGATTCGATCGCAGCCATTCTTTTGCTCCAGAAACGTTGGGAAGATAAAGATGGAAATATTTATTCCAAACGTGTCGGGACAATGGTGCAGCGTTATACGGAATCCAGCAACGGTTGGGTGAACGATGCGACCTACCCTATCTTGTACGGCGATATTACGAAGCATCCGGAGTATAAGCCTTATATGCGGATTCAGGTGGAAGAGCGTTATGCCTTGAACAGCCAGGGTAAAAGCGTCCCTATTCAGGAAGTGGGCTGGGCGGCGGAAGGTGAATTGCCGACTCATATCGTCCTGCAGTTTACTTCCAGCCACGGCGGAGCCTATATCGGCTCGCCGGGCAATACGATGTGGATTGATAATGTAGAACTAATATATTAGTTGAAAGTTGAAAGGTGAAAGTTGAAAGTGATGAATTTTTCTTTTCAACTTTCACCTTTCAACTTTCACCTTTCAACTGAAAAAATGGTGGTAAAAGATAAAATAAAAGCACTTCGCGAAGCGCTGGAGCAACATAATTACAATTATTATGTGCTCTCGGCACCGACGATATCGGACCGTGAGTTCGATGAGATGATGAAGGAGTTACAGGTCCTTGAAGAGGCGCATCCCGAATATGCCGATCCTCATTCGCCGACCCAGCGGGTGGGGAGTGACCTTTCCAAAGAGTTTGAACAGGTAGTGCATAAATATCCGATGCTTTCGTTGGGCAATACCTATTCGGAAGATGAAGTGGAGGATTTTTACGAGCGCATAGCCCGTGACCTGAACGAGCCTTTCGAGATTGTTGCCGAGTTGAAATATGACGGAACTTCCATTTCCCTGACATACGAGGACGGACGTCTGGTCCGAGCCGTGACGCGTGGCGACGGGACACGTGGCGACGATGTGACGGCCAACGTGAAGACAATCCGTTCGGTCCCTTTGAAACTGATGGGCGACCGATACCCGGCAACATTTGAGATAAGGGGGGAGATCTTGCTTCCCTGGGCCGAGTTCGACCGCTTGAATAAGGAACGTGAAGAACAGGAAGAGCCTCTTTTTGCCAATCCGCGCAATGCTGCTTCGGGTACGCTGAAGCAACAGAACCCGGCTGTCGTGGCGGCTCGTAAGTTGGATGCCTATTTCTATTATTTGTTGGGAGAGGAGCTGCCGGCGGAAACGCATTTCGATAATTTAGAGGCGGCCCGTTCATGGGGGTTCAAGATCCCGAATGTGATCCGCGTATGCAACAGCTTGGAGGATATATACGATTATATCGCCTATTGGGATGTCGAACGCAAGAACCTGCCGGTTGCAACAGACGGGATCGTTTTGAAAGTGAATTCATTGCGCCAACAACGCAATTTGGGATTCACGGCCAAAAGCCCACGTTGGGCGATTGCCTACAAGTTCCAGGCCGAACGTGCCGTGACGCGCCTTAACTCCGTGTCTTTCCAGGTCGGGCGGACAGGAGCCGTCACTCCGGTTGCCAATCTGGAGCCGGTATTGCTGGCCGGAACGACCGTAAAGCGTGCTTCCCTTCACAATGCGGATATTATCGAAGGACTCGACCTGCATTTGGGTGACAAGGTGTTTGTGGAGAAAGGCGGCGAGATCATCCCGAAGATTGTCGGTGTCGATGTCGAAGCCCGCGGTTTGCTGGTGGGCGATAAGGTCCGTTTCATCCGTTCTTGTCCCGAATGCGGGACACCGTTGATGCGTCCTGAAGGAGAAGCGGCTCACTATTGTCCGAACGAAGCCGGCTGTCCTCCCCAGATCAAGGGGAAGATCGAGCATTTCGTCACCCGGAGGGCCATGAACATCAATATGGGGCCGGAGACAGTCGAAGATTTGTACGAAGCCGGCTATATCAAGGACACGGCCGATCTCTATACGTTGGAAATAGCCGATCTGCTGCGCTTGGAACGTTGGGCTGACAAGAGCGCCCGTAACCTGATGGCGAGCCTCGAAGAATCCAAACAGGTTCCCTTCGAACGGGTACTTTATGGATTGGGGATTCGTTTTGTGGGTGAAACGGTGGCAAAACGCCTGGTATCCGCTTTCCATTCGATGGAGCAGTTGGAACAGGCTTCTTTCGAAGACTTGACTGCCGTGGACGAGATCGGTGAGCGGATCGCCCGAAGTATCATCGCTTACTTTGCCGACGAGCGTAACAGGACGTTGGTGAACCGTTTGATGGAGTATGGGTTGCAGATGTCCGTGCCCGAAGAAAAGCTGGCCAACCGTTCCGAGAAGCTGAAAGGCTTGAGCATCGTTATCAGCGGGACATTCGCCAAGCATTCCCGTGACGAGTACAAGGCCATGATCGAGCAGCATGGCGGGAAGAACAGCGGCTCGGTGTCCGGTAAGACCGATTATATCCTGGCGGGAGATAATATGGGACCGGCCAAGCTCGAAAAGGCGGCCAAGTTGGGTGTGAAGATTATAAACGAAGACGAATTCTTAAATATGATAGCGGAATGAGACTGACGAATTATTTTATTAAAAAGAAAGTGCAGTCTTTAGCTTCCGGGGCTGCCGGCCGCAAGCATGAGTTTTGTGCGCTGGAAGACGCAGGCCATATCCTGGTCCTTTATCAGGCAAACGATCGCGAGCTTGTCGAGCCTTGTCTGGACGTCCTGCGTAAGAAGAACAAGAAGGTGCAGGCGTGTGTCTATGTAACCGGCGATCCGGAGGCAGATGCCTCGTGCATCCCGGTCCATGCCAAGAAGGATGTGAACGTCTGGCAGGTTCCTTCCGATGTCGTGCTGGAACGGTTCAAGACGGTCAAGGCGGATATCCTGATCGATCTTACGCGCCCCGATTGCTACCCGATGCAATATCTTATGCTACAGCATCCTTGCAGATTCAAGGTGGGAGTGAAGCATGCCGATATAGATTTGTATGATTTGTCCATATCAGTAACAGAGCGTGAAGATATCAAGCATTTATTCGAACATATATTATTTTATTTGCAGGCGATACGCTCAAAATGATATAAATTCCTTATTTTTGCAGCACCGTTGACAATTGACAATTATTATCATGGCAGACATAAATTTAAAAGGAATGGGTGTGGCGTTGATCACTCCCTTTAAAGAAGATGAAAGTGTAGACTATGAGGCGTTGGCCCGGCTCGTAGATTATCAGTTGCAGAATGGAACCGATTATCTGGTTGTGTTAGGTACCACCGCTGAAACCCCTACACTCACGGAAGAAGAAAAGAAGGATATAATCAATTTGGTCGTGACGAAGGTAAACGGACGCATTCCCATCGTGTTGGGGGTTGGCGGAAACTGTACGCGTTCGGTTGTCGAGAAGTTGAAAAACGATAATTTTGACGGTATAGATGCGATCCTGTCTGTCGTACCTTATTATAACAAACCATCCCAGGAAGGAATCTATCAGCATTATAAAGCGATTGCGGAGGCGACTACGTTACCGATAGTCCTGTATAACGTTCCGGGACGTACCGGTGTGAATATGACGGCCGAGACTACGCTGCGTATCGCCCGTGAGTTCAAGAACGTGATTGCAGTCAAGGAGGCTTCCGGCAATATCACCCAGATGGACGATATCATCAAGAACAAACCGGCGAACTTCAATGTGATTTCAGGAGACGACGGTATCACCTTCCCGCTTATTACGTTGGGAGCTGTCGGCGTGATTTCCGTAATCGGCAATGCTTTCCCGCGTGAGTTCAGCCGTATGGTGCGTCTGGCATTGGCTGGTGACTACGATAGCGCCCGCACGATCCACCATAGTTTTACGGAGCTGTTCAGTTTGCTGTTTATCGACGGTAATCCGGCGGGAGCGAAGAGCATGCTGAATGCGATGGGCTTTATTGAAAATAAATTACGCTTGCCTTTGGTTCCGACCCGTATCACCACATTCGAAAAGATTCGTGATGTATTACGTCAGTTGAGCATTAAATGTTAAGATTTTTCAGGCTTGTAGGGGTGGGGTTCTACTCCGCCCGATATCAGTAATCCCGCATCTACTTTTTCCGTTTGCGTCAGGATAATCGTACCGTCCTTGTCGGCAAGGAATACGCGGGGTATGGTGTTGTCGGCAAAGAGGGAGTAGACGTTCAGGTCCGGATCGGCGAAAAACTTCATATTGTACTGATGTTCCCGGAAATAGGCCGCTACCTGCTCTTCGGTTTCTCCACGTGCGATCAGAAGCACACAGACGGAGGGATCGTCTTTGTATGTATGATATAAAGTGGAAATATCCGGGAAGGCCTTCTGGCAGTCGGAACAGGTCGTACTGAAGAAAATAATCAGGGCAAATTTATTTTCCAAGTCTTTTTTCGATACCGTTCCATCCGGATTGGAAATGCTGAATTCGGGTAACGGGTCGCCTTCCTCCAAAGCAAAGCCACCCTCAGGCGGCAATTCCTCGTGGATGCAGGCGGTGAGAGATAACAGACTGATTATGTAAAACAATAAATATTTCATGGGGTAAAGATACGGGTTGTTCGCCATACTTTGTGACTTTTTGCATGGATATTTGCATATTATCCTGTATATTTGTACCGGAATTTCAGATATCAAAGAACAAAACAGCAAGAAATACACTTGGTCATACAATCTAAAAATATGGTGCGCGTGATGCGGTTTATACTGGTCGGTACGCTGAATGCGTTAATTACGGTCTTGATTGTCTGGCTGATGATGGACAAGCTTGGTTGTAACTATATCGCTACCAATATCACCGCTTATGTGATTGCGCAGATCAATAATTTCTTCTGGAGCAAATATTGGATATTTTCATCCCGCACCGGTAAGTTTCGCCGTGAGATTCCCCTTTTTCTGATCGCTTTCGGATGTGCTTATTGTTCCCAATTCCTCGCTTTGCTTATCATGGTGGAAATCTTTGACTTGAACGAATATCTCGCCCAGTTCTTAGGATTGTTTATCTATGGTGCAGTCAACTATATGATGAACAAAAAAATCACCTTCCAACTCACCCCTTAATTCTTAATTTTTAATTCCTCAGTGCGCCCGTTCACGAAACTCCGACGGTGTCACGCCCTCTTTCTTCTTGAAGAAGGTGGAGAACTGTCCGGCATTCTCGAATTTGAGACTGTAGGCTATTTCCGAGATATTCATGCTGCTGCTGGTAAGCAGTTCCTTTGCCTTCAGGAGTTTTTGCTGCAATTGATATTGGGCGGGCGATACGCCTGTATATTCTTTGAACATACGGCGGAACCAGGAGTAGCCGAGCCCCAGGCGGGAAGCTATTTCTTCCGGTGTCAGCGGGTTTTCCACCTGCTCTTTCATCAGGATGCGGGCTTCGTTGATCTTATCCACAACGTAGGTATTCGTGAAGGAGTTGTTTCTTCTTTTATAATAGACCGTACCCAATATATGAAGGACGATACTCGAAATCATCTCCTGGTAGCCCGTCTTTTCCTGAGAGGCGAATTTCAGTATGTCTTCATATAGTCCGACGATCGTCGCACTGAGCCCGATGTGCTGTAACGGTTCCTCGCGGGTAAAAAAGCGTTTTTCCACGCGCCGGTCGATGTGGACACCGCGGAAACCGACCCAGTATTCGTCCCAGCCTGTCTCGCTGTCGGGATAGTAGCTGTGCCATTCTCCCGGAAAAAGCAGGATCATCGTGCCGGCGTTTATCTTTTGCATCTTGCAGGATTGCGAAGAGAAGTAACCGCTTCCCTTCGTGATATAGACCAGTTGGTATTCGTTCAGGATTCGTCCGGTCTGTGGCTTGAAGTTATAATTGTCCGGATGCTTCGAAAGAGGATAGTTCCCTTTCGGGGGAATAAACTGGTAACCGACGGTCGTGACGACAATTCCCCACTCTTCGTCTATCGCACTTATCGTCAGATATCTCAATTGATCGCTTAGTCGTTTCTCCATCTCCTCTGTCAGATTTGAAAGGTTTAAAATCATTTTCAAAAGCAAAGATAGTAATTTACCGTTTACTTTTGCAATCATAAAACAAACAACTTTGTTGTACCATGAAGAAATATAACTTTTTAGCCTTTGATATAGGAGCGACCAGTGGACGTGCCGTGTTAGGCACTTTGGTTGGTGACAAATTTGAAATGCAGGAACTTCACCGTTTCCCGAATGCGATCATGGAGTTGCATGGGAAATATTACTGGGACATATACCGGTTATATGATGCCTTGAAAGAAAGCCTTACGATTTGTGCACGCCGGAACCTGCTCCCGGACTCTATCGGGATCGATACCTGGGGGGTGGATTTCGGGTATCTGGCGGAAGACGGCACACTGTTGGGGCTACCGCGTGCGTATCGCGATCCTTATACGGACGGTGCGCCGGAAGAATATTTCCAGCGTGTTCCCCGGTCGGAAGTCTACCGGCTTACCGGTATACAGATCATGAATTTTAATAGTGTTTTCCAGTTATTCAGGGCTAAAAAGGAAGGTTTCGGGCCGTTGGAGGCTGCCGAAGAGATACTGTTTATGCCCGATCTGCTTTCTTACCTGTTGACGGGCAAAAAGGTTTGCGAATATACGGATGCTTCCACTTCCGGGCTGTTGAATCCGGTGACGAAGGAGTTTGAGGCTTCTCTGTTGGAAGCGGCAGGTGTTGCGCCCTCTATCATGCGTCCGGTAGTGATGCCGGGAACTTTTGTCGGGGAACTGACCGATGCGCTTGCACGGGAAACGGGGATCGGCAAAGTGCCGGTCATAGCAGTTGCCGGCCACGACACGGCTTCGGCTGTCGCGGCTGTTCCGGCGGCGGACCGGGAGTTTGCCTATCTTAGCAGCGGCACATGGAGCCTTATGGGGATCGAAACGGAAGAACCGATTATCTCGGAAGCCTCTTTCCTGCATAATTTCACGAACGAAGGCGGTATAGATGGAACTACCCGTTTCCTGAAAAATATTACCGGGATGTGGTTGCTCGAACAGTGTCGGAAAGAGTGGGAGAAGGCCGGGCGCGACTATTCCTATCCGGCGATAGTCAAGATGGCGGAACGGGCGACGCCTTTCCGTCGTTTTGTGAATCCCGACGATCCGCGTTTTGCCAATCCGCCGAGCATGACGGAGGCAATCAAGGCTTATTGCCGCGAGACGGGGCAGCCCGAACCGGTCGAGGACGACGAGTTTATCCGCTGTATTTTTGAAAGTCTGGCATTCCGGTATAAGGAGGTGCTGGCATTGTTATCCGAAATGGCTCCTTTCCCGATCCGCAAATTGCATGTGATCGGGGGAGGCTCGATGAATAATCTTCTCAATCAATTTACGGCAAATGTAATAAACATGCCGGTTGTGGCAGGGCCTTCGGAGGCGACGGCAATCGGCAACTGCATGGTGCAGGCGAGGGCGGCGGGATTGGTAGCCGACCGTTGGGAGATGCGCCGTTTGATCAACTCTTTCCTTTCGCCGGCTGTCTTTCTGCCGGAAGGTAGTGGAGAGTGGGAAGAGGCTTTTAGGAAATATAAATCTGTAACCTCAAAAAAATAAGACCATGACAAAAGAAAACATTATCAGACAAGCGTATGAGGCAGCTGTTGAACGCTATGCAGCTGTCGGTGTGGATGCAAGGGAGGCAATGGACAAATTGCAGAAGATATCTCTTTCGATGCATTGCTGGCAGGCGGACGATGTGAGCGGTTTCGAGAACCAGGGAGGTTCGCTGACGGGCGGAATCCAGGTGACGGGTAACTACCCGGGACGTGCCCGCACGATCGACGAAGTGCGGGCCGATGTCTTGAAAGCGGCTTCTCTGATCGCCGGTAAACACCGCTTGAACCTGCATGAAATATATGGCGACTTCCAAGGCAAGAAGGTCGACCGTGACGAAGTGGAACCTGCTCATTTTGAGAGCTGGATGCAGTGGGCGAAAGAGAACGGGATGAAACTGGATTTCAACAGCACTTCTTTTTCGCATCCGAAGAGCGGCGACCTGACGTTGGCGAATCCCGACGATGCGATCCGCAATTTCTGGATCGAACATACGAAACGCTGCCGCTGGATCAGCGAGGAGATGGGCAAATACCAGGACGATCCCTGTATTATGAACCTGTGGATTCACGACGGCAGTAAAGAAGTTCCCGCCAGCCGTCTCAAATATCGTCAGATACTGGAACAGTCGCTCGACGAGATTTTTGCAACTGAATATAAGAACATGAAGGATTGTATCGAGGCAAAACTGTTCGGCATCGGTCTGGAAAGTTATACGGTCGGTTCCTATGATTTTTACTTGGGCTACGGTGCGAAGAAGAATAAGATTGTGACGCTCGACACGGGCCATTTCCATCTGACGGAAAGTATCGCCGACAAGGTTTCGGCCCTGCTTCTTTTTACACCGGAGATCATGTTGCACGTGAGCCGTCCGATTCGTTGGGACAGCGACCATGTGGTGATCTTGAGCGACGATCTGCTCGATCTGGCACGCGAAATCATCCGTTGCAAGGCATTGGACCGTGTGCATATCGGCTTGGACTACTTCGATGCAACGATCAACCGTATCGGGGCGTACGTGATCGGTTGCCGTGCAACGCAGAAGGCCTTTATGCAAGCCCTTCTCGAACCGTCGGCAACTTTGCAGCAGTACGAAGCCGAAGGTAAATATTTCCAGCGTTTAGCTCTGCAGGAGGAAATGAAGAGCCTTCCGTGGACAGCCGTTTGGGATATGTTCTGCCTGCAAAACGACGTCCCGGTAGGTGAGGATTATATCGCCGAGATAGAAAAATACGAAGCGGAAGTAACAAGTAAACGTTAACCTTAGGGGCGAACACACAGGTTCGCCCTCTAAAAATAACATATATGGAAATAATCATCGGATTGATCATAATCGCAATCGGTAGTTTCGGGCAGAGCAGTTCCTACGTTCCGATCAACAAAGTCAAGGATTGGAGTTGGGAAAGTTTTTGGTTGGTGCAAGGCATTTTTGCCTGGCTCGTCTTCCCATTCTTAGGAGCGCAGCTTGCCATTCCCAATGGGAGCAGCCTCTTGGAACTGTGGAGTGCCGGCGGAGCTGCGGGGGCCGTTATCTACGGAATCCTGTGGGGGATCGGCGGGTTGACCTTCGGGTTGAGCATGCGTTATTTGGGGGTTGCGCTCGGCCAGAGTATCGCGCTTGGAACGTGTGCCGGTTTCGGGACGCTTTTCCCGGCAGTTTTTGGCGGAACGGATTTGTTCCATGGCGATGGCCTGGTCTTGCTGATCGGTGTGTGTATCACGCTTGCCGGTATCGCCGTGATCGGGTATGCTGGAAGTCTTCGCGCCCATAATATGACCGAGGAGGAAAAGAAAGCGGCTGTAAAGGATTTCGCGTTGACGAAAGGTTTGCTTGTCGCTCTTTTGGCCGGTGTGATGAGTGCCTGCTTCAATCTGGGCCTGGAATCCGGCGCTCCGATCCTTGAGAAAGCGAAACAGTCCGGCGCAAGCGAATTGTTCGCACTGAATCCGGTCATCCTGTTGGTGACGATCGGGGGTTTTATCACGAACGCCTCTTATTGCCTTTTCCAGAATGTAAGGAACAAGACGGGGAAAGATTATTTCTCCGTATCAGGTGGTACTTTGCTGAATAATGTCTTATTTTGTGCGCTGGCAGGTGTTTTGTGGTATTCGCAATTCTTCGGGCTGGGAATGGGAAAGAGCTATTTTGCCGAATCTCCGGTGATGCTGGCCTTTTCATGGAGCATCCTGATGTCGCTGAATGTGATCTTCAGCAATGTGTGGGGCATTATATTGAAAGAGTGGAAAGGGGTGAGCCGGCAGACGATCGTCGTTTTGGTTTGCGGCATGTGTCTCCTGATATTCTCACTTTTGCTGCCTAATTTGATTTAAGATAATGATCGGATTGGAAATGGATAGGCATGGGACGTTAGTTCGATAGGTATGGAACTTAATTTCCATAGGTATGAAATTAAGCTCCCGTGCTTGTCTGTTTTTTGCCGGGTGAAGAACAATTTTGAGCCGGGGGCGTGTCCCTCATAAAAAAGATATATAAGTAAAATGAAAACAATTAGAAACAATGAAAAATTGATGGCCGAGATTGGCCGTATCGCTGAAGTGGCCGGCTATCTTTGGACAAAAGGATGGGCGGAGCGTAACGGTGGTAACATTTCCGTAAACCTGACCGACTTGATGAACGATGTCGAAAAAGCACTTCCCGCACTGGGACCGGCTATTCCTTTACAAGAAGCGATGACCGCTCTTGCCGGACATATTTTCTATGTCACCGGTACAGGAAAGCGGATGCGTTATGTAGCACAGGAACCGTTGGCCAACGGTTCCCTGATCCGTATCGCCGGGGATGGAAAAAGTTATGATATTATTGCTGAACAATTGATTTTGCCTACTTCCGAGTTGCCTTCGCATTTGATGATGCATAATTATCTGCGTGGCCTGGGCCGTGATAACAGAGTCGTTTTGCATACGCACCCGACCGACCTGATCGGCATGACGCATTGTAAACCGTTCTTGGATTCGGATGTCATCACCCGTACGTTGTGGAGCATGATTCCCGAATGTCGTATCATTGTCCCGAAAGGAGTCGGTATTGTTCCCTATGAAATACCTGGGACACTGGATTTAGCACGTGCAACCATTAAACAATTGGAAAAGCACGATGTCGTATTCTGGGAAAAACATGGTATTTTGGCAGTCGGTGAAGACCTGATCGAATGTTTTGACGCAATCGACACGCTAAGCAAGTCCGCCCAAATCTATTTCAGCGCACGCATGGCAGGATACGAACCCGCCGGCATGACTGACAAGCAGTTGGATGATTTGGTTCCGGCCTTCGGTTTGTGATAGGTTACGATCGTAAATGATGATTTATAGGTGTGTTTATAGCAACGAGGTATAGCTTTGTTTGTCACTACACCGGTAAATCATCATTCATATAAATACCATATACCATGAAAACATTATTTATTCTTATATCTCTATTCTTTGCCGTATCATTGTCCGCTCGGCAGCGCGATAGTCGTGTACGCGAATATCTACCTCCCGCACGCATCGTCTGGCAACAGGAAAGCCAGTTGATACAGGGTGCAAACCATTTGCTTCTTTCTGGAAACGGACAATCCAATCTTGTGAATCATAACATCTGTAAGCTTTCGAGCACCGACCGGCAGCATCCTGCCATCCTTCTTGATTTTGGAAAAGAACTGCAAGGCGGCTTGCAAATAGTAACCGGCATGCCGGCTTCGCACGAACCAGTCGCCGTCCGGATCCGTTTGGGTGAGTCGGTAAGTGAAGCCATGTGCGATATAGATGGGGTGAACGGTGCTTCCAACGATCATGCCATGCGCGATTTTACTATTCGCCTACCCTGGTTGGGGGTTATGGAAGTGGGTAATTCTGGGTTTCGGTTTGCTCGGATTGATCTTTTGGACGATTCCGTCGAATTGCATATTAAAGAAATACGTGCCATTTCCGTTTTTCGGGACATCCCATATAAAGGCTCATTTCGTTGCAACGACGAACGGCTGAACCGGATTTGGCAGACTGGTGCTTATACGGTACATTTGAATATGCAGGAGTATATTTGGGACGGCATCAAACGTGACCGTTTGGTCTGGATTGGTGATTTGCATCCGGAAGTGATGACGGTCAACACTGTTTTCGGATATAACGAGGTGATACCGAAAAGCCTTGATTTTATCCGTGATGCAACGCCGTTGCCTGGCTGGATGAACGGGATGTGCAGTTACTCCATCTGGTGGTTGCTGATCCAGCGCGACTGGTATTACTATCAGGGGGACTTGGCTTACTTGAAGGAACAGAAAGACTATTTGACCGGTTTGCTCCGTCTTTTGATCTCCAAAGTCGGTGACGACGGCGTCGAGAAGCTCGACGGAGGAGGACGTTTCCTCGATTGGCCGTCCAGTGAAAATCCGGTTGCCATCGATGCCGGCTTGCAAGCCTTGATGCTACAGGCGATGAAAGCCGGAAACGAACTTTGTAAGGTGTTGGGCGAAGATGCGTTGGCGGCAGAATGCGAGGCTGTAGGAAACAGGATGACCAAGGCCGCTTCGAAGGTGATAAAACCTTTCCTGAAGTCAGGTGTTGCTCCGGATGCTCCTGGATCGAAACAGGCAGCTTCCCTGTTGGCGTTGGCCGGACTGATGAAGCCGGAAGAGGCCGATCGGAGATATCTCGCAGTTAATGGAGGGCATGGATTCTCTACTTTTTATGGTTATTATATGCTTCGAGCGATGGCTGCTGCCGGCAATTATCAAGGGGCGATCGACGTGATACGCCAATTCTGGGGTGCGATGCTCGATTTGGGTGCAACTACTTTTTGGGAAGATTTCAACTTAGACTGGTTGCCCGGCGCTTCTCGCATCGATGAATTGGTTCCGGTAGGCAAGAAAGATATTCATGGCGATTACGGGGCTTATTGTTATAAAGGTTTCCGCCATAGCCTTTGTCACGGTTGGGCTTCTGGTCCGACTTCCTGGCTGAGTGAATATGTGTTGGGTGTTCAGGTTGTGGAGCCGGGTTGCCGCGTTGTCCGGATCACACCGCATTTAGGTGACTTGGAGTGGGTGGAAGGAACGTTCCCGACTCCTCACGGTGTGATCACTATCCGTCACGAAAAAGGCGCTGACGGGAAAGTACGGAGTCGGATCGATGCTCCGTCCGAAGTAAAAGTTGTACGATAATCAAATCAGATAAAGATATGGTAAAAAAAAACACGCTGTTGATCTGCTCACTTGCCTTCTTCTCGCTGATGGGTTGCAAAGGTAAAAACGAGCTTACGGTTCCAGTGAACCTGCGAACAGAATACCTGCGCGAACCGATCGGTTTGGATACGAAAAGTCCCCGTTTCACTTGGGAATACAAAGGAAGTGAGAAGAACTTCTTGGCTTCCCGTTCGGAAATCCGTATCGGGACCTCGCCGGATAACCTGCAACCGTATACCGATAATATGACATTGGAACCGCATACCCGTTACTATTGGAATGTGACGGTATGGGATCAGGATGGAGACATTTGCGAGACTTCGGAAACGGCTACTTTCGAGACTGCCAAATTCAAGTCGTCCGACTGGTCGGGAAAATGGATAACCGACAGTCACGATAAGGAGTTCGAGCCGGCCCCCATGTTCCGCAAAGCTTTTACATTGGGAAAAGAGATTGAAGAAGCCCGCGTGTATGTGGCTGCCGCTGGTTATTACGATTTGTTTATCAACGGTAAGCGGGTAGGAGAGAACTATCTTGATCCGGGCTATACGCATTTCGATAAACGTATCCTATATGTGACACATGATGTAACCTCTCTTTTAAAACCGGGTGGCAACGCTATCGCTACCGTTTTGGGTAACGGCTGGCATAATGTACAATCCAAAGCTGTCTGGAATTTCGAGACTGCCCGTTGGCGTAACCGTCCCCGGATGCTCTGTGAATTGCGCCTATGCTATACCGATGGTACGACTGAAGTCATCGCCACCGATGAAAGTTGGCGTACCGCGACCGGTCCCTATACCTATAACAACATCTACAGCGGTGACAAATACGATGCTACGTTAGAAGAAAATGGTTGGAACGCGGAAGGGTTCGATGACAGCAAGTGGGATCCGGTACAAGTTACGGAAGCTCCGGCTCCCTTATTGGCCGCCCAGCAGATGCCGGGTATCCGGATTACGGAAGAATTGCAGCCTGTCTCGATGAAGAAGTTCAGCGATAAACTTTATGTATTTTCATTCGAAAAGAATTTTGCCGGTCTGTCCCGATTAAAGGTGAAAGGTGCTCCCGGTACGCGGATCACTTTGAAGCATGGAGAGTTGCTGAAAACAGACGGTCGTCTGGAACAGGGAAATATAGATGTCTATTATCATCCTGTGAAACCGGGAGAGGTTTTCCAGATGGATGTGTTCACACTGAAAGGAACAGGTGAAGAGGAAATCTTTATGCCTTCATTCGCCTATCATGGTTTCCAGCATGTGGAAGTTGAAAGTTCGGCTCCCGTAGTCCTGACAAAAGAGAGTCTGACCGGACTGTTCATGCACACAGCGGTAGAGCCCGTAGGCTCCTTCTCCTGCTCCGATCCGTTGTTGAACAAGATATGGAAGGCGACAATGGAAGCCTATCGTAGCAACCTGCACAGTATTCCGACCGATTGCCCGCAGCGTGAAAAGAACGGCTGGACGGCCGATGCACATGTAGCAATCGACCTCGGCCTGTTAGGTTTCGACGCCATCACCTTGTATGAGAAATGGATGAACGACTTCATTGATAACCAGCGCGAAGCCGGTGAGATCTCCGGTATTATCCCCTCCAGCGGCTGGGGATATGGTGAATGGCCCGGCCCGGTATGGGATGCTGCCATGTTTATCATCCCGAATGCTTTGTATAATTATTATGGTGAGACACGCAGTATCGAGAACCTGTATCCTACGATGTTGCGCTATTTGGATTATTTGAAAGCAAAAGAGAAGGACGGTGGTTACCTGACCTTCGGTTTAGGAGATTGGGTGTACTGGAAGTCTACGACCAATAACACTTATACCTCTACTGCTTATTATTATTTGGATTACACCTTGATGGCCCGTTTCGCCGGACTGTTGGGTAAAGATGCCGCCCCTTATCGGCAGAAAGCCGACGAGTTGAAGGCCTTGGTCAACCGTAAGTTCTTCAATCCCGAAACGGGGGTCTATGCTGAAGGAACCCAGACGGCACAGGCGATTGCCCTCTATTTAGGAATCGTACCGGAAGGTAAGGAGCAGTTGGTCGCCGATAAACTTTGCGAGGTCGTGCGTGCCAACAACCATTTCCTCGATTTCGGCCTGCTCGGAAGCAAGTCTGTTCCGGCCATGCTGACCCGCTACGGCTATGTCGAGGATGCCATGAAGATGATTACGAAGACGGAAGCTCCCTCTTGGGGCTATTGGGTGGAAACGATGGGATATACGACGTTGCCTGAAACCTGGACGTTAAGTCCTGAGTTCCGCGACGCCTCCCTGAATCATGTCTTTATGGGAGATGTCTCTGCTTGGATGATGAATCAGCTTGCTGGTATCAACTACGATGCTGTTGAACCAGGTTTCCGCCATATTCTGATTACGCCTCATTTCGTGGAAGGAATGGATTGGGTGAAAGGTGAGTATCATTCTGTACGGGGCTTGATTTCGAGCGAATGGAAACGGGAAGGAGGCAAAGTTACTCTTACCGTGACGATCCCGTCCGGCTGTACGGCGGATATCCGTGTCGGCGATAAGACGGAAACAGTTGGGTCTGGTACACATGTGAAAACTTATTAAACGAGAATACCATGAAACATTATTTTCTGTTGTTACTGTTAATCGGATGTATCGCTTCCGGCCAGGCTGAATCCGGCTGGAAAGCCCATTGGATCAATACGGAACGTTGTCAGAGCAAGACGAACACCTGGTTGGCTTTCCGTAAAATCGTCCATATAGACAAGGTTCCGCAAACTCTTACCGCCCGCATCGCTGCCGATAGCAAATATTGGTTGTGGATAAACGGTCGCCTGGTTGTCTTTGAAGGCGGGCTTAAACGGGGACCTTCTCCGTATGACACCTACTACGATCCGGTAGAGATAGCTCCTTATTTGCAAAATGGCGAGAATACGATTGCTGTGCTGGTCTGGCATTTCGGTAAAAGCGGATTCAGCCATGTGAACAGTGGTCTGGCTGCCTTGCTGTTTGAAGCTATCGCTCCTGGTGTCGAGATCGTTTCCGACAAGAGCTGGCAATGCACCGTATATGATGCCTATCAGGATACTGAGGCGCCCTATCCGAATTATCGTTTGCCGGAAAGCAATATCCGTTTCGATGCCAGGATGGAAATGTCCGGCTGGAATCAGCCCGGCTACACAGGCAAGATGCCGAATGCCGAAATTATTTCGTCTGTCGGGGTCGCCCCTTTAGGTAAATTGGTCGAGCGTCCGGTACCCCTATGGAAAGACTATGGCTTGAAACCGTATGTCAGTGTCCGCCGGTCGTCTGCCGGCGATACGCTTTATTGTCGTCTGCCTTATAACAGCCAAGTGACTCCTTATCTGAAAGTGGAAGCTCCTGCCGGCAAGGTGATCCATATCCGGACGGACAACTATGAGGGCGGTTCTCAATACAACGTCCGCGCTGAATATGTCACGCGCGACGGCGTGCAGGAATATGAGAGTTTAGGCTGGATGAACGGTCACGAGATGCAATATATCCTGCCGGAAGGCGTGAAGGTGCTGGATGTGAAATTCCGGGAAACCGGTTACGATACCGAATTTACAGGTTCTTTCAGTTGCAATGATCCGTTCATGAACGAACTTTGGAAACGTTCGGCCCGCACCTTATATATAACGATGCGCGATAGTTATATGGACTGTCCGGACCGCGAACGGGCGCAATGGTGGGGTGACGAGGTGAACGAATTGGGCGAGGCTTTCTATGCCCTTTCTCCCTCTAGCCATAAACTGGCGCTGAAAGGCATCTACGAACTGATGAACTGGCAACGCGAAGACGGTGTGATTTTCGCTCCGGCCCCGGCTGGTAACTGGCGGAAAGAGTTGCCATTGCAAATGTTGGCTTCGGTAGGTTGGTACGGTTTCTATACCCAGTATTATTATAGTGGCGACAGTAGCTTTGTCGCCGGTATTTATGACCGAATGCACCACTATCTGCACGAAGTATGGCAAGTAGATAAGAGCGGCCTGGTTATCGAGCGTGACGGCGATTGGAGCTGGGGTGACTGGGGAGAAAACATCGATATGGGCGTGTTGGTAAATTGCTGGTATTATTTGGCCTTGAAAGCAGAGAAAGCTTTTGCCCTCCAACTTGGAAAAACAGCCGATGCCGATGAGATCGGCCGTATGATGTACAGTATAGGGAAATGCTTCGACACAAAGTTTTGGACAGGATCAGCATATCGCTCTCCCGGCTATAAGGGAGAAACGGACGACCGTGCACAGGCGATGGCTGTCGTTTCCGGTTTAGCTTCCGCTGATAAATATCCTGCTCTGGTAAAAGTCCTGAAGAAGGAATGCCATGCCAGTCCCTATATGGAAAAGTATGTGCTCGAAGCCTTGTTCCAAATGAATGAACCGGCCTTTGCTTTAGAGAGGATGAAGCAACGCTATGCGAAAATGATGGATTATCCTGAATATACGACCTTGTTCGAAGGATGGGGAATCGGTCCGGACGGTTTCGGAGGCGGTACGATCAACCATGCATGGAGTGGTGGCCCTCTTACGTTGCTGAGTCAGAAAGTGTGCGGTATAGAACCTACCTCTCCAGGTTTTCGTTCCTTCAAGGTTTGTCCCCAAATGGGCACTTTGACCGAAGCCTCTGCTACAGTAGATACGCATTTCGGCAAGATAGAGGTGTCGCTGAAACGCAAAGGTAAAAAGATACAGGCCACCCTTTCCGTTCCCGAAGGAACGACAGCCGAAGTCATCTGGCCCGATGGCTCCCGCAAGAATTTCGATCCGGGGCGCCATCAGGCGAAACATGTAGGCCTTAAAGGAAAAAAATAGTACTTTTGTATCATTCTTTCTATTACTCTTCTGCGGGTAAGCCGTGGTAATTTATAAAAACATCTCCCTTTTCGAGAGGAGCGTGGGGCATGTGATCTTCGTATATCGCCTGGCAGCATTTTTGAAGATTGCATGCCTTTTTTGTGTCCTGCTCAAAAAGGGAAATACTGTCAGGCTACTGCAATCGGTAAGTTAACGGGACGGTATATTGTACGCGGACGACTTTTCCGTCTTTCATCTTTCCCGGAGTCCATTTGGGCATCGACTTGACAATCCGTAAGGATTCTTCATCCAATGAGGGATATAAAGCCTGTGTCACTTTGGCGTTTGTGATGCTTCCGTCTTTTTCGATAACGAATGTGACGACTACTTTTCCCTGTTTTCCCTGTTGCTGGGCTTCTGTCGGATATTTTATGTTTTTAGCAAGAAACTGCAATAATGCATTTTGCCCGCCCGGAAATTCCGGCATGATATCACATGTGTCATAAATCTTGTCTTTTTCCGGTGGAAGCGGATTGGCTGCTTCCATTTTGGAAACAGTAGTGGTGGCGAGAGCAGTCGGCTGTTGGATAACCTCTGCTACCTTTTCATTCAAAACACGTGCCATCGCATCGATATTATTGAGCAATAGCAAGCCTGCGGCCATTGGAACCAGTGCCAGGTATTTCACTTTTCTGGCGTTGTTCGTTCTTTTTTTGTTTAACATAGTAATTCTCTTTTTAAGTGGTAAGACACTGAAATTGTTATATAAATTTGCAATAGCCGTATTGGGATGTTTTACTCCGATCAGATGGTACTGGTATTCTTTTTTGTCGAATCCGGCAAGCATGACTTGTTCATCTGCGATAAATTCATGATTTATACCGATCTCTTTCTTTAGCCACCAGGCAAACGGATTTAACCAGCAGGCGATACAGATGATTTCACCAGCCATCATGTCGATCGAATGCCATTGGCGGACGTGTGTTTGTTCATGGATCAAAATGTCATCAAGCCTTTCCCGTTGATGCGGATCGGATGAAATGAAAATCCAGCCGAAAAAGGAGTAGGAGGCTTCCGCTTCCGGAAGGATACAAACTTCGATGCCGTTCAAAGTGATTTTCCTACATTTCCGGTGTAAACGAGAAACAGTGAACAGCTCCGCCAGACATCTGGACAGCAACAGGCCGGCTCCTGCCAGCCAGATAACTTGCATAACCTTGAGCCCGGTTTCTTTCCAGTCGGAGGCGGCTATTTCATTGCTTGCTGTCAGGACTGTTTCTTTAGGTAGCAACCCTGAATAGTAGCCGACTATACCTGCTACGCTTGTCTGGGTGGATAACCAGCCGCTTAAATCCGGTAAAGGGTAAAGGAATGCGATCAGGTAAATCGACAATAACACCCCTCTGCGTAACCTGAAGAACGTATCGTCACGGAATAATAGGCGATAACAGATATATAAAAATGCCAACGCCAGATTTACCTTTAGAAAATAGATTAGTATCGGAGTTATCATATTGATATCTTTATAATTGATTATTCTTCCTTTTCGATCTGATCCATCAAGTCCTGCAAATCGCTTTTGGATAATTTACGATCGCGGACAAAGAAGGAAACCATTTCTTTATAAGAACCGGTGAAATAATTTTGTACGACATTCGACATGAAAGTACGCTTGTATTCCGCTTCTTTCACACGTGGAGAAAAGAGTGTGATCGTTCCGAATTTCTTCGGGGTGACGTACTTCTTTTTTTCAAGGTTCCGGACCACCGATGCCACGCTGGTGTAGGGCGGTTTCGGATCGGGCATTTCGTTCAGTATGTCACGGATGAAACATGATCCTAATTTCCAGATATACAACATCACGCTTTCTTCTTGTGCAGTCAGTCTTTCCATTGTTTTGTTGTTTTTTTTGAATTTCAGATTACTATCTTTTCGCAAATCTACTTTATTTTAGTAGATAAGGGTACGTGTCTTATGGTAATAATTGTTAATGAGGAAAAAAGGGCTTCTTGCTTCCGGTGTTGTGGAGGATTTCATTTTCATGCCTGTGTGTTTTGATTTGGACTAACGGATCTTTAGGAAAAAAGTACGATAAGAAGAAGGGAGGCGATAAGCCCTGTTCTTGTTTTTCGCTTTTTATTATGTATCTTTGCCCAACAGAATCAAAGAAAAATACTTACCGGATGATAGACTTCAATATGATACCATCTCCCTGTTATGTGATGGAAGAAGAGTTGCTCCGCCGTAATTTGTCACTGATCAAGAGCGTGAAGGAGAGGGCGGGAGTTAATGTAATTCTGGCTTTTAAGGCGTTTGCGATGTGGAAAGCATTTCCGATCGTGCGTGAATATATTCCGTATTCGACAGCAAGTTCGAAGTTTGAAGCCAGGCTGGCTTTTGAAGAGATGGGTAGTCGGGCACATACCTATTCGCCGGCATATACGGAAGCGGATTTCCCGGAGATTTTAAGATACAGCAGTCATGTGACGTTCAATTCGCTTACGCAGTTCGAACGTTTCTATCCGATGGTGCAGGCGGACGGAAACCGGGTATCGTGCGGTCTGCGCATCAATCCTGAATATTCGGATGTCGAAACGGATTTGTATAATCCTTGCGCTCCGGGCTCCCGGATGGGAGTGGTTAGCGACCTTTTGGACGGTCAGTTGCCCGATGGTGTCGAGGGCTTGCATTTTCATACGCTTTGCGAATCGAGTTCGTATGATCTGGAAAAGACGTTGGGAGAAGTGGAAAAGCGTTTCGGCCGTTTCCTGCCGCATATCAAATGGTTGAATATGGGAGGCGGGCATCTGATGACACGAAAAGGCTATGATACGGAACATCTGATCGGGCTGTTGCAGGCGTTCAAGGCCAAATATCCGAACCTCGAAATCATCATGGAGCCGGGAAGCGCATTTGCGTGGCAAACCGGATTTCTGTTGACGACGGTGGTGGATATCGTGGAGAATCATGGTATCAAGACCGCGATCATAGATGCCTCTTTCACTTGCCATATGCCGGATTGTCTGGAGATGCCCTATAAACCGGTGATTCGCGGGGCTATAGAGCCGGAAGAAGGAAAGCCTGTTTATCGTATCGGAGGAAACAGCTGTCTGAGTGGTGACTATATGGGCGATTGGTCTTTCGAGCAACCCTTGAAAGTGGGGGATAAATTGATATTCGAAGATATGATCCATTATACCGTTGTCAAAACGACCATGTTCAACGGAATCCCGCATCCATCCCTGGCTTTGTGGAGCAAGGAGGACCGGCTTGTGATGTACAAAGAGTTCGGCTACGAAGATTACAAGGGAAGAATGAACTGAATCAATTGACAATTAATAAAGAAGAGGAATGTCTGGATTGTAAATCAGGTTGTGCAAATAAAATTGTCGATTGTCAATTGTCAATTGTCAATTATTTAGTAATTTAGCGCACTCATTCAGAAAAGAAATAATTAAGCAATAATTAAGGTATGGGTATTTTTAGCTTTTTCAGTAAGGAAAAAAAGGAAACTCTGGACAAGGGGTTATCTAAGACAAAAGAAAATGTATTTTCTAAGATTACCAGAGCCATTGCCGGTAAAAGCAAGGTGGACGACGAAGTGCTGGACAATCTGGAAGAAGTACTGATTACTTCCGATGTCGGAGTAGATACTACACTGAAAATCATATCCCGTATCGAAGACCGCGTAGCCAGAGACAAATATGTGACGACCAGTGAGCTGACAGCGATCCTGCGTGAAGAGATCGCTTCCCTGCTTACAGAAAATCATACGGAAGACCTGGAGTCGTTTACGGTTCCGGAAGACAAGAAGCCGTATGTCATCATGGTCGTAGGCGTGAACGGGGTAGGCAAGACGACCACGATCGGCAAACTGGCTTATCAGTTCAAGAAGGCCGGTAAAAATGTGTATTTGGGAGCAGCCGATACGTTCCGCGCCGCAGCTGTAGAGCAATTGGTGATTTGGAGCGAACGGGTAGGAGTGCCTATCGTGAAGCAGAAGATGGGTTCCGACCCTGCTTCGGTGGCATTTGACACGTTGAGTTCGGCAAAGGCGAACGGGGCGGATGTGGTGATTATCGATACCGCCGGTCGCCTGCATAACAAGATCAATCTGATGAACGAGCTGACCAAGATCAAGAATGTGATGAAGAAAGTGGTTCCCGATGCACCGCACGAAGTCTTGTTGGTATTGGACGGTTCTACCGGACAAAACGCATTTGAACAAGCCAAGCAGTTTACGGCTGCAACCGAGGTGAATGCTTTGGCGGTTACCAAATTGGACGGAACGGCCAAAGGTGGCGTCGTGATCGGTATTTCGGATCATTTCCGTATCCCTGTCAAGTACATCGGCTTGGGAGAAGGAATGGAGGATCTCCAGGTTTTCAATAGAAAAGAATTTGTAAACTCCCTTTTCGGAGAATAAAGGGAGTTGTACCATAATATATGAGGAAAAATAAGGTAGATATTATAACGCTGGGATGTTCAAAGAACCTGGTGGATTCGGAGCAGCTTATGCGCCAGTTCGTGGCGAACGGGTATACCGTCGAACATGACCCCCATAAGATTAATGGTGAAATCGTTGTTGTGAATACCTGCGGTTTTATCGGAGATGCCCAGGAAGAGTCGATTAATATGATACTCGATCTGGGAGAGGCCAAGAAGAAAGGGAAGATCGGTAAATTGTTTGTCATGGGATGTCTTTCCGAACGGTTCTTAAAAGACTTGGAGAATGAGTTGCCGGAAGTCGACCGTTTCTATGGAAAGTTCAATTGGAAAGAACTGTTGAACGATTTGGGTAAATCCTACTACCGGGAATTGGCTGCCGACCGCGTCTTGACGACTCCCCGGCATTACGCCTACCTGAAGATCGCCGAAGGGTGTGACCGTACCTGTTCGTATTGTGCCATTCCGATCAGTACGGGGCGTTACCAGTCCATACCGATGGAAGAGATCGAGAAAGAGGTTCGCCTGCTGGTGAAACAGGGTGTGAAAGAATTTCAGGTAATCGCCCAGGATTTGACTTATTACGGTTTGGATTTGTATAAACGCCATGCGTTGCCGGAACTGGTGGAACGCATCTCCGATATTCCGGGAATGGAATGGATCCGCTTGCATTATGGTTATCCGTCCCATTTCCCTTATGATCTGCTCAGGGTGATGAGCGAACGCGATAACGTTTGCAAATACATGGATATTGCCCTTCAGCATATCAGCGACCCGATGTTGAAGAAAATGCGCCGTAACATCACGAAAGAAGAAACATATGCCTTGATACGCCGGATGCGGGAAGAAGTACCCGGCATCCATTTGCGTACGACCTTGATGGTTGGCCATCCAGGGGAAACCGAGCAGGATTTTGAAGAACTGGTCGAATTCGTAAAAGAAGCCCGTTTCGAACGTATGGGCGCCTTTGCTTACAGTCATGAGGAAGGGACCTATTCGTTTAAACATTATACCGATGATGTCGATCCGGAAGTCAAACAAGACCGTTTGGATTATCTGATGCGTATACAGGAAGGCATTTCGGCCGAAGTGAACGGTTCCAAGATCGGAAAGGTATTCAAGGTGATGATCGATCGGGAAGAAGAAGATTTCTATGTCGGCCGTACGGAATTCGACTCGCCGGAGGTCGACCCGGAAATACTTGTTTCTAAAGAGAAGCTGTTGATTCCCGGAATGTTTTATAACGTGCGGATTGACGATGCGCAAGCTTTCGACCTGTATGGAAGCGTACTTTAATTTGACATAAAAACTGCAAAGATGTTTGTCGGTTTACGAAAAAATAACTAATATAGCTGCATAATCTATTAATGGACGCGGATATGAAAAATAAGGAACTGGTTACTGAACTTGCCGCCCGTATGGGTTGGACTGCGCAGGAAGTTACTGAAACGCTTTCTGTCCTGAGTTCCGTCGTCAGTTCGCGTCTGGTAGATAACGACACCATATATTTGCAGGGCTTCGGTCAGTTTGAGGTGAAAAAAAAAGCGGAACGGATCTCTGTCAATCCTTCAAACGGAAAACGGTATTTAGTCCCCCCAAAACTTGTCCCGGTGTTCAAACCCGGAACGACCGTCAAGAATAAACTTAAAGAATTAGGCGACCATGAATAACCGGCTGGCGATACAGGATCTGGCCGGTCTGTTGGCCGAATATACAGGTAAGGACAAGAATAGTTCCGAGCGCTTTTTGAGAGAATTCATAGCGGTCGTGTCGGAAGGTGTCTATACGGATAAACTGGTAAAGGTCAAGGGGCTCGGTACTTTTAAGATCATTCCGGTGGAGAAGCGTGAAAGCATTCATGTGAATACGGGTGAACGTTTTGTAATCCCGGAACATTACAAGTTTTCCTTCCTGCCGGACAAGGAACTGCGGGAACTTGTCAATAAACCGTTCTCTTTTTTTGAAACGACCGAACTGCGGGAGAATGTCGATTTTACCGATATGGATGTCGTGTTGGACGAACCGGACATAAAAGAGACGGAAGACGAATCGATTGAGGAGATGATACCGGAAGAGAAACATCTTCCCGAAGAAGAACCTGTTGTCTTTTCAGAAGAAGAACCTGCCGGGCAGCCCGAAGATGAAGGGATGGATACCCTTGAACCGGTTGTGGACGAACGTTCAGATAGTTCCGGACCTGACAGTCCGAGCGAAGAGGTAGAAACTGGTCCGGATGCGGAAAGAAAGAAGCCCCGCACGAAGCGGATTGCCGTTGTTTCTATGTTTGTATTCCTTCTTATGCTATTCAATATCGGGCTTTACCTGAATCGCACGTACTTTTTCGAAAAGGAAAAAGAGCCCTTGAGGATTGATACGGTCTTTCCCAAAGGAGAGACTGTTGCGACCGAAGCCGTTCCGGATACGACAATCGTTTTTGCCAATGAAGATTCCTCCCAGACTGTGGGTGAAACAACGGTGGAAAATCCGGAAGTTGAACCCGAAGCCGTTTCGCCTAAAGTCATTGCCCGTGTCAAGATCGAGCCGGGAAGCCGCCTGACGCTGATCTCGTTGAAATATTACGGAAGCAAATTGTTCTGGGTATATCTGTATGAATATAACAGAGCTGTCATAACGGACCCGAATAACGTGCCTATCGGCACTGTGATCGAGGTGCCTGCACCGGAAATGTACGGCATCGACCGTCGTGATCGTTCTTCCATTGAAAAAGCCGCTGCCCGCCAGACTGAGATACTGAGTGGCAAACTGTAATAAAAACTCTCTCTTTTAAGTAAAATAAAACAAAATAGTTCTGTGCAGGTTAGTATTATTTAACTGCGAAAGTGCAGAATACGAATTTAACATTTCTAATTTTGTGCATCTTAAAAAAAGCAAGTAAAAAATAGTAACAATATAATTGAAAAAAATCTATGAGTCAGACAGTAGACATTCGTGAGTTGAACGAGCGAATTGAAAGTAAAAGTTCGTTTGTGAACATGATTACGATGGGTATGGACCAGGTAATTGTTGGACAGAAACATTTGGTTGAATCATTATTGATCGGTCTGCTTTCAGATGGCCATATCCTGCTGGAAGGTGTGCCGGGATTGGCAAAGACATTGGCCATTAAGACACTGGCATCATTGATCGATGCGAAGTATAGCCGTATCCAGTTCACGCCGGACTTACTGCCGGCTGACGTGATCGGTACGATGATTTATAGTCAGAAAAGCGAAGAATTCCAAGTCAAACAAGGTCCAGTCTTCGCTAATTTTGTATTGGCGGATGAAATCAACCGTGCTCCGGCAAAGGTGCAGAGTGCCCTTCTGGAAGCAATGCAGGAACGCCAGGTGACAATCAGCGAAAATACATACAGATTACCGTCTCCTTTCTTGGTAATGGCGACCCAGAACCCGATCGAGCAGGAAGGAACCTATCCGCTGCCTGAAGCACAGGTAGACCGTTTCATGCTGAAGGTCATCATCAACTATCCGAAGAAAGAAGAAGAAAAGTTGATTATCCGTCAGAATATCTCCGGAGTGAAGCCGGACATCAAACCGATCCTGACGAAGGAAGAGATCCTCGAAGCCCGTAAGGTTGTCCGTGAGGTTTATCTGGACGAAAAGATCGAACGCTATATCGTAGACATTGTGTTTGCTACCCGCTTCCCGCAGGAACATGGTTTGGCAAACCTGGCTAACATGATCTCCTTCGGAGCCTCTCCGCGTGCGTCCATCAGTTTGGCGCTGGCTGCCCGTGCGTATGCCTTTATCAAACGCAGAGGATATGTGATCCCCGAAGATATCCGTGCCGTATGCCACGACGTGATGCGTCACCGTATCGGTTTGAGCTACGAAGCGGAAGCCAATAACCTGACCTCCGAAGAGGTGATCAGCGAAATCCTGAACAAAGTCGAAGTCCCTTAAATAGTTGAAAGTTGAAAGTTGAGAGTTGAAAGTTGCGTAAGCAGCCCGTTTTTAGCTCTCCTTATTAACTCTCAACTTTCAACTCTCAACTTTCAACTGAATAATATGGAAACAAGTGAACTATTAAAGAAGGTTCGACGGATTGAGATAAAGACGCGCGGCTTGTCACGCAATATTTTTGCTGGGCAATACCATTCGGCGTTCAAAGGGCGCGGTATGGCGTTCAGCGAAGTGCGCGAGTATCAATACGGAGACGATATCCGTGATATTGACTGGAACGTGACCGCACGTTACGTCCGCCCATACGTGAAGGTGTTCGAAGAAGAACGGGAGCTGACGGTGATGTTGCTGATCGACGTGTCGGGCAGCAGGGACTTCGGTTCCGTGAATGTAATGAAGAAAGAAGTCATTACGGAGATCGCGGCGACACTGGCTTTCTCGGCTATCCAGAACAACGACAAGATCGGTGTGGTGTTCTTCTCCGACAAGATAGAGAAATTCATTCCTCCTCAGAAAGGGAAGAAGCACATCTTGTATGTCATTCGCGAACTGATCGACTTCCAGCCGGATAAAAAACAGACCAACATTGCACAGGCATTGAAATATCTGACTAATGCGATTAAGAAGCGCTGTACGGCTTTCCTGATCTCCGACTTTATCGACAAAGACGGTTTCAAGGAGGCCTTGACCATCGCCAACCGCAAGCATGACGTGGTGGCCATACAGGTGTATGACCGCCGCGAGACGGAACTTCCGGCTGTTGGGCTGATAAAGATCAAGGATGCGGAAACCGGACAGGAGCGCTGGATAGACAGCTCGTCCGCCCGTGTACGGGCCGCCTACAAGGAATGGTGGGACCGCCGACAGGCTGCCATGAGCGATTCATTCAAGAAATGTCGTGTCGATTCGGTCTCCATCCGTACGGAAGATGATTATGTGAAAGCATTGATTGCTCTTTTTGACAAACGTAATTAAAGCAAACAAATGAAATTAATAAAGAAAAGCATTCTGTTACTTGCACTTGCCGGTGGAACATTCCTGTCCGGCGGGAAAGCATATGCGCAGCAGACGCTCGTTGACGTTCGTGTCGACTCTGCCGCCATACTGATCGGAGAGCAGACTGTTTTACATTTGACGGTAACGGCAGACAAAGATAAGGCCGTCCAGCTTGTCATCCCGCGTGACACGTTGATGGCAGGAGTGGAGGTGCTGGAAATTCCGAAAGCGGACTCCACCTTGATTGAAAACGACCGCCTGCTGATCGAGCAGGACTTGCTGGTGACCTCTTTCGACTCTTCTCTATATTTGTTGCCCCCGTTTATGGTGATCGACGGGGCGGATACCGTTTACTCCAACCAAGTGGCCTTGAAGGTGTCGACGGTTCCTGTCAATGCCGACAAACCGGAGGAGTTTTACGATATTAAAAACGTCTGGAAGCCGCCTTTTGTATTGGCCGATTACTATCCCTGGATATTCGGTGTGTTGCTGACTCTGTTCCTGATCTGTGTGGTTGCCTATGTGATCAAACGTATGCGTAACCGTCAGTCCATCCTGCCGTTCAAGAAGCCGGAACCAAAACTTCCGCCTCACGAACAGGCGATCAAGGAACTTGACGAGATCAAGCAGCAGAAGCTCTGGCAACAGGGGCGTAGCAAGGAGTATTATACATTAATTACGGATACGTTGCGTCGTTATATTGTGGATCGTTTCGGTATCAATGCTATGGAAATGACTTCCGGTGAGATACTTGATATCATCCGTAAGCAGCAGGAGGCGACTTCTGTCTATGAAAGCCTGAAGCAGATCATGCAACTGGCCGATTTCGTGAAGTTCGCGAAGATGAATCCGCTACCCGATGAAAACGACTTGAGTTTGATGAACGCTTATCTGTTCATTAACCAGACGAAGGTGGAAGAGATTCCCGTTCCCGGAGAAGGTGAAAAGGCTGAAGGTGAAGTAAAGTCTGTAGAAAAGAATGATTCAAATATAAGTAAAGAATAAGATGATATTTGCAAATCCTACATATCTGTATTTGTTATTGTTGCTGATCCCGATGATCGGATGGTACGTCTACAAACTGAGCAAGAATCAGGCGAGTTTGCAGGTGTCGTCTACGGAAGGTTTCGATGCTCCGGGAGCAAGCTCCTGGAAAGTCTGGCTCAGGCATGTCCCTTTCATTTTGCGTATGGCGGCGGTAGCTGTCCTCGTCGTGATATTGGCGCGTCCGCAGTCGACCAACAGTTGGCAGAACTCTTCGACGGAAGGTATCGACATCGTGCTGGCAATGGATATCTCGACCAGTATGATGGCGCAGGACTTGAAACCGAACCGTCTGGAAGCATCCAAAGATGTGGCGTCCGCTTTCATCAACGGCCGTCCGAACGATAATATCGGTTTGGTCGTGTTTGCGGCGGAGAGCTTCACGCAATGTCCGTTGACAACCGACCATACGGTTCTGTTGAACCTTTTCAAGGATGTCCAGCCGGGTATAATCCAGGATGGGACGGCGATTGGTTTGGGGTTGGCGAATGCTGTCAGCCGTATCAAGGATAGCCAGGCCAAGTCGAAAGTGATTATCTTGTTGACGGATGGTGTGAACAACCAGGGCGAGATCGCTCCGGTGACGGCTGCCGAGATAGCCAAGACGTTCGGGGTCCGTGTCTATACGATTGGTGTCGGAACGCAGGGCAAGGCTCCTTATCCGTTCCAGACAGCCTTCGGTGTCCAGTATATGGATGTCGATGTGGAGATCGACGAGCCGACTCTGAAGCAGATTGCCGCTACGACCGGCGGACAGTATTTCCGTGCGACGGATAATGCCAGCCTGAAGGAGATCTATTCGGAAATCGATAAGATGGAGAAGACGAAGATCAGCGTGCAGGAATACAGTAAAAAGCAGGAAGAGTACAAGAATTGGGCGATCCTGCTGTTCTCGCTGTTGCTGGTCGAGATATTATTGAGAAATACATTGTTAAGAAATATACCGTAAATATAAAAGGCTTATGTTTCGTTTTGCACATCCGGACTTTTTATACTTGCTCTTCTTGCTTCCCGTACTGGTTGCATTCTATGTGTATGCAATCGTCTTGAAGAAGAAGGCAATCAAGAAATATGGTAATCCCGAATTGTTGGCAGAGTTGATGCCGGAGGTTTCTCCCAAGCGTCAGCATCTGAAGTTTTGGCTGTTGTTCGGAGCCATCACGATGGTTATCATAGTTATGGCCGGACCGCAGTTCGGCTCCAAACTGGAGACAGTGAAGCGTCAGGGAGTGGAGATCATGGTTTGTCTGGACGTATCCAACTCGATGTTGGCAGAAGATGTCTCGCCGGATCGCCTGTCCAAGGCCAAGCAGATGTTGTCCAAGCTGACTGACGGCTTTTCTAATGATAAGGTCGGACTGATCGTTTTCGCGGGAGATGCTTTCACGCAGCTTCCTATCACTTCCGATTATGTCTCGGCCAAGATGTTCCTTTCATCCATCAACCCGTCGATGGTGTCGACACAAGGTACGGCTATCGGCGCAGCTATCAACCTGGCGATGCGTTCCTTTACGCCGAGTGAGACATCGGACAAAGCGATTATCCTGATTACCGATGGTGAGAACCACGAAGACGATGCCGTGAAAGCCGCTGCCGCAGCAGCAGAAAAAGGCATTCATGTGAACATTGTCGGCATGGGTGATCCGAAAGGTTCTCCGATCCCGGTGGACGGTAGCAACAACTACATGAAGGATAAGGATGGGAATGTGGTGATCACGAAACTGAATGAAGAGATGTGTCAGGAGATTGCGGCTGCCGGCCATGGGACGTATGTCCGTGCCGACAACACCAATTCAGCGCTTCGTGCACTTCAAAAAGAGATCGATAAAATGAATAAATCGGAACTGGACAGCAAAGTCTATTCGGAATATGACGAACGTTTCCAGACGTTTGCCTGGATCGCATTAATTCTGCTTTTAGTGGATTTCATGACGCTGGACCGCAAGAACCGTGTATTCAAAAAAGTAAAATTATTCTCTTAAAATGCTATGGATAAGATGAAACATATGCGAAAATCGATTATATGGATGGCGGCATTCATGTTCTGCTGCGGGGCTGTGTTTGCCCAGAAGGCGGAACGTAAGAATGTGCGGGAGGGGAATAAACTTTATGAGACGGAGAAGTTTACCGAGGCGGAAATCGCCTACCGGAAAAGTTTGGAAGTGAACCCGCGTTCGTCCGAAGGAACTTATAACTTGGGGAACGCTTTGTATAAGCAGAAGAAATTCCCTGAAGCTGCTGAGCAGTACCAGTTGCTAGCCGGACAGGGAGAGAAGATGATCGAAACGCCCGAAGGTAAAGCTCGCTTGGCTGAGATTTACCATAATGTCGGAAATATTGGCATGCAGAGTAAAGAGTATGCCAAAAGTGTCGAAGCTTATAAACAATCTTTGCGCCTGAATCCGAAAGATGATGAAACACGTTATAATTTGGCTTTGGCACAAAAGTTGTTGCACGATCAGCAGAATCAGCAGAATGAAGATCAAAATCAGGATCAGAACGAGGACAAGAAGGAAGATCAGGATAAACAGGATCAACAGCAGCAGAACCAAGATCAGCAACAACAGCAGGATGATAAGAAGCAGGATAAGACACAGGAACAACAGCCGCAGCAGCAGGAACAGATGAGCAAGGATAACGCTCAACAGATGTTGGATGCCTTCCTGCAGGATGAAAAAGACACTCAGGAGAAGGTGAAGAAAGCGCAGGCTCAACAGCAACAGCGTCGTCGCACGGATAAGGAGTGGTAAACAGAAATTGAAAATTAAGAATTAAAAATTAAAAAATAAGGATTGAGGAATGAGGAAATTAGTTTTCTTATTTGTTCTCTTTGCAACTTTCGGAGTGGTAGCCAGAGCGGCGGATGTGACGTTCAAGGCTTCTGCTCCGGAAGCTGTTGTTATGGGAGAAACTTTCAGATTGTCGTACACGGTGAATGCGGAAGGTAAGGATATACGTGTACCGGAAATACCGGACTTTGAGGTATTGATAGGTCCGTCTACTTCCACAAATATGAGTACCCAGATCATTAACGGTAAAATGACAACCGAAACGTCATTGACGTTCACCTATATTCTCCAACCGAAGAAAGAGGGTACTTTCAATATCGCACCGGCAACAATCAAGGTCAAAGGCGCCAATTACACATCTAACGCATTAGTGATAAAAGTGCTTCCTCCCGATAAGGCGGAAGAGGCAACCAAAGGCGGTTCGACCGGTACCGGTATCAGTAAGGACGATGCTTTTCTGACAATAGATGTTTCTAAACGGAATGTATATGAACAGGAAGGTATTTTGGTTACGTTTAAATTGTATGTAAGAAAAGATATCGGAGGGATCGACCAGCCTAAGTTCCCCGAATTTACAGGTTTCCTTGCCCAAGAGGTAGAACTGCCGCAAAATAAGCAGCTGGTAATGGAGAACTATAAGGGAAAGAACTATGGGACTGCCATTATAAAACAGACGGTGCTGTACCCTCAGCGTTCAGGGAAGATTACGATCCCTTCCGGGAAACTGGATATTGTTTTGCGTGTGCCCGGACCGGCCAGACAGAGAACCAGCGTATTCGATGATTTCTTCGGTTCGTCGTCTTATATAGATGTAAAGAAAGAATTGACAACGCCCCCTGTAACGATCGATGTCAAGCCGTTACCATCGGGTAAACCGGCGTCGTTCTCCGGTGCGGTAGGCAATTTCACAATGACCTCCAGCATCAGTTCCAATAATGTAAAGACAGATGATGCCGTTACCGTGAAGGTGAAGATTTCCGGTAATGGAAACATCAAGCTGGTAAAGAATCCGGAAGTCGCTTTCCCGAACGATTTCGACGTTTATGATCCGAAGGTGGAAGTGGACATCAAGACTACCGCGGCAGGAACTTCCGGTACGAAGACGATCGAATATATGGCCATCCCGCGTTACGCAGGCGATTTCGAAATTCCGGCTATCGCATTCTCTTATTTCGATACGAAGACCGGTTCCTATAAGACGATTACCTCCGAACCATACAAACTTCACGTAGAGCAGGGCAAGGGGGGTGGAACATCTTCTCCTGTCGTTTCTAACTTCAGCAACAAGGAAAGTGTTAAATATCTGGGTAAGGATATCCGTTACCTGAAAGTGAACGGCATTCATTTCGTTCCGAATAATGAACTGTTCTTCGGTTCATTCATGTACTATATGTGCTATCTGATTCCGGCAATCCTGTTCATTGTTTTCTTCTTCATCTACCGCAAGCAGGTGAAGGAAAATTCCAACTTGGCATTGGTCCGTACGAAGAAAGCCAATAAGATGGCGGTAAGACGTCTGAAAAATGCCGGCAAGCTGATGAAGGAAAACAAGAAAGAAGAATTCTATGACGAAGTGCTTCGTGCCTTGTGGGGCTACTTAAGCGACAAGTTGAGTATACCTCAGGCCAACCTGACAAAGGATAATGTCGAAACGGAACTGGCAAAGTATGGTGTGGATGACGCTTTGATCAAAGAATTTATGGATATCCTGAACACTTGCGAGTTTGCCCGCTATGCTCCGGCACAGGCCTCGGATGCAATGGATAAGCTATATGAACAGACAGTGGATGCCATTGGTAAAATGGAAAATACAATTAAAAAGTAACGCGATGAAGATGAATATAAATATGAAAAAGATCGTATTCTTTCTGCTGGTTCAATTCGTTACCTTAGGGGCATTTGCTCAAGAGGCGACGATTAAAGAGGCGGAAGTTGCCTATACGAAAGAAGACTATGGCAAGGCTATCGAACTCTACGAAGGGCTTCTGAAAACGCATGGCGAATCGGCTGAGATTTACTATAACTTAGGGAATGCCTATTATAAGGAGAACAAGATTGCCCCGGCCATCCTGAATTACGAGCGGGCTTTGCTGTTGGATCCGGGAGACGGGGATATCCGTTTCAATTTGCAGCTGGCACGTCAGAAGTCTGTAGACAAGATCGAGCCGGTGGGCGATTTCTTCCTGCACCGTTGGTTCGACAAGGTTCAGAACATGGGGGCTGCCGATTCGTGGGCGCAAATCGGTATTGTTTGTTTTATCCTTTTTATCGGCTGTCTGATCCTGTTCTTCTTCTCCAAGTGGATTCATTTGAAGAAGATCGGGTTTTATCTGGGGCTGGTATTCTTGGTGTTGGTCATCTTTGCCAATATCTTTGCCGGCAACCAGAAGGACGAGCTGATAAACCGGAAGAGCGCGATCGTGTTTGCTCCGACAGTGACAGTGAAAAGTTCTCCCGATGCAAGCGGAACCGACTTGTTTATTCTGCATGAAGGGACGAAGGTCTCTATCAAGAGCAAGTTGGGAGACTGGAATGAAATAGAAATGGAAGATGGAAATGTAGGATGGATGCCCAGCAAAGACATGGAAATCATTTAGGATTTGTGATTTATAACTTATGATTTATCATTGACGCATAAATTATAAATCACAAATCACAAATCTTCTTTTTCAATGGTTGAGAAAATACTAATTTACGAACGCGACGCGTTCTTTGCGCTTAACGGCAGCGACTCTGCTTTTCTGGATCGTTTTATGTGGATTTTCACAGGAAAGGCAGTTTGGCTGCCGTTAGCCTTTCTGATCCTGTTGGTTCTGATCTATAAAAAGAACTGGCGCGAGTCATTATTGATCCTGCTGGCGATCGTATTGGTCGTTACGCTGTGCGACCAGTTTGCCTCTCACCTCTGTAAGCCTGTCTTCACCCGTTTCCGCCCGACTCACCATCCTGATTTTATGGATCAGGTGAAAACTGTTTTCGGATACCGGGGAGGACTTTACGGATTTATTTCCAGCCATGCTGCGAACGCTTTCGGTTTCGCGACTCTTATGGCATTGATCATGCGGGATAAGTTGTTCGGCTGGACAATCTTTTTCTGGGCGGCTCTTACTGCTTATACACGGGTTTATCTCGGGGTTCACTTCATTTCGGATATCGTGCCGGGAGCCATTTCGGGTGTGTTCTTCGGTTATCTGGTCTACAGGCTCTATTCTTTCAGCCGTTCGAAGTTGCTTCCTGTGCAGGTGAATAATGGGGAACCACTGTACTCGAAGAAACGTATCCGTCTCATCGTCTATGCAATATATGTGACGATCCTGATTATTATCGTTTTTAATGTACCGCTTGCGGCTTGTTTGCAAAAATGATACATGTCGTAAAGCATATTTATTTATATGGAATAATTTTGTTGCTGTAATTTATAATGACTAAGTTAGTGGCATGAAATTAAACAAAGTAATTAACCTTCAAAATAAGGAAGCCATGACAAAAACTATTACATTTAATGAACTTCGCAGACTGAAAGACAGCCTGCCTGACGGAAGTACTCACCGTATTGCTGATGAACTGGGAATCTCTGTTGAAACAGTTCGCAACTATTTCGGCGGGCATAATTTTAAAGATGGCAAAAGTTGTGGAATACATATTGAACCGGGACCAGACGGAGGCTTGGTAGTGTTGGACGATACCACAATATTCGAGCGTGCTTTGCAGATACTTGCTGAAAACGAGGAAGTGTCGGAAGCACAGCAAGCGTAAAGAAATTCATTTTACAAAGAAATCCCATAGCTGAATCTGAAAAGACGCTGTGGGATTTTTTTTTCTCAACATTTAGTGATTTCCGATTGTTTAATTTATAAAAACACACGAGTATGGAAGATAAATTAGTAACGTTAGCGATTCACACGTTTGAGAAAGCTCAGATTCTCAAAACGATGCTTGAAACAGAGGGGATTGAAGTTTACATACACAATGTGAACCAAATCCAACCGGTAGTTTCGGCTGGTGTACGTGTGCGAATTAAAGAAAGCGATCTGCCTCATGCCTTGCGTATCATCGAAGACAGTAAATGGCTTAGCGAGGATGCCGAACAAGAGGAAAAAGCCGGTCATCAGGAAAAGAAGATATTGATACCGATAGACTTTTCCGACTATTCTATCAAAGCGTGTGAATTGGGAATCAACTATGCCCATAAAGTCGGAGCCGAAGTGATGATCATGCACGCTTATTTCAGCCCTTATTTCCCGTCTGCTATTCCGATGGGCGACACATTGGCTTATCAGGTGAACGAGGAAGAGACGGCGCAGAATGTCCTGAAGCGTGTCCAGATCGATATGGAAAACATCTGTACATTGATCAACCGCAAGATACATTCTGGTGAACTTCCTAAAGTGAAATACAATTATGTGCTCCGCGAAGGTTTGCCGGAAGAAGAGATCATTGCCTATAGCAAGGAATACCATCCGTCATTGATCGTGATGGGGACTCGTGGAAAGAGCCAGAAAGATATGGACCTGATCGGCAGTGTCACGGGTGAAGTGATCGAGGTGAATAAGGTTCCTGTCCTGGCCATTCCCGAAAATGTGCCTTTTGAAGATTTGAGCGAAGCTAAAAATATAGCTTTTGCCACTTCCTTCAATCAACGCGACTTGGTGGCATTCGATGAGTTTATGGAAATCATCAAACCGTACAATGCCCACATTCATTTGTTCAATATCTCGACAAGTAAAAACGAATGGAATGAAATACGGCTGACCGGAGTCAACGAGTATTTCAAGAAGCAGTATCCGCAAGCACATATCACCCATACGGTGCTGGCCGACGGCGACCTGTTGCTGGCAATCGAAAAGTTTGTGCGGGACGAACATATCGACGTGATAGCGCTCAGTACCTATCGCCGGAATATCCTGGCACGTATGTTCAATCCTTCGATCGCCCGTAAGATGCTGTTCCATACCGACACGCCGTTGCTGGTGATGCATGCATAGGTCATGGTGAAACAGTTGGTGTTTACTACTAAACGGTAGATGACACGGGACACCCGGATAAACGTAGATTTTAGGGATCTACGTTTATCCGGGTAATCTATATAAAAGTTGGTTCTTCGTCAATTTCGGGGCAATCTATTTGCCTGCATCTCTTTATTTATCGGCAATTCAAACATATGAAGGTATGTATAATTCCCTATTTTCAAAATAAGTCCGAACTCCTTTATTTCTCGGATTTTGACAATGAAATACTGCCCCGAAAGTGGCGAAGAACCTAAAAGTTTTGCAAAACAACTGTCATACTATCATAATTGAATTTATATGCTTGTAAAACAGTATGTTATTTTATGATAGTTCCTGTTTTCAACTATCATTCATCTATCATAACCATCATAGTTAAAGTAATCGTCTCCGCGATGCTACCTTTGCCATTTATGGGGGAGTAAATTTCTTATAGTCTCGTGATCTGTATTGGGATTTATATCAATGAGCTTAGTAAGCAAATCTTTAAAATACTCAAATGAGTTAATGTTGTTGAGCCTGCACGAACAAGCCAGTGAGTAGATCAGTGCAGCCCTTTTAGCCCCCTGATGACTCCCACAGAATAAGGAGTTTCTGCGGCTTAAGCTAATATATCGCATTAGTCTTTCAATCGCATTATTGTCCGGAGCATAGTCTGCACTGCGGATATAATTGCATAAAGCATCATATTCGTTTAACGTATAGTTAATCGCCTTACTTAATTCACTTTTGGGTAAAGTCGACTTTTTGTTTTTTATATTTATCAGTTCCTCTTTTAATTCTTTGAGGATAGGGGGAGCATATTTATTTCTATAGTCCAGTATCTGGCAGGCTGTCCAGTCCGGGGGAATGCGGTGCTCATTTTGGTAAAGGCGATTGATGATTCGTACGATTTTTTCTGCATCCTTGTTTCCTGTTATATTCAGGAACTTGCGTTTGCAATGTTGGAAACAGGATAGGCGGATGGCATCCGGATAGGCCTCTTTTTCTATTATCTTGTAATTTCCTAATCCGTCACTTTGTATAGCTCCCCGGTAGTCTTCCCTGAGATAACCGGTCAGGACCTTTCTGGAACGTGAACCGTTTTCGTAAAAGAAATGTACCAGTTTTAGATGATTAGCCAGTGCTGCCCAAATATATCCTTTGGCTGTGGATTTGCCGGATGGGTTGTTTGTATCACTGGTAAGAACGGTATAATAGCTCTCGTCCATACTCAGATAATTGTCCGAGAGGACAGTCTCTTTGAGAACATCTTCAACCAGGTCAAACAGACCGGCCGCCTTTTTAATCAGTCCATGAGCCGTGGCTTTATTCATCTCAAAGCCATGCTCTGCGAAGAGTTTGATGATACGTTCGACTGGCATGGAGTAGATATAGCGCAACTGCAGGATACCGGCGATGAAGGATGCATCATAATTAGAGTTCAACAAGGGGACAGCTGGCAGACTTCCGGCATAAACTGTGCCTTTACAGGCATAATAGTGCTGGTGATAGATATGCTTGATAAAACGGGGAGGAATAAATTCGTAGCGGATGCAATCTGTCGTACGTATTTTTTTGCCTTCTTCCACTTTGAACTCTGCTGCATCCGGATAGATATCATGATGGCAGGTTTCCAGATTAAAATATTCTTTGCGTCTGGCTCCGTTGTTCCCTCTTTCTTTCAGACTGGGTTTTACTTTGGCTATGATTGTCGTTCCTTTATCGGGGACAGAGACCTGTTCGGATTTCTTGCCCGATACCATCTTTCCCAATATGCGGACTTTACTTTGCTGGCCTTCAAGGGATGCATTCTTTTCCAACAGGGCTTTCTCCAACGAGAGGATGGAACTGTTTAAGGATTTGACTTCCGCAGTCAGGATATTGAGCTGTTCATTCTGATCTGCGATCACTTTCAACAACTCCTCTTCCCGCTGCGCAGCCAATTTCAACTGGTCTTCCAATAAGAGGGCAATCCGCTTGTAATCCATGCCTTAAAGATACGGATAGTTCTTCCGGCGGCAAAATATTTATGCTTTTATTTATAAAGCGGCGCCCTACAAATCAATAGACCGGACTACAAACGAAGGCGTTTCCTGTACTTCACTGTATTCAGAGAAATGCCTGACATGATCATCATGAACGTTTTCCATTCGATCTTATTCCAGTCCTCACGGGGATTAAAACGGGGGAGTTCAAAGGTCCCGTCCTCTAAACGCTTCTGATATAAAATAAATCCGTCTTCCTGCCAGCGCAACAGTTTGATCATGTCCCGTTTTTTACCACAGAACAAATAGACATCTCCGCTGAGTGGGTTTCCTGTCTTTGTATTGCGAACCAGTTCGGATAAAATCTCTATTCCACACCCCATATTGATATAGTAAGGGTAAAGATAATAATGCAGGGATTCGTTCAGACTAAACATTTGGATTGCCTGTTACTTGGGTGTATAATTCAAAAAGCTTCATTAAGGCCGAAGGGGTGGTCTCGCGGATACTAATGGATACACCGTCAGGGAAAGAGAGGATCGCACCTTTGATATATTGGTCCAAAGGAATATTACGTGAGGATATGCAGGAGTTCTTGATCGGAAAGCTTTGCCCTGACACTTCTATAAGTGAACTTTTCAAGTTACTGTCATTACCGTTTTTTTCCAATAATACTTCCAAACGTAAACTTCCTACGCTTCGATTATGACGATGCATCCATTGCATCACTCCTTTATAACCTACCCCTTGCTTACGGCAAAAGGTTTGAAAACTGTCGTAATGAGGGCGATCTTCATGCAAATGTGCCTTGTAGGCTTCTACTGTACGGGGAAAACGAGTTTCTGCTTTCATCTTTTTTTGATGACAAAGCTAAATACTCTTGTTTGAACAACAATGGTAGCATCGCGGAGACGCTTACATGATTTCAGCTTATCATTTTATCTATATCATTGACAGTATGACATTTGTACTTTTTATTGATCAATTACTACATTTTTTAGTAGATATCCTTTTATCCCTGTTTTTAGCAGGAAATCAGTACCTTTGTCCCCGTCATTGATAATATAAATATGAAAATAGGTACAATAGATTTAGGCGAACGCCCCATCTTCTTAGCTCCGATGGAAGACGTTACAGATATTTCTTTCCGGTTGATGTGCAAACGTTTTGGTGCCGATATGGTTTATACCGAATTCGTTTCAGCAGACGCCCTGATCCGCAGTGTAAATAAAACACAGCAAAAGCTGAATGTGGCGGATGAAGAACGTCCGGTCGCCATACAAATATATGGCCGTGATGTTCCGACAATGGTCGAAGCCGCGCAAATTTGCGAAGCCGCTCATCCGGACATTCTCGATATCAATTTCGGTTGCCCTGTCAAACGAGTGGCAGGCAAAGGAGCAGGCGCCGGCATGCTGCGCAATATTCCACTGATGCTGGACATCAGCCGTGAAGTCGTCAAAGCGGTGAACATCCCTGTCACCGTAAAAACCCGCTTGGGCTGGGATGCCGACAACCGGATCATCGTAGACTTGGCCGAACAGCTACAGGATTGCGGTATCGCAGCCCTTTCCATCCACGGACGTACCCGGGCACAGATGTACACAGGAGAGGCAGACTGGACACTGATCGGTGAAGTAAAAAACAATCCCCGCATACAAATTCCCATCATCGGCAATGGCGATGTGACTTCCGCCGAAATCTGCAAACAACGTTTCGAACAATATGGCGTGGATGCCGTTATGATTGGCCGGGGCAGCATAGGCCGCCCCTGGATTTTCAGAGAAGTGAGGCATTATCTGGATACAGGCGAGACATTGCCTGCCGAATCTTTTTCATGGTATCTGGACATACTGAAAAAGCAGGTGGAACAAAGCGTGGAACGTTTGGATGAGCGCCGGGGAATTCTCCACATTCGCCGCCATTTGGCTGCAACTCCGCTGTTTAAAGGTATTGCAGACTTCAAGCAGACACGCGTCGCCATGCTACGTGCGGAAACAGTGGAAGCATTATTCGACATTCTGGATTCCATCCCCGACAAATTTCATACAGGATACGGATTTCAAAGTGACTCTCAAGTGTCAGAATCGATCGATTGTTGATATAATAACAGTGTGAATCCGCACACAGTGTCAATTTTAAAACAAAAAGTAGCAAATTTGCAATAAAATGTAATTACAAACTCTTGCGTATTCAGTAAATATACTTTATATTTGCAGTGAGTTTTTTTCATAGTATTTTAGATCTAAGGTTAACAAAGTCTTTGCAGAGAGGGAATCGAGAGACTGTTTCACTGGAAAGCAACAAAAAAGCCGCATCCACTTTTATTATAGGGAGTGCGGCTTTTTTGTGGGTTTGAACGAACATAAAGAAAGCCCGTTGCCATTGGCGACGAGCTTTTCCATATACATATATATATAATGTATTAGTCTTGTAACTTAGCAGAGATGAACTCGCGGTTCAAGCGAGCGATGTTGCTAACGGAGATGTTCTTCGGACATTCCATTTCGCAAGCACGAGTGTTCGTACAGTTACCAAAGCCCAGTTCATCCATCTTAGCAACCATTGCTTTTGCACGACGAGCAGCTTCCACCTTACCCTGAGGCAAAAGAGCCAGCTGGCTAACCTTTGCAGAGACGAACAGCATAGCTGAACCGTTCTTACAAGCAGCAGCACAAGCACCGCAGCCGATACAAGCAGCAGCATCCATAGCCAAATCCGCATCAGCCTTAGAAATAGGAATTGCATTAGCATCAGGAACCCCACCTGTGTTTACAGAAACGAAACCACCTGCCTGGATAATCTTATCATAAGCATAACGGTCTACCATCAAGTCGCGGATTACCGGGAAACCGGCAGAACGCCACGGCTCGATCGTAATCGTCTCACCATCATTGAAACGGCGCATATAGAGCTGACAGGTTGTTGCACCTGTTGCCGGTCCGTGCGGATGTCCGTTTACATACAATGAACACATACCGCAGATACCTTCACGGCAGTCGTGGTCGAATACGATAGGTTCTTTGCCTTCGCTAACCAAACGTTCATTCAAAATGTCTAACATTTCCAAGAAAGAAACACTCTGATTGATTTTGTCGATTTGGTAAGTCTCAAACTGTCCTTTATCTTTCGGACCTTTCTGACGCCAAACTTTAAGTGTTACCTTTATATCTTTATCCATGATTCTAATTTTTGTGATTGATGATTATTACTTCTTGTAGTTACGTGTTTGAGGAACAACGAACTGATAGTTCAAATCTTCCTTCAGCATAACCGGGTCTTTGTCTTCACCCTGGTATTCCCAACAAGAGACGTACATGAACTTATCGTCATGACGCATAGCTTCGCCTTCTTCGGTCTGATGTTCCGTACGGAAGTGGCCACCACAAGATTCTGCGCGGTCTAACGCATCGTGTGCCATCAATGCACCGATTTCGATAAAGTCAGCCAAACGCAATGCCTTGTCCAATTCCACGTTCAAGCTGTTCGCTTCACCCGGAATGAATACATTGCTCCAGAATTCCTTCTTCAGGTCTTTCAACATTTGGATAGCTTCTTTCAAACCTTCCGCGTCGCGTGCCATACCGACGTGTTCCCACATGATATGTCCCAGCTTACGGTGGATAGAATCGACTGTTTCTTTACCCTTCACGTTCATCAACTTCGCGATACGGGCGTTAATAGCCTTTTCTGCTTCCACAAATTCAGGCAGGTCAGTGCTGAAGCGCGGAACCTGGATCTGGTCAGACAGATAGTTCTGGATCGTGTAAGGCAATACAAAGTAACCATCAGCCAATCCCTGCATCAAAGCAGAAGCACCCAGACGGTTAGCGCCGTGGTCAGAGAAGTTGGCTTCACCGATTGCGAACAGCCCCGGAATAGAAGTCATCAATTCATAGTCTACCCACAAACCACCCATTGAGTAGTGCAATGCAGGATAAATCATCATCGGAGTTTCGTACGGATCATCGTTCGTGATCTCTTCGTACATATCGAACAGGTTACCATATTTCTGTTTAACCACTTCCTTACCCAAACGGTTGATAGCGTCGGAGAAATCCAGGAATACCGCCAAGCCCGTGCTATTTACACCGAAACCGGCATCACAACGTTCTTTAGCGGCACGTGAAGCCACATCACGAGGAACCAAGTTACCGAATGCCGGATAACGACGTTCCAGATAGTAGTCGCGATCTGCTTCAGGAATATCCTTTCCCTTTTTTGTTCCGGCCTGCAATGCCTTCGCATCTTCCAGTTTCTTCGGAACCCAGATGCGACCATCGTTACGCAGTGATTCAGACATCAAAGTCAGTTTAGACTGGAAGTCACCTTTCACCGGCACACAAGTCGGGTGGATCTGCACCATACAAGGATTAGCAAAGTAAGCCCCTTTCTTGTAGCACTGCCATGCAGCAGAACCGTTAGACGCCATCGCGTTAGTAGACAAGAAGAATGTATTTACATAACCACCTGTCGCAACAACGACTGCGTGAGCGGCAAAACGTTCGATCTTACCGGTAATCAAATTACGGGCAATAATACCGCGAGCACGTCCGTCAACCTTCACAACATCCAGCATTTCATGGCGTGTGTACATCTTCACCTTTCCCAAACCAATCTGACGACTCAATGCAGAGTAAGCACCCAACAGCAGCTGCTGTCCGGTCTGACCACGGGCATAGAACGTACGGGATACCTGAGCACCCCCGAATGAACGGTTATCCAACAGACCACCATATTCGCGAGCGAATGGTACACCCTGTGCTACGCACTGGTCGATAATAGAGTTTGACACTTCAGCCAGACGATAGACGTTTGCTTCGCGGGCACGGTAGTCACCACCTTTGATTGTATCGTAGAACAGACGATAAACCGAGTCACCATCATTCTGATAATTCTTTGCCGCATTGATACCGCCCTGTGCAGCGATAGAGTGCGCACGACGGGGAGAGTCCTGAATACAGAAATTCAATACATTGAATCCCATTTCAGCCAGAGAGGCAGCAGCAGAAGCACCCGCCAGACCAGTACCTACTACAATTATGTCCAAACGACGTTTGTTTGCGGGATTCACCAATTTCTGGTGATTTTTATAATTTGTCCACTTCTCAGCCAACGGGCCTTGAGGAATTTTAGAATCTATTTGAGTCATAATGTTTTATTTTCAAATTGAAAAAATAATATCCGAAATTAAGCACCTACACCGTTCAGGTAGAAGATAACTGTGATAACAGCGAATAAGCCACAAATAATAGTGGCAACCCATTTAGAGATACATTCCCAACGGCTTAACCAAACGGTATTGTTCCAGCCAATTGTGTGAATCGCAGACCAGAAACCGTGAGTCAGGTGAAACCACAGAGCAACGAACCAGATCAGATACAACACCGTATTCACAACATTGCCCTGGAAGTAGAAATTGATAAACGCTGCACCATCCTGCGGATGAATGTCACCATGAATACCTGCCAGTTCGGCAAACATCATGTTGTACCAGAACTGAGTAAAGTGCAGAACCATGAACAGGATAACGATCACACCCAAAACAAACATGTTCTGAGAAGCCCATTCAACACCTTTCGGACGAGCGTTGATGGCATAACGGTCGTTACCGCGAGCCTTACGATTCTGCAGAGTCAAGATAATAGCATACACGAAGTGCACGACTACACCTGCAGCCAACACCAATGTACCGAGCAAAGCATACCAGTTAGAACCCAGCAAACCGCAAATCACGTTATACGCTTCACCAGAAAATACTGCCGCAATGTTCATACATAAGTGGAACACCAAGAACAGAATGAGAAAAAGACCTGATATACTCATTATCAGCTTCTTCCCGATAGAAGAATTAAGTAACCACATAAGATAATAATTTAAGTTATTTAATTGTATTTAGAAATTTCTTCCAATCTATGGTTATTATCGTGCAAAGGTATGCTAAATCCCCATATCACGCAAACGATTAAAGAAATATTTCATCAATTAGAACGCTGCTTGCTGGCTGGTTTTATTTGCATCAGATATCACAAACGGATTGTGCGAAACGAAAAAATTTCGTTTTTTTGTAGCCGATACAGGCAAGGTCTTGCCGGATAACTGATTATTATTTAATTGTCATATTATGAAAACTGCTATTTTTTCTATTGGTGTTTTTTTGATTTCTCTGTTCTTAGGCTCTTGTCAGCCTTCCGAAACATCCTGTTCCGTCGTCGACACGGGGAAAACCTTAGACTATAAGATAGGAGATAAACTGTTGTTCTCTTACAACTATACCACGGTTTACCCAGCCCCTGGCGTTGACTCGGTCTATAAACGCAGCGGTTTCATCCATCCTTTGAAGACATTGGGAGGCGAAGTGATGACCAATTGTTCTCCCGCCGACCATTACCATCATTTCGGTTTGTGGTATGCCTGGACGAAAACCACGTTCGAAGGAAACGAGATCGACTTCTGGAATCTCCACAAAAAACAAGGAACAGTTCGCTTCCGCAACTTCGAACACGTATCCGACAACGGTTTTGTTGCGACACTGGACCATGTGGTCTACCCCGATTCTCCCGCAGAAAAAGTAGCAATGAACGAACGCCTGAAGATCAACATCGGGACAACATCCTTACCAGGTTATTACATCGACTATCATACCACTATCCGCCTCGCCAGCCCCAGCTCGATCACCATGGAAGCTTACCGTTATGGCGGCATATGCATCCGTACGCGCGAAGACTGGAACGATCAGACAGCCGAAATGCTCACCTCGGAAGGCCTTTCCCGCGACGAAGCTGACGGTTCGAGAGCCCGTTGGTGCTACTACCAAGGGAAAGCCGGAAACGAAAAGGCCTGTATCCTAATCGTTGCCTCCCCTTCCAACCTGAACTATCCTGAGCCTTTACGCGTATGGGACAAAACTGTCAACAAGCCTGCCGGTGACGTCATGTGGAATTTCTCACCGACCAAGCAGAAGGCATTCACATTGGAACCCGGTAAAGAACTGAGCCTGTCTTACCGCATTTATGTATTGGACAAGAACATCAACGCTACTACGGCAGAAGTGCTATCCGATTTCGAACGTGATTGAATTTCTACTAAAACAAGCTGACAATTTGCAGGGCAAGGTAAACAAGAAAAGGAAAAAGGGCTTGTTCTCCTATATCATTAAAGACAAGGCTCTTTTATGTAAATACAGCTACAAATCAATGAAAAACACGTAATAAAACTTACCCAACACCCCCATGTATCCGCCCCCGACACCCGGATCTATAAGAGCGTAAGATCCGGGTGTCGGGGGCGGATACATGGGGGTGTTGGTGAAATTGTCTCCCTACTTTTACCTTAAAATGCTTGGAGTTTATTCATTTAAAACAGATAGATGAGCGATTGTCTCGTCCTGAAATAGGTTGACTTCATAAAAGTCAACAAAGATGAAAAAAGAGAAGTCATTGACTCGTCGCAAGGGTGAACCTTATCCTTTGGAGATTCGCCTAGCAGCTATAGGTGAATATCGCTTAGGAGTAAGCCGTAAAGAGATCGCCTTTAAATATTCCATAAGCGACCCTACGGTAATATCGCATTGGATTCGTAAATTTGAGGCAAAAAGACAATCATCAGTGTCAATAAAACCACTGAAACTCAAAAAGCGATCAATAAAAATGACAGAAAACGAATCGGATCTTTCCAAACGGATCAAAGAACTGGAACGCGCCCTCAAACAAAAAGAGTTGGAGTTAAAGGATAAAGAGAAGGAACTGAAGCATGAGCAAGCTCATCGCCGTGCGATGGAAATCCTAATAGAACTAGCCAATGAACACTATAACATCGATATCCGAAAAAACTCTGGCACCAAGCAGTGAAAAGGCTTCATGACAATCAGCCGGAAATAAGTATCCCTGATTGTTGTTCGTTGTTTGGGTATAGCAAGCAAGCCTATTATAAGAGAGAAAAACAGTTACAATCGGAATTGTTGTGTGAGGAAATAATCCTTAAAATGGTAAACAGCCTGCGTCAGGACCAACCGGTTTTAGGTGGTCGTAAGTTGTATCATATCCTAAAAACCAAGATACATCCTGATTTGGATATAGGGCGCGATAAGTTTTTTGACTTGCTACGCGACAATGGTTTGTTGATCAGACATTCCAGGGTTTATCGGCCGGTAACAACTCTGTCATGGAACCGTTTTCATAAGTATCCAAATCTGATAAAAGATTATGATCCGCTATCAGCCAATCAGTTATATGTAGCTGATATCACTTATGTCCGCAATGTCGAAGGGAGATTCTATTATTTGAGTTTGCTCACAGATGCATACTCCCGTAAGATTGTCGGTTGGGCCCTGGAGGATTCCCTGGAGATGTCCGGTCCGATAAAAGCGTTGAATATGGCCTTGGAAACACTTCCCCCGGGAAGCGATCTGATCCATCATTCGGATAGAGGAGTACAATATTGTAGCAAAGATTATATCTCAATTTTACAAGGCATTAAATGTCGTATAAGTATGACAGAAAACGGAGATCCCAGAGAGAATGCAATAGCTGAACGTGTCAATGGAATATTAAAAGAAGAATGGTTGAATAAAGAAATGATAACAACGCTCGGCCAGGCTCGGGATATAGTGAGGAAAGTGATCGATATTTATAACACCCGGCGCCCTCACAGTAGTGTGGAAATGTTGACACCTGAAGAGGCGCATGCGAAGAAGGGGCCTTTAAAAAGAAAATGGAAAACTATTTATAAACGTAAACAAGCTATTCTTTTATGAACAGGATCAAACTGATATATTTGCAACAAAATAGAACAGAGACCGGAAACGCTCGTCGGGACAGGTGGCCCTGCCCCTTGCCGCTTGGGCGCTCCCCGGCCGATGAGTTTGGCTGTGAAAAGCCCCCTGTCCTGTAGTGAAACAGGATAAGGTAACTTATTTTAGGATTAAGAAAGGATTGTCTGTTTTTTTACATTTATAGACAACCTATAACAGGATTTTTTTAATACACAGTCAACCAAAATCAGGACGAGACAGATTACAGATAGTGATAGAAGCGTGATATATAAAACAGGTATCTATCACTTTAGATACGCACTGATTATCAAGACTCACACGACATTTAGTGATAGAGTGACAGATGTTCATGAAAAAACATCCAAGAAATCACCCCATCCCGACTACTGAGCTTCAACAAAGTTGCACTAAAATTAGATAAATTAACACAGGCATTGTATTTCATTGCCTATTGCCCTTTTCCCAGTTTTTCGACAGATACAAAATCATGTTCTGTGCTGATGAGAATATGCATAACCACAAAACTTTCAGACAAATATGCAATATTATAAAAATAAGATTATTTTTTGACCACCCATGCACAGAAAGAGATATAAGTTCTATCAGAACTCATGTATTTATGAAGAAATGTATCTGATAAGTGTGAATATTGTACAAAAATAGAGTTGAATGATAAGCCGCAAATTACTTCTTGTGCTTAAAAAGGTTCAAAAGTCTGATATTGTCTGATGCTTGTTGATAGCCTGTAAGTCTGAATTGTTAAAAATGAGTGCCGTATGAACTTTTTTAATAAAAAAACATACAACGAAATGAAAATTTCATACCTTTGACCCGGATATGAGATAATTAAAAACCATAGTTCTGATAGAACTAAATTACAAAAACACAGAAAAACGCTATAAAAATATGCAAAATCTAATGAGCATGATCTAATAAAGACACTCAACAGATGTAAGCCGTTTTCGTGGTATGTATTATTTCTTTTAAATATATACTCTATGTTGAAAAAAACTAAATTAGTAAGTCTGATGCTACTGGCAGGAACTTTAGCTGTTCCAGAAAGTGCTTTTGCCGAAATTACTCCGGAAAGGCCGTCAGTAAGTCTATCCCAACAAAATGGGAAAGTAGTATGTGTGGTGGAAGATTCGTTCGGCCCTGTGATCGGAGCTTCAGTTGTTGTAAAAGGAACAACCAACGGAAATGTGACAGACATGGACGGCAAAGTTGTTTTGGAAAATTTGAAGAAAGGAGATATTATTCAAATTTCTTACATTGGATACGCGACACAGGAAATAACCTATACAGGACAACCGTCAATCCCTGTAACATTAAAAGAAGATACCCAGGCGCTACAAGAAGTAGTAGTAGTAGGTTACGGTACACAGAAAAAAGAGAATTTGACAGGTGCTGTGGCAGCTGTTGCCGGTGATGTACTAGAAAACCGTCCTATAACAAATGTTGGACAAGGATTACAAGGTGTTGTTCCAAACTTAAACGTCACCATGAGTAAAGGTGGTGCTCCTGGTAGTAGCTCTGACTTTAATATTCGTGGTAACAACTCGATTAACGGTGGTAGCCCTTTAGTGTTAGTTGATAATGTTCAAATGGATGCCAACCTTGTTAATCCGGAGGACATCGCGTCTATTTCTGTTTTAAAGGATGCCGCATCTGCTGCTATCTACGGTGCCCGCGCTGCTTATGGCGTTATTTTAATTACAACAAAGAAAGGTAAAAGTGAACAAAAACCTCAGATTTCCGTATCAGCAAGTGGTTATTGGCAGAGCCCTGCATTAAGGATGCACAATATCAACTCTTTGGAGTATCTGGAAATGAGAGATATTGCTGCCGCCAATAGCGGGATGAGTTCCTTGATCACTCCGGGACAATTAGACTATGTAAAGAAATATATGGATGGCTCTTATAAGTATTCAGAATATTTCGATCAGTCGCAAGATCAAAGTCGATGGATTTATTGTGGCAACACTGATTGGTTTAATGAATTGTACAAAACAAGTTTCTCTCAACAATATAATGTAAACATTAGTGGTGGAGACTCAAAAACAACTTATTACGGCTCTGTCGGATTTGCTGACCAGAATGGTATTTTAAAAACAGCTGATGATAATTACAAGAAATTTAATGCGACACTGAATCTTTCTTCACAACTGACAAAGTGGTTGCAGGTCAGTGCCAAAATCGCAGATAATTATTCAACAGAGGATCACCCCATTACCAACTCTACAGCAGGAATCGATGCCTATGGAGGTATGTTGAAAAATGACTTAAGCCCGTTAATGCCTGTACGTTTTGGCCATACAGGAAGACTCGTTTATAGTCCTGGCGCAGCAGCCATCAATGATTCTAACTTAGGTATCCAAACTTCAGGCGATTATATCTATAAAGAAGAAGGTATTAACAACTATTCAGGTCAGAACGGGAACACAAATCCCGCTGCTGTAGGAGATTTAGGCGGATATACCAAATATAAAATCAACGATTTATGGTTGACAGGTGCTGTAAAAATCACTCCTTTGGAAGGATTGGTTATCAATGCTGATTATACATATAATATTTATAGCAAGAATGCATCAGAGGTTCAACGGACATTTACAGATTATACGGCTGTAGCTGGAACAGAAGCTCTTTATGGTTGGACAAAGCCAAGTTATGCAAATTATACTACAAATGAAGATTACTACTATGCATTCAATGCATTTGCAGAATATTCTAAATCATTTTTAGAAAATACGCATAACTTTAAGATTATGGCCGGTTATAACCAAGAAAAGAAATCCAACAAAAAATATAATGCAAAACGTACCAATCTGATTGTTGAAGATATTCCTGACTTGGATTTGGCGACAGGTGAACAAAGCATGTCTTCAGAAGATACATATTGGGCAATTAATGGTTTCTTCTTCCGCTTCAATTACAATTACAAACAACGTTATCTACTCGAAGTTAACGGCCGTTATGACGGTTCATCCAAGTTTGCAAAAGATCATCGTTATGCATTCTTCCCATCTGTTTCCGCAGCATGGCGTATCTCAGAAGAAAATTTCTGGCAGCCGTTAAAAGGTTGGTGGAATGATATGAAAATCCGTGGTTCTTATGGTTCATTGGGAAATCAGGTAATGGATGATCTAGGTAATTTCCCATATTTAGCAACATATGGGACGAATTCTTCCTACAATTATTTGATTAATGGATCCAAACCTGTTATTGTAAAAGCACCGGGGCTTGTCGCTCCTGATTTTACTTGGGAAACAGTCACTCAAATGGACTTCGGTTTTGATGCTTCATTTCTGAATAATCGACTGACGGGAACATTTGACTGGTATCGTAGAAATACAAAAGACATGTTGGTAGCCGGAGCAACTTTACCTGCAACATTGGGCGCCAGTGTTCCTAAAAGTAACTCTGCTGACATGAAGACCATAGGCTGGGAACTTTCTTTAGGATGGAATGATCGATTAGAAAATGGATTTTCTTATTGGGTAAAAGGTGTTTTATCTGACTATCAGGCAACTATTACCAAATATGCCGGAAATGACGCAGGTTTCTATTCACAAAGTGATGGTGATGGTAAATATTATGTAGGACAAAAGATTGGTGAGATTTGGGGATATCACTCAAACGGCCTTTTCCAATCAGACGATGAAGCTGCAACAATAGACCAAAGCGAACTTTATGCTGGAAAATGGGGTGCGGGTGATGTAAAATACGAAGACTTAGATAATGATGGTAAAATCACAAAAGGGGAAGAAACAATCTATAACCCGGGTGATAAGAGCATCATAGGTAATAAAACACCTCGTTATCAATTTGGTATTACCGTTGGATTTGATTATAAGAACTTCGATTTCGAGATGTTTTGGCAAGGAACAGGAAAACGTGACTATATGTTGAGTGGCGCTCAGTTCTGGGGATTCACCAGCCAATGGGATGTTCCATATACTCCGGCCCTTGATTATTGGACAGAAACAAATACAGATGCTTATTTTCCAAGACCAGGATGGCAAAATGGCGGTAACAGAGTCACAAGTGACCGTTATTTACAAAGTGCAGCTTACGGGCGTTTGAAGAATTTGACGGTAGGTTACACAATTCCGAAGAATCTAACGACAAAGTGGGGCATTTCTCGTTTGAGATTATATGTGACAGGAGAAAACCTACTCACTATCACTCCTCTGAACGATGCCTTCGATCCCGAAACATTGGGAGGAATGACATACCCGATTAATCGAAAAGTTGCAATTGGATTAAATTTAACACTGTAAAAAACGAAAGATGACAATGAAAACTAAACATATCTTATTAGGATTAAGTCTTGGATTGTTAGGAGGATTTACGGCTTGTGACGTGACAGACCTCAATCCAAAAGACAGCATTACCGACAATAGCTACTGGAATACAGTTAGCGATTTGGAAAATTATGCCAAAGGCTTTTACATGAACCTGACAGGAAAAGGTTTAAGGGCAGATGGAAGTGAAAATTTGGATGATTTAAATACTCTTGATGAAAGAAGTGACAATCGTCTGGTCGCTTCTCCCGACCAATGGTTGTTCAACGAATGGGTAATACCTTCTGAAGCAAATTTCGATTCAAAATGGTATTGGAACAATATTCGTAATCTAAACTATTTTATGACTCGTTACCAACGGGTAAATGCGACAGATTCTGAAGTAAATCCGGTTGTTGCCGTAATTCGCTTTTTCCGGGCTTTCGATTATTTCGATAAAATCAAGACATTTGGAGATGTTCCTTGGTATGAAAAGGATTTGACAACTGCCGATATTGACGAATTGTATAAAGCACGTGACGACCGTGACTTTGTACTAGGGAAAATTATCGAAGATCTGGAATTTGCAATTGAATGGTTACCGGAAAAAAGTGCAGCAGAGGTAGGTGCTTTACATAAAGATGCCGCTCGTACATTTTTAGCACGTGTTTGCCTACATTATGGAACATATAAAAAGTATCATAATGTTTCGACATCACCTACATCTCAGGAATTATTACAAAAAGCGGCGACTCTTGCCAAAGAAGTGATGGATAGTGGTCTTTACGATATCGTACAAGGCTCGGATGCCGGAGCAAACCAGTCTGCTTTTGCCGATTATCCCTTGTATTATGCAAACCAGTTTACACAAGAGGATTTAACGACTAATAAAGAATGTATTCTAGCACGTGTTTTCGAAGCAGACGTATTGACTCATAATCTCGCTCGTGGTGGAGGAGTCGGCCTTTCTAAAGATTTTGCAGAATCATTCCTTTGCAAGGACGGTTTGCCTATTGCAAACAGTAGTGAATACAAGGGAGATGAAACACTGGATGATGAAATGGCAAACCGCGATCCTCGTATGTATCAGATTATAGACAGTAAATATCGTCCATATACGGTCAAAAGCAATGGTATGCGTGTAGTAAATTCCGGTATTGATGATAAAAAGGAATTTAGTCCGTCTGAAGAACCAGGAACAAATGTCCATTCAGCTCCGGGATTAACCGGGACTGCCACAGGATACTCACCTATCAAACTGGTGTCAGCAAGCCAGAGCCAACAAGATGCAGTGAAAACATCTTCTTACGACTGGTTTGTTTTCCGTTACGCAGAAATCCTGCTGATCTACGCTGAAGCCAAATGCGAATTAGGTGAATGCACACAGGCTGTTTTGGATGAGACGATTAATAAATTGCGCGACCGTGTTGAGATGAAACATTTAACAGTATCTCCAGTAGCCGATCTGAATCCGGTTGATTATGGGTATTCTATAACTCCGTTGTTATATGAAATCCGCCGTGAACGTCGTATCGAGTTGGCTTTGGAAGGTTTCCGTTATGATGATATCATGCGTTGGAATGCGATGAAACTATTCGAAAATCCTAAAACATATCTAGGCATGCGTGTTACAGATAAAGTAAAAGCGTTATACCAACCTGAAGTATTTGAAGGATCAACAGCCCGTGATTTAATCGAATATAATGGTAAAACTTATATCCGCATGTATTCTGGTAAAAGTTTGAACGAAGCCGGCCGTAAATGGACAGGAAACGACAAGCGTCTGTACTATCCTATCCCAACAAGTCAGATTACATTGTCTGCAAGCCATGGTTCTCTTCTAAAACAAAATCCGGGTTGGGAATAAATCTCATACAAGAGGGAAGGTTAGCCTTCCCTCTTTATTTCCCTCAATAAAATATAATGAGAATATATTACTTATCTTATTGTCTGCTGGCTAACAGGACGTTTATATTACAACCCTATAGAATATATAGAGAGTTACACACATCATAAATGTTCCGAAATCAGGCATGTATACAGTAGGTGCTCAAAACGGGATTTTATATGAACAAGAAAGACTTAATATTAAATATTCTTTTATTTATTAGTCAAATAATAGTCTTTTATTATTTCTTCTGCTATTTATTCCCTTTTAAGGAACAGCTACAAATGTTTCAATTTACATCACAGTACCTAACTGAAACACTGAAGCAGGCTGGTGGTGTCGCTATTTATATATCGGAATTTCTCTCTCAATTCTATGTGGTATTTTGGACAGGACCTATCATTTCTGCTCTACTTTTAACTTTAGTGGCTTTATTATCATCATTAATACTGAAAAAGATTAACTCACGAAACGATTTACCTCTTATTTTCCTGTTACCCTGGCTATCTTTACTAATTATTAGTTTAGACTATGATTATTATGAACAAGGAACTATTGCTTATTTATTTTTATTGCTTTTTCTATGGCTATATACAAACATAAAAACACGAATAAAATTTATTTATGGCATTTGCATCATTCCTATTTTATATGGAATAGCAGGTCCTATCGTACATTTATTTGCTATATCGGCATTGTTCTTTGAGTTTTTAACCAATGGAAAGAAAAAATATATTAGTATTATTTATTTGTTGATTGCCGCACTTTCAGCAATTGCAGGTACTTACTTAGGATATAGTAGAAATTTAACTTTAGCGTTTTTACCAGAGGCTTATTGTAATCCACTACAAACAGTATCCGGGATATATTATGCATGGTATGCATTACCTATGACAATGCTTCTGGTTGCTTATTTGAAACGATACAAAGAACCCGTTTCTCTAAAAGGGAAATGTATATGGGAAGGGGCACAATGGGCAATCATGTTTCTATTGGTCTATCAAGGAATCTTTCATTTTGGGAAATTGGATGCACAGCATTCCATGAAGCAGGACTATTTGCTCCGGACGGAACAGTGGGACCTTGTTATCAGTGAATTTAACCATGATGTATTGTCTAAACGCCGAATGTGCGGTTTAAACTTAGCTTTGGCACATAAAGGCCAGCTTTCAGAGAGATTGTTAGATTATCCTCAACACGGTATTGAAACCTTGATGCTACATTGGGATCAGTCGATCTATACAGCACAACTGCATAGTGATCTGTATTATTGTATGGGAATAATAAGCGCAGCACAAAAATTCGCTTTTGAAGCGTTTGTCAGTTCTCGTTCTTCCGGTAATCCGCGGATGTTGAAAAGGCTGATAGAGACAAATCTGATAACAGGGTCCTATCCGATTGCGGATAAATATATTCAATTGTTGGAAAAGACTTGGTTCTATAAGGATTGGGCTACTGCTCACCGTCGATTTCTTTACAATGATAAAGCAGTCGAGGAAGATAAAATTTTAGGAATGAAACGTCGCTGTTGGAAGGCCGAAGCCTCTGCTGCAAAACTATATACAGATCCTGTCAGTTCATTAATAAACTTGCTCCCGGCTTGTCCGGATAATAAAGCAGGATTAGCATATTTGACTTCGTTTTTACTGTTGAACAAAGATATTGAAACTTATAAAACCTTGCAGGAGAGCTTGTACCGTTCTCCCGCCTGGCGCGATATGACGGAATGCCAGCAGGAGGCAATCGTGATTTGCAGTCCCAATGATCCGCACTTCTGGTTAGAGCATGGGGTGAGCATCAAAGTAAGGAACAGAGCGATCGCTTTTATGCAGAAAGTACAAGATGTTTCCCGTTCGGGGCAGAATCTTGCGGTCGCTTTGGCTTCCGAGTATGGCAAAACGTATTGGTACTATTATATGTTTAATATGATGGACAAATGAAACAATTGCTTTTTTGCATATTCCTTTTGTTGTTGGAAGGATGTTCTTCCAACCAGCCACCTGCCGTCTCCGGGCAGATAGATGAACTGCCGACCATCTATCCGGATTATATTGACGTAACCATACCACAATCGATCGCACCTTTGAATTTTGCCGTGCAAACGGAAGGGAAAGCATGCGCGGTATTTACAACCGAAGGATATGCATTTACCGTTTACGCCTCCAACGGAGCCTTTTCCATTCCCAATACAGACTGGGAAAAGTTATTGACTGCGGCAAAAGGAAAACAGGTAGAGGTATCTGTCCTGACAGAAGAAAAAGGGAAATGGAATGCCTTTCTTCCGTTTCATATCCGGGTTTCCGAAGACCCGATCGATCCGTATATCGCTTACCGCCTGATCGATCCCGGTTACCAGCTATGGAACGAGATGGGAATCTATCAACGCGAATTATCCTCTTTCGATCAGGAACCGATTCTGGAAAACCGCCTGACGGATAATAATTGCATGAACTGCCATTCGTTTTGCATGCAGGACCCGGACAAAATGCTGTTCCATGTCCGTGCAAAGTATGGCTGTACCGTGTTTGTGGATGGCGACCGGATAGAAACGCTCGATACGAAAACCGATCGGACGATATCGGCATTGGTCTACCCTTCCTGGCATCCTTCGGGAAAGTTTGTTGCTTTTTCCATCAATAATACAACCCAGGATACGCATCCGGTACATCGTACAGAAGTATATGACAAGGCATCGGATGTAGTTGTCTACGATGTAGAAAAACAGGAAATCGTCACGACTCAAGCACTATTCTCAAAAAAACATTTTGAAACATTCCCGACTTTTTCACCGGATGGAAAACAACTTTACTTCTGTTCCGCCCCGGCATTGAAAGTTCCGGGCGAATTGCGTGACCTTCGTTATAGCCTTTGCCGCGTTTCTTTTGATCCTGAAAGCTGGACTTTCGGTTCTGTTGTCGACACGATCTTTCAAGCGGAAACAGAAGGGCAAAGCATTTTGTTTCCCCGTGTCTCGCCAGACGGAAAATATCTGCTTTGTACAACGACATCTTACGGAACCTTCCCTATCTGGCACAAAGATGCGGATCTGTGCATGTTCGACCTGAGCACGGGTGCGCAAGTTCCAACAGAAGAAGCGAACAGCCCTGATACGGACAGTTATCATTCCTGGTCGTCCAACAGCAAGTGGGTGGTATTCAGCAGCCGTCGTTTGGACGGCTTGTACACACGTCCTTTCATTGCTCATGTCGGTGAAAGAGGCGTTCTCTCAAAGCCGTTCGTCCTGCCTCAGAAATCAACGGAATATTATACATTTCTCACCAAATCGTATAATATCCCGGAATTTGTCAAGGGGAAAGTGAAAACGGATACATACAAATTAGTTTCCCGAATAAAAGAAGGGAAAAACCAGCAGATCTCATTTACAAAATAACAACATGAACACAAAGAATCTTTTAATCACCGGTATGTTTGCCGGGTTATTTCTTTCCTGCAAGGAAGTAGAGCCGCCCGCACCTGTTTTGCCGGTTCCGACGCCGGAGCAGATCAAATGGCAGAAAATGGAGAATTATGCATTCGTGCATTTCGGGTTGAACACATTCAATGATTTGGAATGGGGCTATGGGAATACACCTGCGGAAACATTCAATCCGACAGACCTGGATTGCGAACAATGGGTACGTATCATCAAAGCGGCCGGCCTGAAAGGGGTGATCCTGACAGCTAAGCATCACGACGGCTTTTGCCTTTGGCCGACCAAAACGGTCGACTATAATATCTCTAACTCGCCTTATAAAAACGGAAAGGGCGACATGGTTCGCGAATTGTCCGATGCCTGCAAGAAGCACGGCTTGAAGTTCGGGCTTTACCTCTCTCCCTGGGATCGTCATAATGCCGAATATGGGCGGGAAGGATACCAGAAGACCTATCATGAGCAAATCAACGAACTGATCTCCAACTACGGTCCGTTGTTCGAGTTCTGGTTTGACGGGGCGAACGGAGGAAATGGCTGGTACGGTGGAACGAATGAAACGCGTTCGATCGATCCGAAAACCTATTACGGCTACGAGACTGCCCGTGAAATGATCAAAGCGAAACATCCGGAAGCGATGATCTTCGGCGGAACGGTTCCCGATATCCGCTGGATCGGCAACGAGTCCGGTTGGGCCGGCGAAACAAACTGGTCGCCCTATTCGTTGGACAAGGAGACACATTATACACAAAACCAATGGGGAATGAAAGACGGAAACCAGTGGTTGCCGGGAGAATGCGACGTATCGATCCGTCCGGGGTGGTTCTATCATCATCGTGAAGATCATCAGGTTCGTACTGTTCCGAATCTGGTCGATTTGTATTATCGCAGTGTGGGGCATAATGCCAACTTCCTGCTGAACTTCCCGGTAGCACTGAACGGACAGATTCATCCGGTCGATTCGGCACGTGCCGTCGACTGGTATCATACGATCCAAGCAGAGTTGAAAGATAATCTTTTGGCAGGTATCCAGCCAAAAGCAAGCGAAACCCGTGGGGGTGCTTATAAAGCATCGAATGTGACGGACGACAACTGGGATTCTTATTGGGCTACTTCCGACGGGATGACGTCGGGCTCGCTGACTTTCCCGTTACCGACAGGGACTTCGCTGAACCGGGTGATGATTCAAGAGTATATACCTCTTGGACAACGTGTATGCGCCTTTACGCTTGAAGTGGAAAAGGATGGCAAATGGCTGCCGGTGGAAACAACCGATACGCTTTCGACAGTAGGTTACAAACGTATCGTCCGTTTCAAAACGACTCCGGCAGATGCTTTGCGCATTCATTTCACAGAGGCAAAAGGCCCGTTATGTATTAATAATGTGGAAGCCTTCCTGGCTCCCCCGCTGTTGGAACAGCCGCGTATCGTGCGAAATGCGAAAAATGAAGTCCATATAGATGTGGAAAGCGAAGGAACCGACATTTATTATACAACAGATGGAACGGAGCCGACGGCACAGTCTGCAAAATATGAAGTTCCGTTTATATTGGACAAGAAAGGAACCGTCAAAGCGATTACTTATGATGCGCAGTCCGGCAAATCCGGTCCTGTAGCCAGCCGCCGTTTCGACCTGCCAGCAGTCGATTACAAGGTGACCAGCCCTGCCGATGAGCGGACAAATCTCATGTTTGACGGAAACGGTTATTCCACCTATTATCTGCCCGAAGGCAAAAACGAAATAGTAGTAGAGTTGGCCGCCCCTCATACGATAAGCGGTTTTGTTTACACCCCTAATCAGGGACGCGATTCGCAGGGACATATTTCAAACTATCAATTGTCAGTGGATGGAAAGGTCGTGGCTTCGGGCGAGTTCTCAAACATCAAACATAACCCGATTGAACAAGAAATACATTTTGCTCCTGTCAAGGGCAAAAAATTAGTTTTTAAGGCAACACGAATTGTTGATAACGTAAAACGTGTTGGAATTGCTGAGTTTTCAGTTATCACGGAAGACTAAACGATTTTCAACATAATTTGTGTTTGGCAGCAAGTGCCTGTGAAGGTCCTTGCTGTTTTTTTTAGGGCCATTCGGTCCTTCCGCAAAAATCGCCCTTATGCTCCTGAAGTCATACACCGGATTCTCCGACAGGCAGCTGGTGGAACATCTGAACAGGAACATACACTACCAGATGTTCTGTGGAATCATGAGAGCCACATGCGTTTTCCTACGGACATGAAACTCCTTTGGGAAAGCATCGAATGGCTCTACAGCCATATATGCCGGCATTGCAGGGATCTCTGGGCATAAGACGTCCGCGCAACAAATACAGGAATGTGGCGGAATCCTATCTGTCCTACTGCAAGAAAAGAAAGAGGAGAGCTTCAAGGACAAAAGTGATTATACTCTATCATCTTCATATGCCATGTATTTTGTGGGAACATTTACTGAATATCCCTAAATAGACATTTTATTTAAATATTGTTTATTGAAAATCAACTAAACCTAAACAGCTTTTGCAGTGATAGTTTCAAAAAAGATGCATGAGTTCGATAAGAACTATGGTATTATGTAAAACATAATCTGTGATAAATTTAAAACTTTTACAGTCGACATCGCGACAAACAAATTTTAACTCATAGTATTCCCCAATGATCGCTAAGAATTTATAAAAATCAACTGTTAAAAATAAAATCAATGTGATTTTTTTTATAAAAAACGCGTAACGAAATAAAAAAAATCATATCTTTGACCCGGATATGAGATTTCATAATACCATAGTTCTTATCGAACTATGTAAAAACACAGATTACTATAAAGTATACTTAAATCAAATAATAAGCAAAGTCCAATAAGGCACTTAACAGATAAAAGTAATTTTCATAAGATGTGTTTTAATACATAATTTATATAAGAACAAATTTATCAGTCTGATTTTATTTTACTCATGAAATAAACTCAATAACAATCTAAGCCTCAAATGATGTTTAGATTCAATATTAACAAAATAATTTTATTATGAAAAAGGAACCTGTATTTGCCACTTTAGTGCTATTATCGGTCATGACCTCACCGACCATAATGGCTACGCCATGGCATTCTAACACAAAGGTTGGTCCAGAATCAATCGTAACAAAAACGAGTTCTAAACAAAACTATGTCAACGCTAAGACAGTAAAAGGCACAGTTGTCGATGAAAACGGTATCCCCATTATTGGAGCGAATATTGTCGTAGCAGGTACAACACATGGTACAGTTACAGACATCGATGGTAACTTCACCTTAGAGGGAGTAAATAATGGTGACAAACTGACAATATCCTATATCGGATATATTGAACAATCACTCGTTGTTAACCAAAATTCGGAGTACAAAATCGTCTTAAAAGAAGACTCGCAGAGTTTAGACGAAGTTGTAGTCGTCGGTTATGGTACACAAAAAAAAGTAAACCTGACAGGTGCCGTTGCAGCAATTGGTGCAGATGAAATCATCCAAGCCCCGGTAGCCAATATCTCGAATGCCTTGGCTGGTCGTCTACCGGGTATCCGTGTACAAAACACAGGCGGTACGCCGGGTGCCGAATCTAGCGTGGATATTCGCGGATTCGGGAAACCTCTGATTTTGGTAGATGGAGTTGAACAACCAGGTTTCCAAGTAGACCCAAACGAAATCGAAAGCATTTCCGTATTAAAAGACGCCTCCGCAGCCATCTATGGAGTGAAGGCAGGTAATGGTGTCGTATTGATCACGACCAAAAAAGGTGCAGAAGGGAAAGCGCAGATCACATACAACGGATCTATCGGCTGGCAGAACTTCACAAGCTATCCAGATATGGTAGATGCTGCCGGATACGCAGAGTTGACCGATGAAGATGCGATCAACCGAGGGAATGCCCCCGTTTATGGACCGGATAAATTAGCCTTGTTCCGCGAAGGCACTCAAGAAGGATACAAAAGCTACGACTGGAAAGACATCCTAACCCGCAAGAATGCTCCACAGACTCAACATAATATCAATGTGAACGGAGGAACCGAAAAAGTGAAATACTTCATGTCAGTAGGTTACTTAAATCAAGAAGGCTTGTATGCCACAAAAGATATCAATTTCTCTCGTTACAACTTCCGTTCCAACATCTCTGCGAAAATTTCCAAGTATTTGACCGCAGATGCGCAGTTAAGCGGACATGTACAAGACAAGATGGCACCTTATGACGACGATACTTATATCATTCACGGTATCACCCGTATGCACCCTTACTATTCTCCATACGCCAACGACGAAGAAGGTAAGCACTATGGATTAACCAACTTCCAAAATCCCCTGGCACGTTCAGATGCAGATGTTTCTGGCTATCGAAAAGAACGTAAGAAATTATTCAATGGTGTTTTCTCCTTAAAATATGATATGCCGTTTATTCCAGGACTGTCAGCCAAGGTTTTATTTTCCTATTTGACAAAAGTAGAAGAATTCAAAACCTTTGCGAAAGAGTTCAAACTCTATTCATACGATAAGGAATCTGGTAAATACAATACGGTTTTCACAGGAAACTCGCCGTCCAACTTGACTCGCAAAGATTACACACAAGAGCAGAACATGCTTCAGTTCTCTCTGAATTACAATCGCACATTCCTTGACAAACACAACGTGCAGGCTTTGTTCTTGTATGAACAACGTGAAGATTTGGATGATTATTTGCAGGCCTACCGTCAATTTGCAATTGATGCCCTTGACCAAATAAATTCAGGTTCGGACAAGAACAAAAATAACGCAGGTGTAGCAAGCGAATTGGCCAACGCATCTTTTGTAGGACGTATCAATTATGATTACGCAAGCAAATATTTATTCGAATTCTCTTTTCGCGAAGATGGTTCCGCAAAATTCTACAAAAACAACCGTTGGGGATTCTTCCCGAGCGTATCCGTAGGATGGCGTTTATCCGAAGAATCATTTATCAAGAATAACACCCAAATTTTTGACAACTTAAAGATCAGAGCATCATATGGCGTCATGGGGGATGACCAATTCTTGGACTCTAGCGGTAATCCGCAAGTTCTTCCGTTCCAATACCTGACAGGTTACAACTATCCGGGTGGAACAAATTATATCTTCGGTAGCGATGTAGTCAATTCATTGATAACAAAAGGATTGGCTAACACAGAATATTCTTGGTTGACATCCAAGATACTAAATGTCGGTTTCGATGCATCTTTGTGGAATCGTAAATTAGAAGCAAGTGTAGATGTTTTCTACCGGAAACGCGACGGCTTATTTGCATACCGTTCCGGTTCATTACCCAACACTTTTGGAGCTTCTTTCCCACAAGAAAACTTAAACAGTGATGATTTCCGAGGTTTTGAGTTGGTATTAGGACACACAAATACAGTAGGAGACTGGACTTACTCGGTCAAAGGTAATATGTCGTTCACTCGCGCGAAAAACCGCCACATTGAACAAGCTGATCCAATCAACTCCTATAAGAACTGGACCAGTAACTTTAGCGATCGTTGGAATAATATGTCTTTCGGTTACAAATGTGTAGGTCAGTTCCAAGATCAAGAAGACATCAATAACTGGGCAATCCAAGATGACGCCGGCAACACGACTATGATGCCGGGCGACTTGAAATACGAGGATTTCAATGGCGATGGCGTAATTGATAATAACGATATTCAACCAATTACCCGTAGCAACACGCCAGAAATTTATTTCGGTTTGGACCTGAGTGCCTCTTGGAAAGGTTTCGACTTCTCCTTGTTGATGCAAGGAGCAACCAATTACAATGTATATATGTCTGGTTGTTTGGGTAATGCCATGTTCAACGGGTCCAATACATTGGAATGCTTTATGGACCGATGGCATCGCGAAGACTTGTATGATCCTGAATCGGCATGGATTCCGGGGAAATATCCGTCAACATGGAACTCCGGGAAGCCATCTAACACTCGTGTTTCTACCTTCAACCACATCAGCTCATACTACCTGCGTGTAAAAAACATCGAGTTCGGCTACACCTTCCCCAAAGAGTGGTTAAGCAAGGTTTATGTTGAAAGATTACGTCTGTATGTATCCGGAAATAACGTACTGACATTTGATAATCTGCCGTTTGGCGACCCAGAAGCACCCAGTAGCGATAGAATCTTATATCCGCAGTTGAAAATTTGGAATATTGGTGTAAATGTTACATTTTAAGAATTTGATTAAAATATGAAAAGCATAAAATTATTAGTACTGTCTTTGTGTGGGCTATTTAGCATGTCGTCCTGTGTCAACGACTTCTTGGACCGTGATCCTATGGATATTATATCTGAAGACTTGGTTTGGTCCAATGAGAATGCGGTCAACGCTTATATGGCCGGAATGTACGAAGATATGTTCGTCGAACCTCATGCATGGTTGATTAACTGGGGTACCTTGGGGCATTACACAGACGAATCCATGCGTAGTTATTCATGGGGCTATCCCTACACCCCGGTATTGGATCTCTCCAGCTTGCAACAATGGGAATACAATAAAATACGTATCGCCAATGTGTTCTTGCAAAACATCCAAACCTCTACATTGAACGAGGATTTGAAACAACGTTGGACAGCGGAAGCACACTTTGTACGGGCATTCCACTATTTCACAATGGCAAAACGCTATGGTGGTGTACCTTTGATAAAAGAGGTACAAGAATATACCGGAAACAACGTAGAAGAACTAAAGGTTCCGCGCAATACGGAAGAAGAAGTCTGGAACTTCATTGCTGAAGAGTGTGATTTAGCGATCGCCGGTTTGCCTGAATCCTACGGATCTACAGACCAGTTCCGTGTAACCAAATATGCCGCAGCCGCTTTGAAAGCAAGAGCTCTGCTTTATGCAGGCTCCATCAGTCGCTATGGCACCGTACAGTTGAATGGCTTGGTAGGTATTCCTGCAGATAAGGCAAACGACTTTTTCAAAAGATCCATGGAGGCCTCTGACATGATCATTAAATCAGGCAAGTTCGCTCTATTCAATCAAGATCCGGATCCTGCTGCCAACTACCAACAACTGTTCTTAGACAAAACAATGAACAGCGAAGCTATCTTTGTAAAAGCTTTTGCATCTCCTGACAAAGCGCATAATTTCGATTATGCTATGGCCGCTCCCTCCTTCAAAATTGACTGGGGAACCAATACAAGTCCGACGTTGGAATTAGTAGAATCATATGAGTATATAGATGGAACACCTGGTACGTTAAAAACAACCGATGCAAGTGGAAATCTGATCTATTACGAAAACGCAGAAGATATTTTCAAGGATAAAGACCCGCGTTTCTTCGCCTCTATTCTTTACCCAGGTTCTCCTTGGCAAAACGGAGAGTTGGAAGTAAGACGCGGCATTATCAAAAATGATGGCTCCAAAGAGGCTGCCTCGGCATTCACGGATGTGTTCAGCGAAGATCCGTCTATGAAAACCGGAGGTAAAGATGGGCTCGTCATGGCAGGTGATTGCAGTCGTACAGGATTTTATATCAAGAAATTCATGGATCCTACCAATCGAGTAGAAATGGACCGTTCCGAAACGAACTTTATGGTGTTCCGTTATGCAGAAACCTTGCTGAATTATGCGGAAGCCGCTTTCGAATTGGGACTAAAAGACCAAGCTCTCCAAAAAGTGAACGAAGTACGTAAACGTGCTGGTATCAAGGAGAAAAATAGCTTGACAATGGATGATATCCGAAACGAAAGACGCGTAGAATTGGCATTCGAGAATTTACGTTACTGGGATTTGGTCCGTTGGCGTGTTGCTTCCAAAGTAATGAACAACACAACTTTCTCGGCATTAATTCCTTGGTTGGACTATAAGACCAAAAAATATGTTTTCGAGAAATCGGTCAATACCTTGAATCTGCCCAAAACGTTTTTGGACAAACAATACTACTTGGAGATTCCGGGTGTAGCTCAAAACGATTTATTAGAACAAAATCCGGGTTATTAATCTTTTCATATTTAAAGACATGAAAAAAATATTTTTATATGCAACACTAATTTGTGGCTTGTGCTCCTGCGGGCTTGACAACTATGACGCACCTACCGCTTCCCTAAGTGGAGCGATCATAGACAAAGAGACAAAAGAAAATGTCCCCGGACAAGCTCAAAACGGGACAAAAATACGTATGTATGAGTTTTATAATGACGAATGGTCTGTACAACCCAACGATTCATGGGTGAGCCAAGATGGCACATTCTCGAATACAGCAGTATTTACCGGTAAATACAAGATTTTAGCCGAAGGGCCTTTTGAGACAGTAGAACCGATCGAAATGGAAGTCTCAGGTTCAAAACAGATGAACTTTGAAGTAACACCGTTTTTGCGCATATCGGCAGAAGCGACATCCAACGAAACAGGCAAAGTTACGGTTAAAACTTCCGTAGACAATGTTTTAGATAAAACAATACAAGCAGTAGAATTCTACTACTGCAAGACTCCGTATGTGGATAAAAACACCTTTACGGCTAAAGAATCTGTAGAACTTGGTACGGAGACCGAATTAGACATTGCCACTTATTCTCATACGTTCGAGAATCTCAAAAGCGGAAAGACTTTCTACTTCCGGGTAGGAGCCTTAGCTGTTAACCCTGGCGGATTCTATAATTATAGTAAAGTAATAGAAGTTACCGTTAAATAAATCAGATCTATTTAAGGACTGTTTTTGCATTTTTCATTAACACAAGAAAATGCAAGACAGTCCTTAATCATCACAATGTAAACGGCCTAATATGAGTAAAACATCCAAATATCTGCTGATGATAGGTATCTATCTATTTCTTTCCTTGCTTTTTCTTATCGGAATAGAGTGTGGATTGAGAGCTTTCGGATATGGTGTAGATTTAGACCATCTTTTCTTGCAAACAGCGAATGGTAAATATTTATATCTCAACAAAAACATCAGTAGAAGGTACTTTACTCAATCACAAGCCACAAACGGAAATGTAGAGTTTTTTCGGAAAAAGAAACAAAAAAACACATTCAGAATTTTTGTTCTGGGCGAATCAGCAGCAATGGGATTTCCCTATCCCAATAATATTTCGTTCCAACGAATGCTGAAATACCAATTGCAAAAGACAAATCCAGACAAAGATATCGAGATCATCAATTTAGCTCTGACTGCAATCAACAGTTACACTTTTTACGATTTCGCACAAGAACTCGTTCATTTTGAGCCAGATGCGATTTTTATTTATGGTGGACACAACGAGTATTACGGAGCTTTGGGTGTAGGCTCCAATAATACACTCGGTAGCCATCCAACATTTATCCGTTGGGCAATCCGTTTGCGTCAGTTACGTCTTACTCAATGGCTCGATTCTTTAAAAAGCCACTTAAGCCCTCAAAAGGAGTTCTCAGACAACTTGATGAAATATGTGGTCAAAGAGCAAGTGATCCCCTACAAAAGCAAACTATTTCAACAAGGACTGGAACAGTTTCAAAACAATATGAAATTAGTACTTAATCTGTTCAAAAAACACCAAATACCAGTTTTCTTCTCAACTGTCGGAGTTAATTTAAAAGACTTAAAGCCTTTCAAAAGCATATCGTCTGACGAACATAGCGCCGATGAATATTATCAACTGGCACAAGAACAATTGCAAGCACAAGATAGCATAGCAGCATACACATCCTTCAGTCGGGCACGAGACTTGGACGCCCTTAGATTTAGAGCATCCAAAGAGATTAATGAGATCATCCGAGAATTAGCCAAAGATGACGATAATATTTACTTGGTAAATACCGAAGAGGAATTTAACCGAAAAAGCCCGTTCGGTATTCCCGGACGAGAATTATTGCTGGAACATGTACATCCTACTATCGAAGGGCATCGGGTGATCGCAAATTGCTTTTTGGAAGTTCTTCGGCAAAACCAATCCTGTTTTTCCAACAAAAAACTACAAATCGGCACTTCAGAAGATCTATACAACTTTCCTGTTTTAGAGTTTGACTCCTTAGCTGGAGAATATGCTTGCTTACAACTGCGTAAAGGATTCCCATTCTATGAAAAAGATCTCTCTACAATTACCCCTAAAACAGAAGTAGAAAAGATCGCAGCAAACTACGTACGACAAAAAAACTGGTATCAATCCATGGATCAACTGTATCAGTACGCACTTAATAGCAAGAATGAAAAATTATGTTTGGATATTCTCCGGGTTCGTATCACGGATAACCCTTACGACCTCACCTTCCTTGGTCAAGGAGGAGAATTCGCAGAGATCCGAAAAGAATATCCTTTAGCTATCTTCTTCTACACACGAAGTTTCCGCCTGTATCCCACGGTTCAAACAGCACAGAACTTAGTTGCAATCCATTTACGGCTCGATCAACCCGATCTGGCTCTTCCTTACATTGAATATATACTCCGAAACGGAAATCCGAAATTTAACGGACTCAAAGAGCTTTGCCATAAGATCATCCAGTACAAACAAGAATTAAATTGGCAATCGAATGATTCAATCCGGCAAGCAATCCGATCGATCTATCTACAAATGGGTAATCAGGATGCAGCCGACCTATACAATTAATAATAAAATGAGCTATATTTTAGGTATATCCGCATATTATCATGATGCAGCCGCAGCTTTGATAAAAGATGGCGAGATCATAGCTGCCGCACAAGAAGAACGCTTTACCCGAATCAAGAACGATGCATCTTTTCCTGCAAATGCAATCCGTTATTGTTTACAGCAAGCGGGAATTTTATTGTGTGATATCTCCACAATTATCTATTACGAAAAACCCTATCTGAAATTTGAGCGAATTTTAGAAATCTTTTATCGATACGCACCATGGGGGGTGGAACAGTTCATTAAAGGAATACCAATATGGATTGAAGAAAAACTTTTTTGCAAACGAATGCTCAAGCGTGAATTACGCAAGTTAGGAAAATTCGATGAACAACATTGTAAACTTTTGTTCTCGGAACATCATTTGTCACATGCGGCTTCCGCATTTTTCGGTTCAGATTTTCAAGAAGCTGCGATTATAACAGTAGACGGTGTAGGAGAATGGAATACACTATCTATCGCTCATGGGAAAGCCAATCAAATTCAATTAATAAAAGAAATGCGATTTCCTGATTCTATTGGCTTGTTCTATTCTGCATTTACCTATTATTTAGGATTCAAGGTGAACTCCGGGGAATATAAGATGATGGGATTAGCCCCTTACGCCGATCGATCTGACCGACAAACCTCAAAATTTGTCGATCAGATCAAACAACATCTACTGACGATCCATCCCGATGGTTCTATATCATTGAATATGTATTATTTCTCCTTCCACAAAAAAATGCGAATGGTTCATGAAAAGCGTTGGGAACAATTATTTCAATTGAAACCTCGAAAGGCAGAAAGCGAAATACGCCCAGAACACGCAAGTCTAGCACTTGCAGCTCAAATCGTATTGGAAGAGATACTATTGAGAATTGTTCAAACAGCCCAAAAGCTCACTGGCTGTTCCAACCTATGTCTAGCCGGAGGAGTCGCTCTAAATTGCGTAGCAAATGGTAAAATCATTCGTTCACAATTATTTGAGCATGTCTTCATCCAACCTGCCGCAGGAGATGCAGGAGGAGCATTAGGAGCGGCTTGGGCCACTTATTATATTTACCAAGGACATTCACGAAAAGCCGGGATGAACGGAGACAAGATGCACTTCGCCCAAACCGGTCCTCAATATACAGAGCATGAGATTCAAGATTTTTTGGACTCGAATAACATTTCTTATCACTATTTGGATGAAGCATTTTTATATGAAGAAGTGGCTAAACACATAGCTTCCGGTTTATGTATAGGTTGGTTTCAAGGGCGTATGGAGTTTGGCCCACGTGCATTAGGAAACCGAAGTATCTTGGCAGATCCCCGTGATAAAGAGATGCAAAAAAGATTAAATTTGAAAATCAAGTTCAGAGAAAGCTTCCGACCATTTGCTCCAGTTATATTAAAAGAAAAAGTCGGCGATTATTTTGAAAAGCTGACCGAATCCAATTATATGCTGATAACAACCAACATTTCTCTGAAACATCGGATACCATTGCCAAAGCATTATCAAGATTTAGATGCCGCAGAACGATTGGCGTTACCAAAATCAGATATTCCGGCAGTTACCCATGTGGATTTTTCCGCACGCGTACAAACTGTTGATGAACAAAGTAATCCCAAATTAACGAAGCTTTTACGGGCATTCGAACAATTAACAGGCTACCCTTTGCTTATCAATACAAGTTTTAACGTACGTGGCGAACCTATTGTCTGCACCCCTCAAGATGCATACCGCTGTTTTATGACAACCAACTTAGATCTCTTGGTTTTAGGGAATTATATAATCAATAAAAATAACATACAAAAATCATAAAATATGGACACATTGAAAGACTTACTACTTTTTATAAAAGAACGAAAAAAATGGTGGTTGCTACCTGTATTAATATTCTTGCTATTGATTGGCTTGTTGCTAATCTCTACAAGCAATACAGTGATTGCCCCCTTTATTTACACTCTATTTTGAATGTCCTATGAATTGGATTCACATATACAAGAAAATACGTACGGTTTGGATTCGTTTCGGAAACCTGTTAAACAAGATCACCTCACCAATCCTGTTGGGAATTACTTATTTTTTGATCCTCACGCCAATTGCGTGGTTATACCGCCTGTTCAACCGGACAGAAGAGGAACAAGATAGTACAATGAACGAACGAGTTAAGACTTATTCTAAAGAAGATTTTATTCATCCATGGTAAATATGAAACAACTTCATACATTTTCCTACGGGCTACTACCATTCGTCCTATTTACAGTAATCCTTTATGCCTTTTTCTATAATCATCATCTGCTCTTTGCCGAGCAGTTACGATTGTTTGAATGGAACAAAGACTATTTCAACGAAATAGTTTATAATCCAGGAGGATTATCTGCCTATATAGGGGAGTTTTTCACACAGTTTTATCATTTAAATCATTTTGGGGGATGGATTTTAGGAGCCGGAGTCGGACTAACCGGTATATTATATCGCAACCTGATCTGCCATTGGAAAATTGGAGGAAATGTCTCATGGGAACTGATTCCTATCACTTCACTGGTTTTCTTCTATTTAAGCCCTAACGCATCATTGGGACTCATTTTTGGACTTCAGATTACCCTTTTACTTGCAAGAATAACTCTTCATGAAAAGGAAGGCAAACGCAAAAGACTTCTGATCCTAATCAACTTACCGATTTGCTATTTCTTTACTGGAATAGGCTGTTATTTATATCTTATTCTCATCTTCCTCGATGAAGTTTTTTCGAAGAAAAAACACTCACTTCTTGCTTGGATTCTATATACACTCGTTACAATCCTACTGCCTATCTTAACTTATTATAAATTCGACATCAATGAAACACAAGCTTGGATAGGTATAGCTTGTTTTATTACACAAGACTTACTTCATCCACTTGGTATCGTTATCACTTCATTTTTAATATCTCCCTTATTAGCTTACGGGACATATCATCTTTTACAGCGATTAACAGACAAAAAACGATTCGCTTTAAATCTGCTCATGGCTTTCTTCGCTATCGGGATCATCTTAAGCCAACTCAAAAATGAGGATGAACGACTTTATCAACTACATTATCTAATCACCCACGAAAAATGGGACGAAGCGATTACCTTCATGCAAAAAAAGCCTGTCCAAAATGTTCTGATGTCCTCCTATACCAACATTGCCCTGCTTCATCAGCAACGTCTTTCAAAAGAGCTATTCTCGTATTTCCAAGTAGCTCATGTCAACGAATTTTGGTCTTCCAACCATCTATTAAATTATCTGACTGCTGAGACTTATTTTCAGCTAGATATGCTCTATGCTGCCAGAGCCTATATGTTCATGGCGAACACGCAAACTCCATCCGGACGTTCCCCGCTCTATCTGACACGATTGGCGGAGATCGAATACAGAAGGGGAAAACGGGCTGCCAGCCTCAAATATGTGGCCTTACTGGAGTCTACCTTATTCTACAAAGACTGGGCTTACAAATTTAGGCAAAAGATGAACACAGACTCCTCGACAAAAAAAAGTCAACTTTCACCCAAAACCAATAAGCTTTTTCTTGCCAAAGAGATGCTTTTCAACGTGGAACAATTTGAGACACAAGCAGGAGCCAACAATCAAAAAGTCATCGATTTCCTGCTAGCAAAATATATGCTCAACAATCAATATAACGCATTTATCCAATTAGCCGCCCGGACTCATCTCACAATACATAGTAGCAAGCATTATCAAGAGTTTTTGCTAATGTATGCTTATCTACTGAAAGATAACTCATTGATTTCAAAATGGCAAATTGAACAAACTGTAATAGAGCGTTTCTACCGATATTTACAAATCAACCAGTCGGGAAAATCTCCGGAAGAAATCCAGGAATTACTATGCCCCTATAAAGACACCTATTGGTATTACGTACAATATAATAAAAAACAAATATGAGACTTAACATTTTTTACATACTTCTAATCGCCTTATGTGGCCTCTATGGATGCAAAAATCATCAACAACCAATCATTAAAGAAAATCTTAACATACTCCCAACAATTTATCCGGAGTATCAAGGTGCTCTTTTGCCCGTCAATATTGCTCCTTTGAATTTTAAGATACAAGATGAGGGTGATGAATGGATGATCCAGATTCAAGGGAAAGGAAATCCGATCACGATTACGGCGCATGACGCAGTAGAGATTCCGATTAAACGCTGGCGACAATTACTTCATCAAAATCAAGGAGGGAGCTTAAGTATCACCGTATCCAGTCGAAAAAAAGGAGAATGGTATCAATATTCTCCCTTCACGTGGGATGTATCCACTGATTCCATTGATAGTCACTTAGCCTATCGTTTAATAGAACCGACCTATGCGAATTGGAACAGTATGGCCATTTGTCAACGTGAACTATCTTCTTTCAAGGAAACGGAAATCATATCAAACAAAAAAAGCGGGCAGAACTGCATCAATTGTCATACCTTTAACCAAGGAAACCCGAATGAAATGGTCATGCACATGCGCAAAATAAATGCGGGAACGATTCTGATACAAGGAGGAGCATGTCAAAAACTCAACACAAAGACTCCTCATACGATTTCCAATTTCGTTTATCCGGATTGGCATCCTTCTGGCAAACAGATTGCATTCTCTACAAACCTAACCCAAATGTCTTTCTACGATGCACACCCTAAAATCATCGAAGTATACGATACGCAATCCGATATAGTTTTGTATGATATTTCCAAAAACGAAGTCTATACCAGTCCCCTTTTAGCCAATGCAAACAAACTAGAAAATTTTCCATTCTTTTCACCAGATGGGAAACAGCTCTATTTTTGTACGTGTGACCGGATAGATAGTTTGCCTCAACAATTCTCTAATATAAAATATCGTATCTGTAGTATTGGTTTTGATCCCCAAAATAATCAATTCAGCAAGCAGGTAGACACTCTCATTGACTTAACAAATGCAGGTAAAAGCGTAACCCTCCCCAGCATTTCACCTGATGGACAGTTTATTGCCTGTTCTGCCGCCCCTCATGGGTGCTTCTCCAGCTGGATCCCCGAATCAGATCTCTATCTATATAACACAAAAACTAAGAAATTGATAGCTGCAACTGAGTGGAATAGCCCGGAAGCAGAAAGCTGTACAACATGGTCCTCTAACAGCCGTTGGGTTATCTTCAGCAGCCGACGGGAGGATGGCATTTATAACCGACTCTATATCGCTCATATCGATTCTGTAGGAAACTTAAGCAAACCTTTCCTACTTCCACAGAGAGATCCTACTTACAACCAACGCAACCTAAAGGCTTATAATCTGCCTCGCCTTATCAAAGGCAAAGTGACGATTTCACCAATTACAATTGGGAGATGTGCTGAAGCAAAAGGCAAAAAATCGGTCCGATTTAGCAAACATTCTTATAAACCGCTTATCAACGAAGCGACAGAGAATTACAGTGAAATCAATTAAGGTAACACAGATAGGAATAACGAAACGATTTTCAACATAATTTGTGTTTGGCAGCAAGTGCCTGTGAAGGTCCTTGCTGTTTTTTCTGCCGGACTAAAACAAAAGTTTGTTTCTTGTTAAACCTTTTTGCACCTAATTCGTCTATAATTTCGCGTACTTGTGTATATTTACGTGTCGATAAGTGTTTTTAAGTAGAATACCAGAAAAATATGACGAAGAGAGTGAAGTGGAGCGTGACGGCCGCAATTGTTTTGATGATTGCCGGAATGATCGCTTACCCGCAGATTAAAAGCCGTATGAAGGCATCCAAAGATGCAGCCGAAGTGGTTCCGCCAGCCGGAAGCCAAGTTCGGAAACAAGTTTTGAACATTAACGCGGAAGTGCTGAAATATCAGTCCCTTACCGACAAGACCATTGTAACCGGCAGTACGATCCCGGATGAGGAGGTAGACCTCTCGTTCGAATCGTCGGGCAAGATCGTGGCCATCTATTTTACGGAAGGTACGCATGTGAAAGCCGGTGACCTGCTTGCCAAGATCAATGACAAACCGTTACAGGCGGAACTGAAGAAGTTGGAAGCGCAAGTGCCTTTAGCCAAAGATCGCGTGTACCGCCAGCATACGCTTTTGGAAAAGGACGCGGTCAGTCAGGAGGCTTATGAACAAGTGGCTACCGAATATGAAAAGCTGATGGCGGACATCGAACTGGTAAAAGCCAATATTGCCCAGACCGAGCTCCGGGCGCCGTTCGACGGGATTATCGGCCTTCGTAATGTCAGCGAAGGAGCCTATGCCTCCCCCTCGACAGTTATCACCAAGCTGACAAAAATATCTCCCTTGAAAATCGAGTTCTCCGTTCCTGAACGCTACTCTGCCGACATCAAGGACGGTACGCCGATCGTATTCAGAATGAACACGTCCGTCGGCATGATGCAAGACTACAAAGCGACCGTTTATGCAGTAGAAAGCAAGATCGACGAGGCAACCCGCTCGCTGAAAGTGCGTGCAACCTATCCGAACCGGGACGAGTCGATCGTGCCGGGACGCTATACATCTGTCGAAATTACCCGCCGTGACATAAAAGACGCATTGGCGATCCCCAGCGAGGCACTGATCCCGGAAATGGGAAAGAACATCGTCTACCTGTATAAGAATGGCGTGGCCGAACCTGCCGAAATTATCTTAGGACTCCGCACGGAAAGCCAGGTCCAGGTATTGAAAGGGCTGAGCGTAGGTGATACGGTGATTACTTCCGGCGTGATGCAGCTTCGGACGGGAATGAAAGTGTCGATTGATAACCTGAAGTAACGAAGCAACATGGCGAATATTTCCGAAATAAGCATAAAGAGACCGGTACTCTCGACCGTGATGACGATCATCCTTCTGTTGTTCGGGATGATCGGTTATAAGTTCTTAGGGGTCCGTGAGTTTCCGAGTGTGGACAACCCGATCATTTCGGTCAACGTAACCTATCCGGGAGCCAATGCCGAAGTAATCATGAACCAGATTACGGAGCCGCTCGAACAGAATATCAACGGTATTCCCGGCATTCGTTCGCTGAGCAGTGTCAGCAGTCAGGGAAGTTGCCGTATCACGGTAGAGTTTGAACTGTCTGTCGACCTGGAAACGGCGGCCAACGACGTGCGCGACAAAGTTTCGCGTGCCCAGCGTTACCTGCCGCGCGACTGCGACCCTCCGACGGTATCGAAAGCGGATGCCGATGCTACCCCGATCATGCAGATCGGTATCCGAAGCAGCAAACGCTCGTTGATGGAACTGAGTGAAATTGCCGAACTGACAGTGAAGGAACGGCTTCAGACCATTCCGAACGTGAGTGGCGTGGACATCTGGGGACAGAAACGCTACTCCATGCGCCTGTGGCTGGACCCGATCAAAATGGCCGGCTACGGAGTTACTCCGTTGGATGTGAAGAACGCAGTAGACGCCGAAAACGTCGAGCTTCCTTCCGGGAGCATTGAAGGAAACACGATCGACTTGTCTATCCGTACGTTAGGACTGATGCACACGGCAACGGAATTCAATGATTTGATCATCAAGCGTGACGGCGACAATATCATCCGCTTCCAAGACGTAGGGCGAGCCGAGGTGAGCCCGGAAGACTTGCGAAGCGTGATGCGCAAGAACGGCGAACCGATGGTTATCGACGTCATCATCCCGCAGCCGGGCGCCAACCAGATCGAAATTGCCGATGAGGCATACAAACGTATCGAGCAATTGAAGAAAGACCTGCCGGAAGACGTAACGGTCGAAATGGTGTACGACAATACACGCTTTATCCGGGCCTCCATCGCGGAGGTCGAAGAAACCATCTATGTGGCATTCCTGCTCGTGGTGCTGATCATCTTCCTGTTCCTGCGCGACTGGCGCGTGACGCTTGTCCCGGTGGTCGTTATCCCCGTATCATTGGTCGGGGCATTCTTTGTGATGTATGTCTCCGGCTTCTCCATCAATGTGCTGACAATGTTGGCGGTGGTGCTCTCGGTCGGACTGGTGGTGGACGACGCGATCGTGATGGCGGAGAACATCTACGTCCGCATCGAGCAGGGAATGGAACCGAAAGAGGCCGGTATAGACGGGGCGAAAGAGATATTCTTCGCCGTCGTGTCTACGACGGTAACACTCGTGTCCGTGTTCCTCCCGATCGTCTTTATGGAAGGTATGACGGGACGCTTGTTCAAGGAGTTCAGTATCGTGATCGCCGGTTCCGTAACGATATCTTCCTTTGTGGCTTTGACCTTTACGCCGATGTTGGCGACCAAGCTGCTGAGAAAACGCGAAAACAAAGGCTGGTTGTACACAAAGACGGAACCGTTCTTCGAAGGCATGAACAATATCTATGCAAAGTCGCTGAACGCGTTCCTGAACCACAAGTGGTGGTCCATACCGATTGTCGTGATCCTTTTCGGCTCCATCGGCTATTTCTGGCGAACCATCCGCTCCGAACTTTCTCCATTGGAAGACCGTTCATCCATTTCGATCAATATACGTGCACAGGAAGGAGCTACCTTCGAGTTCATCCGCGACTTTACAGACCAAGTGGCCGCCATGGCCGACACGTTGGCTCCCGAGCGGCAAGCCCTAACGGTTCGTGCGAATAACAGCAACGGATACATCACCGTTTTACTTCCCGACATCAAAGATCGTGAACGTTCGCAGATGGAGATTGCCGATGTGCTGTCAAAGAATGTACGGGGCAAGACAGAAGCACGTGCTTTCGTCCAGCAGCAATCCACTTTCGGAGGACGTCGCGCAGGTATGCCCGTTCAATATGTTTTACAAGCGACCAGCCTGGAGAAGCTACAGGAGTATTTGCCCGCCTTTATGCAGAAGGTAAGCGAAAGCCCGGTGTTCCAGATGGCAGACGTGAACCTGAAGTTTACGAAACCCGAAGCCCGTATCGAGATCAACCGCGACAAAGCTTCTTCATTGGGCGTCAGCACCCGCACGATTGCCCAAACACTACAATATGCATTGAGCGGCCAGCGTATGGGTTATTTTTACATGAACGGGAAACAGTATCAGATATTGGGCGAAATCAACCGCCAGCAGCGCAACACGCCGTTGGACCTGAAATCCATTTATGTCCGCAGCGATGCAGGAGAGATGATCCAGCTGGACAACCTCGTCACGTTGAAAGAAGACGTTGCCCCTCCTCAGCTGTACCGTTACAACCGCTTTGTGTCGGCAACGGTTTCCAGCGGACTCAACAAAGGTTATACGATCGGTGACGGCCTGGACGAAATGGACCGTATCGCCTCGGAGACGCTAGACAACAGTTTCCGTACGGCCCTGTCGGGCGAATCGAAAGAGTTCCGTGAAAGTTCGTCCAGCCTGATGTTTGCCATGATCCTCGCACTGTTCATGATCTATCTGGTCCTGGCCGCGCAGTTCGAGAGTTTCAAAGACCCGTTGGTCGTGATGTTCACGGTTCCCTTAGCTATTGCAGGGGCGTTGATCTTTATGAGCTATTCAGATATAACCATGAATATATTCAGTCAGATCGGTATCATCATGCTGATCGGTCTGGTGGCGAAAAACGGTATTTTGATCGTAGAGTTTGCCAACCAGCGCCAGGAAGCGGGACTGAGCATGGCGGAAGCGATCCGCTCGGCTTCCACACAACGTCTGCGGCCGATCCTGATGACCAGTATTTCGACGATCTTAGGATTGGTTCCGCTCGTATATGCTTCGGGCGAAGGGGCACAAGGACGTATCGCGATGGGTATCGCCGTAGTGGGCGGTATGATCGTTTCGACATTCCTTACCCTGTTTATCGTCCCAGCGATGTACAGCTTTATTTCCACGGACAGACAATCGAAAATTAATAATCAAGAATTAAAAATTAAGAAATAAGGCAATTGAGGATGAAGAGGTTTCTTTTATTAATATGTATAGCATTTACGGTCGGCCCGGCCGAGGCGCAACGGGTGTTCAGCCTGGACGACTGCATCCAGACCGGATTGGAACGCAATTATTCCATCCGCATCATCCGTAACGAACAGCAGATCAGCGACAACAACGCCACTCCCGGCAATGCCGGCTACCTGCCGACCGTCGACCTGAGCAGTGGTTTTAGCGGCACGCTTAACAATAACAATAACAAGTTGTCCGACGGAACGACAGAAAAAACGAACGGCATCCACAACGAGACGGCAGACATCGGCCTGAATGTGAACTGGACCGTCTTCGACGGATTAGGCATACAGGCCACTTACGAAAAACTGAAAGAGTTACAAAACTTGGGAGAATTGAACACCCGAATGACAATCGAGGATTTCGTTGCCGACCTTTCGAGCGAATACTACAACCTGATCCGCCAGAAGATCCGCCTCCGCAACCTCCGCTCCACGCTCGAACTGTCCCGCGAACGTCTGCGTATCGTGGAAGAGCGGTATTATATCGGCTCGATGTCCCGCCTGGACCTCCAACAAGCGCAAGTCGACTTCAATGCCGACAGCTCCAACGTCCTGAACCAGTTGGAACAAGTGCATACTTCACGTATCCGCCTGAACCGGCTGATGGCATTGGAGAATGTGGAGGAACAAGTACTGATCAAGGACTCCCTGATTACCCCCAACCCGTTTTTAGATGAAGTGGAACTATGGAAAAGCACGCTTACCTCCAATTCATCTCTGCTGATCGCCAAGAAGAACCAGGTGATTTCCGAGTTGGATTACAAAAAGATCAAGAGCCGTAACTATCCGTATGTCAAATTGAATGCCGGATACGGCTACACGGCGAACTGGTACGAGGTAGGAACGACCGACCTCCAGCGCCGCCTCGGCCTCAACTACGGGGTGACGGTCGGCATCAACGTATTCGACGGTTTCAACCGGAAACGCGAACAACGGAATGCCCGGATACAGATTCAGAACCAAGAATTGCGCACACAAGAACTCGAACTGGGATTGCGGGCCGATATGAGCAACTTCTGGATGGCTTATCGCAACAACCTGGACTTGTGGAGCCTGGAAAAAGAGAACTTGGTCGCGGCACAGGAAAACTACCGGATTGCGATCGACCGCTATAAACTGGGCGACCTGTCCGGTATCGAATTGCGTGAAGCCCAGAACAGCCTGCTCGAAGCGGAAGAGCGCCAGTCCATCGCCGAATACTCCACCAAGATATGCGAAATCTCCCTTTTGCAGCTTAGCGGAAAGATCATGGATATGTTCCATGAAAATGATTAACTTTGCAGAGTTAACGATTTATGATTTTAGATTTATGATCGAGGTTCACAAATCATAAATCTAAAATCATAAATCTAAAATCATAAATCATGCGCATTATCCCCAAAGCTAATACACTAAGAAAAGGCATACTTTTATACAGAGGCATCCGTTACCGCAAAGGCTTCGGGGTTCATTCCCCCTTTGTCTTCAACCTGATCACGAAAGTGATTGAGGAGCGTTGCCAATACTATAGCTTCTACGACATCGAACTGATCCGCAAGCAGCTGCTTTTCCAAGATGACGAGATCACTTATCCCGACCGCCAGCAAAAGGGGAAGATGCGCCGCCGCACGATCGGCCGGATTGTCGAACGCGAAGCGATACGGCCCAAGCACGGCGCCTTACTTTTCCGTCTTGCCAACTATTTCAAATCAAAACACATCCTTCAGTTCGGCCCTTCCATGGGCCTGTCCACTTTGTATCTGACTTCATATGCATCCGATCTGAAATGTATCGCTCTGGAAAACGTACCGGAGTTTGCCTCCATCGCCCGTATCGCTTTCGGCAAAGCCGCCCGTAACCCGGTCGACCTGCGTGTCGGAAGCTACAAAGATTTACTACCGAAAGCCTTGAAAGACATGGAGCAACTCGATTTTGTCTTTTTCAACACCCTGTATGAGCAGCAAAACAATATCTGGCTGTTTGAGGAATGCTTGAAACATGTGCACGGCGATACGGTCTTTGTCTTCGAAGGCATCAAAACCAGCCGCAAAATGCGCGAATTCTGGCGGGAAGTATGCTGTCATCCCGAAGTAACGGTGACGATCGACCTGTATTCAATGGGAATCGTGTTTTTCAACAAGAAGTTACACAAGAGGGATTATATCGTCTATTTCTGACTCTTTATCCAAAGATACAAACAAATTGATTTTTGACTTATACATCCGTCTATCACCTCATCGACTACAATGCTCGATTTGATCTGTGACCGTGATAATAATAGGAAACAATAACAAATATGCAAATAAAAATATACAGACCATACGCTAACTTGAATAAAAGTATTATAGAGTGATAGAGGCCATACTTCTAGCTTTAAACTATAAGGTCATAGAGTTTTTGACCTAAGTCGAATACCTTTTCGACCTTAGTGAAAAAGGTTTTCGACCATAGGCAAAAAGGTATTTGACTTAGGCCGAAAATAAAAAAGGATATAGGACAAAACGTAAATATCTATATATTAGCACACAAAAGTTTTCCGCAATCTCCTTATTTATCACTTAAATATGTCGCTTTGGGTAAAAGGACGAGGGGGAGGAACTATAATCAAGCTGGATCAAGACGAGACATTGGTAAAGATGCCTGCAATTTTTTCTTTCCCATCAAAATAAATAATCCGAATCCTTGCACAAATCCCGGAATCTGACGAATATTGTACTCCTTTTTGCAACATCTGGCAAGGATGTGCGATTATATAATAAAACGATAAGTTATTGTCATATGAAAAAGAGCATTATATACACAGGGACCGGCGACAAGGGAACCACTTCCTTAGTTGGCGGCGAACGGGTGTCGAAAGCGCACCAACGTATCGAAAGCTATGGTACGGTCGACGAACTGAACTCGTTTATCGGGTTGTTGATCACTTCGCTTGAAGAGAAAGCGGATCAGGACTTCCTGCTGTTTATCCAGCACAAGTTGTTTACGATCGGTTCCTATCTGGCAACCGATCAGGAAAACACGGAACTGAAAGTAGAAAGTAAGGTGATGCCGGAAACGATCACCCGTATCGAGCGGGAAATAGACCGCCTGGATAACGAACTGCCCAAGATGCGCAACTTTATTTTGCCGGGAGGAAGCCGCCCGGCCTCTTTGGCACATGTGTGCCGGACAGTCTGCCGGCGTGCCGAACGCCAGATCTACCGTTTGGCAGAGACAATTCCGGTTGAAGAACCTGTCCTGGTTTTTATAAACAGATTGTCTGATTATCTGTTTGTTCTGGCACGTAAGGAATGCATACGGAATAATGGCAAAGAAATTATCTGGGATTATACTTGCATCTAAAGAATATTGTTTTATTTTTGCGGAAAATTTGAGAACCTGACCGCCGTAAGGTGGTTATTAATACTTGACAGCTATGTATTGGACATTAGAGTTAGCTTCAAAACTGGAAGACGCACCCTGGCCTGCAACCAAGGATGAACTGATTGACTATGCACAACGTTCTGGTGCGCCACTGGAAGTGATTGAAAATTTGCAGGAAATGGAAGACGAAGGTGAGATTTATGAATGCATGGAAGATATCTGGCCCGACTATCCAAGTAAAGAAGACTTTTTCTTCAACGAAGAAGAATATTAATGTGCGATAAAAACGTACAGGCATGAAATAATAACGAGGTGGCAGGGCTATGTCCCGCCGCCTCGTTTGCTTTTTATACAATTTATTCGGATTTATTCCGTTTCTTGATATATGAACAAATATCTCCTGCTTATTATCCTTTTGGTAACCGGCCTCACGGGAGCGCGGGCGCAATACGACTCGCAGCTAAGCCAGTATTTTATGGCGCTGGGTTACTATAATCCGGCGTATGCGGGTGTTACGGGAGACTTGAACATGTTGGCGCTGTCTCGTTTGCAATATGTCGGGATCGACGGGGCGCCGACCTCCTTTTTCATCAATGCGGATATGCCACTGAAGATCGGGAAAACCAATCATGGCATCGGGATGGTCGTCTTTACCGAAGGAATCGGGCTTTTCGTCAATACACATGTCAATTTGCAGTATGCCTATAAACAAAAACTGTTTGGCGGTACGCTCAGTATCGGAATGCAGTTCGGAATGGTAAACCAGTCGTTTGACGGAGAAAAGGTCTTTTATCCGACCAGCCAGTTCCACCAACAGGAAGACCAGGCAATTCCAAAGAAGCAGGTGAGCGGAATGGGCTTCGACTTGAACGCCGGGCTTTACTATCACCGCAAGAACCTCTATGCCGGTTTGGGCGTCACGCACTTGAACAAGACGGAGATCATATTGGACGAATATTCTTCCATGTATCTCGCCAGCACATATAATTTGATAGCCGGATACAATATTCAGTTTCGAAATCCGTTGTATGAATTACAGCCGTCTGTATTCCTGAAAACAGACATGCAGAGCTTCCAGGCGGACATAACCGCCCGGCTGTTTTATAATAAGATGTTTAACGGAGGTTTTTCCTGGCGTGTGAATGAGTCGCTGATCCTGTTGTTAGGAGCCAAGATCGGGAGTTTTCAGGTAGGATATGCGTATGATTTTCCGATCTCTACCATACCCATCTTGAAAGCCACGAGTGGAAGCCACGAGTTGGTAGTGAGCTACAAGTTGAAGTTGAAAAAATCGAAGTCAGGAAAGAATAGACATAAAAGTGTACGTATATTATAGTATATGAAAAAAGTATTGTTAGTACTTGCGGCAGTAGCCCTGTTTACCTCATGTGGCAAAACCCTTTCCGGTGGCGGGGGCGAAGTGACAGGGGTACGATCGGTGGCGTTTAACGAACCTGCCCCTTACGGGATGGTTCTGATCAAAAGAGGCTCATTCGAGATGGGACCCGCAGATAAGGATTCCTTGTGGGGGATCAATCCTGAAACGAAAGGCGTCTCTTTCGATGCTTTCTGGATGGACGAGACAGAGGTGACGAATGCCAAATACCGTCAGTTCGTGTATTGGGTGCGCGATTCCATTATCCGCGAACGTCTGGCCGACCCGGCTTATGGCGGCAATGACCTGTTTAAGATTACTGAAGATAAATATGGCGAACCGGTGACTCCGCATCTGGACTGGAGCCGCCCGATTCCTTGGAAACGTGCCAATGAAGACGAGATACGGGCAATCGAAAGTGTCTACACCGTAAATCCGGTGACCGGCGAAAAGACGTTGGATCCGAAACAGATGGTCTATCGCTACGAATGGTACGACTATACGTCAGCAGCCCTTCGCAAACACAACCTGGACCCGGCAGCCCGCGTGCGTAACACCGATATCCAGGTCGACCCTGACGAAGTGATCATGATATCCAAAGACACGGCCTACATCACCGAGGAAGGCGAGATCGTGAACGAAACCATCACACGACGGCTCAGCGGGCCGTGGGATTTCCTCCACACCCGTATCGTGAATATCTATCCGGACGAAAGTTGCTGGGTGAACGATTTCAACAATGCTTACAACGAACCTTATATGCGTATGTATTTCTCGCATCCGGGCTATGACGATTATCCTGTGGTAGGCGTTTCCTGGGAACAGGCGACAGCATTCTGCGTATGGCGCACCAACCTGTTCAAGGAATCTCTGAACTTCCCCAGCGGACAGGCTCTCGAACCGTTCCGCCTGCCGACCGAAGGCGAATGGGAATATGCGGCCCGTACAGGCAAGAACGAAAACAAATATCCGTGGGCAGGCGACGAGCTGGTGAGCGGAAAAGGTTGCTTCTTGGGCAACTTCAAACCGGGCAAAGGCAACTATACGGAAGACGGTCATCTGATCACTTCGCGTGTCGGCTCTTTCGCTCCGAACGAATTCGGCCTCTATGACATGGCCGGCAACGTGGCGGAATGGACATCGACTTCTTATTCCGAATCCGGACCGAGCCAGATGAGCGACATGAATCCGGATCTGCGCTACAATGCCGCGAAGGAAGACCCGTATGCCATGAAGAAGAAGGTCGTACGCGGCGGTTCCTGGAAAGACGTGGCACAGTTTATCCGTTCGGATATGCGCACCTTCGAATACCAGAACGAAACGCGTTCATACATCGGTTTCCGTTGCGCCCGTACACAAATCGGTTTTTCGAGAGCAAAAGGTAAAAAATAACGCAGGGGCGGAGTTCACCCGCCCTCTCTAATTAACGAATATACATTATATCATGGGAAAATATAGAAGATATAAAAACAGAGTAGAAATGTACCTCGCCAGTGAAAAAGGCAAGCGGGTACTGAATTTCTGTTATAGCTGGGGAGCCTCCATCGTTATTATAGGCGCCTTGTTCAAGTTGTTACACTTGCCGTATGGTAACCAAATCCTGTTTGTGGCCATGACGGTAGAAGCATTGGTATTCTTTATCTCCGCTTTTGAAAAGCCATTCAACGAATATCACTGGGAAGAAGTGTTCCCGGTTTTGAAATCGAAGAACCCGCTCGACCGTCCGGATTTCGCCAACACGCCTATGTCCAATCTGGTCAATTCGCCTGAGAATACGACCGACGACGAGGTTGCTGGCGGATTGAATATCAACTTAGGCGGCAAGCAGACTACCGGACTGGGCAATCTCGGCCTGGATGTGAGCGAAGAAGATACGAAAAACCTTTCCGACAGTATCAAGAAACTGAGCGCCGCCGCCGAACAGATCTCCAAGATGGCGGAACTGACGGAAGCGACGCAGAAATATCTGGAACAGCTTTCGGGTATGTCCGAGAATATGGAACGTTTCAGCCAGGTGACGCATTCGCTGACCGACGTTTCCGACACACTTTTGAACTCGTATAAGAGCATTACGGATAATTCGGATGGCATCAACCAGAATTCCCGCGGTTACGTGCAGCAGATGGAAATGCTGAACCGCAACATCTCCGGCTTGAACACGATCTACGAAATACAGTTGAAGAGCATCAGCTCGCAGATCGAATCGATCGAACATATCAACAGTGGCTTGAGCCGCATTCGCGAAATGTATGACGGCTCCGTTGTCGACAGTTCCGTGTTCCGCAACGAAACGGAAAAGATGACGCGACAGTTGGCCGAATTGAACCAGGTATACAGCCGCCTGTTGCAGGCTATGACGGTCAATATGGGATACCAGCAACCGGCGCAGCCCGCACAACCTGTTTACCAGCAGCAACCGCAGCCGGCACAGCAGCAGAATTACCAGCAGGCCTATCAGCAACCGTACGGATATCAGCAGCAGGCTCCGTATACAAACAACCCAATGAAGTAATCGGATATGGCAGGAATAGCAAATAATCCCAATTCGCCCCGTCAGAAGATGATCAACCTGATGTATCTGGTGTTCATCGCCATGATGGCACTCAACGTGTCGTCGGAGGTACTCGACGGTTTCGAACTGGTGGAAGGCAGCTTGCGTACTTCTATCGATAATACCTCGACCCGTAATGAGATCGTTACAGAGGAACTGAAGGCTTATTATCAGACAAATCCCGAAAAAGTACGTGAATGGTACGAAAAGGGGACAAAGGTGAAGGAGGCTTCCGACAGCCTGTACAATTACGTGCAGGATCTGAAAGTGCGTATCGCGCAGATTGCCGATGGTAAGGATGCCGATGTCAATAATATCGATCATAAGGACGACCTCGAAGCGGCTTCCCGCGTGATGCTGTCTCCCGTTTCGGGCGAAGGCAAGAAATTGCGCCAGAGCATCGAAAAATACCGGACACTGATGGGCGAGATGGTGGAAGACTCGGCCAAGACGCGCATCATCGAAGCCAGCCTGTCGACAACGCCGCCTCACAAGGCCGGTATCAATACTCGCACTTGGGAAGAGGCTTTGTTCGAGAATATGCCGGTGGCGGCGGCTGTTACCTTGCTGACGAAATTGCAAAGCGATATCCGCTATGCCGAAGGTGAAGTGTTGTCCAACCTGCTGAGCAGCGTCGACATGCGCGACTATCGTGTGAACCAGATCACGGCACAGGTGATTCCGGAAAGCCAGATCGTCATGCGCGGCAGCCAGTACAAGGCCAATATCGTCTTATCGGCTGTCGACTCGACGAAACGTCCGACCGTCTATGTGAACGGCAAGGAATTGCCTTATGATGCAAACGGCATGTTTACGGCTGTAGCCGGTACTCCGGGCACTTATCCGGTCAAAGGATATATCGAAATGCCGGGTAGCGACGGCAGCGTGATGCGCCGCGAGTTCGAAAGCGAATACTTCGTGACGGAACCGAGTGCGACGGTAGCGCCGATGCTGATGAATGTGTTGTATGCCGGAATCGCCAACCCGATCCGTATCGCCGTGCCGGGTGTGCCCAGCGGCAACGTGACGGCAACGATGACGAACGGAACACTGGTCCGCAAAGGCGACCAATGGGAAGCCCGTCCGACAACGGTTGGAACAGACGCCATCATTTCCGTCCATGCTAAAATGGCGGATGGGCGCAGCGTCGAGATGGCGAAAACGACTTTCCGCGTACGTGCCCTGCCCGACCCGATGCCTTTTATCGAATATAAGGACCAGAACGGCAATATGCGCAAGTTCCGTGGCGGTCAGTTCTCCAAACGCAATTTGGTGGAAGCCGACGGCATCCAGGCGGCTATCGACGACGACCTGCTGAACGTGCCGTTCAAGGTGTTGAGTTTCGAGCTGACTTTCTACGATTCGATGGGCAACATCATTCCGGAAGTCACGCAAGGCAACCAATTCTCGCAGCGTCAGAAAGATTATATCCGCCGTCTGGCAAGAGGCAAACGCTTCTACATCACGCATGTGAAAGTATTAGGTCCGGACAATAAGGAACGTATCATTCCGACCGTCGAAGTAATCGTCAATTAACATAACGTAGGGACGAGGTCTGCTCGTCCCGTAATGTATAAAGATATATGAAACGTTTATATTACATAGCAACCCTCGCCATCGCCCTGTTCGCCTCCCTCCCCATACAGGCACAGGAAGAGGCCGGCAATACACAGCAACAGCAGCAGAGACGTCGCGGTCCCGAAGCAAGCCGTGGCGCCCGTGAAGAAGAGAAGAAAGAGAACGGCATGCCCGAACTGACCGTCCGAGCACAGGATATGAACGAGCGAATGACGCAGCATATCGGCAACGCTCGCTGGATGCGTGTCATCTACCGCCAGATCGACCTTACGAAAGAACAGAATGCTCCTCTATACTATCCCACCCAACCGATGAACGGGCAGATGAACTTGTTCTCGATCATCTTCCAGCTGGTATGCGAAGGCAAGTTGTCCGCCTATGAATACCTGGACGGTTACGAGGATTTCAGCGACAACCGCAAGCTCGACTTGAAAGTCATGCTGGACCGTTGCCGTATCTTCTACGAAGAGACGCCAGGCAAAGACAACGAACCTGCCGGTTTCGTCGTGAACGAAAGCGATATTCCTTCCGGCGATGTCCGCTCCTATTACATAAAGGAAGCGTGGTATTTCGACCAGAACAACTCCGTATTCGATGTCAAGACATTGGCGATCTGTCCGATTCTGACAATCGTGGACGATATGGGACAGAACACCATGCCGATGTTCTGGATTCCTTATGAAAATTTGCGTCCCTATATCAATACCGCCTATATCATGACGTCCAACATCAACAACGCCATGACTTTCACGCTCGACGACTATTTCCGTCGCCGGATGTTCCAGGGCGATATCTTCAAGACGCAGAATCTGATGAACCAACCTCTGCAAGCCTACTGCCCGACACCCGATTCGATGAAACGCGAGCAGGAACGTATCGAGAACCAGCTGATTACTTTCGAAAAATCTCTCTATCTGCAACCGGACACAGCTCAGTTGGCAGCTGATACAAAAGGCAAGAAATCTAAAAACGCAACCGTTTCCGCCCGTGGCAGAAAGACGGAAGCCGCAAAAGAGAGCAAACAAAAAGAGGTCAAAATCAAAGCTCCAAAAGCCCAGAAAAGCGCTCCGGTCCGCAGCGTACGCCGTCGCCGGTAATTACCTCTACAATATCCAAAACATAAAAGAGGCGTAGATTAGTGATGACTCGAATGACATCTGCTAATCTACGCCTCTTTTATGTTTCGTCGAAGAGGGATTACAACTTATGTATCACCTTCATCAACTGATCTCCCAAGCCGATTGTGTAGCCTTGTGAAACGAACACTACACGGTTGAAAGTGTCGGCAATGATGAAGATTGGCAGTGTGTTGGCGTTCTGCAACTTCATAGCTGCGGCGATCTCCTTCTGAATTGTTTTGTCGATATCTATGCCATATGTGATGGTAGTTGGCAACTCTCCGAACTCCTTCGGATCGAAGTTCTGGAAGCCTTTTTCATCGGGGAACAACAAAACCATGCCGCGGCCCCATTCTTCAAGGTCCTTCTTTACGGCAGCGATGTCACGCATGGCATGGTTGGTCGGTTCCTGGCGCGCTCCGAGGACAGCGACAACATAATAGCCGCGGCCGGTGGTAGCCAACAGACTCGTTTCCTCGCCGTTATCAGCCCGTTTGAATTTGTTTTCGGAGTTGAAGTTGCCGATGACTTGTACATCGTCCTGGCTCTCACGCATCTCCAGTTTGATATCACTCGTCTTGCCTGGTTCTACGTTGAAGAAAGACATTTCGGCCAGTACGCTACCGTTTGCCATACGTGTTCCGGTTACCAGCATATAATGGCCCTCATCCATAGAAAGCGGCTTTTTCAACAGAGCACTCCAAGTATCACCGCCCCCCATATCCACATCGCCCGATTCGAAGTTAAGTGTCTGCAACTTGCCGGTCGGCAACACTTTCGCAATCGTGAAATGACTGTAATATTTCGGGTCCTGCAATGCTTTGATCGGCTGGTAAGAAGCGACGACCTTACCTTGCTTGGCAACCGTCTGCTCGGCAGCTTCGAAGTCTACATCCACCCAGTTCAGACCTTTCGCATATTGCACTTTTCCCGCCACTGGTTCGATACGTGCCGGAATACCGATGCTACGACATACAGCGACGAAGAATATATCGCGGGAACCTTTATCGGCCACGCGCGATTTCCATACGCCCATCGGCATAATCGGAATGCGTTGCGGATTCAGGCTGTCATTGATACTGATATTTTCCTTCACCCAGTCTACAATTAATTGCGGATCAGCTTTAGCCTTCTTCACTAATGCCGAATCGACGTTGGCGGCGAAAAACTTCCTGTACGGCGTCAGGAACTCGTTTGCCACACGCGGATTGAGGATATATTCGGTAAACAGGGAACTTTGCACAGCCTGGGCATTGTTCAGATGGTCCGCTAACACGGAGGCCGGCGTATCACGCAAGTCCTTGGCAGAGATAACATTCAGCAAATCCATCGCCATCGGACGTTTGTCGGCAGGCGCATCGCGAAGGAACTTCTCTATCTCACGCCAATTTCCCCGGCTGCCGATCATGAAATCGGCTGTTTTCAGCGGGTCGATACCTAATTCTTTGGCAAGTGCTTCCGCTTTCTCTTCCGTATAAAAAGTGCCCACATATTTATTACGGATCACATCCTCTTCGTGCAAACGCTTGGCGTTGGCCTCTTTCTGTTCGTCCGTCACGCAGGCGGCAATGGAACCGTCTACCGGAGGAATGACATCAAGCGTGACGGTTTCGATGTCACCCGGTTTCTTGTCGAGAGTGATTGTCACGTTATTGTCTTTTCCGAACGACACCTTGCTATATCCGAACTTGCCGTCCTTAGTCGCCCATACCAGCATATCACCTTTACCGGCGGAAAGGAATGCCTTCCCTTCAGCATCCGCCTTCTTATTGGCTACGGAATAGAACTCGGCATAGTTATATATTTTGAACTCGACATCGGCTCCGGCAGCCGGCTGGCCGTTTTCATCCACAATGGTGATCGTTGCTTTGGCCGTCGGGGCATAATTGTCGATCACGTTGATCTCGGTGTAACCGTCGGTTACGTCCATGACTTCTTCCGGTCCGTTGTATTTACCGAATACTTTCGTGTGCATCAGCATACCACGGTAAGCCGGTCCGTTGAACCACCCCAAGTTAAGTACCGGTTCCGGTTCACAGGCTCCGAGGAAATACCATTTACCGTTTACCCAAGCTTCCACCCAAGCATGGTTGTCGTCGGTATGCGCCCAACGCGGCGTATAGACCTGACGGGCCGGTATGCCGACCGAACGAAGGGCGGCTACGGTAAACGTCGACTCTTCGCCACAACGCCCGTAAGCGGTCTTCACGGATGCCAAAGGCGAACTCGTCCGGGCGTCCGACGGCGTATAGATCACTTTCTCGTGGCACCAATGGTTCACTTCCAGCACGGCGTCATACAAGGACAAGCCCTTCACCCGGTCTTTCAATTCTTCATAAAAGATCATGCGGCTCTCGTCCAGATTCTCGTTGTTGACCCGCACGGGAAGTACGAAATGGCGGAAGATGTCTTCCGGTATGCTGTCTCCCCAAGGCATTTCCACCCGTGCACGAAACGAACTGCGGATATTGTCGAGATACAGTTGCCCGTCATAATCCGTGATATCTCCGATCGGCATATAGGCATACAAGAAAGTAAGCGCCTCTTTTTCGTCGGACGTCATCTTTTGGTTAAAGACTGAAAAAAGGTTTCCGTCCGGCAGAGCGGCCTGCTTTGCCCGGAAGTCATTCTCCACTTCGGCGCGGAACGTATCGTCCGAAATGAAATGTTGCTGCCTATTGCACGAAGTTCCCGCGAGGAGAACGAACAATAGTAGGAATAGATTTGTTTTAATCATAGCGTTAATTTTATCAGCACAAATATAGTGAATATATTTATTAGTCAGTAGATAACCTTGTCTTTTAAGTGTTAAGCTGTTGTGCATATCGTTATTTTTTCTTTACTTTGAAGTGACAAAGTATAGAGTAAACCGTTATTATCAGCCTATGTTCCACGAATTACAAATCTTCGAGAATCCGGAAGCAATCCTGTTGGTTGCTTCGATTATCTTTTTCTTCAGTATTATTGCCGGTAAAGCCGGTTTCCGTTTCGGCCTTCCCGCCTTGCTTCTCTTTTTAGGTGTCGGAATGCTGTTCGGCAGCGACGGCTTAGGCATTCAGTTCAGCAATCCCAGTGCAGCACAGTTCATAGGCATGTTGGCGTTGAGTATCATCCTGTTTTCCGGTGGTATGGATACTAAAATGTCCGAGATCAAGCCGATAGCCACGGAAGGAGTTGTCCTTGCAACAGTGGGAGTATTGCTAACGACGCTTATAACGGGAGGTTTTATCTATTATGTGTTTTTGTGGTCTACAGGTTATGAAACGCTTACGGTAGCCGAATCTATGCTGATGGCGGCAGTGATGTCGTCTACAGACTCTGCTTCCGTCTTTTCCATCCTTAGGAGCAAAGGGGTTTATTTGAAACAACGCCTGCGTCCGACCCTCGAATTGGAGAGCGGTAGCAACGACCCGATGGCATATATGCTTACCTTGCTTATTATCGCTTATATACAGGTCGGGGGTATGAACTTGCAGGAAGCTGTCCTGCAATTGCTCGTCCAGCTATCCGTCGGTGCGATAGCCGGTTTCCTGTTAGGTAAGCTGGCCGTTCTGATGATCAACAAGATCAATATGGACAACGAGTCTTTATATCCGATCTTATTGTTGACAACTGCTTTCTTCACTTTCTCGGCGACTACTTTATGTAAAGGGAACGGCTATCTGGCCGTGTACATTGCCGGCCTGGTCGTGGGGAACGCTAAGATTGTGCATAAAAAGAGTATGGGAACTTTCTTCGACGGTTTTGCCTGGCTGTGGCAGATCGTCATGTTCCTCACGTTAGGTCTGTTGGTGAACCCGCACGAGTTGCTGCCAGTCGCTCCAGTAGGCCTTTTAGTGGGAGTATTTATGATACTGATAGCTCGTCCGGCAACGATTTTCCTGTGTTTGCTTCCATTTAAAAACTTTACAACAAAAGGAAAGCTATATATCTCGTGGGTGGGACTTCGTGGAGCAGTTCCGATAATCTTCGCAACTTATCCTTGGATTGCCGGAGTCGATCATGGAGGCATGATCTTTAATATCGTGTTTTTCATCACGATCCTTTCCCTATTGATACAAGGAACAACCGTAACACAGGCTGCCAAATGGCTCGGACTTGTCGACGAGCCGGAGCGAAAAGATGTGTTCGGTATCGAATTGCCGGAAGATATTAAGAGTGCCATGAGTGAAATAGACATCACTCCTGCTGTCCTTTCTCATGGAAACAAATTGATGCAACTCACCTTGCCCGACCACACCCTTGCCGTTATGGTGAAAAGAGACGGACATTATTTCATCCCGAAAGGCAACACAGAGCTGAAAGAAAACGACAAACTTTTGATGATTTCCGATAACGACGAGGCCTTGTTACAGGCATACGATTCGTTAGGGGTGAAAAACTATACGATGAAAAAGAACTGAAGGATTCTCAATCAGGGCTGCTTCGATGCTACAATGGAATCACGTAACACCAACAGCCCTTCCGGTCCCATGTTGAACAGTAAATCCACAATACTCATATTCGGAAGAAATCCGTGCTTGCCCTGAAAAACCTGATAATAGGGTTTCGGGGAGAAGGACGGATCTTCTCCTTCATGTTTCGGCCGGATGATCTCACGGAAATCGTTCGGCACTTCGGATTGGTATTCTTCCGTATAAATAACATTCGGATGCAGGTCAAGCAGGCGACAGATCAACTGACGCAATTCCTCATTGTAATCGAATAGGAACTCATATTTTTTCTCGTAAAAAGGAGCGAAGTCCTCTTCGTAATATTCGAAAAACGGACTCATATTATAAGCCGAAACCAAAGCGTTCCAATGCAGGTGACGCCAGTTCCCATGATCGGAGATACGGATGTCCTTGGTCGGACACTTCAACGTGTCCGGCTTCACGATGGGGATAGATAAAGCTAACGGACCGTTGGCGGCGGCAATGGTACAACGGTTCCGGAAGGTTTGCTTGAGGTAGTTTTCGGCTGTTTCCAAGTGTACTTCCGGATATTGGAACAGTTTGCAATATTGCTGGACCGGCCCCAAATAGGTAGTAGAAATATAAACGGGTTGCATCATTCAGTTTACGGGTTTAAAGATTCGTTGTTTGTCACGGCTGAACCAGCATAACCAGGCATTTCCGATGATATGGTCACGCGGAACAAAGCCTAAATGGCGGGAATCGACCGATTCGTTTACATTGTCGGAAAGCATCCAGTAATAATCTTGTTCGAAGAAGAAAAACGCAGTTTCCCTTCCATCTAAATATAGCTTTCCGTCACGAAAAACAGCCTTTTCTCCGGCCTCGGCCAATATCGCTTCCTTGCAAGCGACAAGGGCAGCTTCATCCAGGCGGTATGCCCGGCCTTTACGGGGAACAACCAGCTTGTACGGAGCAGACTGATTCCGGATAAAATGAATATTCATCTCTTCCGTCAGTTCTTCACGCAATTGATATTCTTCGAAAGAAGTCAGGGAAAAAGAAAAACCGAACGTCTCGCTCTTCCAGTTCCGCACAGGTATGCTCAACTTTTGCAGCGCTTTCAGGAAATCGGCGGCACTCTTCTGGGTAATGAAACAGGTGTTAAGCGCACGAGGAGAGTGAGGTAACAGCTTCCCGTTCACCTCATACCCGTCGCCACTCACCAAGATAGTATCCCCAGGCATACCGATACAACGGCTCAATAACAATGGGGTACTCACCGTGTCTTTCAGGAGCGGACTGGTAAACAGCACGACCTTGTTCCGTCCCGGATTTCCTTCAAACGGCAATTTATTTACCAAGATATAATCGCCTTGATGCAATGCATCTTCCATCGCACTCGTTGATATCCGGTAAGATTCGATACAGAAACGGCGGACAGGTATAACAATGAGAAAGGCGATAACAATCGTTACCACCCAACTCACGTAGAGGCGACTTTTACGTCCACCCGCCCCGTTTATGTTATTATGAATCTTTTTCCCCATAGAAATTTGCTTAATCCGGGTGTACCCAACGGAACATACGGTTCCAGCGAATACCGCCGTCAAACAAGCTACGATCCTTATCCAGTGACAGCCAGATCATGATCGGCTTACCTACGATATGGTCTTCCGGCACGAAACCCCAGGAACGGCTGTCGGCACTGTTGTGGCGGTTGTCACCCATCATCCAGTAATAATCGTATTTGAACGTATAGGTCGTTTCCGGCTTGCCGTTGATGTAAACCTTACTATCCTTTACTTCCAATTTATTATGTTCATAATTGACGATACAGCGTTTATAAAGGGCTATATTACGTTCCGTCAACGGGATCGTGGTTCCCTTCTTCGGGATCCATAGTGGTCCGTAATTGTCACGACTCCATCCGGTCTGGTAGTCAACCGGATAATAGGAATCGGTTCCTACGGGATCCGGTTCGAGAACCACACGTTTCACGACTGGAAGTTTTTTAGCTACTTCCAATGTCTTTTGAGTCAGCGGGAAATGGTAAATCGGGTTATACTGCCCGTTGGCATTCGGCTGAATATTCAACATAGACATATATTGGGGATTATAGCTTCCATCGATCAATACACGGTCGGCTTTGCTGACATCCAGTAAACGGAACTGCTCCTCACTCAACATGGAGCCATCCGTCTCGACGAAGTAGTTAAGCTGCATCTTTTCCGGATTCTTGGCTGCAACACCATCGATGTAGACCTGGTTGTCACGAATCTCGATCGTGTCGCCCGGCATACCGATACACCGTTTGACATAATTCTCTCGTTTATCAACAGGGCGATAGATCACATCACCGAAATCCGCTTTATTCAACAGGATGGCTTCCCGTCCGTATTGTTCTACCAAATGATAATAATCCGGATTCTGAACTTTTAGTGCAACCGTATCGCCGGCAGGGAAGTTGAACACCACAATATCATTCCGTTTCACATGACCGAGGCCTTTCACCCGTTTGTAGTCCCATTCCGGCCAGTCCAAATATGACTTGCAGTTGAAGAAGGGTAATGTGTTTTGTACCAGTGGGAAAGCGACCGGCGTATTCGGCACGCGCGGTCCATAGCTGAGCTTACTCACAAACAGATAGTCACCCACTAACAAGGACTTCTCCAGCGAGGAACTGGGAATCTGGTAATTCTGGAAAATAAAGATATTGATGAAATAGACGGCAACCAATGCAAACAGGATATCATCCACCCATTCCAACACATTGCGTACCTGCGGATTCTTGGTACGTTTCCAGGCTCCCCAAGGGATATACCCGGTCAGAAAAATATCGACAAGGACAATCAGGCCCAACAACAACCAGGCATTCTGCATCCAAAGCGTGAAAAGCAGGTAGAGAACGGCTGCTATGCTGAATTTAATCCATTGTTTCTTGGAAAACTTCTTCATTTGTTTCTGTTATTAATTAAAATTTAAGCATATCATCCATTCCGAGGAAACCTTTCTTTCCAGCAGTAAATTCGGCGGCAATAACAGCGCCCAAGGCAAATCCGGCACGACTCTTCGCATCGTGCTTGATGCTGATCGTGTCGACATCCGACTCGTATGTGATTTCGTGGATACCCGGAACTTCCCCTTTACGAATGGCATGGATAGGTATATCGGTTGTTTTCTCAGCCGTTTCCAAAGTCCAGCGGTCTTTACGATCCACGTTTTCAATGATTCCTTCCGCCAGTGTGATAGCTGTTCCGCTAGGAGCATCCAATTTATGGATATGGTGAGTTTCCATCATTTTGATATCGTAAGCGGAGAAATTATTCATAATCTTTGCCAGATATTTGTTGATAGCGAAGAATATATTTACACCGATGCTGAAATTGGAGGCATAGAAAAAAGTTTTACCCTCTTTTTCGCACATATCTTTGACTTGCCCAATCTTGTCAAGCCATCCTGTCGTACCGGAAACAACCGGAATGCCTGCTGCAAAACATTGCATATAATTGTTGAATGCTGTAGCCGGAGTCGTAAACTCGATCGCGACGTCAGCACTCTTGAATTTGTCGGAGTGTATTTCTTCAGGGTTATTGATATCTACGATAGACACGATTTGGTGTCCTCTTCCAAGTGCTATCTGCTCGATAGTTTTTCCCATCTTTCCGTAACCGATAAGTGCAATCTTCATACTTATATATTTAACTTTCAATTTTAATTTTTCAACTTTCAACTGATAACGTGCTGCAAATATAAAGAATAATGCTTAGATTTGGGACATAAATCTTAACTCTGAAAAAAGATGGAACGTTTATTACATTATGTTTGGAAATACAAACTTTACGCGGCCACACCATTGATAACAACAGAGGGACGTCCCGTCCAGGTAATCGATCCCGGAATGCAGAATACGGATGCAGGTCCCGATTTTTTCAATGCGAAGATCAAAATAGACGGAACGCTATGGGTAGGAAGTGTCGAAATTCATGATAAATCTTCCGACTGGCTGCTCCATCATCATGATACGGATAAGGCATACGACTGTGTAATCCTTCACATTATAGGCTTTAATGATTTCCAGCCAGTTCGAACGAACGGAAACCCGATTCCACAAATGCTCCTGACTGTTCCGGAAAATATTCTCCGCAGTATAGACTGGCTGCTTTACCGGGAGGCGGCTCTTCCGTGCCTCGATCACATAACCGGGATCGCTCCTTTGCATATAGCCTGTTGGATGGAAGCCTTGCTAAGCGAGCGGCTGGAACGGAAAACACATGACATATTCCTCCTTTTGGATGCGTATCAGACAGACTGGAATGAAGTTTTTTATATTACTTTAACCCGAAACTTCGGCTTTGGTGTGAATAATGATGCTTTTGAAAGGCTGGCAAAGAGCTTGCCGCTTCGTTGCATTCAAAAACAGCGGAACAGCCATTCGCAGATAGAAGCAATGCTTTTCGGACAGGCAGGAATGTTAGAGGAGGAAAACGACGATCATTACTACCGCTTGTTGCAACGGGAATACGATTTTTTACGCCATAAGTTCGGCCTGTCACCAATGGAAGATTTCGTATTTAAGAACCTACGGACACGGCCTGTCAACTTTCCGTACCTGAAAGTGGCACAGTTAGCCGCACTTTGGGTACGGTACGACACTCTGTTTTCTGCCATTCTTGAAGCCAGGAGCACTGGAGAGATCAAAAAGTATTTCAGGATTCCTCCATCCGGTTATTGGGAGACACATTATCATTTCCGGTATGCTTCTCCCCGAAAGGAAAAGACCATAGGCGAAAACGCCCTGAACATCCTACTGATAAACACGGTCGTTCCGATGCTCTTTGCCTACGGCCTACATAACAAACGTCCCGAATATTGCGAACGTGCTACCCGCCTTTTAGAAAGTATTCCTCCGGAAAAGAACACCATCGTCACCACCTTCTACAACGCCGGTATCACCGTCCGCCACGCTGGCGACAGCCAGGCTTTGATCCAATTAAAACGCGAATATTGCGAAAAGAAGAAATGTTTGTATTGCAGGATCGGGTTCAGGATGTTGAAAACGACAATCGGACAAAAGTCCGTTTAAATGCAAAGATTGATTAATGGCAGGATACCCTACTAATTTTCACCGGATTTTTCCCTATTTTTGCACGTGTTTGTCGAATGTATTTGAAATAGACATAAATGGATACTAAATATATACGAAATTCATTCCGCCTGTTGTATGGAATGCTGCTGTTGACTGTCATTTATTCGTGTGCCAATATCGGTAGTCCGAACGGAGGACCCTATGATGAAACACCTCCCAAATTCGTAAGCAGTACACCGGTCCCAAATCAGATTAATTATACAGGTAAAAAGATAGAAATCCTCTTTGACGAGCTGATCCAGATCGAGAAACCTTCGGAGAACGTGATTATCACTCCGCCCCAGATGGAACTACCGGTTATCCGCTCTGCCGGAAAGAAGGCGGTGATCGAATTGAAAGACACGTTGAAACCTAACACGACCTACACGATCGACTTCACCAATTCCATCTCCGACAATAATGAGAAAAACGTGTTCGAAAACTTCTCTTTCGCTTTCTCTACCGGAGACATCATCGACACACTCGAAGTTTCGGGAGTCTTGCTGAATGCCGAGAATCTAGAACCGATGCCAGGCATTACGATCGGCCTGCACAACAATTTGGAAGATTCCGCATTCGTGAAACTCCCGTTCGTCCGTACTTCCCGTACGAATGACAAAGGGCAGTTCACGATTCGTAATATCACTCCTGGAACCTATCATATTTTTGCCTTAAACGATGTGAACCGCGACTATAAATTCGACCAACCCGGCGAAGACATCGCTTTCTTGGATTCCGTCATCGTCCCTTCCTTCGAACTGACGACCCGGCAGGATACGACCTGGAAAGACAGCCTGACGATCGATACGATCCGGACGGTCGGTTACACCCGTTTCTTCCCGGACAACATCGAACTCCGCCTGTTCAAGGAGAAATTCGAACGCCAGTATATGGTAAAGCCCGAACGCCCGGACGAGAAATACTTTACGCTGCGTTTCAATACGAAGCTGGACACCGTACCGGTGCCTGTCCCCATCAATTTCACCCCGGAAGACAGTACCTGGTATTTTGTGCAGCAGACGGAAGGCGGCGCGGCCGTTAACTACTGGCTTGCCGATTCGACCGTCTGGAAGCAGGACACTCTGCAGGTGCAGGTCTCCTATCCGAAGAGCGACTCCCTGAACATCCTGCGCCCGCAAACCGACACGGTCCAACTGGTATTGCGCCGCCGTCCGGCAGAAAAGAAAAAAAAGAAAAAGAAAGACGAACCCGATCCGATCGTGTTCTTAGGCATGCAAGTAGACGCTCCCGGTTCGATGGACTTGTTCGATACGATATCCGTAACCTTCAACGAACCGGTATTGGATATCAACAAAGAGATGTTCTTCCTCGACCAAAAGATCGATACCGTTTGGAATACGGTCGATTTCGACTTCTTCCCCGATTCGACTAACAGCCTGAACTACTTTATCAGACGTCCGTGGAAGTATGGGGAAGAATATCGCATCGAAGTGGACTCCGCCGCCATTCATAGCCTTTACGGGAAGTGGAACGACTTCTTTACCGGTGAGTTCAAAATCAAGAAAGAAGACGAATACGGCCATCTCTATCTCAATATCAACGGTGTGGACACGACCGCTTTCGTCGAATTGCTCAGTAGTGGAGACGCCCCTGTCCGCAAAGCGAAAGTAAAAGACGGCGGAGTACTCTTCATGGACTTGAAGCCCGATAAGTATTATGCCCGTATCGTGATCGACACAAACGGCAACGGAGTGTGGGATACCGGTAATTATATCAAAAAGCGACAGCCCGAAGAAGTTTATTATTCTCCCAAAATGTACGAGATCATGCAGAACTGGCAGGTCGAAGAGACATGGAATGTCAACTCCACCCCGCTGGCCAAGCAAAAGCCTCTTGAGATAACGAAGAATAAGCCGAAGGAAGCAACCAAGAAGAAAAGAAACTACAAAGATGAAAGTCAACAATCATCGTCAAGGAATAATAGCGGCGGCAACATGGGAATGCCGTTCTGACATCGGCCGCCTGTGGCTGATATTTTTGCTATTGCTATCGGCCGTGTGTGCGAAAGCGCAGGAAATCCCAGTCCGCCACAGGTTCAGCCCCGGCGAGGAAGTGCAGTATGAGTTATACTTCAAATGGGGCCTTCTGATGCCCCGTGCAGGCCATGCCACCCTTTCCATCCGCGACGCGGAATACGAGGGCGAGCCGTCCTATCACTACCGGCTTATCTTCCGTACCTCCGGCATTATCGAGAAGGTCTATAAGATGCGAGATACGATCGATTGCCATTTTACCCCCGACATGCTGCTTCTACGGAGTGAGAAGCGGGTAAACGAGAATGACTATTATCTGATAGACGACATCCGTTTCTCCTACGACAGGAAGAAGATACTCGCTCATTCCCACCGTTATACGCCCACCCGCACGAAGATCGACACGATGCTCGTGACGGAAGACCCACACATGTTCGACATGCTGGGAGCAACGATGTATCTGCGTTCCCTGGACTGGGACAAGATGAAAAGCGGTGAGAGCTTCCCTTTCCAAGTGGCGATCGGACGCGAACGCATCAACATCAGTTTCCGCTATACCGGGCAGCAGATCGTTGAACGAAGTGAGACGTTGAAGTACAGAACCCGCCATTTCTATATCGACATCTACGACGACGCCTTTACCCAAAGCAAGGAAGCCGCCGAGATCTGGATCGGCGACGACGAGAACCATATCCCGATCAAGATACGCGCCAAGCTGAAGATCGGTGCGGCCGAAGTCTATTATAAGTCCTCCAAAGGCTTGCGCTATCCGCTCACTTCGCGGGTAGAAATCAAGAGACGGTAATTCTTAAGACTTTACAGGTAAAGAAACCGTGAAGCAGGTTTCCCGGTAAGGTTGCGAAGCCACCGACAATTCTCCTCCATGCATCCGTATGATCTGCCGGGAAAGGCTCAACCCAATGCCGCTTCCCGTAGCCTTGGTGGTGAAGAAGGGGACGAAGATATCTTCTATCAGGTCGGAAGGGACGCCGGGACCGTTGTCCGTCACCCGGATAAGCAATTGATTCTTCTCCGTATCGACTTCCATACGGATCTTTCCATCCGCCTGCCCTTCGAGTGCCTGCATAGCGTTCTTCAGCAGGTTGATCAAGACTTGTGACAGCAGCTTTTCGTCTGCATGGACCGTTATCTCCGGCTGGAACAGCACGAGGGAGAAATCGATATGCTGCCGTTGCATATCCGGCAAGTACAAAGTTTGCAGGTTTTGCAGCAGATACGTGAGCGGGAATGGCTCAGGCTCCGGCTGCTTCAGGTAAGCGAACTGCCGGTACGATTCGGTGAAATGCATCAGGGTTTGCCCCTGGCTTTTGATGGTGTCCAATCCCCGTATCGTCTTGCGGATGGTGGCATCGGTGATCTCCCCGCTGCTTTTCGGCGCGTCTTTCGTCCGGAAATAAGAAAGGAGCGTGCCGGAGAGGGAGACGACCGGAGCGATGGAGTTCATGATTTCGTGTGTCAGGACATGCATCAGCTTATCCCACGATTCATATTCCTTGCGATGCAGTTCGCGGTCGAACGCCTTCCGTCTGTTCTCGGTCATCAACATGTGTATGCGGTTGAAGGCGGCATGCAGGCGACGCTGTTCCCGGCTTCCGATGTCTTCGGGGAAATAGAGCATCGATTCGTCGTCCTCGATGGCATCCAGGAAAAGCTGTATCCTCCGGTTCGAAGCGTTGAGATAATAGACAAGGAGACTGATCAGCCACGCTGCGATAAAGAGGGCCACGAAACCCAGTATGACTGCCCGCCCCGTAACGATGCCGGCCACGCCCAAGCCCGCCACCAGTACGATGGCGACCACTTGCAAAAGAATGCGTATGTATAGACGGGCACTGAACATATCGGCGGGGGATCAGAGGTTGAAACGCTTCATCTTATTATACAAAGTCTGCCGGCTCACGCCCAACTGCTCCGCCGCAGCCGTCAGGTTCCCTTCATTCTGGGTGATAGCCGCCAAGATCGCCTGCCGCTCCACCTCTTCCAAATTGGGCACTTCGCTAAAAGAGAGCGCCTTTCCCGGACGTATAAAGAGGTCGGAGGCACGAATCACATTCTTTTCCGCCAAGATCACCGCCTTCTCGATCGTATGCTGCAATTCCCGGATGTTGCCGGGCCAGTCATAGTTCGCGAGCTTCTCCAACGCCTGCGGATGCAGGATTAGCCCCGGCCGCCCGTAAAGGTCTGTATATTTTTTCAGGAAATAATCGACAAACAGGGCGATATCTTCCCGCCGGTTCCGAAGAGGCGGAATCTCGATCTGTATCGTATTGATGCGGTAGAACAGGTCTTCACGGAAAAGCGACTGCGCCACCATCTCCGGCAAGTTGCGGTTCGTGGCGGCAATCAGGCGTATGTCGACCGGAATCTTCCGATTGCTCCCAAGGCGGGTGACCTCGCGATTCTGCAAGGCAGCCAAGAGCTTGGCTTGCAATCCTAACGGCAGGTTTCCGATCTCGTCGAGAAACAGTGTGCTCCCGTGTGCCGCCTCGAACTTCCCCGGACGGCTCTCGCGCGCATCCGTAAAAGCGCCTCGTTCATGCCCGAACAACTCGCTTTCGAACAGCGACTCGCTGACTGCTCCCATATCCACGTTGACCATCTCTCGGCCGCTGCGGAACGAAAGGCGGTGTATCTCACGTGCTAGCATCTCCTTACCTGTACCGTTCTCTCCGGTGATCAGGACATTGGCGTCTGTCTTAGCTACTTTTGTCACCACTTTGATCAGTTTCATCATCACGGGAGAACGCCCGATAATCATAGCCGGCTCACTCGGCCTCGCCACTGGATGCACTAGCTGACTGGATTTCCGTTCGTGCAGGGCGGCACGTATCTTCCCGATCAGGCTATCGTTGTCCCAGGGCTTCAATACAAAATCGGCTGCCCCACCCTTCAACGCCCTAACTACCAACTCGACATCCCCGTAGGCAGTCAGCATGATAACAGGAAGTTCCGGTGCGATCTCCCGTATGCGACGGAGCCAGAAAAGCCCTTCATTACCAGTATTGACTCCGGCAGAGAAATTCATATCCAACAGGACAAGATCAACCGGCCGACTGTCCAGGACCGAAAGGATACTGTTCGGGTTCGAGGCAGTCTCCACCCCTTCGAACTCATCTTCCAGAAGCAGTTCGAGAGAGGTCAGTACGCTTTTGTTATCATCAACGATCAGGATAGTTCCGGCTTGCATAAAATCTTTTTCCGGTAAAGTTATCCGCTTCCCCGTTACCTTGCAAGCGAGCGTCAAAATATTTGACACTTTTGGATTATTATTCTGCACGAACCATTTTTTCCTTGCATCGAGTTATCAGGCACTTGCTTCAAATTATCGTTTATCCAGTCTTTCATTCGATGAAGCCTATTGTTCAATTCGATATTTCTTGCTGAAAAAAATTGCCTCTTCAGATTATTTTCCATATCTTTCGTTTTTCATATTTATAAAGGGATAGAGCGTACAATAGAATACAAAAATGGATATCAACCTTGAGTCAAAATATCTGGAAGAACTTGGAAAGGGGGATCATAAAGCCTTCGATATGCTTTACATCCAATACAGTCCAAGACTAAAGCACTTCTTAACAGGTTTCATAAAGAACCGGGATGAAGCGAGCGACATGACCCAAGATATCTTCTATAAAATCTGGACCAACCGGGAAACGATCTCAAAAGTAGATTCTTTTAAGGCCTATCTCTTCCGCATGGCCCGCAACATGATCTATGATTATTACGAACACAGCCTGATCGAAGAAAACTACCAGCAAAAAGAGCAAAGAAGGCCGACCTACGACGATCTGATAGAAGAAGAACTCTACGCCAGGGAGCTATCGCTGCTCATTGACATTGCCGTCGAGAAAATGCCGCCTCAACGCCGGAACATCTTTATCATGAGCCGGAAAGACGGCCTGAGCAATGAAGAAATCGCCCAACGGCTGAATATCAGCAAACGGACAGTAGAAAACCACATGACACAAGCCCTTGCCGAATTGCGGAAGATCGCATATTCCACTTTACTGCTTTTTTTCTGAAAAAAATGCACTTCCGGCTGTGTGTGCTTCCCCACTCATCCGTTAGCTATAATATAAAGACGAAAAATGGGCAAAAGAAACATACATATATTAATAGAGAAATTTTTCGGGAACGACCTGTCCCCGGAAATACAGAAGAAGTTCCATGCCTGGCTGCTTGACCGGAATTTTCAGAAAGAGAAAGAAAAGGCGATGGTTACTTTATGGGAAGAGAAATCTGCCGTGGCAAACGAATCCACTTTCCAGGAATTATCCCGACTACATAAGCGGATCGAAGCATCTGATCGGATGCTTCACAAGCCAATTGGCTTGTATATCAAGAGAATTGCCGCCATACTACTTTTGCCGTTGCTTGGTGCTTTCGGTACCTATTATTATCTGACAAAAGTAAATCCGGTTGTGGAAGAAGCTCAATTGAAAGAATGTTTCGTCGCAAATGGAGAACAGAAACAAGTAAAACTACCCGATGGGACGAAAGTTTGGTTGAACTCCGGTTCTTTACTGGTCTATGAAAAACATTTCAGGGGAAAAAGACGTCTCCTGTTCCTCAACGGGGAAGCCCGCTTCCAAGTCGCCAAAGATCCGGCAAAACCCTTTTTGGTCAAAACCGCCCATATGACGGTCAAAGCACTCGGCACCGTATTCAATCTAAACGCTTATTCAGACCAGGATGTTACGATTGCCACGTTGGAAGAAGGGAAAATCCAAGTCTATCCCTGTTTGAAGCAAGACACAAGCCTGATTTTATCGCCAGACGAACAAATCATCTACAATCACCGCCTGGAAACACTGGCACTCAATACTGTCGACGCCGGACGCGTGATGCAATGGACCGACGGGTATCTGATATTCCAGACGGCCTCGTTCGACCAGATCGTAAAGACTATCGAACGTAAATTCGATGTAACGATCAATTACGAGACGGAACGGTTCGCCGGCAGAAGCTTTACAATGAAGTTTAATCCTGACGAGGGCCTGAAACAGGTACTGGAAGTCATGAAAGAGATGATAAAAGGACTGAACTACAAAATAAAAGAGGACAAAGTGTACATAAACTAAAAAAGAGGAGATACTAATATGAAAAAAAGAACCGGGAAGATGACGCCAATCAGATCTCCCCGGCTTGAAATCGAACAACACCATTCATTCTAATTATCCGGCAGGATAAAAATCATGCATAGTATTTACTTAAATATCTAATTTTACAAAAATATGGAATTAAACCTGAAAACACAACAGAATAAGCTAATTAGTTTATTCCGCGTTTCGTTAATGTTTTTTCTTTTCTTTTTTGTGCAACAGACAGTTGCCAGTAGCCAGTCGATCACACTGCCATCCCACAACATCACAATCAAAGATGCTTTCTCCGAAATAGAGAAACAAACAGGTATGTCGGTCGACTATGATGAGTCGGTCATTAATCTGAATAAACAGGTCAATGCCTCTGTTAACAATAAATCTTTGAATGAAACACTCGCACTGATCCTGAAAGGGAGCGGATGCACATTCGTCATCCGGAACAATCACATCATCATCTCTGCCCAAACGGTTCAACAGCAACAGAAGCAAGTGACGATTTCCGGTACGGTAAGTGACAATTTAGGCCCTATTGCCGGTGCTAACGTGGTAGAAAAAGGCACAACCAACGGGATCATCACAGATATGGACGGCAATTATACCCTCTCGGTTCCCCAGGGAGCGGTGATCCAGTTTTCCTATATCGGATACGTGACCAAAGAGATTACAGTCGATAGCCAGAAGAACATCAACGTGCAGTTGGCGGAAGACGCACAGAAGCTGGACGAAGTCGTCGTCGTCGGTTATGGGACGGCCAAGAAAAGCGACCTGGCCGGGTCTGTTGTCCGTGCCGATCTGGGAACTTTGCAGGAATCACCGAATATCAGCTTGGGTTCGGCATTACAGGGGACGGTTCCCGGACTGAACGTAAGCTCGGTATCTGAAGCCGGTAAAGATCCGGATATGTCTATTCGCGGCCGTACGTCCATCAGTGGCGGTAACAGTCCGTTGATCGTTCTGGACGGCATCATTTTCCGTGGGAACATGGTCGATATCAATATGAACGATGTCGAATCCATCGATATCCTGAAAGATGCAAGCGCCGCCGCCATCTATGGATCGGAAGCCAGCAACGGTGTGATCCTGATCACTTCCAAAACGGGTAAGGTGATGAGTAAACCGACAATCGAATACAGCGGTTCGTTCTCTTACCAGCAACCGACCAACAAAGATATGTATCCCGAAGGACGCGACGGGTTCCTTCGCAAGATCGCAGACCGCTTCCTCGAAGAAAGCCGTATTGGAGACGATATGCTCCAACCGAATCCGAATTGGGACCCGACTTCGCATTTGATGGACCGCAACGCACTGGACGGATATGAAAACGGGACGGAAACCGACTGGTGGAATATGCTGACAAACAAAACCCCTTATATCCAAAATCACAATCTGAGTGTAAGAGGGAAAAACGAATTGAGCAGCTACTTCTTCTCTATGGGTTATACAGATCAGAAGAACCTGGTAATCAACGATACATATAAACGCTACAACATCCGTATCAACATGGATACCAAAATCACGAGCTTCCTGAAAGTAGGTGTACAATCATTCTTCACTGTCAGCGATTATTCAGGTGAATCACCCGATCTGTCTACTGTTGTAGGACTTCCTCCTATTGTTGCGGCAACCGATGAAAACGGCGACTATATTCGCGAACCGTATAAAAACTCCCTGAATCCGTTACTGACTATCCAACAGGATGACACCAACAAGCGTTACAATCTGTTCGGAAACTTCTATGCAGACATTGATTTCCCATTTCTGAAAGGATTGAATTACCGTATGAACTTCTCGCAGAACCTGATCGAAAACAAGATTTACAACTTCAACAAATGGGGAGCGAACTTTACAGGTTCCGGTTCAAAAGAGAACAACAGCGAGTATAACTGGACAGTCGACAACATCCTGTCGTATAAAAACAAGTTCGGAAAGCATGCAATCAATGCCACTTTCGTATATGGAGTGGAAAAAAGACAGTACGAAATGACAAAGGCAGGAGCAACCAACTTCTCTAATGATATTCTGGGCTACAACAAACTGGACGCAGGGCAGGCAGACTTGCAAACAGCTAAATCAGGCGCATGGACAGAATCCAGCCTGTACACCATGCTGCGTGCCATCTATACGTTCAACGACAAATATATCGTCACCGGAACAGTCCGCCGCGATGGGTTCTCCGGATTCGGGAAAAACCACAAGTTCGGTGTATTTCCCTCCGCTGCTTTGGCATGGCGTATCAGCGAAGAAGACTTCTTCAAAAATAATGTGGACTGGATGGAGAACCTGAAACTGCGCCTCTCTTATGGCCAAAACGGTAACCGTACGGTAGGACGGTATCAGACAATGGCACAGATGGGAGCCGGAGTTGGCTCCGTTAAAGTGGACGACTCGACTGTCAATGCCGGGTACCTGTTTGGAGATGGCGTAAGCGCCGAACAAATGCAATGGATCAAATCGTTGGCCAACGCCGATTTGAAATGGGAAACGACCAATACGTTCAATATCGCCGCCGATTTCAGTGCTTTAAACAGTCGTATTTTCGGTACTGTTGAATATTACACATCGCAAACGAACAACTTGTTATTCAATATCAATATTCCGCAAATGAACGGTCTGGACAAAATCCCGTCCAATATCGGTAAAATGAGCAACAAAGGTTTTGAAATGACCGTAACAGGAATCCCTATAGAAACAAAAGATTTCTCCTGGGATGTCACATTCAACTTCTCCCGTAACCGCAACAAGGTTAAAAGTATTCTGGGAATCGATGCCGACGGTGACGGACGGGAAGACGACCTGATCTCCGATAAGATATTTATCAACCATCCGTATGGAGTTTGTTATGATTACAACATCATCGGCATGTGGCAGATTGCAGACAAACAGAATGGTCTGATTCCCGACGGATTCGAATATGGGACTTATAAAGTGGAAGATGTTAACAACGATGGTAAATATACTGCCGATAAAGACCGGAAGATAATAGGCTATTCCGATCCTGCTTATCGCTTCAGCATCCAGAACTCATTCCGCTACAAAAATTGGGAATTCAAATTCATGATCAATTCCGTACAAGGGGGAAAGAATTATTATTACGGACAGCCGGGCAAAGACCTTGCCAATCCGGATAATATCTACCAGAACAACCTGTTCAACTTCGATTACTGGACACCGGAAAACCCGGACGCACGTTACCGTCAGTTAGGCTATTATACTCAAGCACTCGGATACACGTTTTCCCCTTATGTACAACGCAGCTTCATCCGTTTGCAGGATGTTACATTATCCTATAATGTACCCGCCTCTTTCCTAAGCAAATTCAAAGTCAACCGGCTGAAACTGTATGTAACAGGAAAGAACCTCCTTACTTTCACCGACTGGGATGGTTGGGATCCTGAAACAGGAACCGGTCTGAACACGAGCAAGTATCCGGTTATGAGAAGCTATTCTATTGGTCTTAATCTTGAATTTTAATTATATATGAATATGAAATCAATCAAATACGGTATTATGCTTTTAGCGGCATTCGCCTCCTTTTCTTCATGCGACGAGCACGACTTTCTGAAAGAAGAACCTCTGGATTTTTATTCGCCGGAGAATTCCATGGAGACAAGCGCTCATTTCCAATCATCATTAAACTACCTGTATAACCGCGTAAGATATCAGGTCTGCGAGATGACAATGGACACCCGCTTCGCTTTCTATTATGCAACCGATTTTGCTTTCAACGGAACCGATTACCATAAGCCGGCAAAGTTGAATGATTATAAAAATGTGATGGTACCGACTTTTGCCGTACCTAAAGAGGTTTGGAAAGAATCCTACACGGTCATATCCAATGCCAACGTTATTTTAAACCGTTTAACAAATGCCAGCCAGGTAAATGACGAAGATAAAAAGGTAATCAGAGGAGAAGCTTTGGTGTTCAGAGGGTATGCTTACCGTATGCTAGCCAATCTATTCGGGGGCGTCCCTTTGATTCTGGAAGAAATCACGACTCCTCGCCGCGACTATGTACGGGCAAGCCGGGAAGAAGTCTATAAGCAAATCAAACAAGATCTGGAAGAAGCTGTTTCTTTGCTTCCTAATATCGAATCGGTAAAAGACGGAAAGCTAAGTAAGCAGGTCGCACAACACCTGTTGGCAGAAGTCAACATCTGTTTAGGCTTATATGACGAAGCGATACAAGCGGCAAGTGCCGTAATCGACCATCCGGAAATGGCACTTATGACCAACCGTTTCGGTTCACGTCAGAACGAAGCCGGCGATGTCTATTGGGATCTGTTCCGGCTGAACAACCAAAACAGGGGTAGCGGTAACAAAGAAAGTTTATGGGTGCTGCAATATGATTACCTAAATCCGGGTTCCAACACGGACTACAATGCGTCATTCAGCTTTATCCCTTACTACCAGAATATCAAAATAACGGCTAAAAATGAGGCAGGTGAGGAAGTCAATACAACAGCGTTCTTAGGAGTGACGGATGGCAAATGTGGACGTGGTATCGGCTGGATCCAGCCGACCAGCCATTTCTTCAATGATATTTGGTCCAAAGGTTCGGAAAACGACATCCGGAACTCGGAATACAACATCATCCGCGACGTGCGTATCGATAATCCGGAATCTCCGGCTTTCGGGCAATGGCTGGTAAAAGACGGTTATTACAAACAGCTTGACTCGATCCGCCAGTGGTATCCGCTGATGACAAAGATTTCTCGTGTTAACAACTTCCCCGAAGAATTCTACCAGAAAGACGCAAACGGTAATCCTTTGATGACTCCTTTCGGCGAACATCTGGTAATCAACAGTGCGAACGGCTCCTATAAAGACGTTTACTTGTTCCGCCTTGCCGAAACCTACCTACTGAGAGCGGAAGCGTATGTCAACAAGGGTGACCAGGCAAAAGCGGCAGCCGATGTCAATACGGTTCGTAGTCGTGCAAATGCCGATCCGGCACAACCGGCAGAAGTAAACATCGACTATATCCTGGACGAACGCCTACGCGAGTTGTATTGCGAAGAACTCCGCATGCTGACTTTATGTCGTATGGGTAAACTTGCCGACAGGAACCGAAGATATAACCCCAGAACAGGCATGAGTATAGAGGATTATCATAATCTCTGGCCAATCCCCTACTCGGAAATCGAACGGAATGTATATGCCACGATCGAACAAAATCCGGGATATTAATTCATTTTAAATCTTTAAAGTGTCCGGATGAATTGCATATCTTTGCATCTGGACACTTTTTTGTATAATCTTAAAAATACCATGTATATGCGCACTATTTCTTATCTGATCTCATTCTTGTTGCTGGCCGCGTGCACGGAAACACCCTCAAAAGCACCACTCACCTTGTGGTACGACAAGCCTGCCCAAAACTGGGACGAGGCACTCCCCATCGGGAACGGCCGTGCGGGAGCAATGGTTTTCGGAGGAGTTGAGAAAGAACAACTTCAACTGAATGAAAACACGTTATACAGCGGGGAACCGTCAGTCGTTTTCAAAGATGTGAAAATAACACCGGAGATGTTCGACAAAGTTGTCGGGCTGATGAAAGCCGGAAAATACAAGACAGCTTCCGACCTGGTTTGCAAGAACTGGCTGGGACGCCTGCACCAATATTACCAACCGTTCGGAGACCTGCATATCCAAAACAACAAGCCGGGAGATGCTGCCGGATACAAACGGGCATTAAACATCTCGGATGCGGTTGCCACAACAGTCTATAAACAAAACGGAGTGAAATACGAACGGGAAGTATTCGCTTCCCATCCGGACAATGTGATCGTCATGCATCTGAAAAGCGATACACCGAATGGCATCGACATCTCGCTCGATTTCACATCACCTCATCCGACAGCCCAGCAAAAAGGGACTGACGACCGTCTGATCCTGCACGGACAGGCTCCCGGCTATGTGGAACGGCGTACATTCGAGCAAATCGAACAATGGGGCGACCAATACAAACACCCTGAACTCTACGATGCGAACGGCAAACGCAAGTTCGACAAACGGATGCTTTACGGCGACGAGATCGGCGGGAAAGGTATGTTTTTCGAAGCCCAGTTGAAACCGGTCTTCCCTAAAGACGGGAAATGTGAGATTACCGACGCCGGTATCCATATATACAACACGGACGAAGTCTATTTCATACTCAGTATGGCAACAAGTTTCAACGGTTTCGACAAAAGTCCGAGCCGGGATGGTATCGATCCTTCGGCCAAAGCAGCCAGCATTCTGGAAAAAGCCCTTTCCTATGACTATCAGACACTGAAACAACGCCATACGGAAGATTACCGTTCCCTTTTCGACCGAGTCGATTTCGAACTGTTTTCCTCTCCCGAACAAAAGGCGATGCCGACCGACAAACGTCTCGAACAGTTTGCCGGAAACGCCGATCCCGACTTGGCAGCTCTCCTGTTCCAATTCGGACGTTACCTGATGATCAGCGGATCACGTCCAGGCGGACAACCTTTGAACTTGCAAGGAATCTGGAACAAAGACACAATTCCAGCCTGGAACTGCGGCTATACGATCAATATCAATACAGAAATGAACTACTGGCCGGCCGAACTCACCAATCTGTCGGAATGCCAGGAACCTCTTTTCCGAATGATCCGGGAACTATCTGTCTCCGGTGCCGAAACAGCCCGGAATATGTATAACCGCCGTGGTTGGGTGGCCCATCATAACACATCCATCTGGCGAGAGTCCTTGCCGAACGACAACGTGCCGACAGCTTCTTTCTGGCCGATGGTGCAAGGGTGGTTGTGTAGCCACTTATGGGAACACTACCAGTTCACACAGGATGAAACATTCCTGAAAAACGAGGCCTATCCGTTGATGAAAGGGGCCGCCGAGTTCTTTGCCGACTGGCTGATAGACGATGGCAACGGTCATTTGGTGACTCCGGTAGGCGTCTCTCCGGAAAACCGCTTCATCACGGAAGACGGACAAACGGCAGCCATGAGTATGGGACCGACCATGGACATGGCCATTATCCGGGAAACTTTTACCCGCACGATCGCCGCTTCGGAAATGTTCAATCTGGATGAATCGTTTCGCAATGAATTGAAAGATAAATTAGCACGCCTGTTACCCTATCAAATCGGAAAGCGTGGACAACTACAGGAATGGATATATGACTTCAAGGAATGGGAACCTCAACACCGCCATTTCTCCCACTTGTACGGTTTCCATCCGAGCGACCAGATCACACCGGACAAAACACCGGAACTGTTCAATGCAGTCCGCAAAACACTCGAACTGCGAGGCGACTTGGCTTCCGGCTGGTCGATGGGCTGGAAAATAAACTGCTGGGCACGCTTGTTAGACGGCAACCACGCCTACAAGATCATCGCCAACCTGTTCAATCCTGTCGGATTCGGAAACAGTGCACATAGAGGAGGAGGGCTCTTCCGAAACTTACTGTGTGCACACCCTCCTTTCCAAATCGATGGAAATTTCGGCTATACGGCAGGTGTCGTTGAAATGTTATTGCAAAGCCATGCTGGATACATCCATCTGTTGCCTGCTTTGCCCGATGTATGGGCAGAGGGCTCTGTTTCCGGCCTGAAGACACGGGGCAACTTCGAGATTACGATGAACTGGAAGAATGGAAAATTGACAGAAGCCAATATCCATTCGCTGTCAGGGAAAAGCTGTACACTTCGTACCAGACAAGCATTCACGGTCAAATCGGACGGTAGAACCATAGCTACATCCACCCCGGTCCGGTCAAACGGTAAAGAATATTTCCAAGTGACATTCGAAACGCAAAAAGATGGAACATATCTAATCACACAATAAACACGAAGAAATGAAACAAGCATTATCATTGATCGGAGTTTCCTTTTTATCTGTTGTCAGTTCACTGGCAGCAGATAAAAAGCCCAATATCATTCTGATTCTTGCCGACGACATGCGAGCTTCAGGAATGAACTTTTTAGGAAAAGAACAAGTCCAAACGCCCAACCTGGATAAATTGGCAGGAGAAAGTACAGTCTTCACCAACGCCCACATCATGGGTGGTACATCCGGAGCCGTCAGTATGCCAAGTCGGGCCATGCTAATGACCGGAAAATATCTTTATAACCTCGAAAAACAGGGAGCAACAATCCCGAATTCGCACACGATGATAGGTGAAACCCTTCAGAAAGCCGGCTATAATACATTCCATACCGGTAAATGGCACAGTAGCTATGAAGCCCTGAACCGTTGCTTTAAAGAAGGGAAAGCCATCTTTTTCGGAGGCATGTGGGATCACTGGAATGTTCCCTTGTACGATTACCATGCAGATATGAATTACGGAAAACGTCGTCCGGTCATCCATAACCAGGCAAAATCGAACAAGGTAGAATATGATATAGGAGAATATATGTATTCAGGAAAGCATTCCGTAGATATTTTCACCCATGAAGCCGTCGAATATATTCAACAACAAAAAGATAAAAACCAGCCGTTCTTCTTGTCGGTAGCCTATATGTCTCCCCATGACCCTCGGAGCATGCCGGATGAATACATGCAGCTTTACGACCAGAGCCAAATACAACTTCCACCCAATTTTATGGAAAAGCACCCGTTCGATAACGGAGAATTAGAAATACGTGACGAAATATTGGCTGCTATTCCCCGCCGTCCGGATGAAATCAAAAAACATATCAGGGAATACTATGCCATGATCTCCCATGTAGACAAACGCGTAGGCAACATTATCCAAACTCTGAAAGATAACGGGTTATATGAAAACACAATCATCATATTTGCAGGAGACAACGGGTTGGCAGTCGGACAACACGGCCTGATGGGGAAACAGAATGTATACGAACATAGCGTCGGCGTCCCTTTGATGATCAAAGCTGCCGCACAACATACCGGTAAAAAGACCGCAGACCTATGTTACTTGATAGACGTATTCCCAACCCTTTGCGACATGCTCCAACTACCTGTACCCCAATCGGTAGACGGTATCAGTCTACTTTCTTCCTTGGATGGGAAAGAGCCTGTCCGCGACTACCTATATTACAGCTATATGGATAATCAACGCGGCATTTCCGATGGAACCTGGAAGTTGATTGAATATCATGTGAATGGGAAACGCACGACCCAGTTATTCAATCTGAAAAACGATCCTTGGGAGAGAAACGATCTCAGCGGACAAAAGAAATACGAAAAGACAATCCAGCGTCTTCGCGAAAAGATGGCTGAAGAGCAGAAGAGGACAAATGATACATCTGTTTTCTGGAATAATTTCAGTTATTAATTATGTTTTCGCGCACACTCCATGTTTATTTAAAAATAAACTTCTACTTTTGTGGTCTGAACACATTATAAACCATCGATATGGATAAGAAAGTAATAACCTTTGGAGAAATCATGCTTAGACTGGCCACTCCAGACTATCTCCGTTTTTGTCAAAGTGATAAATTGAATGCTACCTTTGGTGGCGGTGAAGCTAATGTTGCCGTATCACTGGCAAACTATGGTATTGCAACCGAGTTTGTAACCCGTTTACCTAAAAACGACATTGCGCGTGCTTGCGTAATGGACCTGCGTAAATACGGTGTAGGGACTTCTCACATCGTTTACGGCGGCGACCGTTTGGGTATCTATTTTCTGGAAACAGGTGCGGTAGCCCGTGCCAGTAAAGTCGTCTATGACCGCGCTCACTCGGCTATCTCCGAAATCCAACCGGGAATGGTAAACTGGGAAGAAGTATTCAAAGATGCATCCTGGTTCCACTGGACAGGCATTACACCGGCCATTTCACAGGGTGCGGCAGATGCTTGCCTCGAAGCTATCCAAGTGGCAAACCGTATGGGTATCCCCGTATCATGCGACCTTAATTACCGCAAAAATCTGTGGAAATATGGCAAAACGGCCTCTGAAGTGATGCCGGAACTGGTTGCAGGTTGTGACGTGATCCTTGGTAACGAAGAGGATGCGGAAAAGGTATTCGGCATCAAACCGGAAGGTTTCGACGTAACAGCCACAAACGGCGAAGTAAACGCTGCCGAATTCGAATCCGTTTGCACACAATTGATGGCTAAATTCCCACGTGCAAAGAAAGTGATCATCACACTGCGCGGCGCTATCAATGCAAACCACAATACGTGGAGCGGCGTTCTCTATGCCAACGGCAAACTGTACCAGTCTCGTCGTTACGACATTACTCATATCGTTGACCGTGTAGGTGGTGGAGACTCTTTCATGGGAGGTTTGATCTACGGTCTGCTGACTTATACGACAGACGACCAGAAAGCACTCGATTTCGCTGTCGCTGCATCTTGCTTGAAACACACGATCTACGGCGACTTCAACCAAGTGACAGTCGAAGAAGTTGAAAAGTTGATGAGTGGCGATGCTTCCGGACGAGTTTCAAGATAAGTGACAATTCAATCATAAATTATAATTCAGAAATCATAAATCTTATCATGGCAAGATTCAATAAAATGCAGGTACTCGATGCGATCGTCAGTACAGGGATGGTACCTGTTTACTACAATAAAGATGTAGAAATCGCAAAGCAGGTTGTCAAAGCTTGCTACGAAGGTGGTGTCCGTGCATTCGAATTCACCAATCGCGGTGACTTCGCTCATGAAGTATTTGCCGAACTGATCAAGTTCGCTACAAAAGAATGCCCCGAACTGGTATTAGGCGTCGGATCTATCGTGGATGCCGGAACAGCTTCCCTATACTTGCAATTGGGTGCTAACTTCGTTGTCGGCCCATTGTTCAACCCGGAAATCGCGAAGGTTTGTAACCGTCGCTTGGTCCCATATACACCAGGATGCGGTTCCGTTTCGGAAATCGGTTTCGCCCAAGAAGTAGGTTGTGACCTGTGTAAGATTTTCCCTGCCGGAAACGTAGGCGGACCATCGTTCGTGAAGAACATCAAAGCTCCGATGCCTTGGTCTATGATCATGGCTACAGGCGCCGTAGAACCGACGGAAGAAAATCTGTCGGCCTGGTTTAAAGCTGGCGTGACTTGCGTAGGCATGGGTTCCAAGCTGTTCCCGAAAGAAATGATTGCAGCCGGCAATTGGGAGGCAATATCCACACTTTGCCGCGATGCACTGGCAACTATCAAGAAATATCGTTAAATGATTTCTGAATTATGATTTATGCGCCGATGATAAATCATAATTCAGAAATCTATAAATCATAAATCTAAAATCATAAATCATGAAATCCTTTCTCGATTCCAATTTCCTGCTCCAGTCCGAGACAGCTCAGAAACTGTATCACGAACACGCAGCCAAAATGCCAATCATTGATTATCACTGCCACTTGATCCCGCAACAGATAGCCGACAACTATCAGTTTGCCAACCTGACGGAAATATGGTTGGGTGGTGACCATTATAAATGGCGTGCGATGCGTGCCAACGGCGTACCTGAAACATACATCACAGGGGATAAACCAGCGTATGAAAAATTTGAAAAATGGGCTGAAACCCTGCAGTATGCCATGCGCAACCCTCTATATCACTGGACCCATCTTGAACTGAGCCGTATCTTCGGCATAGACAAGGTTCTGAATCCGTCCACCGCCCGCGAGATATACGACGAATGCACAGCCAAATTGCAAACACCGGAATTCCGTGCCCAGGCAATCATGGAACGTATGAACGTGGAAGTCGTATGTACGACCGACGATCCGATCGATGATTTGAAATATCATACCCAGATCCGCCAAAGCAGTCTGAAAACCAAAGTACTTCCTGCCTGGCGACCGGACAAAGCTATGGCAATCGAGAATGTCGATACATATAACGAATATCTGACCAAGTTGGAAGCAGCTGCCGACATGTCGATCCTCAACTTCAAAGACTTGATCGACGCTTTGCAGAAACGTCACGACTTCTTCGCGTCACAAGGCTGCCGCCTGTCCGACCATGGAATACTTACATTCTATGCCGAACCCTATACGGATGCTGAAATCGAGGCCATATTCCTGAAAGCACGTATGAAGAAAGAACTGACAGTCGAAGAAATCAACAAATTTCGTTCTGCCATGTTGTACGAATTTGCGGTTATGGATGCCAAAAGCGACTGGGTACAACAGTTCCACTATGGTGCAACCCGCAACAACAACGTCCGCATGTTTAAGCAATTAGGTCCCGACACAGGCTACGATGCAATTGGAGATGCAGAAGTCGCAGCTCCGCTAGCTCGCTTCCTGAGCCGTTTGGACGAAGAAGGCGTATTGGCAAAGTCTATCTTCTACAACCTAAACCCGCGCGATAACGAACTGCTGATGACAACGATCTACAGCTTTAACGACGGCACGGTTCCGGGCAAGATGCAGTATGGCTCCGGCTGGTGGTTCCTGGATCAGATTCACGGCATGGAAAAGCAGATGAACGCATTGTCCGACTTAGGGTTGCTGAGCCGCTTCGTCGGAATGCTCACGGATTCACGCAGTTTCCTATCCTATCCGCGTCATGAATACTTCCGCCGCATCCTGTGTAACATCCTGGGCCGCGAAGTGGAAGACGGTCTACTGCCTGCATCCGAACTGCCGTTCATCGGTAAGATGGTCGAAGATATCAGTTACAATAATGCGAAAGGATATTTCAAGTTCTAAAAGAAACTTTCCTTAATTATAAAGGGCCGCGTCAGCAAAGATTTGACACGGCCCTTGTTTTTTTACCTCTTTCTTTTCGCTTTGGCAGCCGCCTCTTTGGCCTTTTGGGCTTCGCGGCGGGCTTTTTCTTTGGCCTTCAGCTTTTCTTTGTATTCGCGTTCCTTCTGCTTACGTTCTTTTTCCTTTTGCTTCAGGCGTTCCTTATACTCACGTTCTTTCTGCTTACGCAGTTCTTCACGGGCTTTGAGTTTCGCCTTACGTTCGGCTTCGACCTGTTTCAGCTTGGCCTTGCGGTCGCGTTCAAGCTGTTTTTCTCGTTCGGCTTTTGCTTTCAGCAACGCTTCTTCTTCAACCTTTTGCTTCTTCAGAAGTTCCTCGTTTTCTTTTGCCTTCTTTTCCTGCAATTCTTTTTCGGCTTTCTGTTGAGCTTCAAAAGCTTTACGAGCTTCTTCCTTACGGGCTTCAACTTCATCGGCTTCGCGCTTGCGGAGTTCTTCGATCTCTTTCAACGTGAGTTCCTTCGGTTGTTCGACAGGAGTGACAACAGCGGAAACGGTGTCGGACGATGCCGGAACAACCGTATCTTTTACAACCGGCTGTACAGAAACAGTATCTACATCCGCCGGAAGGAGCGTTTCTGTTTCACGGACAGTCATTGTATCGACCGCCGGAAGTTCTACCGGAACCGTATCTTTTACGGCAGACGGTACAACAACTTCTTCTACAGCCTGCTGCTGGCGTTGTTCTTTCGGGCGGACGGTCTTCTTGACAGGTTCCGGCTTTTCTTCCGGAATATTTTCAGAATCCTGTGCTTCGGCCTCTTCAGCTTTTGCCTCTTCCTCTTTGATCTGTTCGGCAGCCATACGGGCTTTCCAACGAGCGGCCAGTTCAGGAACGGCCTCACCGAAGTTTTCCTGGAAGAATTCGACATATTCCTCAAGCGTCTTTCCCCGCATCAAGGTTTCATAATTGTCGTCGGAGATCGGAAGAATAGCCACATTTTTGTCCAATGCAGTTGCATAGCCATCCGCTCCGTAGATCATCTTATAATAATGAAAGATCTCATCCAAATTGAAGAAACCATGAATCGTCAACATGCTCATCGGACCGGCTTCTTCAAAACTCAAATCAAACTCCTTCACCATAAAATTGGCAAAGTTATAGGCGGCAACGGCAAAAAGCAACTGGTTACGATCGAGTGTTCCGGTCGGGAACATTAACAGCATCCGGTAAGACGTGTTAGATTCAGCCGTAAAGACACGTGCCGAGTCGGCTGCCGACAACGTACCATCATCCCCCACACCGAAACGCAAGTTCCAACTCATTCCCCTAATACCACCTTGAACCATCATACGCCCACGCAGAACACCTTTCAGCATTTCACCCGCCAGTTCCGTCACATCAGCCGTCGGATATTTCTCAACCAATGCTTTCAAGGCGTTTTTGAAACCTTCAGCATCCCCAGCCTGCACATAGGTCAGCGCCTCGAGGAACATGAACTTAGGCAATAGATCCGCCAACGGATACTTGGCACTGACATCGCGATAATTACGACGAACGGTGACCGTATCTTCCGCCAGGTAACTTGCATAGGTCGCCTGGTAGATCGAATCCTGCACCTTGTCCATCATCCGGATATTATATTCGTAATTCGGATCGGCAATCGCAACCGCATAATCCGATTCAGGGAAAGTCGTAACCAACTTATTCTTATAAGCAGCAGCGAGCGCTTGGTTTCCGGAACGAAGAGCCATCAGATAAACCTGGTAGTAGCTTTCCAAAAGGTGACTATGCTTCGGGAAACGGCGTTCCAGTTCCTCAAAGGCTTCGGTTGCCAACGGGATATCCTCGAGTTTGTCCTTATAAATCATAGCCATGTTATAGAGACCATCTTCTATGATAATATTGGAAGCCTGGATATCTTCGGGTGTCAACGGAAGCTGCTGAATGTAATACTCACGTGTTTTCGGGTCATCGGAAGCAGCAGGTTCCAGTCCGGCCTCGAGCGAATCGGTAGCCAGTTCGCCCACCTCTCCTTCGGAAGCATCCTCAGTTTCGTCTGCCATATTCTCATTAAAAGTGGACATTTCTTTCTTACGTCGACGCCAGTCATCTTCCAGCGCACGCCGTCCCCATTTACGTTGGAAAGCTGCTTTTCCCTGTGATACTGCCTGCGGGTTATAGAAATAGAAACCGGAACCTCCGGACGTCGTCGGTAATGTGATGCCGCCAGTCTCTGTTCCTGGACGGTCGATACCAGTCCCTTTTGCCTCCTGTTCCGCCAGATAAGCTTCTTTCTCGGCCAGGGCCTTGGCTTCCTCCTCCTCTTTCTTCACCTGCTCGATGATTTTGTCGATCACGGCAAGCCGTTCCGACTCCGGCATTTTGGCAAGAGTTTGCAAACTATCCTGCAAATGGACCGCCTCCACATGCACGACCAACTCGTCCAAGATAGCAGACAGCTTGGATACCCGTTCATAGTCTTTATATTCTTTCTGGATGCCGGACAATGCACCGCTGAAATTCGGTTGTGCCTTGACATAGTCGCGCTTCTGGAAATAAAGATCACCCAGTTTGATCTGGCAGATCGCCTTGTCCAAACCGTTCTGTGTGCTTTTCTCCACACCCAGCTCGTAGTTTTTGATGGCATTGACTGTATCTTCACGGCTCATATAGACATTGCCCAACGCATAATAGACCTGATCGAGCAGGTCCTTGTTCTTATCGCTTTTCGCCATCCGTTGCAACATCTTGATCACTTTCTGATAATTGCCGCCAGTAAATACTTCGGTCTGGCGGATACGGGCGGCAAACTCCAGTTCATAAGGAGGATTAGCTTTGATCACCTGTCCGAACATCTGGTAGGCAAGCCCGTTCTGATCCTGTTCGGCATAAATCTGTCCCAACAAATACTTCATCCGGGTACGCTGGCGCCGATTCTTCTCTGCCTTGATCGCCGTCTTGAAATAAGGGACCGCTTCTTCATATTGCTTATTCTTCACCAGGTAGTCGGCATATACCGCCGCATACTGGTTCAGGTTCTTGCGAGGGATACCGTTCGTATTCAGTTTTCCTAAGATATCTTCCGCTTCATAGAACCATTCCATCTCGGAATAGCAGCGGGCCTGCCAAAGACGGGCTTCGGCCACCACTTCTTCATCATGGGCATAATGACGGGCTATGTAAGAGAAAGTGGCAGATGCCTGCAAGAAATCAGCATTATAGAACTGCGCCTGCCCCATCATCAACCAGCACTTTTTGAGGAACGGATTGTATTCTTCCTGTTCCTGCCAGGCACGTTGTTTGGGATCATTGCGCCATCCCGGTTTCTTAGGCGGCTTTGCTTTGATGGAGTGGAGCTTGATCGCTTTATTGCTTTTCTCGATCGCCCGGTCGAAAGGACCTCCGGTTTCGGGCTTGTCTTTCGGTTGCGCACTGATCGGGTACATCAGTATCATGTCGGAATAGCTTTCCTTATAGCCGTTCTGCATGGAAAGCAACGCTTCGTCAAACGATGTTTTTCCGTTGAAATAGATATTATAGCGGGAATTAAAAGCGTGATAGAAGCGGCTTGCCTTGGTATTCTTTTTCGTACTGCAAGACCAAAACAAAGAGACAATCAATAATGCGATTATATAGTAGAAACCTTTCTTCATTTCCCCTTTTAACGCTTTAAAACCGCTTTTATTGCTTTCACTATCAAAAAGAAAAGGACTAGGACAAGAATAATAAACGCCCCGGAAGGCACATTCAGAAGATAAGAAAGGACGAGCCCGAACACACATCCCAAGAAACCGATGGCAATACTTCCGAAAATGATCTTCTTGAAGTCTGATGTAAAAAGGTTTACGGTAATCTGAGGCAACGTCAGCAAACTCATCAGAAGCATGATCCCGACCAGACGGATCGAAAGGACGATCGTCATGGCGATGCAGCACATCATTACATATTCTATGCACTTGACGGGTACTCCTTGCGTCAGTGCAAAATCCCTATCGAAGGCCACATAAACGATCTCCCGCAGGAAAAGCGAGAAAAGGATAACCAGCAACAACGCCAAAGCGGCTATCCAGATAATATCTCCCGTCGAAACAGTCAGGATATTTCCAAAAAGGTAGGCGGATAGATTCGGTGCATATCCGGGTGTCAGGAAAATAAAGATAACGCCCAATGCCATTCCTAACGACCATATCCCGGCAATAGCAGAGTCTTCACGCACATTCTGCGTCTTGCTTGCCCACTCCACCCCGAATGCGGAGAGCACGGAAAACAACATTGCCATCAAGATCGGATTCATCCCGAGATAGAACCCCAACCCCAATCCACCGAAAGAAGCATGAGTGATACCGCCGCTGATAAAGACAAGCCGCCGCGACACGATATATGTCCCGACAATACCACAAGCGATCGCAGTCAGCAGGCTGCCCAAAAGGGCATGCTGGAAAAAACCATATTGAAGTAAATCCATTTTCTATTCTCCTATATCCTTTTTTATGGTTTCCCGGCAGGAAACTTCTGTTTCATTATAGGGGAACTCCTGTTCCATGCCTATGAAACTGTTGTTCCATGCAAGGGGAACTTTTGTTTCATGGTTATGAAACTTAATGTATGCGCCGCTCCCCGACAATCAGGAACGCTTCGTCCTTCAGCTCATCCGGTAAATTAATAGCACGAAGTTGCAGACTACGCAACCAGCCGGCCACTTCGATCTCCTGCAACGTATAAAGCACATCACGGAACTCGTTCACGGCATCTTCATCGTATGCATCGGCCTCGACTCCCCGAAAACGGTCCAGTTCTTCATCGTCATAATACTCGATTTTTTTGCTGACTGCCGCCAACAGACTGTCGCGTTCACAGGTTTCATGCTGTCCGCAACATTCGTCAGTGACAAGTTCCTGTGCCTCGGGAATTTCAGAAATCTCCCCACGTTCCAGCATCTTCTGCAATTTCCGGTTCCGAAAATAACCGGCAATGGCAGCAACAACACCCAATACGATAATACCTATAACAATATACCACATAATAATTGACAATTAACAATGAGCAATTGACAATGGACTTCCAGACACCGACAACTAATTGTCAATTGCCAATTGTTCATTGTCAATTATAATAAAGCCTGCGGTTCTCAAGTCTCTCCAATAATGCGGATAACTTTTGCTGACCACCTGCGGGTCAGCTATCTCGATCCCTTCCGGCAACACGAGGGCGGCAGGTGCAAATGCCATCGCCATACGGTGATCTTCGTAGGTCGTGATCACAGGATGCGCTTGCGGTTCACAACGTTCGCCGTTCCATTCCAAAATACTGTTGTTGCTGTCTGTCAGGAGATATCCTAATTTGCGAAGCTCCGTCTTAAGCGCTTCGATGCGGTCGGTTTCTTTTATCTTCAGACTTTGCAAACCGGTAAAACGGAAAGGGATATTCAATAACACACAGGTCACGACAAAGGTTTGAGCCAGGTCCGGCTCGTTTACGAAGTTATAATTCAGTTTTTTGGTCCTATTCCCGTTGTGCTTCAAAACAACGCCCCGATCCGTGTAAGTCGTACCCACACCAAGCTGTGCAAACAATTTGGCTCCGGCGGCATCTCCCTGCAAACTGTTCTTAAACAGCCCCAGCAATTCGATCTCAGCATTTTTAGACAACGCCATCATGGAATACCAGTAGGAAGCAGCACTCCAGTCGGATTCAACGGTAAAGGGTATCGGATGATAATCCTGCGGTCTTACCTTAATGGTCTGCCCGTTCCATTCCGCCTTTACCCCATATTGTTCCATCAGCTGTAACGTCAGGTTGATATAGGGTTTCGAAATGACAACCCCTTCAAGATGCAAGGTCAGCCCGTTCTCCATCAGGGGGGCAATCATCAGCAACGCCGAAATATACTGTGAACTGACCCCACCGGCAAGCGAAATCTCGCCTCCCTGCAACGCACTTCCGAAAATGCGGAGAGGAGGATATCCCTCCTTCTCCATATATTCCACCCGTGCTCCCAGCGCATTCAGCGCATCCACCAGTATCTTGATCGGCCGGTTCTTCATCCGCTCCGTTCCGGTAATCGTCCACTCGCCCACCACTTTAGACAAAAAAGCCGTCAGGAACCGCATCGCAGTTCCCGCGGCTTTTATATCAAAGTCACGGTCATTCGAATTCAACGCCTTCACCATCACCTCCGTATCATCGCAATCCGACAAATTCCGAATCTCATACGGGCTATAGCTCAACGCATTAAGTATCAACGCACGATTACAGATACTCTTGGATGCGGGCAGCTTAACGGAAGCTTTCAGTGAATCAGGAGACTTTATTGTATAATTCATACTTTTGCATTAAAATGGAATACAAAAGTACGGAAATTATTGGGAAGATATCACTAATATTGTCCAGATATCACTATTGTAATAATTTTCCGACAATCATTATTTACACAACAATGCATAAGTACACCACAGCATCGGAGCCTGTCCATGATAGTCGCCAATAATCCGAGGACGGTCATAATAATACTGAAGATCATTCTTCTTTCCAGTACCGACACAAACTTCTTCCACATCTCCGTCCTTATTAATATAAGGGACTAAAGCAATCCATGCTTTTCTAGCTATAGGTCCATACTCTTCAGCTTCTAACCATCCCATCTTCACTCCCATAATCATTGCATAGGTAAACATAGCAGAACCAGATGTTTCAGGCCAACAGTCAGCCTTATCAATCAACTGATTCCACATACCACTTTTATCCTGATAATCTTTTAAACTTTTCATCATCAAGCGGTATCCCTCTAAAATACGAGCATGATTCGGATTATCTTCCGGAGTAGACAATAATAATTCTGCCATGCCTACAGCCATCCACCCATTCCCTCTTGCCCAGAAATACGGAACATCAGGAGCATGATAGAACAATCCGTTGGAACGCTGTAATTCATCCAAATAGACAACCATTTCTTTCACTGCACGATCCATATATTCACGTTTCCCTGTTGTATGATATGCTTGGGCCTGAAGAATTGTAATCATAAACATATCATCAATCCAAAGACGAGTTTGCCAAGATAGTCCTTTATCCGCCCAGGCTTTTTCCTCTGGGGTTGCATTAGCCGGCAAAGTCCATTGTGTATCAGCATAGGATAAACCCATTTCCAAATATTTCTTATCCTTCGTTATCTTATACAATTCTAACGGGATACAACAAATTTTGGATTGAAACCGGAAACCTGAACTTTTTCCAAGGCAACCATACCAAAGAAAAAACAGGAGCTTATCATATAAGTTTTTCCTATTTCCTCTGTCACTGTATCACTGATTCCTTTTTACCAATTGATATTCAACCTGTTTTATTCGTGATATATGCCCGTTTTCTCTATCACTACTCTATCACTACCCTATCACTAGCAATTTGATAGGAAGACAGGCATCACGTTTATATACAACTGTATATAAGTGCATTGTAAATAACATAAACGATAAACACTCTATTCCCATCCCTGTAAATCACTCGATTTTTTTATGTAAAAACGGCTATAAAATAGGTGAAACCGGGTGGTTTTCATTGCTCGGCAAGGCACTTTAGTTGCCGGACACCCCCATGTTACCCCCTTTTACACCCGGATGTATCGGCTCCCTACACCCGGATGTAAAGGATGGCAACATGGGGGTGTTTACGGAATTATCTGCTTGTTTCTGCTAAAAAAAGAGAAGGCTTTTGTGGAATGAAGAACCGTATTTTGCCAATTTAACACCTATTATATTCGTTTTTACATTTGTTTATTCGATTATTTTATATGCTTTTTCAAAAGTAACAGAAGGCAATATGTTGGTTTCCAATCATATGATAAAACGTCCTGTTTCAGGAGTGATAGAGGCAGTGATAGAGGAAAACCTCCTGTATCACTGCCTCAAACGATTGAATATCAATAGCTACAACCTTCGTGGTGATAGAGTGATAGAGGATTTGCAGGAAACTTCGTATGTAATGCTTTGAAAATTCAAAGGATGTAACTAATAGACAGTTAGAGTCCATTTGTATCCTTATTCAAAATAATATTAACATAGATATTTTATATTCATCTCAATGTAAACATCAAATTTATATGCAGTTACATCCATATATCAAGATTAAATGAAAGAGCCATGGACGAATACCAACCATAATTTAAAACAAAATATGAAGTAGCGAAAAATATCAGAATAATCAAAATAAAAGTTTGCAACTCAGTTGCATTAATTTTGTTGTACTTTTACCGTATCGAGAAAAAGAGTAAAGTCATGTCAACAAAACAATGCGAAGAGAAACTCAAAGATAAAGGCGTACGCCCGACAGCCGCCCGAATTCTTATATTGCAGAAACTGTCGGAACAAACATATCCCATTTCCTTGCTCGAATTGGAGGCACAACTGGAAACATTGGACAAATCGACCATTTCACGCTCTTTAGCGATCTTGTTGGAGCATCACGCCATCCACGCTTTCGAGGACGGAAGCGGGTCGATGAAATATGAAATCTGCCGGAGCGACACCGAGACGTGCTTTATTGAAAACAGGCATATCCATTTCTACTGTGAGGTTTGTCACAAGACCTATTGTATGGATCATATAAAAATCCCGGTCGTGCAGTTGCCCGAAGGCTTCATCATGGATACGATCAACTACACGGTCAAAGGAATCTGCCCGGCATGCAAGTCCCCAAATCTGTAAAACGCAATCGAGTTGCAAAAATATCTTCGGTTCTTTGCATCGGAATAATAAAAACAGATTGAATCATGGAAGCTAAAACAACTTGCCACTCAGGATGCGGATGCAGTTGCGGACATAATAAAGGAGAAGAACACCCGAACGTGGTATTGCCGATCCTGTCTTTCATCCTGCTCATTGTGGGGCTCATCTTAGACCATACCGGACAAGGCTGGTTCTCGCCGACAGTAAAACTCGTCTGGTATCTGGCTGCTTTCCTCCCAGTAGGACTGCCTGTCATACGGGAAGCTTATCACGAGGCTTTGCGAAAAGACTTCTTCACCGAGTTTACATTGATGTCGGTCGCTTCGACCGGAGCTTTCAGCATCGGCGAATATCCGGAGGCTGTAGCTGTCATGCTTTTTTATACGGTTGGAGAAATGCTGCAAAACAGGGCTGTCGAACGTGCTTCACAAAATATCAGCCGTCTGCTTGATGTCCGTCCCGAACGTACGGACGTATTTCGTGAAGGTAATTATATCAATGTCTCCCCGAAAGAGGTACGGACAGGTGAACGAATCGAGGTAAAACCGGGCGGACGCATACCGCTCGACGGGATTTTACAGGAAACCGAAGTATCGTTCGACACCTCCGCCCTGACAGGCGAAAGCATGCCCCGCATACTTCGGAAAGGGAATGAAGTCCTGGCGGGAATGATCGTACTGGGACAAACCGTCCGCATAGAAGTGAACCGTCCCTATGAACAAAGCGCATTAGCCCGCATTTTAGTGCTGGTGAAAGATGCAGCCGAGCGTAAAGCTCCAGCCGAACTGTTCATTCGTCGGTTCGCACGGTTCTATACGCCTGCCGTGATCGTGTTGGCTTTGCTGATCGTCACGGTTCCGGCATTTACCGGATTGATGATGCCGTCTTTCCAATACGTTTTTCATGACTGGTTGTACCGGGGATTGGTCTTTTTAGTTATCTCCTGTCCGTGTGCCTTGGTAATCAGCGTACCGTTGGGATATTTCGGAGGTATCGGAGCGGCGTCACGTGCCGGTATCTTGTTCAAGGGTGGTAATTATCTGGATGCCATCACCCGGATAAATACCATTGTATTCGACAAAACAGGTACATTGACCACTGGCTGCTTCGACGTGACGGATATACAGGCGCATAGAATTTCCGAGTCGGAACTATTGACCTTGCTTTTATCCGTCGAACAGAAAAGTACCCACCCGATCGCACAAGCGATCGTCCGCTACGCAAAGAAACAGAATATCTCTGCAGCAAGCGTATCGGAGATGCATGAACTGGCCGGACACGGCGTGGAGGCCGTCATCGGTGGACAGGAAGTGCTTGTCGGGAATATCCGCTTAATGAAAGAGCGCGGGATTTCCATCCCCGAAGAGTTGTCCGACCAAGTAGCGACCGTAGTTATCTGCGCCATCGATAAAAAATATGCCGGCCATCTGCTATTGTCCGATACGTTGAAAGACGATGCCGTAGAGGCGATTGCCAAACTGAGGAAGTTAGGAGTGACGGATATCCGTCTACTGTCAGGTGACAAAAAAGAGATTGTCGCCTCTTTTGCCAGACGTTTAGGAATCGACCGGGCATACGGGAACCTGTTGCCGGAGGACAAGGCGGCACATATCCGGGAAATGGTTGAAGAGCCGGGCAAAACCGTGGCTTTTGTCGGAGACGGCATGAATGATGCTCCGGTATTGGCACTAAGCCATGTAGGGATTGCGATGGGCGGACTCGGTTCGGATGCGGCAATCGAGAGTGCCGACGTCGTTATCCAGAACGACCAGCCGTCCAAGGTGGCGACCGCTATCACGATCGGACGCAAGACGCGTACGATTGTCCGTCAGAATATCATAGGGGCACTTGTTGTAAAAGGGATTGTGCTGTCGGCAGGTGCATTGGGATACGCCACGTTGTGGGGGGCAGTCTTTGCTGATGTCGGTGTCGCTCTGCTAGCAGTCCTCAACTCGGTCCGCATACTGAACAGGAAGGTATGGTAAAACGGGGATATGTCAATATCTCCTTGTCCCCGCACTTGATGTGGGGCCGCAAAAGGACAGACCTTATCAATCGGATTTTTATAAGGTCGGTTTTAATGCGATCCCGCGTCAAGCACGGGAACAGGACAGTTTTGACATACCCTCATACATTTTGACACGCAGCCTCGTTTATGATCGTTTTTCACTTTCCTTTCAGAAAAGGTTTTCCATTTTTCCAAACCACCTCTTCCTGTGTGATATACCAGGTTTTTCCGTTATCGTTATTTCCCTGATAGAACAGATAAGTTCGACCGTCCAAATCGGTAAAAATATGAGGATGGCCGGATTCGCTGGAATTCCATTCGCCGGGTTTGCCGTTCTTAAGGAAAGGTTCTTCCGAAAGACGTTTCCAGACAATGCCGTCTTCGCTTTCCGCCACTCCGATCTGTTGAGGGGCATTATTGTAAGCTCCGGCATAAAACATATAAAGTTTGTCACCTTTCTTTGCGATCGAAGCCCCTTCGATACATTTTCCTTCCCACGGATACACGGGATACAGGATAGAGGAATCCGTTACCTGTACCCAGTCTTCCCGGTTGAAATTGGTATTGCCCGGAGCAACAGCTACTCCCTGCATCTGGATGTCGTAGTTTTTATCGCGGGTTGCAAAATAGAGGAAATAGCGTCCTTTGAACTCACACACTTCCGCATCTATGGCACGCCCACAAGTCCAATCTCCGGCCGGGTGGAAAATCGGATTCGTCGGATTCCTTCTGAAATGAATGCCGTCATCCGATATGGCATGGCAGATGGCATCTTTCTTCCCATTCCCGTATGTCTGATAAAACAAATGCACCTTTCCATCCTTCACCAACGCACCGGGTGCACAAAGTCCTTTCTTCTCATAATCAGCTTCGGGAGCAGGCGTGATCTCGCCCACCTTCGTCCAGTTCATCAAATCCTTACTCTCCGCAATCCCAATATTCCATCCGGAATCAGGTTCCCCCTTCATCGGCGGAATGGAATGGTACATCAAATAGCGCCCCTTAAAATTAACCACATGCGGATCTTTCGAATAAGGAACCCCGACACGGGAGGTATCGCCGTATAACATGAGGGGACGAGCAGAAGAGCCCTGTGATAAAATTAACTGAAAGTTTCCCCATAACAATAGAATAATCAAAACAAGTTGCTTCATAAATACTATCTGATCTTTTTTAATTGACAAATGTAACTAATATTCTTCTAAATAAATTCGTAAATCGGATTTACAATAAATGATACAGCCTATCCTTCTATCCTTTTGCCATTAAACAGGGAAACAAAGGGCAAGCCATATACATTATTTATTTCAAGTAAGGTTTACCATCCTTCCATAAAACTTCTTGCTGTGTAATATACCAAGTCTTACCATGATCATTATTACCTTGATAGAACAAATAAGTCCGTCCGTCAAGATCGGTAAAAAGGTGAGGATGACCAGATTCACTTGAATTCCATTCTCCCGGTTTTCCATTTCGTAAAAAAGGTTCTTCCGACAGACGTTTCCAGTTCAAACCATCTTCACTGACAGCACCCCCGATCTGCTGAGGAGCATTATTATAAGCTCCGGCATAAAACATATACAGTTTATTATCCTTCTTAACAATCGAGGCACCTTCAATACATTCTCCCTCCCAATCACACTCTGGATACAAGATCGATTTATCACAAGCTTGTGTCCAGTCTTCCCTGTTAAAATCAGTATTCAAAGAAGCTGTTGCCACTCCTTGCATTTGTATTTTAAAATCCTTGTCACGAGTTGCAAAATAAAGAAAATACTTTCCATTGAATTCACAAACTTCAGCATCAATAGCCCGTCCACAGTTCCAATCACCCGTCGGATGAAAAACCGGATTACTCGGGTCGCGATCAAAGTGGATACCATCAGTTGACACAGCATGACAGATTGCATCATTTTTTCCATTTCCATAGGTTTGATAAAACAAATGAATTTTACCATCCCGAACTAAAGCACCAGGTGCACAAAGCCCATTCTTTTCATAAACGGCATTCTTTTCCGGCGTTATTTCACCGACTTTCGACCAATTAACCAAATCTTTACTGGATGCGATGCCAATGTTAGCACCAGAACCAGATACATCCAACCTCGGTGGAAGCGTATAATACATCAAATAACGTCCCTGAAAATTCACGACATGCGGATCTTTTGAAAAAGGAACTCCACGACGAGAAGTATCTTCATACATCATCCTCGGTTGCTGGGGTTTACCCAGCAACGAGAAAAACAAACAAGTCAATAATAAAACATATACTCTCATTTTTATTGATTCTAAATGATTAATTGCCATAACCAGGATTCTGGGTAAATTCCTCCGGATTCGAAACATTTGTCAACTGATCACGCGGTATCGGGCGTAATACATGATAATCTTTAAATTTCCCTGCAGTCATAGGACTGATTTCAGGATCATTCATACGCTCCATCAATTTGTCCGTCCGTTTCAAATCATACCAACGATGCATTTCTCCCATCAATTCACGAGCTCTTTCATCCAAAATAAAGTCAATCGTCACATCGGAAGACTTAATCTCCATCTCCGCTTCATGCCCAGGTACAGCGGCACGGCGACGAACTACATTAATATATTCAGCTGCTTTCTGAGCATTTCCAGACAGGAATGCAGCTTCAGCAGCCAACAAATATGTATCAGCCAAACGATAAACAAAAACATTACGCGATCCGGCTGTCCAGTTAACTTCTGGACGCAGGGGATCCAAATGTTTCACCAAATAAGCATACATTTTATAAGAAGTAAAACGAGTATTCGACGGCCATTCCGCATTCGGATTCTGCTCAGACTGGACATCCATCAGAGGATCGATTTGTTCACGCATATATTCCGGAAGAAATACCAAAACAGGCCAAACTTCTTTAATCTGTTCCGGTGTCCAAGGTTCTCTTGGATCAATCATGGCCAACTCTCCTTTTGTCCAAACCTTTTCTTCCACTTTTTTGGTAAACGGGCTGAAAACATTCTCCGTCACAGAATTTTCCGTTACATTCCACCGAGAAATAAAACAATCATCCCAACGTTGATCTTTCGTTTTGTCAAACAAACTTATTGCAAAATCAGAAGAACGCTCACGGCTCCAAGGTCTGCCATACTCAATAACTCTCTTTACAGCAGGATGTTCTTCCGAATAGGCTGAACAAAAGTACATATGGGCTGTATTACCATCTCCATTTAATTCCGCATTTTGCGTATACAAAACAGAGAAAAGGACTTCCGAATTATTTTTATTATTGATATCCCATAATTCTGCGTGCGATTTAACCAACGAATATTTACCAGAATTGATCACCTGCTCGGCATAATTCAAAGCTTTTTTCAAATCGTCATCACTCCGTTTCAAAGTAAGATACACTCTCGACAGATGGTGCATAGCTGCATATTTTGTTATATGCCCGAATTCAGATGCCTGGTAAGTTTCCGGCAAGTTTTCTACAGCAAATTCCAAGTCTGTAACAATTTGATTCCAAACTTCATCTACTTTTGTTTTATGTGCAGTAGTCTCTACTGAATTTGTCGGCTTCAACGGCATAGGAATATCACCAAACTGCTGTACCAGATGATAAAAATAGTGTGCTCTGATAAATAACGATTCTGCAAGAAAACGTGTTTTTAGATCTTCATCCAATCCAGGAATATCATTATTTTCCAGACTCTCAATAACTGCATTACACTGATTCACGGATTTATAACAACTATACCAGAAACTCCTGACATCAGCATTTGTCGCATCAATCGTCCAATTATACCATTGCTCATGTCCTTGATGACCGATCCATATATCCGAAGGACCTTCACACATATAAATCAAGTATTCCTGTATATACATTCCCCTTAAGGTTGAATACAATCCATTGACACCATTGGTTATACCATCTTTCGTCGTATAAAAATTACCAACAGTCACTTTATTATAAGCCGTCTCATCCAAGAAGTCGCAAGACGACAAACATAGCAGAGACAACGAACCTATCAATATTTTATTTAGTATTTTCATATTCTACTTTCAATTAATCAGATTATTAGAAACTTGCATTTACTCCAAATATAAATGAGGTTAACGGACGGTGGTCTGTATAGCTATTACAGTTTTCCGGATCCAGTCCTACATAATCACTCTTTGTCCATGTATATGGATTTTCAACCATAAAATATACCCTGAATTTTTCACTATAAAACTTTTTCGAAATCTCTTTCGGTAAAGTATATCCCAAATTAATATTTTTCAGACGTATAAATGACAGATCCCGATAAGCATAATCACTTGACACCAATAACTCCTGTGGATTAGTTATCGCAGGTTTCGGACAAGCATTAGAAGGATTATCCGGTGTCCAAAAATCAACATCCAGATGATTATAACGAGTTGATCCAGCCTCGTCAGTCAATACTCCTAATAGCTGTCCATACTTCTGACGTGTATAGAAATAAACATTCAAATCGAAATTCTTATAATAGAATCCTGTAGAAAGTCCTGCTGTCCATTTGGGTATTTTATTGAATGTATGCAAATCGCCTTCATCATAAACCCCATTATTATTTACATCTTCTATTTTAGGATTACCAGGTTCACGTCCATACTTTGCCGCTTCCTCTTTTTCTCCATATTGCCAAACTCCTATATATTTATACAGACGTTCAACGTAGAGAGGTTGCCCAATGAACCATTTATTTCCCGGACTATCTTCCTTTCCATTGAACAACTCGACAATTTCATTCTTGTTATAGCCAAAAGTCAAATCTACTGTCCATCTGAAATCTTTTGTCACAACAGGTACAGTGTTCAAGGCTATTTCAATACCCGAATTACGTGTCTTACCTACATTTTGCCAAGTAAATTCATACCCTGTATTGATCGGCAAATTGCGTTTCATCAATAGATCACGTGTATTACGAATATATCCGTCAATAGAACCACTGATCCTGTTATTCAAGAAGCCAAAATCCACGCCGACATTATATTCTTCTGTACTTTCCCACCCCAATTGATTATTAGCCAACTCGGTAGGCAGATATCCCATTGCCGACTGCTCAGTTGTCCCGAAATAATACACATATTTACCTAAAGCTCCTTGTGTTGCATACTCAGAAATTGCTGTATTACCGGAATTACCCCAGCTCAAACGTAATTTCAGATTAGAAAGCCAATCAACTTCCCGAAGGAAAGACTCATCATTCATACGCCAAGCCAATGCAACAGACGGAAAGAAGTCCCATTTATTACCTTTTGCCAAACGAGAAGAGCCATCGTAACGTCCAGTCAATGTCAACAAATACCGATCCTTAAATGTATAATTAACTCTTCCCATAAATGACAACAAAGCCCATTTACGTACAGAAGAAAGACGTGTAAATACATCTGGTGCTTCATTCACATTAAACCACGAACCGTAATAAGGCATATCCTGTCCAGTCAAACCGACCAATTCTGCTTTATCTGTCTGCATATCATGCACCAACGATACATCCAAACTATGATCATTCAATACCTTCTTATAATTCAGGACATTCGTAAAAGTAATCTGTTGCTCGTTCGTTTTTTTGTATTCAGCAGACGGAGAAGCCAACTGGCGAGCTTGAGAAGTAGAACTCTTATAAACTCCATTCTCGATTGACGACAAGCCATATGTCAAACTTGTTCGGAATTTCAAGCCTTTGATTATTTCCCAATCTGCAAATAAGTTCAAAAGGATACGGGTACGTTTTTCTTTATTGTCTACATTATTCTTATCAGTATCGAACAAAGGATTCGAATGCAATACCGTCTGATACCAACCGCTATTGTAAAAGCGCATATCTCCATTCTCGTCATAAACCTCCGTTAGTGGATCAATAACTGTTCCATATTTCCAGACACTATTATCTCCATTATTACGAGTTGTCAATGCTAAAAGAGAAGAATAGCCTACCGTCAAGTTCTTTGCTAATTCCATATCCCCGTTAATACGGGCTGAGAAACGTTCATATCCCATATTATCAATAATACTTTGGTCTTTATTATAGCCTAACACTAACATATTACGATTACGACCATTCGATTGATTGATACTGACATTATGATCCGTTTTATAGCCCGTACCGCTAAACATCAAATCTTGCCAATCTACAAACTGTCCGGAGTTCAAGGTTTTTAATTGAATATCATCAAATATTTCCTTATCTGTCTTTCCATAATTAGCCATTCTTTTCCAGTCTGCATATTTTTCACCGCTCATCATATCATAATTTTTGAATGACTTGGACACACCGACATATCCGTCATAACTAACAGACAGTTTAGCTTCCTTACGGGCACGTTTTGTCGTAATGATAACAACACCATTTGCTCCTCGAGAACCATAAATAGCAGTGGATGAAGCATCTTTCAAAACATCAATCGACTCGATTTCTGCCGGATTGATCTCATCGATCTTTCCTCCGAACGGAGCATCATCCACCACTATCAACGGATCATTGCCCGCATTGATCGAATTATATCCACGGATCACAATGGTAGAAGATGCTCCGGGAGAGTTTCCCATCGTAATATCCGCACCTGCAATTTTACCTTGCAATGCTTGCATAGGATCTTTCATCACAGCCTGATTCTGAATCGATGAAGAAGAAATCTGTGAAACAGATCCTGTTAGGTCACGTTTTTTGACAGAACCATAACCTACCACAACCACTTCATCCAAAGCTTGCGTATCTTCCTTCAATTGGATGTTCAATGTTGTCTTACCTTTACTAACCGCAACATCCTTGTCCAAATATCCGATGTACGTTATACTTAATTTGGAACCTTCGGATATCGACAAAGAGAAATTCCCATCCATATCCGTAATCGTACCATTAGACGTTCCCTTTTCAACAACATTCGCCCCAACAACTGGTTCGCCATTTTCATCTTTCACGATGCCTTTCACAATGATCTGCTTTTGCTGAGTGATAGATGATCCTGCGGCTTCCTTCTTGGAAATCACAATCATCTTGCCCTGGACGGAATAAGACAATCCGTTATCCAATACGGCAGATAGCACTTCTTCCAAAGAAGCATCTTTAAAATCTCGCGTGATCTGCTTCCGTTCATTTACCTCGTCTTTCTTGTAAATGATGGAATACTGTAGTTCTTTCTCTACTTCCGCTAATACTGTTTTTAAAGGAACATTTTTAAATTGCCGGGTGATCCGCTGTGCATTCATGGAGGTAGCCCCAGAAAGCATCAAGGCAAGGATTAACGCCCTTCCTACATGTTTTCTATACATAAACCAATAAATTAAAGAATTAGATTTAATAATATATTAACAATTGCGCTATTGTTTTCTAATATAAATATCCCGGTCCCGCCGTTCATAACGGATCGGAATAATCTCGGATAGAGCGTGAAAGACATCTCCGACCGTCTCTTCATTGCGAAGTGATACGCGGAAAGCTATATCTTTTTCCAAGTCGTCTCCCAAATGAATCTGAACGTCATATTTACGGGATAGGCGGACTGCCAGCTCATTGAGCGTGATTTTATCATATTCAACTCTCCCTTCTGTCCAGGATTTATATTGAGAAGCCTGAACCTTCTGACGGGAAAAACTTCCGTTTTGTTTGTCAAGACTCAGCAATTCTCCCGGTGCAACCGGAATATGCCTCCCTTTATATAAAATATCGATAGAGCCTTCCAATAATGTCGTTTTAGCAGAAATATCTTCAGGGTAAGAAGATACATTAAACTTTGTTCCTTTCACCAATACACTATACTGATCCGTTTTAACCACAAAAGGAGTTCCATCTGACTGTTTAGTCACTTCGAAATAAGCTTCACCAGTTAAAAAGACTTCCCTGTTTTTAGAATTGAAGTTACCGGCATACTGTAAGGAAGAACCGGCATTCAACCATACAACTGTTCCATCCGCCAGTATCAGCTTGCTTTTTTCTCCATAGGCAGTTTCTAAAGCAAACCGGTTATCGGCAGTTTCCGTATTCCGATAAAGATAGAAACTATATGTTCCACTCAATAATAGAACACATGCAATTGCAGCGGTTTATCGCTGTTGCTGCAATTGCATGTGTTTAGTACTAAACACACCATTCAGCGATTGACGCACCTGCATCCGGCGTTGCAACTGTTTCCATTCATTCGAAACTTCAGGAATCAGTTTATAGGAAAGCATCCACTCCTCCTCCCATTGGCGGAACATTCTTTCATTAGAAGGTGCATCATTCACAAACCGGAAAAGAATCTCTTCTTCGGAGGGAGTAATGCGTCCTTCAAAATAACGTATTGCCAACTGGTGATTATAGATCTCCTGCTCTTTCATAATTTTTGCTTTCTATATGATGTAACAACCCAAATGAATTTTACCCAACCCCCTTCCTGAAAAAAATTCCCCAAAACAAAAGAAACAGGACTTCGTTCATTCGGAAAGCAGCCAAGCTAATATCGCGATATAGACATCCAACGGATATTTATCTTTAAAATGTGCGGAAAAGCGTGCTAAGGCTTTGGCTATATGTTTTTCCACTGCAGTAGTCGATATTTGGAGAGCATCTGCGATCTCCCGGTTTTTCATTTTCTTAAAACGGCTCATCTCAAATACTTCACGGCAACGGGAAGGCAAATCACTCATAACAAGACTGATCTGTTGTTGCAATTCCTTATACAGAAGCGTATATTCCGGACTTAGGTTAAAGTCCCAATAATAAAGTTCTTCCTGCCCGACCACCCTATCCAAATGTTCCAGATTATGCTGCTCGACCAGTTGCAGATGCTTCAAATAATTCAGACAGGCATTCCTCACCATTGCGAAAAGAAGAGATGAAATGGAAACAGCTTCTATCAGATCACGTTTTTCCCAAAATCTCAAAAAACTCTCCTGTATGATATCTCTGACTGCTTCCTCATCCGTCACAAAACGAGCAGCATATCCCCGCAACCGAGGATAATAGCTATTGAACAGAAATTCGAATGCTTCGCCGTTTCCGTTCTTTATCTCCCGAAGAAGAGTCTTCTCGTCTGTGAAGTTTTTCATAATGATTATCTATTATGTTTCATCTCCTTATTCTTGCAATTATAGAAACCCTCTATATAGATATTCAAATCTTTGTCTATCTCAATGACGGCAAAACTATTATTTTCGGGAAGGCTTCCTTCTATCATTCCTTTCATTGTAAAATAGTGGATTCCATGCCGAAAACTATAGTTCCCGGCATGATGGTGCCCTTGGATAACGGCTACTACCTTGCCGCTTTGCTCAAGTATCGAAACGATCTCTTCCGCATTGCCGATACAAAGTTCCTTGTCAATCCCGGAGAAAGTATCCAACAATTCGTGGATAAAGATCACGACCGGCAAATCGTCTTTCTTCAGTTCCTGCCAGAGCCATTCCTTCTGCCCGGCCGGGACAAACGCTTTCGTCCAATCGAAATCACCGGAATCATAATCGGAACCATCCTCGTTGCAATTACCGTCGAGCACGATAAACTTGATCTGGTTCCGTACGAAGGAATAATAAGGTTTTCCTTTCGCACTCCCGTAATTGCTCGTATGTGCGAGAAATTCAGATTTTGAGATACTATCCATATCATGATTGCCCAACACATGATAAACAGGGCCGTCGAAGGTCTGAAACTTTGCTTCTATCTCATCTAAAAACGACAAAGTCTGCCCTCTTTCAGGAATATCCCCCATATCCTTCAAGTCTCCAAGTTCAATCATGAAATCTAATTTCCGCCTATTAAAAACGTCTATTGCTTCCGATAACTTTGTGATGGATTGTTCATAATAGCGAGTTCCGTGTACATTCCGATGAGCAAAATGTATATCCGTTACCAAGCCAAAGCGCTGTCTCTTTTCATTTTCCCGCGCCAACAAGCCCGGACAGGATAAAAGCAATGCCCCAGCGCATGATCTCTTAAAAAATAATCGTCTATTCATGGTTTATCAGATTGATCAGGGCAAATGTAAACAATATTCCCGGAGAATTGGATAAAACTGTTTACCTTTGCCTTATCAAATACGAATCTGCTATATGAAACTAAAAGTAATTATCCTGCTTATCAGTCTGTTATCCGGCTCTATCGAAGCCCAGACAATTCATTACAATGCTTTCTCACACAACGATTATGAACGTCCCCGTCCGCTATTCGATGCCCTTTCATTCCAATTCAATTGTGTGGAAGCGGATTTATGGCTAATCGACGGCGAACTGTATGTGTCCCACGATTCGGTCGCCCCCAACCCGGATATCACATTCGAGAAACTGTATCTCTTGCCATTAGTCGAACGGATCAAAAAGAACGGAGGCAAAGTATATCCGGACAGCGACCGCCCGTTTTACCTGATGGTCGATTGCAAGACAGACGGCGAAGCAATGTACCCCGTCTTGAAAAAGAAACTGAAACCATACGAATCTCTTTTCTGTCATGAAAAGGACGGGAAACTGCAAGAAAGTGCCGTGTTGTTCTACCTGTCAGGAAAAAGTCCCCGCAAAGCTATTGCCGCCGAAACCAACCGTTTTATCTTTCTGGACGGTACGATAGAAGATTTAGGGAAGGGCATTCCGGCCGTCCTAATGCCTGTCATTAGCGATAATTATTCCAAATATATCGGCTGGAAAGGCCAGGGAGAGATTCCCGCTGAAAAGCTCGAAAAGGTGCGAGAATATATCCGGCAAACCCATGCGGAAGGCAAACTGTTCCGCTGGTGGGGCGCACCGGACACACCACTGTTCAAGAAACTTTTTATTAAAGAAGGGGTGGATTTGATCGGGGCCGACGACTTAAAAGCGTTGAGTTTGATTTTACAGAATCCCTAAAAAATCTTTTTTCATCCCGAATAATTCTTTTTTAAATGTCTACTAATTCTGTAATCACTGACGCCGATTACAGATTAGTAGGCACTCCGATGTTTTCTTATGCTATGTAGATAAGTAAACTAGGACTACTTATAAGACGAAATATTGAATAACTTCTTCATCTCACCCGTTTTCACCTTAGCCGTAAACAGGTCTTGCAAATCCTTAGCAGATAAGGAGTAAGAGGGAGCGAAAGCAGAGGATTCCATGTATTCCAAAATGCTACGGTAGAACTGCCGGGCTTCCGGTTTGTCCTGTACTGCTTTCAGATCAGACATGCAAACTAAGAGTTTACCGTTCCCAACCTTGAATTCAAACAACAGACCCAACTTATGGTTGCGTTCGACATTGTCGATTACCTGTACGATCGGCCGGTAATCATCGGACAGACGATCCAGAATCATAGGGTAGCTCTGCTTGATGATTGGGAACCATTGCCAGTTGGTGTGGAACTCGGTCGGGAAATCAGCCAATGCAGGGTGGCCGGGATCAGTCAAGATTCCCAATGTACCGGGAGAAACTGGGCGGTCCAAGTTTTCGCAGATAGTCCGGAACATACGGTAATTCCAATAATCCGTCTGGAAAAGTCCGCCTACCGTTTGATCCTTATGTTTGTCTTTCGAAGGGAACCAAAGGACTTTGCCCCCCTCTGTCAGGTATTTCAGATGGGCATCCAAATCATCCGTCACACAAATGTCTTCAGATGGTGCAACCTCTTTATCAGCCGCCGGATAAATCCAAAGGGAATAATCATTCCGGTAAGGAGTGCCGTCTATCGACAAGGCGAGCGTGACTTTTTCAGCCTTCCGGACAGAAGCGATAGCCGGTTTCAATGTGCCTACCTTTGCCAGCTCTCCTTGTTTAACCTGCAAAGGTAAAACTCCCTTATCTAAAACTTGTTGTTTGCTGTCGGTCAATGTCCAAGACAATTGTTTACTATTCAAATCGCTTTCAGAATAATTGGCTATCTCAACCTCTCCGGTGAGCGCCTCATCGTTTGTCCAACAGAACTTCTCCGTGCAGAACAGAGGAACCACTTCCGAACAGAAATGCCGCCATTCTTCCGGCGCGATCAACCCTTTACTTTCCATAAAAGCATCCAAGATTCCGACATAAGCTGAGCCCTGTCCCGGATAATCCTGCAAATCGAGCAACTGGAAACCGCCCCATTCCGGCGTACGCAGGTTCATCTCGATATCCGCCCGGTACAGCAGGGCCGACCATTTGCCGGAAGCCATCATAAAGTCATACGCCAGGTTAATCATACCGGCCTCTTCCAAGCGTTTCTTGAAGATTTCGAAATTGCGTGGCTTCAATACACCCGTATATTTCTTGATCTCTTCATAATTCGGATATACCTGGAACTGCCCTGTCTCGTGGCTGATAATCGGAACATCGCATAATACATTGGCAGACGAGAAATCCATCTCCGAGTTTGGGTACGTGTGATTCAGATACCCACCGTCATAAGCGTCGGCAAAGGAAAAAGAGGCACGGGCATGCGTGTTGAACTGCTTGTCGCCTTCACGCCCGACACGACAAGTCGTGAAATAATCTTCATTCGCTTGCTTTCCTTTAAAGCCCAGATAATTATTTGAACCGGAAGAATAGATATGACGGTTATCCTCCTTTTTGAAGGTCTGGATCAGCATGGCAAGTCCTTCTTCGCCGGACATCTCGTTTCCTAATCCGAACATCACGAAAGAGGCATGATTGCTATAAGCCCGATGCAGGTTCCGCCCTTCTTTCAACAGATAATCGCATAATTCGGTATCATCGATATCGATATTACCCCAAACAGGAAGTTCCGGTTGCAGGTAAATGCCTTCGATGTCGGCAGCCTCAAAACAGGCTTCGGGAGGACACCAGGAGTGGAAACGATAATGGTTGATGCCGTACTGTTTCGCTACCTGGAAATAGTGCCGCCAGGTCTCCACATCCATTGCGGTATGGGCTATCAGTGGAAAGACGCAGGCATCATGTTTTCCGCGCAGGAACGTAACTTTGCCATTCATGGTGAACTGACGTCCTTTTGCCTTGAAATCGCGCAAGCCGAAAGTCGCCTGCTCCGTATCGACCGATTGATCTGTTTTTAGTGAGACAGAGAGACGGTATAGAGCCGGTGTAAATTCGCTCCAAAGCAAAGCCTTATCCCCCAGCGCAAGTTCGAGCTCCTGTTCCGGCTTCGTCCAGTCCACTTCAATTGTCTGTACCGGTGTTTTATGCTGTTTATCCGTATTCCAGGCTTCGGCATAAAAGGACAATATACCTTTTCCCACCCCTTTGTCCGGGTTACGAAGGGTTACTCTGGCAGTCACGACTTTTTTCGCGACATCCGGATAAAGCTGGATCTCATCGATCCCGCAAAGAGGTGCGCTTTCCAGATAAAAATCACCGATAATTCCATTCCAGTTTGTCTGTGTGGAAGCAGAATAAGCATGTGAAGAGCCGTAGACCTTTTCTGGCACGGCCTGCTTGCCGTTATCGACTAAAATAGCAACGGTATGGGTTCCGGGAAACAGATAAGAGGACAGATCATATTGTTGAGCCGTAGAGATATCGTTATTTGCCCCAACTTCTTTTCCATCGATCCAGATCGTCGTAGGCTTCGTGCGTTCCATCACTAAGCGGACGGATGTTCCGTCCCATTCTTCCGGTATACGGATCTGCTTCGTGTACAGTGCTTTCCCTTCAAACACATATTCCCTGGAAAGGCCTGTAGTCAGTGTCATATCCGTATTGTAAGTTCCCATTTTCCCCATATCGGTAATACCGGGCAGGAAAAGAGAATCCGTACAAGACTTTGTCAACCAATCAGGAGCAATCCCCGTACCGGCAGTATCCAGTTGCAATCCCCAATTACCCTCCAAGGAAATGCGACTCCGGGTATCAGGAGGCAGTTGTTGGGTACAAGCGGAATAAAATCCGGCGGTTAACAACAAGGCAACAAGTTTAATCGAATTTTTCATCTTCTTCAAGTTTCTATTTATATGCTTCAGCTGTTTTCGTTTCACCCGGTTTACAAACAATATCGAGATAACTGAACGGATTACCCAGTTCATCGTTCGTATGCTTGGCATCCATCCCGCTAATCATGGCGACATTACCCGGAAACATGGCTCTCCAAATCAATTCTTTCCCGGACTTGTTCGCGAAGGTACTACTTCCGGCAGATTGATGCAAGATAGATATTTTTCCTGAGAATACAGGAATATTTTCTATCGAAATCCAACGGGTAGCATCCGTAAAGCGCGGAAGGGTGGTAATACGGTTTGCCGTGACATCGGCATCTACGCCGGCAAGTCCACACACAATTCCTTCGATCACACCGCTGGCTACTTCGGGATAATCCCGACGTTCATTCGCATAAAGCTCCTTTAGATAATGATAGCCCATATCCTGCCTGCCGTATTTATAAAAGATCTTCGGATAGTAAGACATGCTTTCCACGTTTGTCTCTTTCTCCGACAGGATCGCCAATAAACGATTGATACGTTCCGGCTTGTCTACGATACCGAACCAAAGAGGAAAAACATTACATCCGCCTTCTTTCAGGTTTTCATTCTCCAACTTATAGGCATAATAGTTTTGAGTCTCTTCATTCCACCAACCGGTATTATATAGGCGGGCATACTCTTCCGCCTTCGACTCATAGTGGAGGGCGGCCTCTTCATTTCCTCCCAGCCGTTGAATCTGTGCATACGATTTCAATCCTCGGTAGATCGTAGCGATCAAATCGCCGGTTACCGTCAGCCCACGAACCGATTCCTCATAAGAAGGGAGCCCACGGAAGGTTTTGAACTTCGGATCGACACGTGCATCGTCTTCGTGCATCACCCCCGGACGTTCCATGATCTTATCCGCCTGCAACTGCCATCTGTCGATATATTCATTGGCCGATAAACGGAAGAACTCTTCAAAACGAGGATCATTGATGTAGACTTCATCTCCTGTCCAGAGGTACAAACGGTAACAAGCGTTCATCACATCGAAGTTCGCATTCAGGTTATACCAGAAATCCTGATCCGAGACATAATCAGCCGAAGCCGGCAGGTTATTCCTGTCTATCTCCCAATAGCTGCAATAGTCCTTCGACTCGGAAATATTCTCGACAAACTTACCCATCATATTCGCATTTTGCCTGCCATGCCCGTTCAGCTCCTCGCCTATACATTGATGAGAGACATCCCGCATGCAGAAAGCCTGGCGATTCGGCAAAGCCGCTTCATACCAAGGTCCGACCGGATCGGAATCCTCCCCGACATACCAATTCGAATTACTTACGGCCCAATCGAAGATCTTCACCAGGGCCGTATCATCGGATGCCACACAAAATGAGGTACGCGCAGCATCCGCTATATCAGGATACATCTCCTGCCCTGGCTGGCCGCAAGCACAACTTAAAACAAGGATAAGAGATAAATATGATAATTTCATTTTTATACGATCATTATGTTATTACAAAAAAAGCGAATCAGAATATCCTCGGATAGTCCTGACGCGCTTTCTCCCTATAATTCAGAACCGGTTATTATTTCCAACCTTCGTTTTGGGTGATACGACCTGGGTTCAAGTCGATCTCTGCTTGCGGAATCGGCCACCAGAAATCTTTTGCCGTATAAGCATCTCGCTCCGCTGGAATCAAAACGGTATGTTTAGGCGTCCCGCTCGAAAAGTCGCGATATTCGATACCTTCGATCGGCTTGTTCATCACATCCAACAAAATGTTCCAGCGACGGATATCGGCAAAACGAAGGCCTTCCTGCGCAAGTTCCACACGTCTTTCGTTGCGAACCAGATCCCGGAGACTACCGTTATAACGTTCGGCTACCATCTTGTCAATATCATTCGTATTACCAGCACGGTCACGAATCACTTTTATCAGGGACTTGGCTTCGTCCGTACTTCCTCCGGTTTCCACCAACGCTTCCGCCCTCAACAGATAAGCTTCCGCATAACGGAAAATTATAAACGAGTTGTAAGTTGTCCATGTTTCTTCTTCCTGACAATATTTTTTCCAAGACAGGCCGGTAGGCGTCTTGTTCCATTCGCCACCGCCGCCTTCTGCCAAGACATCACCTACGCTGACTTCCTTGTCTTGCAAAGCCCCGTAATCCTTGTTAGGATCAAAATAAGTTTTACCATCTTTTTCAACCACATTGTTCGGAATCGTATTAAAATACTTGCCACGCATTTCCATACCCGGAGCATAGATAGTCTGGTAAAAACGGGGATCTTTATTCAGATACGGCATAGTTTCATTTCTCTCGCCCACATATTCAAATGCATCAGCTAATGCCTTCACCGGAGTTGTCACGCAATAACCACCGATAGACTGATTATACCAATTACCCCAACTGTTCGTCGCATCCAATGAATAGCGTCTTACCAGGATCACTTCATCCAAGTCTTCACAACCAGTTACAAACAACTTGTCAAAATCGGCCAGCTGCGGAGCAGATGCAACCAATTGGGCCGTTTCATCCAACGTAATCTGGAAATAAGATTTATCATTCAGATAACCGGCCGCATAAGCAGCAGCACGTGCACGAAGCAAGCGGGCAGCCGGTTTTCCGATCTTCGATTTATTGCTTGGCTTGTCCGGTAATCCGGCAATTGCCTTGTCCAGGTCATCCAGGATAAAATCGAACACTTCCTTCGGGTCCTGTACTTGCTTAACGTTTTCACTTTCCGCTACTGTAGCCGGATTCTCGGTATAAAACATGATATGTCCGAAGATAGAAACCAAATCCAGATAAAAATAGGCACGCAATGTACGAGCTTCACCCAAAACCTGGTTCCGGTTAGCATCGCTTTCCCCGCCCGGCCATTGGTACTTATCAATATTGTTGATTACGTTATTCGCACGCTGGACGGAAATATATCCCTTATCCCATTTGTCAGCCGGGAAAGAAGAGGCTGTACTCCCGATGCCTCGCCCCAAGTCATATCCTCTATTCCAACTATGCGTAACCAAACCATTATCTGTCACGCCATCCATCCACAAATCATAACTTTCGACGTTCAGTCTCTCATACAAGGCGGTCAACGCCTTTTCATAGTCTTCTGCCGACTTGAAATAACCGTCCGCCGTAATAATACCTTCCGGTTCCAGATCAATATTACTGTTACAACCGCCTGCCATACAAAGGGTAAAAGCCAACGCCCCATACAGCAACGATTTCTTATATATTTTCATAATGCTCTATTTATTAGTTTAGATTAAAAGATAATGTTTACACCGAAGTTTACGATTTTCAACGGAGGAAAATCATTGATTCTATCACTTTTTCCTTCTGGGTCCAGACCTTGATACAAACTACTGAATGTAAGCAGGTTCGAGCCAGAAACATACAATCTCAGCTTTGTGATTCTCAGCTTGTCCGTGATACCCTTTGAGAAGGTATAGCCCAACTGGGCGTTTTTCAGACGTAGAGTAGATAATTTGTCTTTTTCAGGAAGAACGAGTTGTAGGTAGATGCATTCCGGTTATTGGCTGCTTCCAAACGAGGCATTTCGGCATTTCCATTCTGGTTCTCTTCCGTCCATCTGTCGCGGAAATGTACACCGGTGAAGGCCTCATAGCTTGGTCCTTCGATCCATTCCCCATACATCATACGATTCGCGCCGCTTGATCCCTGGAACAGCAAACTCAAATCGAAACCTTTATATTCGCCGCTGATATTCCATCCATATGTGAACTTAGGGATATTGGAGGCAAAGATCTGACGGTCGTCCGGGTCGATCGTTCCATCGTTATTCGTATCGACCAGTTTCACATCGCCGGCATGAAGATCAGACATACCACGCGGGTCCGATTTATATTTGGCACGGTATTCTTCCAATTCCTGTTCGTTCGCGATCAAACCGTCTGCCTGATAGATGTAGAAAGCATTCAAAGGCGAACCGATCGTTTGAATATTATAACCGCTGATATTCTTGTCATCACCACCGCGGTCGATCCATTCGTTCTTGTTATAAGCCAAGTTGAAAGAAGTGTTGAATGTAAACTCTCCGAATGTTTTACGGAAACCGACCATAGCTTCTACACCTGAGTTACGAACCACTCCGGCATTTTGTTCAGGAGCATCCAGACCAATGAAATGAGGGATACCCAGTGCTAACAAAATATCTTTCGTATCTTTTGAGTACCAGTCCAATTCACCATAGATCGTGTTATTTAGGAAACCAAAGTCCAAACCGATATTAGTCTGTTCCACTGTTTCCCAAGTCACATCCGGATTCGCCATCTTCTTCTGGTAAACAGCAGAAACAAGGCTACCGTTCATGACAACATTCGAGGTGTTATACTGAGGCAGATACATGAAGGCATCGATACGCTCGTTACCGGTCTGCCCCCAGGAGGCTCTCAGTTTCAGATTATCCACAAATCCCAGATTTTTCATAAACCCTTCTTCCGAAATACGCCATGCAGCAGAGAAAGACGGGAAAACACCCCACTTATGGCCTTTAGCAAAACGGGAAGAACCATCGGTACGGATATTCGCTTCAAATAAATACTTATCCTTAAATCCGTAGTTTACACGTCCGAAGAAAGAGTTGATACCCCACTTGGTCGGATATCCTTCCGCAAACTGACTACCGGCCGAACCTAAAGAAACGTCCGGTAAAGCATCAGAGATCAAATCTTTACGCTGAGCCATTGAATAATAGTTGCGGTAAGAGATTTGCTCCATACCGTAGAGCAACGCCAAATCATGGTTGTCGCCGAAACGCTTTTTGTAATTGGCCAGGAAACGAAGTGTCATCTGGTAACTGTTGTTACGTGAATCTTTTACACTATTCGGATTATTACGTTGTGTAACCAGTTCACCAGCTTCATTGTAATATTTATAATTCTTATAATGGATCTTTCTTCTGTCCCAGGAACCGTTCAAAGAAGCCATACCCGTAAACACCAAATCCTTGATCGGTTCGAAATCGGCTTTTACCTGCCCATAAACCACATCCATATTATAACGGTCTTCCCCTACGACATCCAAATCCATAAGAGAGATGGCATTTCTATTCTGTTTATCCAAACGGTAATCGCCATTTTCATATCTGACCGGCGATGTGGGCTGCATGCTCCATACATCATACTGCACGCTACCTAAAGATTCCGGCCATAGGCGGTCAACGTGACGATATGTTACGTCACTACTCACCTTCAACATTTTGCCAATATTCAAATCTGTATTTACACGATAACTATAACGCTGATATTCCGTATTTTTAACCAAACCAGGCTGATCTAGATAGTCAAACGAAACCAAATAACGTCCGACTTCACTACCACCCGTCAGGTTTAATGTATGCTGTGTGATATAAGTAGGTTTATACACCTCATTCGCCCAGTTCAGATAAGAATGGTTATACGGATCATCGCCTCTTTCCGTTGCCAGAATATCATCTTCCGAATATTTGATCGAACCACCGGAATTGACTAATGCTTCATTAACCATCGTCATATATTCGCGTGCGGAAACCTGCTCGGCTCTCACCGCCCGGTCTTGGAAACCGATAGTACCGTCATACGATAATTTCACTTTACCTTCCTTACCGCGTTTGGTCGTTACTAGAATTACACCGTGAGCAGCACGTGAACCGTAGATAGAAGCAGATGCGGCATCTTTCAAAACAGAAATATTCTCGATTTCGGAAGAAGGAATCTGGCTCAAAGACATTTCGATACCGTCCACCAATACCAGCGGTTTGGCATTGCCAGTCGTACCGACACCACGCAAGTAGATTTCAGGATCGTCACTACCTGGAGCACCACCACGGTCGACTACTGTGATACCGGGACTCAAACCCTGCAAAGCTTTTGTAGCATTTACCACTGTCATTTTATTGATTTCATCACCTTCCAGCTTTGTAACGGCACCAGTAGTCGTCACTTTACGCTGAACACCGTAACCGACAACAACAACTTCGCTCAATGCTTGGGTATCTTCAACCAACTGGATAGCCAATGTCGACTGGTTACCTACCTTTACTTCCTGCGTATTATAACCGATATAGGATACCTGTACAACCGCACCCGGAGCGACTTCCAGTGTAAACTTGCCATCGATATCAGTGATAATGCCGTTTGTAGTTCCTTTTTCAATCACATTGGCGCCAATAATAGGTTCACCCAGATCGTCCGTAACGACACCCGTAATCGTTTTCTTCTGCTGAGCAATAACCGGAGCAGATGTTTCCTTTGCCTTATAACTCGACAGGACAATATAAGAACCTTTTTGGGAATAATTCAGTCCTAACTGGGTAGAGAGGTTATCCAAAACTTCCTTGATGGACTTACCGACCATATTAACGGATATCCTTTTATTTACATTTACACCGGCATCATAAATGAAAAGATAATCCGTCTGCTTTTCAATAGTATTCAAATAATCTTTCACTGAAAGATTATCACCCTGCAGGGTGATCTTTTGCGATATCGCATTCTCTGCATGCAAGCAGAAAATGGCTGCAAATAATAACATATAGGTTATTCTCATAATCCTAAATAAATGTTTATGTCGTGATTTTAATAAGAGACAAAACCCCGACAAAGGTATTTTATTCATAACTTTGTGATATTTAAAGATTAATACTTGTGTTAGACATGTGTTAGTTGTAAGGCGGTGAATCTCGCACATTCATCGCCTTTTTACATTGTTTTTCGTGTTCCACTTCATTCCATAGGCATTTTCGTTTTTAATTTAAGGTTACACATTTACTTTATATAGATAATCGTATTATCGTCGCTGCGGGAAAAAGTAAAACGCGTACTGCGTTGCAACACCTGCAAAATGAAATCCACCCCGTCCGAAACACGACATTTACCACTACATTTATAGTCATGCAGACTTTTGTTTTGGATTACAATACGGATATCATACGTCTTCTCAAAGCGTTTCATCAAATCGGCAAAACGGATATCCTCAAAGCAAATCAATCCCTCTTTCCAACGATAATCATCCAAGTTACGGATCGATTCCACCACCATTTTACCTCCCGTCCATTCCGCTTTCTGCATCGGAGCAAGCCGGATGGAAGGACCAGGCTCCATTTTATTTGTTAACTCAATGGAACCTTCCAGCAGGGCAGCTGAAAATTCGCAATCCGACTCCGCCTCATTCACCCGAACATTAAACTCCGTCCCCAAAACTTTTATATCACATTTCTTTGTCTGTACGACAAATGGATGTTCCACATCTTTAGATACATCAAAATAGGCTTCACCTTTCAACGACACACGGCGGATATCCTCACTAAAAGAGGCCGGATAAGTCATTTCACTACAAGCATTCAGCCAGACATTCGTCCCGTCGGACAGGGTGAGGTTCGCCCGCTGCCCCGGAGGAACGACGATCTTGTTCATCTCCAATACAGGAGCCGATTTTCCCACATTATTAGATATGTATAGGGCAGACACTAGCAATACGGAAATTGCAGCAGCGATCTTCAGCGATTCTCTGATAACAAAAGGCAGGCTGAAACGGTGACCGGATTGCACCATGCTGCTATTTTTCGTCTTATGCAACAACAGCACATCAAAATATTTCCGCTCCCTTATCAGCTCTTCCCGATTCTTATCAGAAGCATCCACCCAATCGCAAACAGCCTCTTCCTCTTCAAAAGAGGCTGTTCCTGCAAAAAATCGATGTAATACATTTCTGTCCATACGTTATATAAGCACCTCTCGAAAGCAACCCCCTAAAATTTTATCCGAATATTTTCACCTTCCTTTATTTTCCGGTTGCTGATCGTTTTTCCGTCTGCGATAACGGCAACTTGCAGTTGATCGCCAAGACGCTTCACTTCAATATCGAATACTTGATTGAACGCGCAAATCTTACGCAGGTTCATATGATCCCACTCTTGCGGCAGGCGGGGAGTAAAGACAAACGAATTCAGGCCGGTCGGACGAATACCGAACATCCCTTCCGTAATGATACGGCAATACAAACCGCTTTCGGCAGACAGATGGCGCTGGTTGCCTTCCGGCCATGCCTCGATTGCATAAGGGACATGTTCACCCAACAGACGCTGGGAAGAATAGAATCTCAAATAATCGGTAGCCTTCTCCGTCTCACCGCAAGCATACACGCCACGCAACGCATACAAGGTGGAGCGATCCCAGAATGTTTCACTTCCGGCCTGCGTCAGCAAACCGTTCTCCGTCCACAGGCGCGGAGAGAACAACGCCTGGATGGTCGCATCTTTCCGATCCTGTATCCCGACCGTGAGCGGAATGCAGATCCAAGAACGCAGGACATCATTTCCTTCATAATATTTATAGGTATCAAATCCTTCGACGGTCCCGCCGAAATAGCGGTCGATATTTTTCTTCAGGGCTGTAGCCTGGCGAGCATAGGCAGCAACCGGCTTACCTAAATCCTTCCCTAAATAACCTGCTGAGATCAAAGCATCATAATATAAGGAAGAGGTACAAAGATTTGCTTTCCCTGCTGGGAAACGGTTTTCCAGTTCATCCGCATCGGAAGCCACAACACCACTCTCGTTCAAATTGCGCCGACAATATTCCAAGCACCATTCGATCAATGGCCACAACTTTTCGGCTTCTGCCTTATCTCCTTTGGACAAAGCATAACGGGAAGCACCATAAGCGACCATCGCCGCATCGCCACGATCACCGGCTCCTGCCCAAACATCAATGCCTTCCGCTATGATCGAGCTAGGCAACGGCTTGTATTCCGGATTCATGAAGCGGGCAAAATGTTCATACGAGCACAGTGCGGAACGGTTTCCGACCTCATATCCCAAATAAGGGAAGAAAGGGTTGATATATTCCGCCTGGTCGTTTGCCCAGATAGCAGCATAGTAGGATTCGCCTCCGGGGCCATGCATAAGGCCTCCTTTCGTATCGTAAATACTTTCCGCTCCACGGATTTTTGCAAAGGCGAACATTGTATTGATGACAGGATCGGGCGTATCCAGAACCAGGTTATCCCAGAATCCGGCAATCAAATCCTGCCGGGCCTGTAATTCCCGGTCAATATCTAACGATAGCTCGCGCTCATCCTTTTTGTATCCGGCAAAAGTCGCACTGAACGTCAACTCCTCACCAGGTTGCAACTGACGAGCCACCTGTCCGTTGATAGTCGAAACTAATTTATAGCTGCCATCCACCCCTTTCGCGGCATCTGTCTCGACAACAGAGCGTGAAGAAGGGATTTCCACCGATATCGCAGATTCACCTATATTCCGTAAAATATATTTTTCACAAAAAGCCGGATTCGAAACGGAAGGAAACAAGATACGTGTCAAGCCGAGTTTTCCCTTACGGGGAAGTGTGTATTCGCTCTGGACGACCATCGTGCCGTTCAACGTAACCTCCTTTACTTTCTCATTCAGCAAAGACTGCCCGTTTACCTCGACCATATCCGTCACGTTCCAGGCAAAACGACGCATCAAGCTAGCATGAGTATTATTCGGAATCGTGCGTAGCATCGGCCATACCATACTTCTGTTCAGCATAAAGGCGCCGTTTGCATCGACTCCGTAGCGAAGCACGGTCGAAACTCTCAACCCACTCATTTCAATATGATCCTCATGCGGAACCCGCTCATCCACCTGCCAGGTAATACCACCGGCAGAATTAATAGCCCAGCGATCGGCTGCCGATACGGAGAGGCAGCTAATCCATAAAAAAGATAAAAGGCAGTAAATCTGTTTTCTCATGTTACTTAATCAATAATGTGTTTTTCAAATTTCTTTTATAATAAGCACCTCAAAAGAGATATCCCCTAAAAAAATATCATTTTTTCTGAAATACTTTTGTTTCACATGAACAAAACAATCGTCATATAATTCTTCAACTTCACTTTCAATATCTTCAATGCTTTGGATATGTGGAACTCCACACTCTTGACGGAAAGCGAGAAATAGGCAGCGATTTCCGGGTATGTTTTATTTTCATAGCGGCTCATGATAAAGATCCGGCGGGTTTTGTCGGACATCATTGCCAATGCCTCATCCACGAGCCGTCCGGCCTCCGAACTGAAAATTTCCTGAGGATCGCAGGCTTCAAGGGTGGCAATCCTCAGACTATTCACCCGTTGCTGATGCTCCTGGATACGTTGTTCCACATCTTCGCGGACACGAAGATGACGAAGGTAATTCAGACATTTATGTTTGATCGCTTCCAGGATATAGGCAGGAATATTCGAATCGGAAGAAAGAGAATGGCGATTTTCCCAATAATACATGATTCCCTCAACAGCAATATCTTCCGCTGCCGCTTCATCTTGCAGGTACGTATTGGCGAAACGCACAAACAATCCGTGGTAATCGGCAAACAATTTATTAAAAGCTTTTATCTCCGAGGCTGTTTCCATAATGTCTCTTTTCGCCGATAAAGATAGTACAAAAAACGCTGTTTCCAGACTGTTATTTCAGAAAAACAATCTGAAAACAGCGTTTATATCTCCTCTCTCGTTTATGCGAATCAGAAACCCATGTTTTCAACCACTTATTTTACTTTTTCGAACCAAGGCAGGCGTTCCAGAGGAGCTGTCACTTCAATCGTTTTCGGTCCCTTGAACTTCTTACCCGTATCGTCTACCCATACACCTTCTGGCAGCATCACTTTGCGCGTGTGTTCCTTGGTCAGTACCGGGGCAACCAGATATCTGTCACCCAACATGAATTGATCCTTGCAATCAACGAATCCCTGGTGCGGAAACGCATATTCCATATGCCGGATGATCGGCTCACCGGTCTTTGCGGCATGATACGCCTGTTCCAGAATATATGCTCCCATCTTCTCATGCAGACGGGCATAATCACGGCAAATCGCCAGATGCTTTTCATCGAGGATGCGCCAAGGAGCCACCGAGAATTGCATCATCGGCATCAAGGCATGTACCTGGCAGGAACGCACGATCAGCTCTTGATCGAGCTTCGTCTGGTCTACTCCCAGGAAAGAGGCGAACTGGCCTCCGCCGATCATATCCGGACAGGCATAGGCATATCCCAGCAAACCGGCAGCAATCATATCAGGGATCAGCAGGCCGACCGCATTCCAAGAGTAATCTTTATCACCTAGACGCTGAACCAGCGCTTCACCTCCCATCTTCCATCCGGCACGATATTCGTTAAACGGGAAATCCAACCCGATCTTCGCCCAATACCGACACATATCCACTGAAGTAGCCGACTTATCGTAAAACTCCAGTTCCGGATCGTTATAATGACCGATATCACCGGCATCGAACTTGAAACCATCCGCCTCATATTTCTCCTGCATGCCGCGCAATTGTTGTTTCAGATGTTCGGCAGCGGCCGGATTGCTCAGGTCATAGCAGGCACTATAACCGTTCCACCACGGAATGATGGCCGCTTCATTCGTCCCCCTTTTTTTGATCAGGAATCCTTTCTGCTGAAGCTCACGAAACTCCGGGCTATCCGGACTGACGAACGGGCAAATCCAGAACATGATCTTGAATCCCTGTCTGTGCAGACGATCAATCATTCCTTTCGGATCAGGAAAACGTTCGGGTTTAAAGTCGAAATTGCCATAATATTTCTGCCAGTTGTCATCCACCATGAACACGCCGACCGGAAAATCATTCTCCAATACATGATCCGCATATTTCAGGATATCCTCCTGATTCTGGTTATACATCAGTTCGATCCAGGTATTATACTGCGGCATGGAAAAGAACAACGGATCCGGCAAATCACCGGAAGGTGGGAAATGTTTGGCAGAAGCAGCCATATAAGCATCCTTCAACGTACGGCCCGCCAATACCGGCTCCATCTTCTCATAATCGGAATACAAACGTAACTCTCCATTCTCTACCTGAAAAGAAAACGGCTTGTCACTCCAAATATACCGTCCCTCCGAAGAAAGCAGAAGCGGCACGTTCTGATTGTTCAGGTTCTCGGCAGAGAGGTCGAACAAACGCAAGTCACCTTCAAAAGGCATCTTCGATCCCAAGCCGACTGCACCGCCCCACCATTTCTCTCCTTCGAGAGACGTTATTTTCGATTCGTACTTGCTCGCAGCAAAGCAGGGCAATGCCAAGAGAACCAAGAAAAGGAGACAGATTGATTTACGTGTCATAATATATTCAATGTTGTTATGTTATTTGCCGAATATTTCCACAAATATACGTTTTACTGTCGAAATACAATCTCCTTCCGGTTCGCTCGAATAAACATTTGTTGCTTTCGTCCAGCGTTCCTCGATTGCATAAAAGTCGATAGCCGCCGTTTTTCTGCCATCCAAAAGCCGAGTCTGATAATCGAACCAGGTTTTCCAGCGCATATAATAGAAATCTTTCAGGATACCATTCCATTCGCGATGGGCATAATCGCGCAAGCCGCCTTCGTCGGCCGCCAATCGGTTACCCCAAGTCGTAATCTGTACACGGGCATTCCACTCGTACAATTCCTTTTCTTCAGGAGTATCTCCGAGGCTGCGGGCACGAGCGATCCAGGTTCCAACCTTAAATTCAGGACGCGTTGCCAGCAATTCGTCCTGCAACAGGATCAAACGCAGGAAACGGTCGGAAGCATCCTTATACAACTTTTTGTCGCCAGCGGCAAAAGCGGCCTCAACAACCTTCTCCGTAAGACGTCCTTTCTCGGCGATCGCCTGGCGGACGATATCGACCAAATCATACTCGAAATTATTGTTTCCCTTGAACTCATCGGCTACAGACACCATCATGGCGGCAGCACGAATCACATCGTTCGGATCATAATAGTCTTTCATCTCCGACCAGCTTGAAACCTGATACGGATGTTCGGTAGGACGGGCACAGAATACAGATTCATGAGTTCCCTGCTGCGTATTTGCATCCGGACAGTTATAGATGGAATTGCTCAACAGTATCCAAGCGTCCTGCACCGTGGGATTGCTCTTTCCGTAACGGGCAACCGTATACTCCCTCAACCACTGATCCTTGTCGAAACGCTGCGGACGCCAAGGCAGTTCCGTCAACAGTTCGAACATGACCGGGTTGTTTTCGCTCCCCTCCATCGTCATGCCGACTCCTTTCAGCGTTTTACCGAACGGACTTTCCTTCGCCTTATAGAACTCGTCGATCACGTGCTTCATCTTCCCGTGTAATCCAACGTTCCCACCATAGTTCAGCAACATACAATAAATCCAGTCATGCTGTCCGAACCCGTCCTTCCGGTACCAAGTAGATGCAGGATCTCCCCACTGCGGACGGCTTTCCGCGAACAGATCCAACACGATCAGATCTCCCGCCTCCAAATTTCCGATCATCTGCGGACGCGGGTTCGCCTGCCATGCCTGAGCCACCCAGACAGCTTTCGGATTATTTTTCTTCATTGCCTGCATAATGGCCTTTCCAGCTGCATCCAGATCCACGCCGGCCACACTTCCGCCTTCATGGAACGGGTCCATACTGTAATAGTCCGCTTTGCCGTACAGCTTGTTCATCTCCTTATAATATAAGGAAGCGATCTCCTCGAAACGCGGATCTGTCGGTTGCAAAAATGCCGGACGGCGATATCCGTTCCATAATCCCGGATCAGAGACATTCAAACCTAACTTCTCTTTTGCATTATGAGGAACCATACCGGAGTATCCGGGGAATACCGGTTCGATACCATATTCACGCATCCGCTTCACGATCCGTTTCTGCAAAGCGATCTGCTGCTTATACCAACTATCCGGATTCGGGCCGCCCCAACCTTCCAAGTTGTTCATCAACCACCAAGCCTGGAAACCGGGACCGGCTACAAAATCGTTGATTTCTTCCTTCGTATAGCCTAACTTGCTCAGCACATTGTACCAAACGCCATCCACCCCGACCATCGCCAACGGCAAGTTAATGCCATGTAACGCCATCCAGTCGATCTCTTTCTCCCAACGCGCCCAATCCCAAAAGGCCATCGTATAGGAGAAGGTACAATAGTTGAAATCATAGCGATATTTCATATCCGTCTCATGACGTTCTTTCTGCTTCACTGCCGGCAATACCTCCGGCAATTCGGCCTGCATGCCATTCCAGGAAAGATGAATTCCGACATGATATTTCAGATACCAGTTCAGCCCGGTCGCGATACTCACATAATTATTACCCCGGATCACGACCTTGTCACCTTTCTGGTCGAGTTCGAAAAAATCGACAGGAGATTTCACCTGTTCAATCATAAATTTACGCGACGCACCTTTGTCGATACGTTCCAGCAACCCTTCGATAGGGGAAGCCGCTTTTACGACAAGCGCAACCAGCAACATGCCGAGGATATGGATGATTTTCATTTGACAGAGATTTTATTCATTAAGATATTGACGCCATACTTTCCGTCAGGAGACACCCACCACTGCGTATCGCCGTTTGCACAACGGATCGCAAAACGATTGTCATACTGCAAACGGACGGAGCCGTCGGGAATCCATAGGCCGAGGCTGTACATTCCCTTTGCCAGACCAAGCGGAATCTGCAAGTCGGTAGAAATCGTATGCAGGAGCGGAGTGCAGGAGCTGTCGCCCGTTTCATACGGTTGCCAGTCATTCACATTCGCATCCGTCAAGGCGACATGGCAAACCTTACCGGACTCGTCAATCAAGACCAGATAGACAGGATGTTCATTAAACAAAGTCGAGAAACCGCGGTTTATCAAAGATATTTCGACAGGATTAGCCTGTCCGGCAAGCAAAACCGCCGGAGCCGTCATCTCCTGCAACTCGATACGGTAACCGAGATGGTCCCGGATATAATCGAATACATTCCGTTCCGCTACAGAGCCATCTTTCCTGATGAAATACCCATCCGACACCGGCATCTTGTTCTCCCGCAGGAATTCTGTGGAAACAGGAGTTTCCTTCCAGTACATCATCGAATACTTATCTTTCGTATTCTTTTCCTTATAGTTATGAATCACGCTAAGAGAAGTGAAATGTTGCAGGAACAGGCGGCGTGCCGTTTGCAATCCATCAATGATCCACCCGGCTTCAGGATTATCGGGGTCCTCATTCATGCTCCAGGTTCCCCAAGGTAATTCTCCGTCGACCGGAAAACAAGGAGACTCACGCACAATCTGCTCATAAGCAGGCGTACCTTCTGACATTCCGCCATCCCACTGATACTTTTTGATCACAATAAAGTCGTCATGGAAAGAAATCCGTTTATAATCATTAGAAGCCGTATCCAGCAGGTTCTTATATTCGGGAACCCGTATCTGGACAGCCCGTCCTTCCGGTGTCATCCGGCAGATATGTTGCAAAATAGTCCGTTTCGTATCGTCCGACTTTTCGAGACCATGAAAAGAACTGTGCCATTCTCCCCAAGCACCGATCATGCCAGCCTGTACAACCTGAATCACATCCTTATTCTCTTCAAGGAAAGGCTTGAGCTGTTCCGTATGGCGAATGATGTCTTCCAATGTAGGACCAGTAGCCGCCCGCCCCAAAAACTGGGTTTCATAAGCAAAACGGAGGACCGCTTTCTTGCCTAAGGACCTTAATTTGTCAAAGAAAATACCCATTGTCCGAAAATCCTCTCCTGTCAACTCTTTTCCGACTGCTCCCGTCAAATAGAAGTAGGTCTGAACCAGTGATACGCTATCGGAAGCATAGAGTTCGGACTGTTCTTCCAGATAAGAAGTGATATCAGGATATTCTTCGGGAGCCCAGACATAGTTCTTTTCCGTTACATCCAGTGCCACTTCAAGTCGGAATCCTCTTTCGGGGTTATACAGCCCTTCCATTCCAGCCGGATCATCCGCATAAATACCCCGGAAAGTACGATGCTGCACCCCGGAATCGCAAGAGGTGAAAAATCCAAGCATCAATGCGGAAACCAGCATAAAGGTCGCAATGTTTTTCATATCAATCGTTTTTAGTTGTTGTTATAATCAATGTAGCCTCCTGCCCTTTCAGCAAGCCATCCGGCAGACCGGTAATCTTCCCATTCACGATAACTGTTCCGGCATCCTGAACCAAGCGCAAAGCTTTATCATCCAACGGTTCCCATTCCACAAACTGCTGTGTTACCGTCCCGTCGTTATAATGCACATTTACAAACGAAGGCGTGTATAACAACTCGCGTGTCACATGTCCGTCAATATCGCGCAAGGTAGCTTTTCCTTCGGATACCTGCAAGCGTGCCGGCTCGATAGAAGTGATGCGTAACTCATTTTCCGGTACTGCCTGACAGCCTTCGGGTATCTTCTTGTACATGCGGATATAGTCGATATCGAAACTCTTCGGATACGGGACGGAAGGATCGTAAGTCCCTGTCCAGCCGTTCTTCGCTTTCCGATTGTCATAGAAAGAGATAATCTGAACCAGCGGATAAGTGATCGTCGCCTTATGCGTCATCACCTGTATGCCATCCACATACACAGTCACACCTTCCGGTGTCCAGTCGAAGCCATATACATGAAACTCTTCCGCCAATTTCTTATTAGCGAACCAAGGATGTTCCGTGTGATACTGGATCGTCGAGTCTTTCCAGCTGTGTACGGTAGACCAGATACGATTGACATCAGTCCCCAATATTTCAAAGATATCGATCTCGCAACTTTGGTTCGGATCATCTTCAAACCCGATCAACCACCAGGCACAATGCACCCCGCCCCCAGCTTGCATCTTGGCACGCATTTCATAATAGCCATACTGGTTTATTTGTGTAGCTTCCGTCTTGATCGAATGAAGGGCTTTCCTTTTCGGATCATAGTGATGCATACCGGTGCGGCTGGCACTCATAAAACCTGATATATACATTCCCTTATCAAACTCATTTTTTGAATCCCGGTCGATCGTCAACCGGACCACCCCGTCTTTCATCTCATACGTCGGTGTACAGACAGTCCGGTCTTTCGGCCAAGAAGGCAGATACTCAGGAATCCATTTCGTCCGGTCGATCTCTTTCCCTTCAAACTCATCGTGAAAAATCAAACGGTAACCCTCTTTCTCCAACGGGCTGGCGGGATAATCCTGCGCCTGTATGTTCTGTAAGCCGACCTGCAAAAGGAAACAGGCAAGAAGTGTACTGAATAGATATTTATTGCTCATGATATTTATTTGTTAACGGAGAGAAAAAAGGCCGCAAATGAAGCGGCCCTTTCTCAATTTAAATATAGACTCTAAAAGAATCGGATCAATAACCTGGATTCTGAACGATTTTGCCCTTACCTTCGTTGATTACAGCTTGAGGCAGCGGGAATAAAACAAACTCATCTTTAGTCGTCGTACAACCACGGTCTCTTGCATTCTGGATAAACTGTCCGTGACGGATCAGGTCGGAACGGCGGACACCTTCGAACCAAAGCTCATGCCCTCTTTCATCCAATACTTTCTGCAAGAAATCGTCTACTCCTTTTACATCACCCATTGTATATGGATTCAGCTTGGCACGTACACGAACTTGATTCAACAGATCCAGTGCTTCGGAAGTTACGGCATTTCCCTTACGAACAATTGCTTCAGAAAGCAAAGTCAGGACGTCTGCGTAACGGTAAACAACCAAGTCGATCTGGCTGCCGTCTCCTGTAGATTCGGGGTCTTCACCATATTTTACAGGTACAGCTCCAGAATAAAGGTTACCATGTTTGGCGATATCAGACTCTTCATTAAACAATACACCATCAGTACCTACATATTCGCCAACCAAAACAGACAGACGGTCATCACCTTCCTCAAAAGTACGGTAGAAAGGCCAAGGGACTTTATAACCATCCCATTTCTGGATAGAAGCATTCTTAGTCGGGTAGTTTCCCGGTAAAGCATGGTCATGCCACAACTGAAGATTTGTACCTCTTTCTTCCGTACAAGCAAAGATAATTTCCTTGTTCCCTTCATTTTCAAGCGTAAAGATATCTGCATATCTGTCCATCAATCCATAACCGTATTCGGCTTTCAACAATTCACGGCCGCATTCTTCCGCTTTCGCCCAATTCTTCTCATGCATGTAATACTTCATTAGAATCGTATACGCCAAACCTTTATCAAAGCGTCCGAACTGTGTCGTACGGGTAGGCAAGCCTTTCAATGATTCAGTCAATTCCGTTTCAATGAAATTTGTCATCTCTTCTTGAGTCGCACGCGGCTCAATTACTTCATCCAACGGATTCTTCAAATCTTCCAGTGTCGGAATTGGAATAGGCCCATAGAAATCATACAATAAAAATGCCAGCCAACCACGGCCTAAATGAGTTTCAGCCATCAGTAAAGCCTTCTTCTCGTCACTCATTTCTACATTTGAGATACGATCCAATGTCAATGTCATTGTACCCAAATATTTGGCATAATCCGTATAATTGAGAGTCGTATAAGAATGATTCGGAGTCCAGTTATGAGTTGTCAGCGGAATCCAGCTATCATTCACCCAACAACAAACAGCAATATCGGTTGACATATCACCAATAACCTGGAAACTGTGAGCCGTACTGAATACACCGCTATATTCCGCACTACGGAAAGGAGCATAAACACCTCCCACAACAAGCGCCTCCGCATCCTTTTCATTCGTCGGGAAAAAATCCGGATTGATCGCATCATATCTTTCCGAATCCAAATTAGTACATGAGGCCAATGCGCAACAGCACATTACTGTATATAATAATTTCTTCATGACTTTATCTTTATTTTTAACTGTTTATACTATTAGAATGTAATATCCAAACCGAAGCTGTAAGTACGAACATTCGGGTAAGCCCATTGCAACTGAGATGGAGCACTTTCTGAACTTGAAATGTCAGTTTCCGGGTCAAGACCTGTATACGGAGTGATTGTAAACGGATTGTTCACGTCGAAATACACACGTACGTTAGACAGAATATGTTTGCTGGTCTTAATAGGAATATTATAACCTAAAGTAATGTTACGACAACGGATGAACCAAGTCTTTTCATAATAATAGTCACCGACCCCATAGGCACTTTCAGTCTGGAAATATCCGGGTAACGTACCGTTCGGATTGCTGGAGGACCAAAGATCCGATATTGAAGTAGGCTGATTATAACCACGGCGCAAGTCATTAACGTTATTACTCAACCATTGTTTCTTATAACTTCCGGCAGAAAGCTTATCAAACTGTCCATAGAAATAAACATTGAGATCAAAGTTTTTCCAACGCAAAGTATTATTAAACCCAAATAAATATCCAGGGTCAGCAGATCCGTAAATCACTTTATCTGCATCATCCAACTTACCATCAGGCTTTCCGGTCTTCATCGGAATGCCATGCTTATCAACTTTAATGGAACCATCGGATTCATAAACATATCCGTCAATATCTTTGATCTTCACCTGTCCGGGTAATGCACCGGGCATATGGTCGATCGTTTCACCTACTTGAACCAAACCATCTGACAAATAACCGGAATAGTAACGCATCCATCCGTTATACTCATCATAAGCATTCGGTTTCCATTTCGGATCACGTTCTTTCCACTTGTCACGATAGAGAGAGAATGTCAAGTCTGATGTCCATTCAAAATCCTTATTACGGATATTAGTCGTATTGATCGTCAATTCAAAACCCTGACTCTGAGTCTTACCCACGTTCGCAATGATTTTATTCACCTCGTTATAAGACAGCAAAGTCTGTTCATTCAACAAATCGGAAACGACTTTATGATAATATTCAGCAGTTACATTGACACGTCCATCCAAGAAACCTAAATCCAAACCAACGTTCCATTCACGGGCTGTTTCCCAAGTCAAAACATTGTTTCCGAGTTGACTCAAATAGACACCATTGATCATGGAATTGCCAAAGATATTATTGTTACCTACTTTATAATAGCTATAAGCTTTATCTCCTACGTTGGAGTTACCTGTTTCACCATAGCTCAAACGTAATTTACCATTAGACAATACATTTCTCAAAGGAGCCAAGAACTCTTCTTCCGTAAACCGCCATCCGGCAGCAACTGAAGGGAAGAATCCCCAACGTTCACCCGAAGCAAAATTTGAAGAACCATCGGCACGCAATGTCGCTGTCAGCAGATAACGGTCTTTAAACGTATAGTTCAAACGACCGAAGAATGAAGCCATACGAGATTTGGTCGCACTCGATCCTACAGTCGGACGTTTTGCATTACCCGCGCCCAAGTTGTTATACAAGAAACCGTCTGTAATGAAGTCATTGCTTTTTCCTGAAAACATTTCATATGTAAACAACTGATAAGAATGACCAACCAAAGCGTTGAAGTTATGGTCGCCTACCTGTTTCGTATAATTAGCAGTCAATTCCATCAAGTAGTCGGAATTATCACCCTGCGCAATAGAGGCCGCACCATTCTCACGTTGTCCATAAAGCGTTGTCGTTGGCAAATATTGTTTCAGTTTTTGATAGTTACGGTCGATACCGAAATTTGCCTTCAACAATAAGCCATCTATCGGGCGAACTTCAAAAAATGCATTTGCCAATAAACGCTCTTGAGTCGTCTTATCTGTAATGTCCAGCAATGAAACAGGATTCGGCAAGAAAGAAGCATCGGAGTTCATCGAATAATTGCCATTCTCATCCCGAATGGGCAAAGCCGGATTAAACTGAGCCGCAGAAACCAAAATTCCTGCATTCTCATTCTGGCCACTACCTAAAGGCACGTTGTCATATTCATTACGTGTCGCCGTCAAATTAATCCCCATCTTTACATATTTGCTCAACTTCTGGTCCAAATTGGCACGAAGAGAGTATCTTGTCATTCCATTATTTTTAATCACACCATCCTGATTAAAATAGTTTCCAGAAACCAAGTACTTCGTATTATCGTTACCTCCTGTTATAGATAAGTTATGAGAAGTCTGAAAACCTAAACGGGATATTTCATCAAACCAATTCGTATTATTAGCCGGATTGGCAATCTGAGCATCTGTATAAGGCAATGTCAAAGCCGGCAGGGAAGGGTCTGTCGCCTCTTTTCCTCCATAAATGCCAACACCGTTCGTACGCATCCATTGTTCACGAGTATAATCGTTTGTTGCCCGCATAAAACCGGAAGCGTCCAACATCTCGTAAGATTTGGCTATCTGCTGTACAGAAGCCGATCCGGAATACTGTACCTTAGCCGCCCCGCTCTTACCTCGTTTTGTCGTCACGATGATCACACCGTTACCGGCACGAGCACCATAAATAGCTGTCGAACTTGCATCTTTCAGCACTTCAATAGATTCAATATCGTTTGGATTAATAGAAGCCAGGATATTATCTTTATTACCTCCTGAATATTGATTACCACTATCCAATGAACCCGGAGAATTCACAGGAAAACCATCAATAATGATCAACGGGTCATTCCCCGCCTTATCAGAAGAAGCGGCACCGCGAATACGGAAAGTTGATTGTCCACCCGGCTGGGCACTAATCGTGCTGACCTGCAAACCGGCAGCCTTACCAGCCAAAGCATGACTAACTGTAGACACTGTTGCCACAGGAGTGTCATCCATCTTGACAGATGCAACTGCACCTGTCATATCCTTCTTCTTCATCGTACCGTAACCGACAACAACCACTTCTTCCAAAGCCTGTGTATCTTCTTTCAACAGAACGTTGATCACATTCTGGTTCTTCACAACAATGTCCTGAGGGATGTATCCGATAAAGGAAATCTGCAAAGTCGCGTTAGCCGGAACTTCGATGGAAAAGTTTCCATCCATGTCGGTAGTAGTACCGTTAGTCGTACCTTTCTGGATAACGTTTGCACCGGCGACAGGGCCGAATGCATCGCTTACAGTACCGGTCACCTTACGATTCTGCTGCGTGGCGGCGGTAGAAGCCGGAGCTGCCTCGGAAGTCAGGACAATGTGACGATCCTTGATAGTGTATTTCAAACCTGTTTTAGCTGCAATAGCATCCAACACAGTCTGAATATTAGCATTCTTTTCATTGATAGAGATCTTTTCGTTCTTGTTGATCTCTTCCAGATTATAGAAAAACAGGAACTCGGACTGCTTTTCGATCTGTTTCAACACTTTTTCTAAAGTTTCATTCTTAGCTGAAACATTTAGAGTAGCAGTTTGCGCATAGGTGGAAGCAACCACGCTTGACAGACAAACAGCCAACATTAACACGGTTAATTTCATGATTTTTATAGTTCTTTTCAGGTTAAGAGAAACAACTATACGTTGATTATTCATACTTTTGAATGTTTTTAAGATTAAACATGATCCCACGGCAATGGGAGTTTAATTGTTCACACTTTTAGAAGAGAAGATCCGGCAAGATTTTCTCTTCTTTTTGGTTTAAGACTAACTGGTGTTCATATTTCCTACTAAGATTAGCAATTTGTTTTTATTTAGATTTCTGATATTGTCACGTGATGATCATCGATCTTATACCGGACCGGGATTGACAGATGGATAATCTCCATGATGTCTTTGATACTCTGCCCCCGATAGAAAGTCCCGGTAAATGTCCGGCGGTTCAGTGCTTCCGACTTAACAGTGAACTGCACGCCGTAAACATGGCTCAACCGATACAGAATAGCTTCAAGACTTTGTTCGGGGAAATAATAATATCCGGTTGTCCACGAAACAAACCGGTTGGCGTCGACCTGTTGCAGGAGGGCTGATCGCGTTCTTTTGTTATAGACAAACTGTTCGTTCGGCTTTAAGACCGTAGGATGTAACAGGTTCTGCGTGGTCAGCAGGACAGAACCTTCCAGCAGTGTCGTAGTCAGGAGCGAATCGGTCGGATAAGCGGAAACGTTGAACTTCGTCCCGAGTGCTTCGATAGATTGTTCTTTGGTCTTGACAATAAATGGCTTATCTTTATCTTTGGCTACTTCAAAATAGGCTTCCCCTTCCAGTTGCACGATACGTTCGGACTTACCATAACGGGAATCATAAGAGAAAGAAGTCCGGGTTCCGAGACTGACGCGGGTTCCGTCCGGCAAAACAACAACATCCGCTTCAAGCCCGTCTCCACCGACATAACTGGTAATCCGGTCGTCATATTCTCTCGAAGAAAAGATAAACACAGTAGAAGTAATGGCTGCGGCAAACATTGCCACAGCCGCATAAGTACTTATGCGGGTCAATAAGGAATATCTTTTACGCTGGCGAGACTTTCTCTTATCGAGAAGGCGAAGCCAGCTATCGTGTATTTCAGAAGCACCACGGGAAGGAGCACAGGCTTCATAAAGTGCTTTGGTCTCGAAAAACAATTTTTTGTTGTCTGCACTTTCATTCACCCAGGCATAAAAATCGTCCAAAGACCGACCTTGCAGCCGTCCTTGCAAATACCCGATGATTAATTCCGAATGTTCGTTTTCCATTTTCACTTAATTATTAGATGTAGATACAAAGTCGACACATGGTTAACTTGGTTCTTACATATACACAACGAACGGGAAAGAAAAAATACTCACAAGAAAAACAATTTTTTTCGTCATAATCCGGGAATTGCCTTCACCATGTGTGTCTCGTCCTAATTTGGGTTGACTGTGTATTAAAAAATCCTGTTATAGGTGGTCTATAAAAGTAAAAAACAGACAAACCAGTAAATGAGTCGGGGGGACGAAAAGTATCATAGAGTGGCAACTGCCATACTTCTATCGTCAGGCTATAAAGTCATAGAGCTTTTGACCTACGTCGAATACCTTTTTGACTAAGGTCGAAAAGGCTTTTGACACTAGGCAAAAAGGCTTTCGACTTAGGCCAAAAATACAAGGAGCTATAATACAGGTCTTAATTTTTTGTATATTAGGACATTAAAAAGCTTCTATAACTCCTTTATTTTTCACTTAAGAGATTGTTTTGATTCTTTCGTCTCATGAATTAAGATGGCTTTGGTCAGATTCGTCGCTCCAATGAGTGAAAGCAGATCTTTAAGGTGAAGGCAGTCCAGATGCTTGCCTTCACTTTTTTACACATTGATTTTCAACGTATAGCAAGACAGGATGAAGCCAACGCGCAAATTCTTTATAAAAGAAATATCAGTAGGAACAGATTCGAACAGTTCTTACGCAGATAAAGGAGGGAACGATAAAGCTGGTTCTCGACCGTACGGACAGAGAGATCCAGACGTTCTGCTATTTCGGCCGCTTTCAGACCTTCAAGATAGGACATACGGAAGATTTGCTGGCTTCTTTCAGGCAGTTCGGCAACCTTTTTCATCAGCAGATCGAGCAAATCCTTTCGCATGAAAAGTTCGTCGGATGCCTCAAAGAAGTCAAGCTCTTCCAATTTTAACTGAAGGGCGCGATGATCGATGATCTCCTGCTCCATATTCATGCGGCGGAGACAATCCAGGCAGGCATTCCGGACGGAGACATAAAGCACCCGTTTCAGGTCATTCTCCGGAAGGCGGAACACCTGCTTGTCCCACAACTTCAGGAATACATCGTGGACAATATCTTCGGCAAAGAAACCGGAAACGAACTTCTCCGCAAAGCGCATCAACATCGGGGCATACTCCGTATAAATATGCCGGTATTGATCTATGTCCAAAGATGCATTCCCCATATTTGCAAATATAGAAAAAAAATCTAATTATTCATTAACAAACACTTCATGTACACCCGGTTCATCGAATTTTATCGGTTCGACCTTTCCGGTGACAGCATTCATACATTGAACTACATCGTTTCCGGTAGTCTGGACCTTGACCACCCAGCCGTTCTCTTTCTTGCAGACAGACAAGATATCCGTCGTATTGGAAGCCGGCATGACAGCCAAGCCGTCAGCGCAATGGATGGTTTCAATATGATAACGGCGCACAACAACCGGAAACTTTTTACCTTTATAGATAAAGGTGGCCGGATGCTGGTCTTGGTCGCTCGCCCAATCGGTATTCAACAGATAGATCGTACGGCGGTCCGAATGATCCCAAACCGTGAAACCGACTGAAGGAGCCGCCTCCATCCAGCCTTGGCAGGTTTCCTCACCGGCAGCCTTGGCAGCAATTTCTTTCATGGCTTCCACATAATCAGCTTTCAACATCGTTTCGGCTGGATAGGCTTTCTGGGGGAAATAGATGATTTTTCCCGAACCGCAGACGATCTCCGTCTTAGTGGTCAGTTGCCGGTAATTTTCTCCCAACATCTCACGGATAACCGCATCGTCGGCAGGGAAACGGACCGGCTGGTCGGGCTGCAACTCTTCGTTCAGATGGGCCGCCGTGAGCAAAAGCGTTCCGCCCTTGAATACAAAATCGCGGATACGCAGGAAGTCATTCGCGTCGTAACTGTTCCATCCGAGGAAGATCATCGCCTTATACCGGTCCATCACGTCTTGCGGCGCTTCGACAGGCAGCAAGTCAACCGTACCGTAAGGGGTGGAAGTGAACCAACCTTCCGGCCCGCAGCCATCCACGATATTGTCCGGATAGAAGACATTCAGCAGATCGAAACTCTCGCATGCCTTATTAAACTTCCATTTATCACCCTTCTGCGACCACAGGCTGCCACGACCGAACGACTTCCAGGCGTCGTTACGCCCCTGGATCACGGCAATATTGCTTCTCAAGTCGCCACGGCGGGAATGCGTTTCCACGAAATCGAGCATCTGATGCTGGGCAAACAAGTGTTCCTTGCCGGAAACGGAATAACGGTCGTTCATATATTCATCCGTCCACAAGGCCTCTTCCGTATTCATATGGGAAGAACCGTGCATATAAGCAACGGCCAGCGACATATACAGGCGCAGAGAATGTTTCGGATCAGTAAATGGCCCTGAGCCCCATTGCATGGCATGAAGCGTCCCGTAAAGCGGACGACTGTAGGCGCGGGATGCACCACGCAGGGAAGAGAGTATGATTTCTTCCGGCCCGTACATCTGTTCGGCTCCCAGCCAGTCGTAACCGGCTTGATACAGATAGCGGAACAGCGTGGACGGTCCCGTATGGCGCGTGCTCGGACCTTTGGAATAGCGGAAATTGGCAACGAGCTTGCGGGCGCCGTCGGCCATGTCCGTCACCCCTTCCGGATCATAATAGATAAAGACGCCGTGGTCGGTATAAATCGGACGATGTTTGGCAAAGATTCCGCCATAAGGACGGTTGCGTGCCGCCATATCGGAGAATACTCCCTGGTACTGGAAATGCTGCCAGTAATAGTAGCCGCCGTCATTCTCATGCGCCTGCTTGCCACGGAACATCGGGGTTGCCAATGTTTCCAAAGAAGGATTGATCCGGCTGCCTGCCAGCGTACGTCCTTCGACTTGCCAGGCGTACGGGATCTTCAACTGGTCCAGCAATCGGGTGTAATGGCCGATGACGGCAGGATCAGCTACTCGGAAACCGCTCCACTGGTAGGAAGGACGGAACTGATACCAGTTACCGATCCGGTTGGAAACATACCATTTGAAGAAATAATCATACGGCGTATATTGCTTGTCGATATAAATTTCGTCACCGGACGAAAGATAGATCTGCTCTGCCTCCTTGTCGATCACCTGGCGGATTTGCGCCTGTTCCGTACGGCTACCGTCGTCAAACACCAGCGGGATGGCGTGACCAGCCTCGCCTGTACGCATTTCCACGACATGTAGGCCGGGGGTTTCAAACAGGCACTCCTGCTCAGCGGGAGTGGCAGCACCGTTTGCCTTCACTTTGAGACTGACATTCGGCCTGTTCGTTTCTACCAATATACCGAAAGAGGCGTTTTTGGCAACATATTCAGGAACGGAAACGACTTCAAAATCGCGTGCGGTCTCTTCGATGATCTCCAGACCGCGCAGTTCATACGGATAAGCAGCGCGATGCGGCTCTTTCCGGAACGTCAGCTTCATCTCTCCACTGCCATGCAAGGAAGACGGAAGCGGGATATAGAAGTCCGCCACATTAGAAGCGCGGTCGAAGATGTTTCCTTCGAAAAGCGTCTCCCCGTTAAATTCGAGCTTCCACATCGGCCAGCTGCGGGTTGAGAGGTTACAGCCGATCCAGTAGTTGTAGTTGTCCGGTTTTTGGGCAAACTTGGTGAACGGTATGGAGCAAACCGCTTTCTTGTTTTGTATCAGGCGCGGAGCTTCCACCCAACATTCGCCGTTGAAATGCGTCCCGCCGATACGCAGGAAAGCACAAGCCACATTTTCCGGCAATGTGAATGTCTCAGACACCGTCTGATATTTTCCCGTACCTTCCGGGACCGGCATGTAAAGCACGGAATCCGGCTTGTCATAGATATCGTCAGCCGCCCGTCCCGGTTTCCGGTAGAACAATTCGATCTCGACTCCGAAATCACCATTCCCGGAAACAGTCAAACCCTGTTTCTTCACGACCGGCAGCGTTACCGTCAGTTCACCCGGTTTCAGCAACTTACCGGAAATGCGGTAATAGGCATGGCGCTCGAAATTATCGTCTTCGCCTTTGAAATAAAGCGAATAACGGTCCTTTTTACGGATCACCGAATCCAAGTTGTCGTCAATATAAAACTCGGACCGGCGGAACATTTCTTCACCTCTGTTCTGGAAAGGAGCAGGCATCTTCACCCCTCCGATCACACGTAAAAATTTTCGCGTCGGGATTCCGGACTGTCCGAACGTAACGGTTTCGGAGATACTCTGATCGGGTTGGAGCAGATGTGTTTTTTCACTTCCTGCGGGAGTAAAGACGACCGTTCTTGTCTCTTTCCAGGAAGATGCAGCGTATGCCTGAAGTACGGCAAAGACGATCAGGCATAGGGAGATACATGTTTTTTTCATATAAACTTAATACAAATGTTTTTCGTTCAAATCACTTTCCAAATGTACGATTTATTTCCGTATTATTATTACTCGCAGTTTTTATGTACTTTTGTAGATATAATTATAAGCACTTAAGACTGCAAAGATGATAGTTGTAAGAGACACGGAGACATTGAAAGGGAAAAGGCTGGTAGCCACTATCGGCTTTTTCGATGGAGTTCATCTGGGACATCGTTTTCTGATTCACGAACTGAAGCAGGTGGCCGAAGCCGCTGGATTGCCTTCCGCCGTCATCACGTTTCCCGAACATCCCCGTGCTGTCCTGCATGCCGACTATCAGCCGAAGTTGCTCAATTCGTTCGAAGAGAAATTGAAACATTTGGCTTCCACCGGGATCGACTATTGTATCGTGCTGGACTTCACCCTCGAACTATCCCGCCTGACGGCAAAAGAGTTTATCACTACCGTATTGGCAGACCGGTTGCATGTGGACACGTTGCTGATCGGCTACGACCACCGTTTCGGGCATAACCGCGAGGATGGCTTCGAGCAGTATGTAACCTATGGCGAAACTTGCGGCATCCGGGTTATCAAGGCTTCGCAATACAGCGAAGGAGAGGCGGCCGTCAGTTCTTCCGAAATACGGAAACTCCTTGCGGAATGCCGTGTGGAGGAGGCGGCTCATCTGCTGACTTATCCTTACGGGCTGAGGGGAAGTATCGTCAGCGGTTATAAGGTCGGCCGGAAATTAGGTTTCCCGACCGCCAATATCCAAGTGGACGAGCCTTACAAGATTATTCCGGGCATCGGCGTATATGCCGTTCGGGTATATCTGAACGGACAGCGTTACAAGGGAATGCTGTACATCGGCAACCGCCCGACCCTGGACAACGGGGACAACATCACGCTGGAAGTAAACATCCTCAACTTCTCAGGCGACATCTACAATAACGAAATAACAGTCACGTTCATACAACACGTACGAGGCGACATCAAATTCGACACCCTCGACCAGCTGATCGACCAACTGAAAAAAGACAGGGAGACGGTGGATAGAATATTAACGGAATAAAACATAATCATGTACTACGACGCAATAGACCTATTAAAAGGGATGATTTCACGTCCTTCTTTCAGCAGGGAGGAGGGAGAAACGGCTGATTTTCTCAAACAGAGCTGGGAAAAAGCCGGGTATAAGGTGAACCGCAAAGGGAATAATCTGTGGCTGATCGCTCCCGGTTTTGATCTGGACAAACCAACTCTGCTGCTCAACTCCCATATCGACACTGTCAAGCCGGCTTCGGGCTGGACGAAAGATCCGTTCAATCCGGAGGAGACGGAAGACGAGCGTCTGTACGGCCTTGGCAGCAATGATGCCGGCGCGAGCGTAGTCTCTCTTTATGAAGCATTCAGGGTGTTATCAGGGAAGGAACAACCCTACAACCTGATCTTCCTGGCTTCATGCGAAGAAGAAGTTTCCGGCAAGAACGGACTGGAAAGCGCTCTTGCCGACCTTCCCCCCATCGCATTCGCCGTTGTCGGCGAACCGACCGGCATGCAACCTGCCGTAGCTGAAAAGGGGCTGATGGTACTGGACTGTGTCAGCACCGGCAAGGCAGGACACGCCGCCCGGAACGAGGGGATCAATGCGATCACGCTTGCGATGAAAGACATCGAGTGGTTCAACACCTATCAGTTCCCGGAAAAAAGCGATTTCCTCGGATCGGTAAAGATGAGCGTCACGATTATCCATGCCGGGACACAGCACAATGTCGTTCCGGACCGCTGCGAATTCACCGTCGATATCCGGACAAACGAATTCTATCCCAACGAAAAACTGTTCGAACTGATCAAATCGCAGGTCGGCTGCGAAATAAAGGCCCGCAGCTTCCGCCTCAACTCCACCCGTACAGATTTGCAACATCCGTTCGTACGCCGTGCCGTCATGATGGGAAAAGAGCCTTTCGGTTCGCCTACTTTGAGCGACCAGGCCCTCATGCACTTCCCTTCCGTGAAAATCGGACCGGGAAATTCCGCCCGTTCCCATGCCGCCGACGAATATATCGGCCTGATGGAGATACGGGAAGCAATCGATATGTATATCAAGCTGCTCGACCAATTGACGATTGACGATTGACAATTGAAAAAGAGCAAGATCATTCTACCGCATCCTCTCTTTCTTCAAACTTTCAATTAATATGAGGGACCTCTTCACAACCATCGGCACACGTTACCTAATCGCCATCCTGAACCTGGCACTGATCTTTGTCAATGCCAAGGTATTGGGTGTCGAAGGAGTCGGACTGGTCGGGCTGATTCTGGCGATAGTAGGAATCGCCACCATGTTCTGCGGAATATTGGCGGGAAATACGATCATCTATTTCATGAACCGCTATTCCATGCAAGCCGTATTTTTACCCTCTTACTGCTGGACACCCGCCGGAGCTGGCATCGCTTGCGGCAGCATGGCCATCCTCGGAGTACTTCCCGAAGGGCACGCCCTTGATATTTATATTCTTTCCATTCTGACCTCCCTCGTTGCCGCAAACTCCCGTTTCCTGTTGGGAAAGAATCAGATTTTCGGGTTCAACCTGACCTTTGTCTTGCAAGGAGGATTACTATTTTTTGTCTTATTATTCCTTTATTACGGATTGAAGATACGGAACGTAACCGCTTACCTGTGGGGAATGTATTTCACAAACGGTATCGCGTTTCTCGTCAGCCTTTTCCTACTCCTGCCGTTTCTGAACAAAAAAGAGGCAGATCCCCGGAAGGGACGCTCCCAATACGCTCTTTTGAAAGAGATGTTTGCTTACGGGCTTTGGGGAAGTGCGGACAATATTGCCGAGATCCTGACTACCCGCCTCAACTATTTCCTGATCCAACGGTTTGCCGGGTTGGGAAGCGTCGGACTGCTGGATGCGGGAACCAAGATTTCCGAGAGCGTCTGGCATATCAATCGCAGCATCGGCTTTATCACATACAGCCGCGTTGCCCGGACACATAAACCCGGCGAGCAAAAACAAATCACGCTCCGGTTCTTCAAACTAACTTTTTGTGCCATCACACTTGCGACCGGCTGCATTCTTCTGATACCGGAATGGATCTATACGGATTATCTGTTCAGCGCCGAGTTCGTAGGGATGCACAACGTCATAACAGGGTTGTCGGCCGGAATCATAGCACTGGCCTGCAACAGCATACTATGCCAATATTTTACCGGAAGCGGCAAAATACGTTACAGCACGGGCAGTTCTTTTGTCGGTTTGATAAGCCTGCTTGTTTCGGGCTACCTGCTGATCCCGCACTACGGAGTGTTCGGATCGGCCATCAGTTCCAGTATCGCATTCAGCACCATGCTGGCATTCTCCATGATTATTTTCTGCTGGAAAACAGGAACTCGCCCAAAGGACTTTCTGATCAATAAAGAGGATGTGAGGTTCGCACTCCGGAAACTCCGGTTGACACATGACGGAGATCAGCCCTGACACACCTGCTACATCTGTCGTGACGCGCCCCCGGTCAGCCTCAATGCGCCTTTTCGTCAATCCAGCCACGGAGCCGGATTCAGTTTCGTCTTTTCTTTCCAAAGCTGGAAATGAAGGATTGTGGCATTGCCGTCCTCTGTATCGGTAAAGATCTTTCCGATCGCCTGGCGGGTACTCACCTTATCGCCTGCCTTCACATAGACCTGGCTCAAGTTGCTATATACCGTCAAATAGTTACCGTGGCGGACAATGACCGAATTGTTATATCCCGGAACAACGAACACACGCGTCACCTCACCATTGAACACGGCGCGGGCATCCGTACCCGGAGCGGTCTGGATGTCTATACCGCTGTTATTCGTACGGACATACTTCAATTCCTGGTGCTGCTGTTCGCCGAAGGCAGCGACAATCGTATGGCGGCCGGACACAGGATAAGGCAAACGCCCCTTATTGCTTGCAAAATCATCGGATAAGCGTTTCTCGGCCTTTGTCATGGCATACCCGCCTTTGGTGTCGGCGACACGTTCTTCGCGGACCGGATCCGCCTCCGGTTTTGTTTCAGGGACTTTCTTTCCTGAAGCAGCCGCCTTTTCACGTGCCAAACGGTTCCTTTCAGCGCGGGCCGCCCGTTCGCGGGCAGCTTTGGCCTCGGCTTCGGCGCGGGCGATTTCTTCGGCTATCTGCTTTTCGATCTGGCGGTTCAAGGCATCAGCCTGCTGCTTTTTCTTTTTCAGGTCGGCCTGCAACTGTTTCTGTTTCTGGTTTAACTGCTGCACCTCTTCTTTCTGGCTCGATTCCTCGGTCTGGAGCTTACGACTTTCATCCTCCCGCGCACCCAATAAGGCGTTCTTCTCGGCACGTGTCTTTTCCAGTTCTTTCTGCTTGCCGGCAATTTCCTTCTGCTTACCGATAATTTCGGATGCCTGCTTCTTCTGCCAGTCGGCATACTCGCGAAGGTAACGCATACGGCGAAGGGACTGGGCAAAATTGTCGGCGGAAAGGATGAACAACAACTTATCCTGTGAACTGCGGCGCTTGTACATGCTTTGAACCGATTTACCGTAATTCTGCCGTTTATTTTCCAACTCTCTTTCCAATTGGGAAATGTTCCGGCGGGAAGCGGCTATCTGCTTGTCTATTTCCCCGATCTCCTGGTTCAGGAGGCTGATGACCTGTTTACGGGAAAGGATCTGTTTGGAGAGCAGGTTCAGCCGGTTCAGCGAGTTACGCGCCGTCTGCCGCGTCTCGTCCAATAGCTGGCTAGTCATCTCGATCTCGGCAAGTGCGGCTTTACGCTGCTTTTCGAGTTCGCGTACTCTTGCCGAGTTCTGTGCGGAAACAGAACCGACCGACAGCACGAATATGACAAACCAGAAGTATCTCATCTTACATTTTATTACTACTCAAAGATTTGATGATCTGAGACAACGTGATACGTTTATATTTGGCAGGAATGGAAAAATCCATTTTCACCGGGACATCCGTCTGCATGCGGGAGAAATGCAACGTGACTCCTCCTTGCGAAGCGCCATCTTTCATCACCTGCACATCCATTCTCATCGGGAAAGGCTGTCCGTCTGCCAAACGAAAATCAGCATAATCCCATTGCAAGGCATAACGGTCCGAAGGTTCGGAAATACAGGTTGAGAGAATCTTCTCCTCCCCGTCCGCCATAAAGGTGTACAGCAACCCCATCACGTCTTTTACCTGTATTTCGGCTGCGGGTCCGTCCTGCTTCAACTTAAAACGGCTATACTGCTTCGGGCTGATCCCCTGCTGTCCGGGAAGGAACAGACGGTTGGTGAAAAGTGCCTGCAGATTATAGAAATTGAACTCGATCGGTGTCTGCCCTTTCAGGTTGGCATAATTGTCAGCCACATAGCGCTTGTTCATACGGTCGATCACCTTTACGCTGTCCACACTGATCTCGGCGCGGAAAACCTCGATGCCTAAAAAGGGTTGCACGGACAACTGGAAAGCACTGTCTTTTACCATCTTCAGATCCACACGCGAACTCATATTGTTGCCTGGCAAGTTCAAGTCCACGTTCAGGCGTGCAGTCAGGGTTTCATACTTGAACGCCTGCTCCTGCATAAGCGCAAAGAACTCGTTATGCGCTTTCGCTCCGCCCGCTTCGACCGTACCGACCTTCTTGGTCGATTTACAGCCCGTGAACGACAGGGCGATAAAAAAGGCCAGCGCAAAGGCAAGGCTTATCTTATTCATTCTTGACCTCCTCTTCTATATAGGTTCCCTCTGCGATCTTACGATCCAGCACATCGCTTTCTTTCCCCATCTCCTTCGCTTTCTTCCATTGTTCAAGCGCCTTTTCCTTATCGCCGCTCATGAAGAGGATATCGCCGTAATGGTCTACCAGCTCGGAGCTTTTGGTCGTATCGTTAGCAAGCGCGCTCTCTATGTATATCTTGGCAAGCGTATAGTTTCCCTGTACAAAGAATATCCAGGCATACGTATCGAGATATGTCGAATTGTTCGGTTCCAGTTTGACTGCCAATGCACTCATCCGTTCCGCCTTTTTCAGATCTTTCTTTTCCAGCGAGAGGAAATAGGCGTAATTATTGAGGACGACCACGTTCTTGTCGTTGTACTTCAACGCTTCATCATACGCTTTATAGGCTTCCGGCATATTCTTGATCTGATAGTAGATATCGCCTATCTGTCCGTAAAAATCAGACTTCAACCCGACGTTCGTCTCCGGGATAATCTCCAGGCCGGCTTTGTATGTATCCAGTGCATCCTGATACTTTTCCTGCTGGAAATAAGCGATCCCAAGATAAAAGTAATACTCCGGTGCATCGGGGAAAAGCTCCTGGCAACGGGCACAGATACGGATCACTTCGGGAATGTCTTCCGACTTCAACGCCAGATTCAAGAGTTGTTGCCAGGCAGCAGCATTCGAAGGTTCCATCTCGGTAATCAGCTGAAACTGGAAACGGGCCTCATCAGTCTTCCCCTGCGCAACCAGCAGACTGCCGTACATCTGTTTCAGATCGGTATCTTCCGGATGCTGTTCCAGTAATGTCTGGAAAAGGGCATTCGCACTCTCGGTCCCCTTCTTCGTCTGCTGCAGTTTGAGAATATAACGGGACAGGATACCGACTTTCGTCTCGACATCCAATTTCTCGTTCACTAATGCATTGCGTATCTGCGTCTCGGCGGCGTCTTTATTACCGACGACTTCATAATAGTTCGCCATAGAGACAATGTAATAGGGACTTTCCGGATCGATTTCGTGTGCTTTCTGATAATATTTCAACGCTTTGACCGTATCATTCTTTTCCAAGTGGAGATCCCCCAAAATGATCTGATAGCGGGATTCCATCGGGAATTTGGCGGCAAGCTTTTCCACCTCTTTTAACGCGTTATCGTTCTGCTCCAACGCATTATACAATTTATATTTCTGCATGGAAAGCGCCTCGCTCATGCCTATGGACGATTCGAGGGCGTCATAAGCATCGATCGCCTTCCCGATTTCACCTTCCTGCGTAAGCGCATCCGCCAAGTAATAGTTCAACTCCGGTTTTCCGGGATAATCTTTTACAAGCTTCTCATACTCGTCCGACGCCTCGCCGAACATACCGAGGTTGCGGCTCATTGTCGCCAACGCCAGCCGGTAGGTAAAATTATCGGAACTGTAAGCCACCGCACGCCGCAACATCTCCAGCGACTTTTCCGGACGGTTCAGTTGGGCATAAAACGAAGAAAGTTCATATAAGACAGCCGACGCAGTCGAATCGATCGCCAGGCAATGGTTAAAGGCATCATAAGCGGCATCGAATTTCCCGGCTGCCTTCAGGTTCAGCCCTTCATAGAAGAAGTAATCGAACTTCCGCTGATCCCCGGCACTCACTTTATTCGGCTTCGACGATATTTCCACCTTCGCCTCCTGATCCTGCGCCCTCAACGATTGCGAACTCCCGATCAGGAATAACAGAAAAGATATCGAGATCAGAGACTTTAGCATCCCTCCCATATTTTTTAATTCTTAATTCTTAATTTTTAATTATTTCCCCGTGTGGCCAAAGCCGCCGGCTCCCCGTTCGGTGTCGTCCAGCACTTCCACCGGCTGCCAGACGACCTGGCTGTGAGCCGTGATCACCATCTGGCAAATACGCTCCCCGTCATTGATGGTAAACGGTTCGGAAGAGAGGTTTATCAGGATTATGCCGATCTCGCCGCGATAGTCCGCATCGATAGTACCCGGCGTGTTCAACAATGTGATGCCATGTTTCAATGCCAGGCCGCTACGGGGGCGCATCTGTGCCTCATAGCCTTCCGGCAGCGCGATATATAATCCGGTCGGAATCAGTTTCCGTTCAAGGGGTTTCAAAACTACCGGTTCCGCCAGATTTGCACGAATGTCCATTCCTGCCGACAGCGGAGTCGCGTATCCCGGCAGCGGATGGTGTGACTTATTTATGATCTTTACTTCCATAAACTCTTTTATTTCCGGGCAAATTTACATAAATATCCCTGATTACCATCTCCCGGAAGTTCCATTATTCTTTAAATTATACTAAGTACACCTATATGCATCCACACCGGAGTGTTTTGATTCCCTTATGATGCTTTTTCTTCAAAACAAGCAAGAAAAGTACCGAAAACAAGCAGAAATGATCACAGACACCCCCATCTTGCACCTTTCAACATCCGGGTGTATGGGGCGGTTACACCCGGATGTTTCTGCTCCAGACACCCGGATGTATGGAAACAAAACATACCAACTAATTGATTAATCTATGCTTATATTACAAAACAAAGACTATGACTTTCAGAAAACCGGTGATACATAAGTGATAGACAAATATGGCATCTATCACTCCTACGCACCATGATTATCAAAACCCGCATGGTAAAGTGTGATAGAGTGACAGAGGATTCCGCAAAAACAAGTTCTGCAACCAAGCCCTGTCCCTCTTATTCTCCTACCTTTATTTCCACGATTGCATCCGGCAGGCCTTCCGCCGTAGCTTTCAACCGGATGGTTCCTGCCTTGCCCGTGTTTTGTACGACCGCCATTGCTTTTCCGTAGAAAGCGTGGCGTTCCGGTTTCTTAAGGCTGACGGGATCATTCTGATCTCCGTTATCTGTCCCGGCGATAAAGCCGTCCCCCTCAACCGTAAAGCGAAGCAGGTTGTCGGCATCCGGCACCAGGTTTCCGTCTTTGTCCTGTATTTCCACGGTCACGAATGAAAGATCCGTGCCATCGGCGTGCAAGGCGGAACGATCGGGGATCAGCATGATCCGGGCAGGTTCACCGGCCGTACGGATTTCACGTGTAAGCACTTCCTTGCCGTCCCTACGGGAAACGGCTTTCAACGTACCCGGCGTAAAAGGGACCCGCCAGCAGACATGGAAAGCATCGTCCGGCTTGCTTTTGACACCCAGGCTCTCGCCGTTCAGGAAAAGCTCCACTTCGTCCGCCTGGTTATAGTAGGCCCAGACATCGACAGTCTCTCCCTTTTTCCAGTTCCAGTGCGGGAAAAGGTGAAGAACCGGCGTGTCAGTCCATTCGCTCTGATACATATAATAAACATCTTTCGGAATACCTGCCAAGTCGACAATACCGAAGAAACTGCTACGGCTCGGCCACCAGTAAGGTGTCGGTTCACCCAGATAGTCAAAGCCCGTCCAGATAAACATACCTGAAACATAAGGCAACCGTTTGACTTCCCGCCAAGTCACCTCGTGGGTCGAGCCCCAAGGCACATGGCAGTTGTCATAAGCCGAGCAAAGGTGTTCGGGACGATCGAACCGTTCCCGCCAGGTGTTCGGCCAGACATACATCGAATCGGACGGCATCTGGTAGTAGCCGCGTGTCATCAGGGCGGAAGTAGACTCGCTTACAATTAACGTCTTGCCCGGAAAATTTTGCGGAAACGGCTCGTAATTCTTTTCGTGATAGTTGAATCCCAATACATCCAATGCATTCGAACGGAAGATCAGGTTACCCGGTGTCGCCTCGTTGTTGGCTGCAGTGACAGGGCGCGTCTTATCCAGGCGCTTGACGATCGCCGCCAGCGAATGGGCGATCAATCCCTGTACGCTCATGGCGGTATCGGACAAGATCTTGTCATCCACCGGATGGCCTGCATTGAGGATCAAGTTGGCGGCTTCGAGACTGAGCGTGTCGGCATCGGCATGTTGCCATTGCTCCAGTACTTCGTTTCCGATGCTCCACATAAAGACGGACGGATGGTTACGGTCGCGCAGGACCTGGTCTGTCAAGTCTTTTTCATGCCATTCGTCAAAATATCGGGCATAGTCGTACGGTGATTTCCGTTTCCGCCACATATCGAAAGCCTCGTCCTGCACCAGCAATCCGATCCGGTCACAGATGTCGAGCAGTTCGGGTGCCGGCGGGTTATGGCTGGTGCGGACGGCATTGGCCCCCATGTCTTTCATCATTTGCAGCTGACGTTCGAGCGCCCTCGGATTGACCGCGCTTCCGAGGCATCCCAAGTCATGATGCAGGCAGACGCCCAATATTTTGGTCGGTTCTCCGTTCAAGGAGAATCCCGTATGCTCGTCCCAATCGAATTTGCGTATGCCGAATGTGGTTCGATAGCGGTCCGTCAATTTATTGCCGACTCTCACCTCGGTTATGGCGGTGTACAGATAAGGATTCCGGACGCTCCATAGTTCAGGATAGAACATTTCTATCGTGTGTGTAACGATTTTCTTCCCTCCTGCGGCTATCTCGGCCGGGGAGGATATCCGGTAGAGGGTCTTTCCTTCCTTGTCTTGTATCAGGGTAGAAACTTCCACGGTCACATCGGATGCCTCGTTTTTCAAAGTCGTTTCAATCTCGACCGTACTCTTGTCCGCATTCATGACCGGAGTAGTGATGTTTGTCCCCCAATTGTCCACATGGACTTGTCCGGTTTTCACCAACCATACATTCCGGTAAATGCCGGACCCTGAATACCAACGGGAATTAGGCTGGTCGCTGTTATCGGCCTGGACAACCAAGACATTCTCCTCCTTTCCATAATTCAGATACGGTGTCAGATCATAACGGAACGAAACATATCCGTTGGGACGAAAACCTAGCAAATGTCCGTTCAGCCAGACTCTACTGTTCCGGTAAACGCCGTCGAAATCAATATAGATCACTTTTCCCTTGTCGCTTTCAGGCAGTTTGAAGTGTTTCCGGTACCACCCCATTCCACCGGGCAGCGCACCGCCTCCGGGAGTTGCCGGGTTATCGAGAGAAAAATCCGCCTCGATGCTCCAGTCGTGAGGCAAGTCCAGGACTCGCCAATTGCTGTCATCCGTATCGGGAGCGGACGCATTGGCTTGTTTTTCAGTCAGGGCAAAGCGCCATTCTTGGTTGAAAGAGATTCTTTCACGCCCTTTTTCCCGTGTGGCACATGCAGTAAGGAACAGACAGACCAAGGCAAATACGGATAGTCTCATACGTGTACAGTTAACTCGTTTATATTATACAAAGGTAATACAAAAGAGACTAAAAAATGAGGGAAGAACACACAAAATAAAGGGGTATATCGTTATAATATCATACATTTGTAGGGATGAACCCGGTTTGTTCATCTTCAAAAAAGAAAGATAAAACTATGGCAGCAAAGAAAGACAGAGTGCTTTGGGCAGACGATGAGATAGATTTGTTAAAGCCCCACATCCTTTTCCTGCAGGACAAGGGATATGAAGTGATTCCGGTAATCAGCGGGCAGGACGCCATCGAATGCTGTAAGGAAGAATCGTTCGACATTATTTTTCTGGACGAGAATATGCCGGGGCTTACCGGATTGGAAACATTGGCGCAGATCAAGGCGATCAATCCCGATGTCCCTGTCGTCATGGTGACCAAGAGCGAGGAAGAGAGCATCATGAACCAGGCTATCGGTAACAAGATCGCTGATTACCTGATCAAACCGGTCAATCCGAACCAGCTGCTCTTGTCTATCAAGAAGAATGTCCACAAGAACGTAATCATATCCGAAACAACGACTGTCGGCTATCAGCAGGAGTTTGGGCGTATCGGCATGCAGATCAACGACTCACTGACAACCGATGACTGGATGGAGGTATACAAGAAGCTCGTCTATTGGGAAATCGAATTGGAAAACAGCCAAGTTCCGATGACCGACATGCTGCGCATGCAGAAACAGGAAGCAAACAACGCATTCGGTAAATTTGTCAAAAAGAATTACGTGGACTGGATTCAGCATCCTGAAATCCGTCCGCTGATGAGCCCGGATTTGTTTAAAAAGAAAGTATTCCCGATGCTCGACAACGGGGATAAGGTATTCTTCATCCTGATCGATAATTTCCGTCTCGACCAGTGGCGCGAAGTAAAAGATCTGCTTGCCGAATACTATACGTTCGACGAAAGCCTGTACTACAGCATCCTTCCGACCGCCACACAATATGCCCGCAACTCGATCTTCTCCGGGCTGATGCCCTTGCAGATCGAAAAGATGTTTCCGGAACTTTGGGTGGACGAGGACAGCGAGGAAGGGAAAAACCTGAATGAAGCACCGCTTATCCAAACGCAGATCGAGCGGTTCCGTAAGAAATATACGTTCTCCTACCATAAGGTACATGATTCGCAGTATAACGACAAATTGCTGAATATCGTCCCTTCCCTCCTTCATAACCAGCTGAATGTGGTGGTACTGAACTTTGTCGATATGCTGTCCCACGCCCGTACCGAAAACAAGATGATCCGCGAACTGGCCCAGAGCGAAGCGGCCTATCGCAGCCTGACACGCTCCTGGTTCCAGCATTCGGGCACGCTGGAACTTTTCAAGCGTATCGCCGGAAAAGGGTATAAAGTGATCGTTACGACCGACCACGGTACTATCCGCGTCGATAATCCGGAGAAAGTGATAGGTGATAAGAATACAAATACCAATCTGCGCTATAAGGTGGGCAAGAACTTGAATTATAATCCGAAGGACGTGTTTGACATCCGCTTTCCCGACAAAGCGGGGTTACCTTCCCCAAACCTGAGCAGCAAATATATCTTTGCGATGAACAACGATTTTTTCGCTTATCCGAACAACTATAACTATTACGTTTCTTATTATAAGAATACATTCCAGCACGGTGGTATTTCGATGGAGGAAATGCTGATTCCTTTCATCACGATGACGGTAAAATGATTGACAACTGCAAAATAATTGGCAATTGGCAATTGTTAATTGCCAATTGTTTTAACTTTGCAACCATAAACACCAATTGCCGATTGCCAATTCTCTTTCTCTCTGAATTGTCAATTGTCAATTGCCAATTATCAAAGCTATGCGTACAATTAAAATCGAAAGTTTAGATACGATCCGCCAAGCAGCCAAAGAGTTTATTGCCGGGATGGACGACCGTACCGTATTCGCATTCCGAGGGAATATGGGAGCAGGGAAAACGACTTTCATCAAGGCTATCTGTGAAGAGTTAGGCGTGGAGGATGTCATCAACAGCCCGACGTTCGCCATTATCAACGAATATCGCAGTAGCGAAACCGGTGAGCTGATCTATCATTTTGACTTCTACCGCATCAACAAACCTAGTGAAGCGGAAGATATAGGCACGGAAGATTATTTCTATAGCGGTGCCCTCTGCTTTATCGAATGGCCGGAAAAGATCGAAGATTTATTGCCGGGTGACGTCGTGGAAGTTGCCATCACAGAGAACCCTGACGGTTCCCGCACCGTAGAAGTGAAATAAGATGGAACCTACCGAATATTTTATCCTGATACTCTTTATCGCATTAGGGATATTCTCGGTTATCGCTGCGATCCTGAATCTCGACTGGTATTTCCAGACCAGCGGAGCCATGACATTCGTCAGGTGGCTAGGACGCAAAGGCGCCCGTATTTTCTATGCTCTTTTGGGATTAGGATTGATTGCTTGTGGAGTGGCAGGACTTATCTTCTGGAATTGATAACGGGCAATTGACCAGTGACAATTAGAAATGTAACGAACCGGCCAAAGGTCGAACAAAATTGTCAATGGTCAATTGTTCAGACCAATGCAAAGTCCAGCTGTTTCCTTTCCAGGTTAGCTTGTGCTACTTTTACAGTGATGGCATCTCCTAACCGGTAAATGCGCTTTGTTCTACGACCGAGCAGACAATAGTTCTTGTCGTCAAACTCGTAATAGTCGTCATCGAGGTCACGGATCGGGACAAGCCCTTCACATTTGTTCTCATTCAGCTCCACATACAATCCCCATTCGGTGACACCGGATACGACACCATCGAACACCTGTCCCAATTTATCTTTCATAAACTCGACCTGCTTGTACTTGATGGACGAACGTTCGGCATTTGAAGCCACCATTTCCATCTCGGAGCAATGTTTACAATACTCTTCATATTTGTTCTTTATCACACTACGGCCACCTGCCAGATAGCGTTCCAGCAAACGGTGCACCATCATATCCGGATAACGGCGAATAGGAGAAGTGAAGTGTGTATAATAATCCATTGCCAACCCGTAGTGACCGATATTATCCGTCGTATAGTGGGCTTTCTGCATGGAACGGATAGCCAAAGTCTCCACCAGATTTTCTTCCGGTTTACCCTGTACACTATCCAACAATTTATTGATCCCTTTGGATATATCCGTTTTCGTCCCTTCCGTACGCATTTTGTAACCGAAACGGCTAATGAATGCGGAAAAATCTCTTAGTTTCTCAGGGTCCGGCTGTTCATGGATACGATAGACAAACGTTTTCTTTGTCTTATTCTTACTCTTTCCAATAAACTCGGCTACCGTACGGTTTGCCAATAACATGAATTCTTCGATCAGTTTATTGGCTTCCTTCGATTCTTTAATGTAAGTTCCCAACGGCTTACCGTTCTCATCTATATCGAATTTGACTTCGTAACGGTCGAAAGCAATTGCTCCGTCCTTGAAGCGGCGGTCGCGCAATTTTTGTGCCAGGCCGTTAAGTGCCAGGATTTCTTCTTTATATTCACCCTCCCCAGTTTCGATGACAGCCTGAGCCTCTTCGTAAGTGAAGCGACGGTCGCTCTTGATAATGGTACGGGTGATATGAGACTGTTGGATTTCGGCATTCTTATTCAGCTCGAAAATCACGGAAAAACAAAGTTTCTCTTCATTCGGGCGGAGCGAACAGATCTGGTTGCACAAGCGTTCCGGCAACATCGGAATGGTACGGTCCACAAGATAAACAGATGTCGCACGGCTGAAAGCTTCCCGGTCTATCAGGCTTTCCGGTTTAACGTAGTAGGTCACGTCGGCGATATGAACGCCAACTTCCCAATTGCCATTATCCAGCTTACGGGCAGAAAGGGCATCATCGAAATCCTTAGCGTCTTTCGGGTCGATCGTGAAAGTCGTGACGCCACGGAAATCCTCACGCTTGGCAATTTCCTCTTCCGGGATTGCATCCGATATCTTTTCTGCCGCCTTCTCAACGTTAGCCGGATATTTATATGGCAGGTCGAACTCAGCCAAGATAGCATTCATCTCCGCATTGTTGTCACCGGCCGTCCCCAGGATATCGACCACCTCACCCAACGGGTTCTTAGCCTCTTCCGGCCATTCGGTGATACGGACGATCGCTTTGTCGCCGGTCTTGCCGCCTTTCAGTTTGTCTTTCGGAATAAAGATGTCGTTTGCAAGCGTCTTGTCTTCCGTAATAAGGAAAGCAAAACCTTTGGTCACCTGTAGTTTACCAGTGATCAAGCGTCGCTGGCTTTCCAGTATCTCGATAACCTCGCCTTCCGGGTCAGCCCCTTTCCTCTTGGCATGAAGTTGTATTTTCACCTTATCACCGTTAAGCGCATGTGCGGAATTTCGCTCTGCCACAAAAATCGGTGTCCCGCCATCTTCGGGGATAAAAGAGTTCTTACCATTCTGACGACGCATAAAGGTTCCGACAGCAGTCGTTCCCCAATCATTGTAACGGTAGCGTCCCCTGTCTATTTCAGAAATGAAGTTGTCGGAAGAAAGATCATACAGGATATCCACTACCTGCAACTTCTGCACTTGATTGGTAACTCCTATCATACTGCTGATTTGCCGATAGTTAAAAGGTTCTTTGGGAGAAGACTTGAAAACGTTGATGATGGCATTGATCATAGCCTCTTTCTTCATCCGTTTGTTTTCGCCTTTGGAGCTGCTTTTCTTCTTCCCCGGTTTATTACTTTTCTTTTCAGATTTATTCTTAGTCATATTTTCTTTTCCTATGTTTTACAAAGTAAACAATAAATTTTAAGAAGCTGTTTACATTTGTGATAAATAATATTCGGGAGATTTATTCTCCGAAACAGTTGGCCCTTATTCCTTTAACCCCCGGTTTACAGCAAAACACACTGCCGCTTAACGGGTATTCCCGGAGCTGCTCTTCGGACAAGCCAGCACGGGCTGTCGTGATGTAAAGCGTATCCATTTTCTTACCACCGAAAGCGCAGGAAGCGACATTCGGCGCCGGGACCTCTACTTTTGCCAGCAATTCTCCCGTGTAGGGATTGTAGCAATAAACGCCATAACCACCCCATTGGGCTACCCAAAGATGGTCGTCGCTATCGATCGCCATACCATCGGGCACTCCCGTTCCACCAGGTAAGGTAACGGCTATACCGTCGAACAGGATATCCCCGTTGTCGGCATCGTAGCGATAACGGGCTATTTTGCCGGTAGGTGTATCGTTGTAATACATGAATTTCTTGTTGGACGACCAGACGATCCCGTTTGAGATCGTGACCTTTTTCAATTTCGTAGTGACGGTTCCGGCAGGCGAAACAGTGTACAAAGTTCCGGCACCTTTAGGCGCACCGAACCCCATCGTTCCGACCCATAAATGTCCGGCCGGATCGCATTTACCGTCATTGCAGCGCACTTTACCGTTTTCGTCAGGTATCGGAGCAATGGAAGTGGTATGGCCGTCATGCAGGTTTACCCGTACAATTTCGTCTTGCAAGGCTATGATGACCGTACTGTCCGTTTCAGGAACCACGGTCGATACCATACGGTCGAATTTCCAGGAACTGCATTCTTTTGTATCGGGATGATATTCGTATAATGTTTGCCCTTCAATATCCACCCAGAATAAGGTGTGACGTTCGGGGTGCCAGATAGAACCTTCTCCGGTAGTCGCTTCAGCCTGATAAGCAAACTCTGCTGGAATCATTTCGACCTTTGGTGAACAGGATGTCGTCATAATTGAAATTGATAATAAAATAAATGCATTAATAAGAAAATGTTTCATGGTATAAAAAGACTGTTCTTGCCAGTTATGGATAAGTTTTATGCAAACATACTAAATAAATCCGATATTTCTTTTAAATTAGGCCCCGAATTTATATAATCGGCTCTGATTGCCATTAATGAACAGATTTTAAATAAATAGTAAAATGAAAGAGTTGAATGAAAAAACTGCCGGTAAAATGCTGCATCCGGAACGGGTCATCCAGTTCGGAGAAGGCAATTTCCTCCGGGCATTCGTGGATTGGATTATCCAGAAAATGAACGAGAATGTAAATTTTAACAGCAGTGTCGTGGTGGTCCAGCCCATCGACCGGGGAATGGTCGACATGTTGAACGCACAGGATTGCTTGTATCATGTCAATCTTCAAGGGTTGGACAAAGGTGAAAAAGTCAACAGCCTTACCCGGATCGATGTGATAAGCCGCGCATTGAATCCTTATGCGGACTTTTCCGCTTTTATGAAACTGGCAGAACAGCCGGAGATACGTTTCGTCATTTCAAATACGACGGAAGCAGGAATAACATTCGATCCGGCTTGCAAGTTGGAGGACGCGCCTGCCTCTTCCTATCCGGGCAAGCTGACGCAATTGCTTTATCACCGCTACAAGACATTTAACGGAGAAAAAGACAAAGGTTTGATTATCTTTCCGTGCGAGTTGATCTTCCTGAACGGGCATAAACTGAAAGAAACCATTTACCAGTACATCGATTTATGGCAATTAGGAGAAGATTTCAAAACCTGGTTTACGGAATGCTGCGGTGTATATGCGACACTGGTCGACCGTATTGTCCCAGGATTTCCACGTAAAGAGATCGATTCAATTAAAGAGGAACTGCAATATAACGACAATCTAGTCGTACAGGCGGAAATATTCCATTTATGGGTAATCGAAGCACCCGAATCGGTCGCCAAAGAGTTCCCGGCAGACAAAGCAGGCTTGAATGTGCTGTTTGTTCCGAGCGAGGAACCTTACCACCAGCGGAAGGTAACCCTTTTGAACGGCCCTCATACAGTTTTAGCACCTGTCTCTTGGCTTTCCGGAGTGAATATCGTGCGGGATGCCTGCCAGCACGAGGTGCTGGAGAAATATATCCACAAGGTAATGTTCGAGGAATTGTTGGAAACGCTGAATCTGCCGAAAGAAGAACTGGTGAAGTTCGGCAATGACGTCATGGAACGTTTTAACAACCCGTTCGTCGACCATTCGGTCGTATCCATCATGTTGAACTCATTTCCTAAATATGAAACACGCGACCTGCCAGGCTTGAAAGTCTATCTGGAACGGAAAGGCGAGTTACCCAAAGGACTGGTGTTAGGTCTGGCTGCCATTATTACCTATTATAAGGGATACGTCCGTGCCGATGGAACAAAATCCGAACCGAATGATTCCGCCGAAATTCTTCAACTGTTGCAGAATCTTTGGGCTACCGGCTCGACCAGGCAGGTCGCCGAAGGCGTATTAGCGGCAACTTCCATTTGGGGAGAAGACCTGAACCGCATTCCGGGATTGACCAATATGGTAAAAGGTTTCCTGGATGCCATTGAAGAAAAAGGAATGCTTAATGTCGTTAAAGAAATTTGCTGATGCGGACTTATATACAAATAAATCCGGCAGACAACGTCGTGGTCGCCGTAAAGAATTTACAGACCGGCGCATCTTTGGATATCAACGGCAGAACAATCGTTGTCCTGCAGGATATCCCTGCAGGGCACAAAGTAGCCTTACAGGATTTTAAAGAAGGAGACCATATCATCAAATATGGTGCTCCCATCGGACATGCACGTGAAGTGATAACTACCGGAAGCTGGGTGAATGAAAAAAATATCAAGACCAACCTGGAAGGGTTACGGGAATATGAATTCAATCCGCAACCTATTCCGGAACAGCCATCCGGAAAGTCACTTTCTTTTAAAGGATATCGCCGCAAAAATGGAGAAGTGGGAATCCGGAACGAGATATGGGTGATTCCGACTGTCGGTTGCGTCAACGGCATCACGCACCGGTTGGCAGATCGGTTACGACAGGAGACACAAGGCACCGGAGTCGATGCGATCGTCGCATTCCCTCATAATTACGGCTGTTCCCAACTGGGAGACGACCATGAGAATACCCGGAAGATTTTACGGGACATGGTTCTGCATCCGAATGCCGGTGCAGTTCTCGTTGTCGGGTTAGGCTGCGAAAACAACCAAGTCGGTGCTTTCCGAGAAATGCTTGGCAATTACGATACCGAACGCATCCGCTTTATGGAAACGCAAAAAGTGGATGATGAACTGGAAACGGGAATGGAACTGTTGCGTAAACTCTATGCGATCGCTTCACAGGATAAACGGACGGATATTCCTTTAAGTGAGTTGCGCGTAGGATTGAAATGCGGAGGATCGGATGGATTCTCCGGTATTACGGCCAATCCGCTGTTGGGTGTCTTTTCCGACTTTCTGGTAGCACAGGGAGGAACAACTGTCCTGACGGAAGTCCCGGAGATGTTCGGCGCCGAGACGATCCTGATGAACCGGAGCGAATCGAAGGCTGTCTTTGAAAAGACTGTTCATCTGATAAATGACTTTAAATCCTATTTCATAGAGAACAAACAGCCGATTTACGAAAACCCTTCTCCCGGCAATAAGGCGGGAGGTATTTCCACCCTGGAAGAAAAATCGCTAGGCTGTACGCAAAAAGCCGGAACTTCAGCTGTTCGGGATGTTATGCTTTATGGTGAACGGCTAAAGACAAAGGGACTGAATTTATTGAGTGCCCCCGGAAACGATCTCGTGGCCAGTACGGCTCTTGCTTCCTCCGGCTGTCATCTGGTTTTGTTTACAACCGGAAGAGGGACTCCGTTCGGAACGTTTGTTCCAACAGTCAAAGTTTCGACCAACAGTAATCTAAATGCCCGCAAGCCAAACTGGATTGACTTCAATGCCGGTTCTCTTTTAGAGGGCGAAAGCATGGAGGAACTTCGTGAACGCTTTATACGGTTCATCATTGGTATCGCAAGTGGTAACCCGACAAACAATGAAAAGAATGATTACAGAGAGATTGCAATCTTCAAATCCGGAGTAACACTTTGATTCATGGAGATATCAAAATTCCTTTATCATGATCTTTTAGGCACGGATTTCACGGATTTACACGGATAAATTTATTTTCTTTCCGTGTAATCCGTGCCTAAATTATATCTCTTGCAAGCAGGATTTTGTTTCGACACTCCTTACTATTAAATCTTCTTCTCAATAACCGCCTGTACTACATTCAGTACATAATCGCCTAACTTTTCGGCCTCACCGATGATGTCCATGTAGTAGACACCGTCCTGGTACTGGTATTTCTTGTTGTTGATGTCTTCCACATTATGGATCTTCAACTGATTGCGATAATTGTTTATTTCATTTTCGATATTGTAAGATGGGTTGACATCGTCGCGTACAAGTTCCGATTTCTTCAGTATCTCGATCATGCGATGCAAAGCCTTCTCCGTAAGTGCCAACATCTGGTCCACATTATGGTTCTGCTCGTCTGTGAATATCGATTTAAACTCGTTGCGGCGTTTGATGCTTCGCGCCATATTATTGCAGGAATCTGCTATACTTTCGATCTCCGATACGGCACGCAGCATGATACGGATTTCTTCCTTCCCTTCCGAACTCAAGCGGCCTTCAGCCACGCAAGTCAAATAATTGGCAATCTCGATCTCCATCCGGTCGCTGATACTTTCGTATTTCTCGACACGGCTATATGTTTTCAGGAAAGCATCCTCGTTCTTCTCATAGAACAGAGCTTTCACCATATCCAGCATACGGCCCGTACGCTCGGCAAACAGCGTGATCTCCTTACGTGCTTGCAAGATCGAAAGTTCGGCAGTCGACAGCATCCCCCCCGTAATATAACGTAAACGATATTCCTCATCCTCATCTTTCTTTCCTTTGATAAGGAAGCAAACCGTCTTCTCTATCAACCCGACAAACCAGATCATAACAAATGTATTACTGATATTGAAAGCCGTATGGAAAGCGGCCAGTTTGAAGGATACTGCTACCGAGGGATCGGAAATGCGCATTACATTCGTGACGAACCAAGAAACGGCATTGGTGAACGGATAGAACAAAATCAACACCCAGATCACACCGAATATATTAAAGGCAAGATGTGCCAAAGCCGCCCGTCTGGCTTGCGTATTACCGGTCAAAGCCGCCAGGTTGGCCGTAATCGTTGTTCCTATATTTTCACCCAATACGAGTGCCACACCCAATTGGTAGTCGATCCAGCCGTTGGCACACATAATCAACGTAATGGCCATCGTTGCAGCTGAAGCCTGCACGATCATGGTCAGGATAGCCCCGATAAACAAGAACAGGATGATAGAGAAAAATCCCATATCGGCATAATTCTGCACGAAGGCAAGCATCTCCGGATTGGCTCCGAGATCCGGAGCATTGGCTTTCAGGGCCTGAAGCCCCATAAAAAGGAAAGAGAAACCGAAAATGAACTCCCCGACCGACTTACGTGAGCTTTTGCCGGAAAAGAGGAGTGGAATGCCGAATGCGAGTAGAGGAAGGGAGAAAGCCGCGATGTCGACTTTGAATCCGAGAGCCGAGATCAACCACGCGGTAACGGTCGTACCGATATTGGCTCCCATTATGACACCGATGGATTGGGTAAGAGTGAGCAGACCAGCGTTTACGAAACTGACCACCATGACTGTAGTGGCGGATGATGATTGGATCAGGGCGGTAATTAAAACTCCGGTAAGAACTCCGGTAACCCTGTTGGTCGTCATGGCCGTCAGAATCCTGCGCAAACTGTCCCCCGCAAATTTCTGCAGACCTTCGCTCATGATCTTCATACCGTACAGGAACAAACCCAAGGAACCTATAAGGCGTAGAAAATCAAAAAATGAATAGTCCATTTAAAATACGTTTAAGTGGATGTATATCCGATTAATATTCCTAACTTTAGGGGACAAAAGTATAAATAATAACTGAGATACCATGTCTGAAACTATTACAATTTATTGCAAAAATAACAATACTTACAAAGAAGTTCCCATTGGTTCTTCGCTGTTGGACATCTATTCACTGGTTGGTGCTCCCCTCCGGTTACGACCGATGAATGCACAGGTAAATAATAAAACAGAGGGGCTTACCTTCCGTTGTTGGCATCCGAAAGATGTTGAATATGTCGACTATACGCAACTTTCGGGAATGCGGACATATGTCCGTTCCCTCTGTCATATTTTCTCGAAAGCAGTGAACGACGTGCTCCCTTCAGCGACTCTGAACCTGGAGCATCCCATCTCGAAAGGCTATTATTGCGTTATTCACAACGGTAAAGACATAGACGAGGAGACGATCGGCAAGATCAAGAAACGGATGCGTGAAATCATCGACGCAGACCTTCCTTTCCATTTGAAAACGATTCGCACGATCGATGCCGCAGTCTTGTTCCGTGAAAGGGGCATGAACGACAAAGCCCGTCTGATCGAAAGCGCCGGTATGCCTTATACGTCTTATTACGAATTGGATGGCTACATCAATTATTTCTATGGCTGCCTGACTCCTTCCACCGGCTACATCCAGGTTTTTGACCTGGTTCCCTATTTCGACGGCGTGTTGTTGCGTGTGCCTCAAAGGACGAATCCGACGGAATTGGAACCGGTCATCCGCCAAGATAAAATGTTTCAGGTTTATAAGGAGCATCTGACCCTGCAACGCACGGTCGGATTGGACAACGTCGGCGACCTGAACCGGGCGATAGAGAAAGGCATGACATCCGAGGTCGTCATGGTCTCCGAAGCCATGCAGGAAAAGCAGGTAGCCAAGATCGCAGAGGAGATTGCCGCCCGCTACGATAACGGCGTCCGCATCGTGTTGATTTCCGGACCGTCTTCTTCGGGGAAAACGACTTTCTGCAAACGGTTGCAGGTTCAGTTGATTACAAACCTGATCCATCCGGTCGGACTTTCATTGGACGATTATTTCCTGAACCGTGAAGATACGCCGAAGGACGAATCCGGCGAATATGACTTCGAATCGTTGTATGCGCTCGACCTGCCTTATTTCAACAGCGAATTGCAGAAACTCCTTTCAGGTGAAGAGATCGAAGTGCCGAGCTTTAATTTCGAGACAGGTCGCCGCGTTTTCAAAGGAAAGAAACTGAAGATGCAGAAAAACTCCGTCCTGGTGATAGAAGGCATTCACGCCCTGAACCCCGAACTGACTTCCATGATCGAAGACTGCTATAAATACCGGATCTATGTATCCGTGCTGACTTCCATCTCGTTGGACAACCATAACTGGATTCCGACAACGGACAACCGTCTCTTACGCCGCATCATCCGCGATTACCGGTTCCGCGGATATTCCGCCCGTGACACGATCGCACGCTGGCCCAGCGTACGCCGAGGTGAGGACAAATGGATATTCCCGTATCAGGAGAATGCGGATGCGATGTTCAACAGCGCCATGTTGTATGAACTGGCCGCCCTGCGCAAGGAAGCCGAACCGATCTTGGGCGAAGTGCGCGAATGCGATCCGGAGAATGCCGAGGCGTACCGTTTGCTCCGTTTCCTCCGTTACTTTAATTACATCCCCGATGTCGGGCTTCCGGGCACTTCCCTTTTGCGTGAGTTCCTCGGAGGCGGCAGTTTCCGATATTGATCTGCAACAACGGAATGCTTTCGTTGGGAGGAATAAAAGTTACATACCTATGAAAATACTGTTTCCCACCTATGAAAATTTATTTTCTCTTGCAGGGAAATAAATTTTCATAGGTGGGAAACAGGTGTCCGCATTCATAGTTACAACCTGGAACCGGTTTGCAATATTACCCTGGCCATGCTCTTTTTCGGCGAAGCGAAAGGGTTGAACCCTGCTTTCCATGCCGGATTAGGGTTGCACCTCCTTTCCGTCCTACGAGAAACGCAGGAAGCTATCCGTTGTAAGGGAGCGTAAACCAGAACCGCGCACCTTCTCCCGGCCTCGAATCGACACCGATTGTCCCATTGAGAGCTTCGATGATGGTTTTGCAGATTGTCAAGCCCAAACCGGTTCCTTGCTTAAACGAGTTGACTTTCACGAAACGGTCGAAGATTGCCTGTTGGTGCTGGGGTGATATTCCGATACCTGTATCGATTACTTCCACCAATACATATTTTTCTACGATACGGTAGGAAAACCTGATGCTTCCCACCTCTGTAAATTTGACCGCGTTCGAGATCAAATTCGAAAGCACCTGCGTGACTCGTTTCGGATCGGTATGAACGAAGATGTCCGGCAGAGCATCGAAGTCACAGATCAAAGAAACCTTTTCAGGCATTTTCATCGCATGTACCTGAAACTGTTCATGGAAGATATCTTTCAGGCTGGTATCGGAAAGCGAGTAATCCAAAACGCCCGATTCTATTTTGGAAAAATCAAGTATATCAGTAATCAAACGAAGGAGCAAATCGCTATTCTTATTGATTATTTTGACAAACTCTTCTTTTTCTTCTTTATCGTCAGTCTCGGCAAGGATATTGGAAAATCCGATTATGGCGTTGAGCGGCGTCCGAATCTCATGGCTCATATTGGCAAGGAAGGCTGATTTCAGTTTGTCCGCCTCACGCACCTTCTGTATCTCCAGTTCCGACTGCCGGGTTTCATATTCCGCATGGTGCAGTTTCTCTTCCAACAGTTTTTCTTCCGTGATGTTAGTAATATGGCAGATCATTTTGTTCTGCCGCTTGCTTCCTTTCGTCTTATAAGCCTGCGCATTGATGCGGATCCAGATCGTTTCGTTTTCAATAGCGGTACGACATTCGAAGCTGCAATGATCCTGCTTCCCTTCTATCACCTGGAAAAGCAGGTTGACATTATCGGCCGAACGAACAATCTGCTGTACACCTCCAATCGTCATGTACTTATTACTTCTCAAGTAGTTGAAGAGCTTGTTATCTTCCGGTGTTTCGTTCAGGAGTGGATTGACAAACAATTCTTTCTTTCCGATATCATATTCGACAATAAGGGAATGACCGGACAAGAGAACTGCTTTTAGGATCGCCAAATTGTTTTGCGTCTGCTCCTCTTTGACCCGTTTTTCTGTCTCGTCGGAGATAATCAGCAAATAGCCGATATGACCGAACTCCCGGTCGTTCAACCCAATTCCTTTCACCATCAGATATTTGGTTTCATCAGAAATGCTGGAATTATAGTAACGGGCATCCCGGATACAATTGAAATCGTATGCAAGTGGAAAACTGAATGCCTTCTTCTTCTTGATCTGATTAAGGATTCTCTCTGGGACAGCCGGATTCTTGAACAGGTTGACTCCCAATAAGTATTCCCGGGAACTGCCAAAGATTCTAGTGTCGGCATCGTTTATATCGATCAGATAACCTTCTGCATCATATAATTCCACCCCGATCGGCAGATTATTGAAAAACTGCTGAAACTTTGTACTCAGCTTGGAGATACGTTTTCTCGATTCCTCCAGGTTGTAATTGGTTTGCCAGCGTTCGATTATTATGGAGAAAATACCAGCAATGATATGCATGTCTTCCACTTCCGAAGCAGTCCAGAAACGGCTCGTCCGGATCGAATCGAAACCGATGAACCCCTGTACTTTATTATGGAAGGTAAGCGGGACGATCAGCATGGACTTCAGCTGTTGTTTAGTCAACAGGATTTTGTCGATATCCGCTTCGGCAGGTAAGCCGGCGATATCTCCCAGCACGATATCGTGTCCGGCTTTAACAGTGTCAATAATCCACGGGATTGTATCGCATGTCAACTTATTCCGATCATCCTTAGGGATCTTTACCCACGAACTCATTACTTCACACGTGAAATTGGCCGAAAAACCGTCTTCTTCAAAGATGGCAACATAGCCCCAATCAGCATTGAAATAGTCCAGTAACAAATTCATTGCTTTTTCGATAGGCTTGTTTTCTTCGTTGAAAAGGATCGCCAAGACTTCAGAAATAATACGTTTGATTGTCGGCGTTTCCGAAGATATATAAATCTCGGCATTGTCAGGTTCATTATCTCTGGCTTCCAGTAATCGTATTAATTCTTCCCGGGGCAACTGATCGTATAGGGATGCTTTAAGAGTCATATAAGATTCTTTATCTGATCGCAAAAGTAGAAAATAGTTTTGATTTTTAATACTTTTCGGCAATAATAATAATTTAATCTATCCTCCTTTAGAACTATTATATTTTGAATGTCGAGATCATTCCGTGTAAAAAGTTATATTTGCATGTTCTAACATTGGACGGTCTGGTGATTGTCCTTTCATTATTGAATTTGATTATGTTGAAGCAACAGTTACAACAAAAGTTACAGCAAAAACTCTCTCCGCAGCAGATTCAGTTGATCCGGCTTCTGGAACTCCCCGCCATAGAGCTGGAAGAACGCATAAAGCATGAACTGGAAGACAATCCCGCTTTGGAAGAAGGAAAGGAAATTGCGGATGACTTTGACCGTACTGACGAAGGTGGTGAGGAGTTGGCAGCTAACGAGATGGAAGGAGAAAGCGAGACAGATACCGACCTTTCACTCGGTGACTACATGAGTGAGGACGACATACCCGATTACAAACTTCGTGAACTGAACGAGCGGGCGGAAAAGAAAGAGGACGTTCCTTTCTCGGTCAGCGAATCCTTGAACGAATATCTGCTCCAACAACTCGGACTGCGGGATCTGCCGGAGAAGCAGGTGAAGATCGCTGAATATATCATCGGGAATATAGATGATGACGGTTATCTACGCCGTGACCTGTCCGCCATAGCCGATGACTTGGTGTTTCAGGCGGGACAGGATGTGACGGAAAAAGAAATAGAGACAGTTCTTGCAATCATACAGGACTTTGATCCGGCAGGAGTCGGTGCCCGTAATCTTCAGGAATGCCTTCTGCTCCAGTTGGCCCGCCGGGAAAAAACATCTGAGACGAGGTTGGCCACCTTGATGTTAACCGATTTTTTTGAAGAGTTCACCCGCAAGCATTACGACAAGATCATAAAAGGACTGGATATCGACGAAACCGCCCTAAAAAGGGCCATCCGTGAAATCACAACCCTCGATCCTAAACCCTGCGCCAGTTGGGGCAGTTCTATGGAAACAGCTCTGAGCCAGATCATTCCCGATTTTGTGGTGGAAGCAGTCAACGGCGAACTGATCCTAAGCATGAACAACCGAGGAATTCCCGACATGCGCATCAACCGTGAATATGCGGAAATGTTTCAGGATTATGCCGGCAACAAAGCGAACCAGACGACCCAGATGAAGGAGGCCGTTCAGTTTGTGAAGCAGAAACTCGATTCCGCCCAATGGTTCATCGATGCCATCAAACAACGTCAAGAGACTTTGCAGCGCACGATGGAAACAATCATCCTTTTGCAGCGCGACTTTTTCCTCACCGGTGATGAAGCGACTTTACGGCCTATGATCCTTAAAGATGTAGCGGAACGGGCCGGATATGACATATCGACGATCTCACGTGTGAGCAACAGCAAGTACGTGCAGACAAATTTCGGTATTTATCCGCTCAAATACTTCTTCTCCGAATCGATGCAAACCGACAGCGGTGAAGAAATTTCCACCCGCGAGGTGAAAAAGATCATGAAAGAACATATCGACGGCGAAGACAAGCGCAAACCACTTACCGATGAAGAACTGGCCTCCATCCTAAAAGAAAAAGGATATATCATCGCACGCCGTACGGTAGCCAAATACCGCGAACAATTGGGTATTCCGGTTGCACGTCTCAGAAAAGAAATATAAATTTGAAGCGCTATGAGGTTATTTTCAAATATCATATCCGGCATGTTCCATCCGTTGCTGATGGTGACGTATGGAGTTGTGCTGGCTCTCACCTTCACATATCTGGCAATTTATCCGCCAGCAATGAAACTATTGCTCGCAGGCGGAGCGTTCCTGTCTACGGCGGTTATCCCCGGAGCATTTATCTTTATGATGGTAAAAAACGGGGCGGCGGTCGATATGGAGCTATCGGACAGACATGAACGCGTGGTTCCGTATCTGATCTTTATCACATCAATCATGGTCTGCGCTTTCTATATGTATAAAATGATGCTGCCGTTCTGGTTCATCTCCCTGTTACTGGGCGCCTGCGTGGCGTTAATCCTGGCACTACTCATCAATTTTTTCTGGAAGATCAGTGCCCATGCGATCGGGACAGGTGGATTGCTAGGTGGTATTATGGGAGTAGCCCGGATCCATTTGATAAACCCTTACTGGGCCTTTATCATCGTAATCCTAATAGCAGGATTGGTCGGTACTTCGCGTATCTTTCTGAAAAGACATACTCCTATGCAGGTATATGCCGGGTTTTGTCTCGGATTTATATGTACCTTTGTAGCCTCATTCTTGAGTTATATCTATTTATTCATCTAATAAAAACACTAAAATTATGAATTTCCCTGCAGATTTAAAGTACACAAAGGATCACGAATGGATCCGTGTAGATGGCGATGTCGCTTACGTTGGTATTACAGATTATGCTCAGGGCGAACTGGGTGAAATCGTTTTCGTTGACATCACGACAGAAGGCGAAGTTGTTGCCAAAGAAGAAGTTTTTGGTACAATCGAAGCAGTAAAGACCGTTTCAGACCTATTCATGCCGGTAAGTGGTGAAGTGATCGAAGCGAATGCCGAGTTGGATGACAAACCTGAACTGGTGAATGAAGATGTATATGGCAACGGATGGTTAATCAAGATATCTGTTTCAGATCCCTCTGAACTGGATGAACTGATGTCTGCCGCCGAATACGAACAAATGATTGCGAAATGACACCTGTAGTCAGTATTATCATGGGCAGTACTTCGGATCTGCCCGTAATGGAAAAAGCGGCCAAACTGCTTGACGAAATGGAGATTCCATTCGAAATGCATGCCCTGTCTGCCCATCGTACACCAGCCGAAGTGGAAGCATTCGCCAAAGGAGCCAAAGGGCGCGGTATCAAAGTGATTATTGCGGCTGCCGGCATGGCTGCCCATCTCTGTGGAGTGATCGCTTCAATGACAACAGTCCCTGTGATTGGAGTGCCTATCAATTCAACGCTCGACGGTATGGATGCCTTGCTAGCCATCGTACAGATGCCTCCGGGAATCCCGGTTGCCACCGTCGGTATCAACGGTGCTTTGAATGCCGGTATACTGGCAGTCCAAATGCTCGCCGTCGGAGACGAACAACTCCAGGATAAGCTTGCCGCTTATAAGGAAGACCTTAAAAAGAAAATCGTAAAAGCGAATGAAGAACTGGCTAAGGTTTCTTTCAAATATAAAATGAATTAGTTGAAAGGTGAGAGTTGAAAGTCAACAAAAATGCAAAGTATTCGATACCGCTTGCCTCCCTTGTTGACTCTCACCTTTCAACTCTCACCTTTCAACTTTCACCTTTCAACTAAAAAAGATGGAAGATTTTTTTAACTATCGTCGTCGCAAATCGTCTATTGTCAACATAGGAAATACTCCGTTAGGGGGCGATAATCCGATTCGCATCCAGTCGATGGCAAACGTCTCCACAATGGATACTGATGCGGCCGTCTGCCAGGCGATCCGAATGATCGAAGCCGGTGCAGAATATGTACGTTTCACCGCCCAAGGAGAACGTGAAGCCCGTAATTTAGGTGTAATCCGTAAACAACTTAGCGAAGCCGGATATACGACTCCGTTAGTCGCCGACATCCATTTTAACCCACGCGCGGCCGATGCTGCTGCCGAAGAGGTGGAAAAAGTACGTATCAACCCCGGAAATTATGTGGACAAGGTAAAGACGTTCGATCTGCAGGAATACACCGACGAGGAATATGCCGCAGAATTACAGAAGATACGCGACCGCTTCATACCATTCCTTAACATCTGCAAAGCACACGGAACCGCCATTCGTATTGGCGTAAACCACGGTTCGCTGTCCGACCGAATTATGAGCCGGTACGGCGACACTCCAGAAGGCATGGTTGCCTCATGCATGGAATTCCTGCGTATTTGCCGGGATGAGAATTTTCCCGACGTCGTAATCTCCATTAAAGCCTCGAACACGGTTGTAATGGTGAAAACCGTCCGCCTATTAGTCCGAACAATGGAAGCCGAAGATATGTACTACCCGTTGCATCTCGGTGTGACGGAAGCTGGCGATGGCGAAGATGGACGCATCAAAAGCGCTGTCGGAATCGGGGCCCTATTGTCCGATGGCATCGGCGACACGATCCGCGTCTCTTTGAGCGAAGATCCGGAGGCTGAAATCCCTGTTGCCCGTAAGCTGGTTGACTACATACTCGAACGCGAAGGACATGAACCTGTAGAGGCCTCACCTGCCCCCGGTTATGATCCGGTTACAGCCGATCGTCGTCACAGCCGGGTGACGGAAAGAATCGGGGGAAATTTCCCGCCGGTTGTCATTTCTGACCGTAGCAACGGTGATTTTGAGTTTGATCATGCGTCACAGCCGGACTATATATACATAGGCAAGGAAGATCCGGAGAACCTGCCGGACAACTTTCGTCTTTTGGTAGACGCCCACTTCTGGAAAGAACGTCCGAACGCCTATCCTTTTTTTATCGCATCGGAAATAGACGAGTTAAAAGACTATTCTGTTCCCTTGAAATTTATCCGCCTTACCTACCGAGATCTGACCGACCGCGTGATCGAAGTGCTGAAGCAGGATAAGTCCGTAATTGTCATCCTGAGCACACATCACCGGAACGGTATCGCTGCCGAACGTGCCGCCATGCATCACTTGCTGGCAGCCGGTTGTGATGTGCCGATCATCCTGCATCGCGACTATAGAGAGACAGATATTGAAGCGTTGCAACTGAAAGCGGCCGTCGACTTCGGAACTTTGCTGTTAGATGGCTTCGGCGACGGGATCATGCTGCACAACGAAGGGTACGAAACGATGGTAACGGACAGTTGTATGTTCGGCATCCTGCAAGCAACCCGTACCCGCATTAGCAAGACGGAATATATCTCCTGCCCAAGTTGCGGACGTACCTTATACGACTTGCAAACAACAATCGCCCGTATCAAGAAAGCCACTTCTCATCTGAAAGGCTTGAAAATAGGTATCATGGGGTGTATCGTGAACGGTCCCGGCGAAATGGCAGATGCTGATTATGGCTATGTCGGCGCCGGAAAGAACCGGATCAGCCTATATAAAGGTAAAGAATGCGTCCTGAAAAATATCCCCGAAGAAGAAGCTGTAGAACGATTAGTCCAGTTGATAAAGGAAAGTGGAGATTGGACGGATCATTGAGTATAATTGAAAAGGAGTGTGTCAGATACAAATTATATTGAAATCAATATGTCCGTATCTTACACACCCCTTAATCCTTTTTTAATCTTGCCTATACGTTTTTATTCCTCAGACCTTATATCTTTCTCCTCATCAAACCCTCCGTCGAACCGGTTATCCTTGATCTCGACATTAACAACGCGCTGGAAGAAGAAACGATGGTTGTTCCAATGGAAAGCCGGATAATCATGATTTTGTCTAATCACATTATTGCGAAAGACTAGGCCGTCCACAGATTTTGCATACAGGATCGGCATATCAAAGGTTTCGAACTCGTTGTCCTCAATCACGATTCCGCTGTGAAAATATCTCTTCTGACTTTTCAAATCAGGTATCTCCGGATATATAGAAATAACGGCGTTCGTAAATTGGAACTGATTTGTCAAAGCATTGATAAACTTGTTATTCCGGATATGTACGTCATGGCAGGCACCCGTCTCGAACCACCCGTTGCAGTCGCCGCACAGTAGGATTGCCGTACCGGATGTGTGATCAAAAACGTTCTTCTCGACCACAGTCTTCTTCGGAGTACTGAACAGGGAACCACGGGCACGGTTATTACGGATCACATTATCGGCAAAATAAACCTCCGGCGTCCATTCCAGATTCTCGATACCGTAAGTACCAACCTCACTAATGGCGGGATCGACAGGTTTCTCAAACGTAATGCGGAACTGTTTTGCACCATGGCCGTCAGGCTTGTCGGCTGCTTCAATCGCAGCCACCTTGTTCTGTTCACCTAAAACCTCCATCGTTTTGGACTCGATGAACTGGACGACATCGCCCGGACGCCCCCATTCGAAACCGTAGGACTGCCCGTGCATATATTCGCCGACCAACGTCTTGTTGTCTATTCGCTTTTGCACCTTCAGATAGGTTCCATGCACATTGATGGCATCATCCATCATACCTTCATACAGACCACCGACCGAACGGATCAATCCCTTACAGCCGGAGAAATGAGTCGCATCGGCCTGTGTCGTGAAATAACGTGGATCGTCCTTGCCACGCAGGCAGACCGAGAATTTATCCAACGTGATATTTTCACTCATCTGGGCCAACAGACCCATTCCTTCAGCATAATGAACCTGTATATTTTCGAGTGTCGTATTCGTATCATGATACATAAATACACCCGGAGTCGGACGACCGTATCCACGGAACACAACGACCGTTCCCGGTATCAGTTTCTTGTTCTTCCAAGGCGCAAGAATCTTGCGGGAAGCAATCTCTGCGACATGCTTGCTGCCCACACTAATATCGCTGGTGGTATAGACCAGTCGCTTTGTATCTCCTTCAAAAGCGATGCCCCAGGCAGGGACATGTTCCCAACCTTCCCCTTTAGCGACAAAGTTGCTATCGCGTATTTCGTACTCCACCCAGGGAGCGACCTCATAGGTGATCAAGCCTCCGACCGTGTCGTTCTCCAACACTTTCACTTGGCTGATATGTGGATTCGCAAAATCGATACTAAAGTTCTTCAATGTACAGTTCTCCGAACCGACCAAAGAAACCGGAAGCATCCGCCCATGGAAAACCAGTTCGGAACCTTGTCCGTCAAATATCACATTCTTCATATTTTCAAAAGCCAGTCCCACCAGTTTCGGATTATCCTGGTCATGGTTGGAAATGAAGTATTCACGTTTGGAAGCACCTTCGGGATAGAAATCATAACGTCCCTTCGGCAACAGTATCCGGACCGTATCGGAGTTCACTTCCGCCGCAATCTCTTGAAGAGCTTTCGCAATCAACGGAGAAGCATTTTCCCCGGTATCCGGTTTCAGACCATATCCGGACAGGTCATACGCGCCGCCTTTACATGCCGTAAACAAAGCGATAAATAAAAGTGTCAAAACAGAATTTAGTTTCATGGCTTACATCTTTCGTTGATTATATTTTCAATTATTTAGGGGCAAACTTACTCAAAATTATCCGATTTTATTGTAAGTTTGCCCCTCTTAAATATAAATAGATATGGAACATCCAATAAGCATTTATAACACACTCACAAGAAAAAAGGAACAGTTCATCCCGCTGCACGAACCGCATGTGGGTATGTACGTTTGCGGTCCTACGGTTTACGGTGACGCCCACCTGGGCCACGCACGGCCGGCTATCACTTTCGACCTGCTGTTCCGTTATCTGACTCATATAGGATACAAGGTACGCTATGTACGCAACATAACAGATGTCGGCCACCTGGAACATGATGCTGACGATGGTGAAGACAAGATTGCCAAGAAGGCCCGTCTCGAACAACTCGAGCCGATGGAAGTGGTGCAGTATTACCTGAACCGTTACCATCACGCTATGGAAGCGCTCAACGTTCTACCGCCCAGCATCGAACCGCATGCGTCCGGCCATATCATCGAGCAGATCGAACTGGTAAAGAAAATACTGGATAACGGATATGCTTACGAAAGCGAAGGTTCCGTTTACTTCGACGTGGAGAAATACAACAAGGATCATAATTACGGTGTTCTTTCCGGACGCAACATCGACGATATGCTGAATACTACCCGCGCACTGGACGGACAGGATGAAAAACGTAATCCGATCGACTTCGCTCTCTGGAAATGCGCGCAACCGGAACATATCATGCGCTGGCCTTCTCCGTGGAGCGACGGTTTCCCCGGATGGCACTGCGAATGTACGGCTATGGGTAAAAAGTATCTGGGCGAACATTTCGATATCCACGGTGGCGGCATGGATCTGATCTTCCCACATCACGAATGCGAGATTGCACAGGCTGTTGCTTCACAGGGAGAAGATATGGTTCACTACTGGATGCACAACAATATGATTACCATTAACGGGCAGAAGATGGGCAAGTCATTGGGCAACTTCATCACGCTGGAGGAATTTTTTACTGGTGACAACAAGATGCTGAGCCAGGCATATTCGCCTATGACCATCCGCTTCTTCATCCTCCAGGCTCACTACCGCAGCACGGTAGACTTCAGCAACGAAGCCCTGCAAGCAGCTGAAAAGGGGTTGGAACGTCTGATGGACGCTTATAATCATTTGATGAAGCTGAAAGCCTCCGACGTTTCTACTGTAGATGTGAAGGATTTGCGCCGCAAATGCTACGATGCGATGAACGACGACCTGAACTCGCCGATTGTAATCGCCCATCTGTTTGACGCAGCCCGCGCGATCAACTCCGTAAAGGATGGCAAGGCTACGATCTCGGCCGAAGACCTGAAAGAGCTACAGGATGTATTCCATACCTTCGTTTTCGATATTCTCGGAATAAAAGATGAAGCAGCTTCGGGCGGAAGCAACAACAACGAGGCATTCGGCAAAGCAATGGATTTGCTGCTGACCATCCGCCAACAGGCAAAAGCCAATAAAGACTGGGCTACATCGGACAAGATCCGAAACGAACTGACAGCCATCGGCTTCGATATCAAAGATACGAAAGACGGAGCCGAATGGAAGTTAAGCAAGTAAGACGAGCGTTCGATATTTGACAGAAAGGAAGCATAAATGATGATTTACTGCTTCACTCATTCTTATCATTGGCACATTATTTTTTATAATCATGACAATAAACGAATTTCTTCAAGGCGACAAGTTCGCCTTATTGGCTGGTGTCGAACTTTTGGAAACGGGCAACGGTTATGCCAAAGCCCGTATGGAAATAAAGCCGGAACACCTCAACGGCGGTGGTGTATGCCAAGGCGGCGCTATCTTCACTTTAGCTGATCTGGCTTTTGCAGCAGCAACAAACAGTCATGCACGCCTGACACTTTCTATTACATCCAGCATTAACTTCTTCAAAGCCGAAAGCAAAGGGTTCCTTTATGCCGAAGCTCGTGAAGCATTCAGCCACAAGCGGCTCGCCAACTGTGAAGTGCGGATCACCAATGAAACCGGCGACCTGATCGCCACCTTCAACGGAACAGGCTACAGAAAAGATACGGAACTGCCGTTTGCCCCAATAGAATGATTTATCTAAACCTATCGAACAACCGCTGCAGATTTTGTCCACGGCCCCAAAGTAAAGCTACTTTGATGCAATTGTCCTTGATATAATAATAAATTAAATGTACGCTATCGCCGTCAGATGAGCAAATAGCGTACATTTGTATTTTATTCGTAACGCAAAGACCGGGCCGGTTTGCTAAAGATGGTTTTGGCGGTTTGCCAACCGATGGTCAGCAAGGAGATCACACACAATAAAACGACCGGAACGAGGAAGAACCACGCTTTCCAGTCCGTGCGGAACGAATAATGATTCAGCCAATCCCCCATGATCCAGCCCGAAAGCGGAAGGGCGATGACAACAGCAATAGCAATCAACAGGAAGAACTCTCGCCCCAATTCAAAGAAAAGCTGCCTCCGGGAAGCTCCCAGAACCTTCCGGATTCCCATCTCCCGGATACGAGTCGAACAAGAAAACATAACCAGAACAGCCAATCCCATACAAGAGATAAAGATCGCCAATATCGCAAAAAGCGCCACAATCAACCCGAACACTTCATCCTGTCGGTATTGCTGGTCAAAAAACTGGTCGAGAAAGAAATAATCATAGCTGGAATCCGGGAAATAACGTTCCCACACTCCTTCGACCTGTTTCACGAGATCACGCGGGTTACCGTTCTCCATAACGACAGAGATATAACGTTGTTTCATCCAACTCAATTTCTCATGCAGGGCAAACAAGATCGGCGTAAAATCTTTGTTAAGCGATTGTTGATGATAATCCTTCACGACCCCGATAATCTGCATCGGCTGATCGACGGTTTCGACAGACAAGCGTTGCCCCAAAGCGGCATCGGACGATTCGAATCCCAACGTACGGACAGCCGATTCGTTCAGGACGATCTTATAAACATCTCCCCCGTAATCTTCGGAAAAACCACGGCCGGAAACGAACTTCAGATCATAAGCTTCCAGAAAAAACTCATCGCAGTTCAACATCTCCAACAGGCGCGTCTGCTTCGTCACATCACTTTCGCGGACGATGGACAGGAAGTCGGTTACCTCCGTTCCGGGAACTGCACCAGAAACCGTCACCGCCCTGACGGAGGGCAATAACGCCACCTCTTTCTTAAATGCCTCCAACTTCATAGCCAGTTCCTCGCATTGCGCCGGGAACTTAAGAACCAGCGTCTGGTCCACCCGTACCCCCAAAGAAGCATTCCGCATATATTGAAGTTGCGCGTACACGATCAACGTCCCGCAAAGCAACACCAGAGAAGCCGTGTATTGCAACACCACCAAAACCTTGCGGGTGACCGTCGCCCCATGCGTATGGGTAAACTTTCCTTTCAACATCCGGATCGGCTTGATGCCGGACAAAACCGTCGCCGGGTAAAAGCCGGACAGAAACACACCGGCAGCAAAGATCAGCAACAGATACCACCCCAGTGAAGTCGTAAACCAGACGGAAAAACTCAGATCCCGTCCCGTCAGATTATTGAAAGAAGGCATCAACGCCTCCATCAGCCCGATAGCCAGGATAAAAGCAATACTGTTCGTCACCAACGATTCGAAAAGGAACTGTGAAATAACCTGCCTCCGGCTTGCCCCCGAAGCCCGACGTATACCGATCTCTTTGGCTCGTTCCATCGAACGGGCTACCGTCATATTGATATAATTGATCCAAGCAATACAAAGGATAGCAAGTGCCGTACAGATCAACACCCAGATAGAAGAACGATTCCCCTTCACCTCCGGCTCATAAGCTTTCTGCGGATTCAGATGGATATCGCGGAGGTTCGTCAACTGGATCGCCCAAGTTTTATTCTTCAATGCCTCTTCCGTCTTATACTTCTCCGCCATTACTGGGAAATCCTCTTCCACCTGCGTTTTCAGGTTCGCCGACTTCAGCAAGACATACGAATAGACTTCGTGGCGATACCAATATTCATCCATCCACTTCGGGAGCGTCTTGTAGGAGATCAGCAGATTATAGCGAATATGCGTATTGATCGGCATATCTTCCATTATACCCGTCACTTCGCAAGCTTCCTCTCCTATATTGCTTCGGAAGATCAGGATTTTCCCGATCGGGTCCGCTCCCTTGAAATATTTCCGGGCAATACGTTCGGTGATAACTACCTTGTTCGGTCCGTCCAGACAACTTTCTTTATTTCCCTTCAAGAGTTTGAAGTCAAAGAAATCGAAAAAGTTAGCTTCCGCATAGCCTATACCTGTCTCCCGATATAGCAGTTCGTTGTATTTCACGACCTGCTCCGGATAATACTGGCTTCCGACACGTGTATAAGCCTCGACAGCACTCATGTTTTGCTTCATAGCCGTAGCATAGCCGGCAGACGAACTGGCCCAATCATCCGTCAGCTCCCCGTTCTCATAAAACCGGGCTTCAACCCTAAAGATACGATCCTGCCGGCTGTGCATATCGTCGTAGCTGTATTCGAAAGCCACATAGGTCAGGATCAGCAAGGCTGCCGCCATGCCGATCGCCAGACCGACTATATTGACGACACTAAAACCTTTCTTTTTAGTAAGGCTGCGCCACGCACAGTTCCAATAGTTTGTTACTATCATTATGATGAAGATTTTCAAAGATGAATATTCAGGAAACGACCCGGCCGTCCAAAAGATGGATAATCCGGTGTGCGAAGCTGGCATCCCGTTCCGAGTGCGTGACCATGACGATCGTCGTCCCCTGCCCGTTCAGTTCTCGAAGTAATTCCATCACCTCCGCCCCGTTTGTCGAATCCAGGTTTCCCGTCGGTTCGTCGGCAAGGATCAGCGGACAATCCGTCACCACGGCGCGCGCTATCGCCACACGTTGCTGTTGTCCGCCGGATAGCTGCTGCGGAAAATGTCCGGCACGATGGGCGATATTCATCCGGTCGAGGACTTCCATCACCTTCCGCTTGCGTTCGGCCTTCCGGCAGCCAAGATAAACCAACGGCAGTTCCACGTTCTCGAAGACTGTCAGCTCGTCTATCAGGTTGAAACTCTGGAATACGAAACCGATATTCCCTTTACGGAAAGCCGTCAACTGGCTCTCTCCCATCTTGTCTATCTCCTTGCCGTTAAAGAAATATTTGCCGGAAGTCGGCGAATCAAGCGTTCCCAAGATATTCAATAAGGTCGACTTGCCACAGCCAGAAGGCCCCATAATGGCCACAAACTCACCCTGTTTGACCTCGATGTTCACCTCGTTCAATGCTTTCGTCTGCACCTCCTCGGTGGTGAAGACCATAGACAGATTCTCTGTTTTAATCATATTATATTCATTTAAATCATTCGTTCCTGAGAATACGCATCGGCTTCAACCGAACCACACGCCACACCTGTCTGACTACCGTCAAGAAAGCGACACACATCAACAACACAAATGCGACTCCGTACACCCACCAAGGCAACACGATATGAAAAGCATAACTCTCCAGCCATCCGTTCATCAAAACCACAGAAACAGGAAGTCCCAATACAGTGGCCAGCACCGTAAGAAGTAGCAGTTCACGTGTCAAAACAACAAAAAGACTTATTTTACCGGCTCCCAAAACCTTCCGTATCCCAACCTCTTTCACTCGTGCCAGAGTAGAAAAAAACGTCACGACCCATAATCCCAAGCAGGCCACAAAGACTGCCAATAATGACGCACTGGCAAAAATCCAACCGAAATTGCGATCCGACTTATACAAGCTATCCTGATAATCATCGAGATAGAAATAAGAAAAAAGGGCGGACGGAAAATAAGTCCGGTACATTTGTTCCACTTCAGTCAAGCAGTCAGAATTAACCGGACCATCCATCTTGACGGATATATAAGGAGTCGCAATAAACGGGACCCGTTCTTTCAGGAAAAAGAGGATCGGCTTATACGGTTCCGCAAGCGACTGCTGATGATAATTTTTCACAACCCCGACAACTTCGAGTGGATCTTCCAGCACTTCCATCTCCAACTGCTTTCCTAACGCCTCTTCCGGAGAAGGATAACCAAGCAGACGCACCGCCTCTTCGTTCAGGACGACCTTATTCCGTTCATTGCCGTATGCTTCCGAGAAACCACGTCCACAAAGCATTTCCGGCGAATAAAGCGCCAGAGAATCATAATCGACAGCAAACATCTGTATCAGCTTCACTTCGGATGGATCGCTGCCGTAAGGACGATTGGTAAAGTAGTTCGCCACCTCAACGCCCGGCACAGCACCGGAAATAGAAACACGGACAACATAAGGTATCTGTCCCAACCGTTTCTTGAAACTCTCCATTTTGACGGACATATCATCGGTAAAAGCCGGATATTTCACCACCAGTACCCGGTTCGAAGAAGCGGAAGAAGTCTCCTGCTGCATATAACGAACCTGTCCGATCACCACCAACGTACCGGAAACCAGAACGAAAGAAGCAAGAAACTGAGCCACAATCAACATCTTCCGCATCCGGTTTCCCTTACGGCCATGCAGTAATTTTCCTCGCATGATATCCGCTGGACGGATGCGTGTCAGCAGGAATGAAGGATACAGTCCGGTAAACAAAGTTCCCCCTATAAAACACGCTGCCGCCATACTCCAGAATTCCGGCAAACGGAACGCGCCGGCAGCAAAATCCAGTCCTACCCAACGGCAGACAAAAGGCAACAGTACCTCGACCCATCCGAGAGCCAAGATCAAAGCCGACAAGTTCAACAACCCTGCTTCCAGCAATCCTTGCAGGATCACCTGCCGGCGGGAAGCCCCGAACGCCTTGCGAATACCAAACTCCCTGCCACGTTCCAGATAACGGGCAACCGTCAGGTTCAGCGCGTTCACCCAGCCGATCAGTAAAAGGGCGACTACCATCACCGAAAGGATACGTGCAGCCATACGACTACCTTTCGCCTCTTTCTCATAAGACTTACGGGGAGTCAGATGAATATCCCGCAAACGAACCAGTTCGACCCTCCAGTCCTTATGTTTCAATGCCGCCGTCTTATATTTTTCAGAGATGGAATGGAAAGCCACTTCAATATCGCCCGGTTTCTTTCCCGGTTCAAGCCGGACATACGTATAGACACCGTGGATATACCAAATATCGCGCCTTGCCTCCGGAATAGTCGAATAAGACAACAGGAAGTCATAATGCAGATGCGAATTATAAGGCATATCGGCAATCACGCCCGTCACCTCGAAATGCTGTTCGGACGAAGATGTACGGAAAGTCAGCACTTTGCCGATAGGATCACCACCGGCAAAATAACGACGTGCAGCACTTTCGGTAATCACCATCGTATTCGGACGGACCAACTGTCCACCCTTCTCCCCCTTGAGGATCGGGAAATTGAAGAGATCGAAAAAAGCCGGTTCGGTATAACAGTACTGTTCTTCGATAAACTGCCGGTCACCGAACGTCACCTCTTGTCCGCGATCTTGTGCCGTCACACGTACATACTGCTCTATGCCCGGAATCTCGCGATACATGGCGGGAGCATGCCCGAAAGAAGTCGTCGCCCAATTATCCGTCAAGGTTGCCCCTTCATAAAGACGGCTCTCCACACGGTAGATGCGATCCCCGTCGTGGAACGAATCGAAACTCAATTCGAACCGTACATAGAGCATAATCAGCAGCGCCGCGCCAACACAAACGGAAAGACCGAACACATTCAGGGCGGAAAGAGACTTCCGCGCCCGTTGGCTTTTGATTACTTGAGACCAATATTCCATCAGCGTAAAATTAATCGTTCATTCTCACCAAACAAGTCATATCCGGAAATAATCACCTTCTCTCCCGGTTGCAACCCTTCCACAACCTCGTAATACTGCGGGTTCTGACGACCGATACGGACAGGGCGGCGGCGAGCTGTCTTTCCTTCTTCATCCACCACATACATGTACTCGCCGCCGCTTGCTTGGTAGAAGCTACCACGTGGGACGATCACTGCCTGCACGGGATCGCCCAGTTGCAGGTTCAGGTGGTAGGTTTGCCCGGCACGGATATTCTCCGGCCGGCCGGAGACAAAATGCAGGTCGGTGCGAAACTGTCCTTCCCGCACTTCGGGATAGACTTTCGTCACCTCCATATCGTACTTCTTTCCTTCACGTTCGAAGCTCGCAGGGAGACCGGGTATGACACGTTCCACATAGTGCTCGTCGATCTTGGCTTCCACCTTCAGTTCGGGCGTGATCACCTGGCCGATACGTTCGCCCTGGGCGATGGACTGGCCGATCTGGGCCTCCAGGTTTCCTAACTGCCCGTCGACGGGAGCCTTCACTTTCAGGTTTTCCAGTCGCCCGCGAACCAAGGCAAGGCTCTTCTTCATATTCCGGATGTTCTCGTCCAGGCTCTGTAGCTGGCTGCTGCGGAACAGGTCGTCCTGCTCGATCCGTTCGTCCACAACGGCCAACTGTCCGAGAGCAGCCTCATAATCTTCCTTAGCCTGCAAGTAATCTTCGCGGGCCAGCAGGTTCTTCTTATACAGGCGTTCGTATTGCCTGAAACGGCGTTCCTTCTGCACCAATTCCTTACTCAGGCCGATACGGTCCTGTTTCAGCCGGAGATGTTCCTGCTCCATGCTGAGATGGGTGTTGCGAAGTTCGTTTTCCTGATAGGCCAAGTCGGCTTCGCTTTGCAGGATGCCGATGTTCAGGAACGGGTTACTGAGGCGGAGGATCACGTCGCCCGCCCGCACCTGCGCCCCTTCCTCGATCAGGCGTTCTTCGACGCGCCCACCCTCGATGACGTCAAGATAGATGATACGATCCGGCAGTACCTGCCCGATAACCCGGATGTAGTCGTTGAACTCTCCTTTCTGCACGGTAGCAATCGTAATGCGTTCTTTCTCCACTTTCAGGGAAGAGGAAGTATCACGAAAAAGAAGCCAAAGCAGGCAAAGCAGCCCGACGGCAATTCCTATCAAGGAATAGATGTGTTTCTTCTTAAACCGGGACTTCCGCTCAATACGGGTGTCCATGCTATTGATTGCCATTCTTGTTGTATTTATTCGGTTCCTAAAAATGAGCCTGTGCGGTAGAAGTCTACCGTGCGGCTTTTCAACTCATACTGCAAACGGGTGCGCGACAGTTCTGCCTTGGCCAGTATATAGAGGTTCCGCTTCTCCATCAGTTCGAACACGGAGATCATCCCCTCCTCCCATTTCTCCTCGCTCTCTTTCAGCGTGACGGTGGAAGTGCGGAGTTGTTCGACCGCCTGACGGTGTTCCTCGGCGGCAGCCCGGAGTGAAAGGCAGGCGTCGTCTATCTCCTTGTAGAGGCTGAGGCGTTGCTGCTCGTTCTCGTTCCGTATCCTTTGCAGGCGGAAACGTTCCTTCCGGACATCTGTCAGGCGGGAAAGTCCGCAGAACAGAGGCAGCGAGACGCTCACGCCGATATATTTGTTCATGTTATTCTTCAACTGGTCTTTGATCGGGATGATCTCGCCCAGGTCATCCCGTTCCGTGTCGTAGCAACCGGAATAGAGGCTGAATTCCGCCCTGATGGAAGGAGAAAAAGCCCCGGACGCTATTGCCAGTGACTTGCGGGAAGCTTTCTCCCTCAGTTCCATAGCCCGGAATTCCGGCAGGGATGTTTCGGAGGCGGCATAGATCTCGTTGGATTCCAGTACAGGAAGCACGGGAAATTCGCCCTCCCCGCCGGGAGAGATCGCCAGCGTATCGGTATCCCGCATATTCAGCAGTTCCTTCAAGGCAAGCAGCGAGAGGCGGCAACCGTTCGCCTTCACCGTCTCCTGGTAAATATCAGATTGCAGGCGCGCCTTCACCTCCTGCAAATCAGAAGAGGAACGCATGCCAAGATCCACATATTCGAGCATCTGATCGTGATAGCGTTCGCTCAACTTCCGCTGCTCGACAGCAAGCTCGTACATCTTCTTATCGAAGCAGAGGCGATAGAAAGCATCCATCACCTCGAAGGCAATCCGGTTCTCCTCGATCTGCTCCGTGAGGCCGCCGATCTGCTTGTTCAGTTTGCGGAACTGCAACCGGTTGACGCGCGTAAAGCCGTCGAACACCGGAAGCGAGACATTCAGCCCCATCGTGCTCTCTAAAAAGGAAGAGGAAGTATAGAGGTTCGTTTTCGGGTCCACCGAACGCCCCAAACGTTTGCCCAATGCGCCGGTAGCACTTACTGAGGGCAGGAAATCACCATAGGCGGCAGCAAGGTCTTCCCCGGCAATCCGTGTATCCAGGCGACTGTTCCGCACGCGGTAGTTCTGTTCGACGGCATAGCGCATGCAGTCGTCCACCGTCCAGCCGGACTGCGCCCGCAGGTTTCCCGGCGAAGCCAGGAAGACGAAAAGAAAAAGAGACAAACCTCGTTTGATCGTTATCTGTGCATTCATCATGACAGAAAGAAAGCAAACGACGTGCCAGAAATGTAACATTCAGACTATCAAAAGCATTTCAAAAACACCTCCCGCCAACCGTCCAATTTTTGGACGCCCAAACGTCCAACTTTTTGACACAGGTGTCCTCCTGTCGCTCATCGAAGCATGACAAGTGCCAAATGCAACACACAAAAACAAGCTTTACCCCTCATCCCTGAGACATAAAGCCTAAACACGTAAATCAGTTATTATAAAAAACGAAGCAGTGTTATTTATTGTGTCTATAAGTATACTCTTTTTATTTTCCGCGGGCAAAGGAAAAGCATACATATTGCAAAGATATGACAAGAGAAAGACAATTTAATTGAAAATAGAGAACCATGGTTTATCTGAAGCAAATCAAACTAATCAATCCGGATATCCATACGAACGGGAGATCATCTCTCCCAAGCATTTAAGATTTCCGCCACATAGACGTTATGCGGATTCCCTGCCATTGCGCTGTACCATTTCTCGTATAAGGCAGGATCAACAAAATGATCCTTATCCATCTTAGTCACGTAAAGGGTTTTGCATTCGAGCGTCAGGCGCGATTCCTCGAAACAAGGATTACCCAGATCGGTAAAATAAGGCGTCAAACCTGTCGCTGCCACCTTGTCGATATCCCGTCCCGATTTCGCCCCGCAAATCTTATGGGCAGTTTTATGCTCTTCTCCTAAAAAGGACAGCGTGAAAGCTCCCTTCGCATCGACAAACTCGCGGGTATAACGTTCCGGACGGATAAAGACGAACACTACCGGCTTGTTCCACAGGAAGCCTACGCCCCCCCAACTCGCCGTCATCATGTTGAACTTGTCCTTGTCGCCGGCGCTTACCAGCATCCACTCTTTTCCGATGATCTCTATAAAATTGTCTTTGACCAGACTCGGTTCTATTGCCTTCATAATTTCACACCTTAGTTAATAATCTTTCAAAGATACGAAAATATTTATTTGTGTGTGCAAAATTTAATATTCTTGTCCATACAGAATATTTTCTTTAGGTTTGCATCTCAATATTCACGTAATTATCAAGACGATAAACTGCCAAATGGAAATACTGAACAACTGGATCAGCGGGATTAACGACCTCCTATGGTCGTATGTTTTAATTATCATGCTGTTAGGATGCGCCTTCCGGTTCACTTTCAAAACCCGTTTCGTCCAGTTCCGTATGTTCCGGGAGATGATACGTGTGCTCGGTGACTCCGCCAACAAAGCCCATGAAGGTGAAAAGCACATCTCATCCTTCCAGGCATTCGCCGTATCGCTTGCCAGCCGTGTCGGGACAGGCAACCTGGCGGGAGTAGCCACAGCCATAGCCGTAGGAGGTCCGGGAGCAGTGTTCTGGATGTGGATCATCGCCCTGTTAGGTTCGGCCAGCGCTTTCGTCGAATCTACACTCGCACAGCTTTACAAACGGAAAGGAAAAGAATCCTTCATCGGGGGGCCTGCCTACTATATGCGATACGGATTGGGACTGAACTGGATGGGCATACTGTTCGCCATCTTGATCTCCGTCACCTTCGGTTTCGCGTTCAACTCGGTACAAAGCAACACGATTTGCGCCGCCATGCAAGGCTCGTTCGGTTTCGATCCGAGGATCGTGGGTGCGGTACTGACCGTACTGACACTTGCCATTATCTTCGGAGGAATCCAGCGAATAGCCAAAGTCAGCAGCGTGATCGTCCCCGTAATGGCATTGGGATACGTGGCGCTCGCTTCGGGGATCGTACTGTTCAATATAACGGAACTGCCGGCCGTCATCAAACTGATCGTAAGCAGCGCTTTCGGATGGGAACAGGCGGCAGGCGGTACGATCGGCGCCGCTCTGATGCAAGGGATCAAGCGCGGCCTGTTCAGCAACGAGGCAGGTATGGGATCGGCTCCGAACGTAGCGGCCACGGCATCCGTCACACATCCGGTCAAACAGGGATTGATCCAGACTCTGGGTGTTTTCACCGACACCCTGCTGATCTGTACCTGCACGGCTTTTATCATCCTGTTCAGCGGGGCGCCGTTGGACGGTTCGGTAAACGGGGTACAACTGACACAGCATGCCCTGACGCTCGAAGTGGGAAAAGCCGGAGGGATATTCGTTGCCGTAGCGATCTTCCTGTTCGCTTTCAGCAGCATTATCGGGAACTACTATTACGGGGAAGCGAACATTCGTTTCATCACACCGAAAAAAAGCGTGCTCTATATCTACCGTCTGGCGGTCGGCGGTATGGTGATGTTCGGGGCGTTAGCAAGCCTGGAACTCGCCTGGAGCCTGGCGGATATCACGATGGCTTTCATGACGATCTGCAACCTGTTCGCCATCTCGTTACTGAGCAAACAGGCCTTCCTGCTGCTGCACGATTACATTGCTCAAAAACGTAGCGGGATCAAGAGCCCTGTGTTCGACAAGAACAAGCTGCCGGAACTGAAGGACAAGGCGGAATGCTGGTAAACGCTTCTTATTGGTAGATCAGACTGAACAACCGTTCAGGTGCAAAGATCTCGTTGGCGACCTCTCGTATCTCTCCGGCGGTCAGCTTCTCCACCTTGGCGAAGACTTCCGGCAGGGTGTCGTAGCGGTTATAATGGAGAAAGCTCTTACCCAGCCCCAAAAACAGGCCTTCCCGATTATCGCCGGAGACGCCCAATTGTCCGATCACCTGCTTCTTGGCCGCCGCCAACTGGGTCGCGGTCAGCTTCACCTCACGCAGCTTCGCCAGTTCCTTGTAAACAAGCCTGATCGCCTTCTCCTTGTTCTTCGGATCAGTCCCGAAGTAGATGCTTGCCAGCCCCGTATCGGTATAAGAAGTCACGTTCGATTCGACGTTATAGACAAGCCCGTTCTTTTCCCGGAGAGAGACATTCAAACGGTTGTTCATGCCCGGCCCTCCCAAGAGGTTATTCAGCAAGAACAACGGCAGGCGTTTCTCATCGTGCATGCTGTATGCCCGTCCCCCGATCAGCACATGCGCCTGATGGGTATCCTTGTGTATCTGGCGGCTGACGGGAAGGAGCTCGCCGGGTGCCGTCCGGTTACGTGCCGCCATCGGGAAAGCGATATCCGACAGGGTGCTTTCCGCCATCTGCACGATCTTCTTGAACGGAATCCGGCCCATCGAGAAGAACACCATATTTTCGGGGGCATAGAACCGCCTCATAAACGACTTGCCGGACTCGCTGCCGAAACCGAGCAGCGACTGCTCGTCTCCCAAGATGTTATGTCCCAACGCATGTCCGTCGAACAGCAAATTCTCGAATTCATCGAAGATCAGTTCCGAAGGGCTGTCCTCGTATGAATTGATTTCGTCCAGGATCACATCCACCTCCTTCTCGATCTCCTGCTCCGGGAACTGCGAATGGAACACCAGGTCGGACAGCAGTTCGAAAGCCCTCCGGAAATGCTCTTCCATAAAAATAGAATAGACGAAAGTCTCCTCCTTTGTGGTATAGGCGTTCAGCTCCCCTCCCACATTCTCCATCCGATTCAGGATATGCCAGGACTTACGCTTTTCCGTCCCCTTGAATATCATGTGTTCGACAAAGTGAGCCAAGCCAAATTCATCCATTTCCTCATCCCGTGTCCCGGCATTCACGGCAAACCCGCAATACGACACCGGGGATGCAGAAGGAAGATGTACGATACGCAAACCGTTCGGTAAAATATGTGAGAAGTAATCTTTTTCCATGATCCATTCATTAGGAGGCACAAAAGTACAAAAATATAGGTCATTCCATGTGCAGGTATCATTAAAATAGATACTTTTGCACTTTGTTAAGTTCATAACACCATATAGAATCATTTTAAAGGCTATGATAAACGAAGCAATCTCATCCATTCTGCAACAGGAAGCTGAAGCAGTACGCAATATTCCGATAACCGACGGCTATGAAGAGGCTGTGACACTCATTGTGAAACATGTACACGAACTCGGAGGGAATCTGATCACCAGCGGTATGGGAAAAGCAGGACAGATCGCCATGAACATCGCGACCACCTTCTGTTCGACCGGCACGCCTGCCTACTTCCTGCATCCCAGCGAAGCACAACACGGCGACCTCGGCATCGTCCGCAAGAACGATGTCATGCTGCTCATCTCCAACTCCGGCAAGACACGCGAACTGCTCGAACTGGTGGAGCTGACACGCGGTCTCGTACCGGAGATGCAGTTTATCGTTATCACCGGCAACCCCGACAGCCCGCTGGCAGCCGAAGCGACGATCTGCCTGCCGACCGGTGCGCCGAAAGAAGTGTGTCCTTTAGGCCTCACCCCCACCACATCGACCACGGTCATGACGGTGATAGGCGACCTGTTGGTAGTCGGCACCATGAAACGCATCAACTTCGGCTATCCCGACTATGCCAAACGGCATCACGGCGGTTACCTGGGTTCGAAAAGCCGCGAACAGTGTAAAACCGTAAACAAATAAAGAGCATGAGGAAGGTAATCGGCATCGGGGAAACCATTCTCGACATCATCTTCAGGAACAACCGACCCCATACGGCAGTGCCCGGCGGATCGACCTTCAACGGCCTCATCTCGTTAGGACGCCTGGGTGTACCTGTCTCTTTCATCAGCGAAGTGGGAAACGACCATGTCGGCGACATCATACGCGACTTCATGAAGGAAAACAACATTTCCACCCGCTACGTCGACCGTTTCCCGGATGGCAAAAGCCCGATTTCGCTCGCGTTCCTGGACAACGACAGCAATGCCGACTACACTTTCTACAAGGATTATCCGAAGCAACGCCTCGACGTGCCCCTGCCGGAGATCAACGAAGACGACATCTTCATCTACGGCTCCTATTACTCACTGAACCCGGCGCTTAGGGAACGGATGGTGGAATTTCTCGACTATGCACGCCAGCGCAAGGCGATCCTCTACTACGACCCGAATTTCCGCAAGGCGCACGCCCATGAAGCGATACACCTCGCCCCGACATTGCTCGAAAACTTCGAATATGCCGATATCATACGCGGCTCGGACGAGGACTTCCTCAATATCTTCGGGGAGGCCGACAGTGAAAAAGTCTACACCGACCATATCCGTTTCTACTGCGACCGTTTCATCACCACTCACGGAGCCGGAGGCGTGAACCTCTACCACGGCGACCTGCGCCTTCATTTCGACTCGCCCTCCATCCGCCCGGTCAGTACGATCGGAGCCGGCGACAACTTCAATGCTGGCATCCTCTACGGTCTGTTAAAAAATAATGTCCGTCACCGTGACCTCGCCACCCTCCCGAAAGAGACATGGGCGAATATCATCCGGTGCGGGATCGATCTGGCAACCGAGGTTTGCCGCAGCTACGACAATTACATTTCTAAAGAATTCGCAACCTCCTACCTCTCCCAGTCTTAAATATCATTAACCGGGAAGATAAAGGGGTATAAAGACACGTGTTTTTCACTATCTTTGCTTTGCATGAGTAGTAGAAGTATGATATTGAAACGGATTCTTTTCTTGTTCACCAGTGTGGCCTTATTGGCAGGATGCAGCTCCGGCAGAGCACCTGAAATTCGTGCCATATGCCTGCGTGACGACATCGGCAACTATATTATCAAATGGGAAACAGCCCCCCATACCGACGGGACGATGAAACTTTATGTATCCGACACCCCCAACTCCTTCGACATGTCGCGACCGTGCAGCTATGCCGACATCAATGACGGGAGAGTGACCTACATCACGAACGACAACATCACCCGCAAATATTTCCTACTGTCTTTCAACGACAAATATTACCGCACTGTCGGCGCCCGCTCGGTACAGATGGACAGCGTCCAGAACCTGCGCGACATAGGTGGCTACTTCAGCGAACACGGGAACCGTATGACTGGCTGGGGCAAGATATTCCGCTCGGGCGAGCTCAAGGCACTTAGCCGCAACGACACGATCCGGCTGGATAACCTGAAGATCAAAACTGTCATCGACCTACGGGGAGAAGACGAAATAGCCCTCGCTCCGGAAAAATATGCAGGGGCGAACATCATCTCCATCCCGATCCCGGTAAAAGGCAAAGAACAGATCACCCGACGCCTGGAAGAAGGACGCATACGCAAAGGCGACGGGCTCGTGTATATGCAGGACACCTATATCAGCTATGTGACGGACAACAGCGAACAATTCGGCAAAGCCCTGAAAGTCTTTCTCGACAAGGACAACTACCCGATCCTCGTGAACTGCTCGATGGGAAAAGACCGTGCCGGCTTCCTGACGGCCATGCTGCTGACAGCCCTCGATGTGCCGGAAGAAACGATCATGAAAGACTATATGGCTTCCAACAACCACATAGACCTGCGCAGCCTTGCCTATATGGCACGCAACCTCAATACGGACGCCCAGGAAACCATCACCGTGCTGCTCGGTGCAAACGAGACATGGCTGGATCTGGCCTTCCATAAAATAAAGAAAGAATATGGTTCGACCGACAAATATCTGTCGAAAGGATTGCATCTCACGGAAAAAGAGCGCGATACATTAAAAGATATCATACTAAACTAACCGGTATCCAAATTATTTGCGTACCTTTGTCCCCACTCTGAATTTATTATATATACATATATCACATTTTGAAAACATTTGAAGAATTAGGAGTTGCCGCACCAATACTGAAGGCAATTCAAGAAATGGGCTACGAATCGCCCATGCCGGTACAGGAGGAAGTGATTCCTTTCCTACTGGGAGATGACAACGACGTAATTGCATTAGCACAAACAGGTACGGGAAAGACAGCCGCTTTCGGCCTTCCGATCCTGCAAAAAATCGATGTGACTACATACCACCCCCAAGCACTCGTACTCTGTCCCACTCGTGAGCTATGTTTACAGATCGCCGACGACCTGAACGACTACTCCAAGTATATCGACAACCTGAAGGTCCTCCCGGTGTACGGAGGTTCCAGCATCGAGAGCCAGATCAAGACGCTGAAGCGTGGCGTGCACGTGGTCGTAGCCACTCCGGGACGCCTCCTGGACCTGATGAACCGCAAGACGGTAGACCTCAGCCTGGTGAAGAACGTCATCATGGACGAGGCGGACGAGATGCTGAACATGGGGTTCACCGACAGCATCAACGCCATCCTCGCCGAAGTGCCGGAGAACCGCAACATGCTGCTCTTCTCGGCCACCATGCCGAAAGAGATCGCCAACATCACGAAGAAGTACATGAAGAATCCGAAGGAGATCGTGATCGGCAACAAGAACGAAGGAAACAAGAACATCCGCGATATCTATTATATGGTACAGGCACGCGACAAGTACCTGGCTCTGAAACGCATCGCCGACTTCTACCCGAACATCTACGGCATCGTCTTCTGCCGTACCCGCAAAGAGACGCAGGAGATCGCCGACAAACTGATACAGGACGGCTACAACGCCGACTCGCTGCACGGCGAACTGAGCCAGGCGCAGCGCGACTACGTGATGCAGAAGTTCCGCGTCAAAAACATCCAACTCTTAGTTGCTACCGATGTGGCTGCCCGCGGCCTGGATGTGGACGATCTGACACACGTGATCAACTACGGCCTGCCCGATGAAGTGGAATCCTACACGCACCGCCGTGGCCGTACGGGCCGTGCGGGAAAGACGGGTATCTCCATCTCCATCTGCCACGTGAAGGAGAAAGGCAAAATCCGCGAGATCGAAAGGATCATCAACAAGAAATTCGAGAAAGGCGAAATGCCTACCGGACATGCTATCTGCGAAAAGCAGCTTTTCAACCTCGTCGACCAGATCGAAAAGGTGAAGGTGAACGAGGAGGAGATCGCCTCCCTGATGCCCCAAATCTACCGCAAGTTGGAATGGCTGGACAAGGAAGACATCATCAAACGTGTCGTTTCGCTCGAATTCAACCGTATGATCGATTACTACAAGGATGCCGACGAGATCCAGCAGGTAGACGAACGTTCCTCTCGCAGCGAACGGGGCGAACGCCGTGCACATGCGGCCGAAGAGGGCTATTCGCGTTTCTTCCTCAACTTCGGCAAGGCCGACGGCCTATATCCGAACCAGCTGATCGAACTGGTCAACAAATGTGTGCCGGGCAAGGTGCGCATCGGCAAGATCGACCTGCGCGAAAACTTCTCTTTCTTCGAAGTGGAAGAGGGTGAAGCCCAGCGCGTGATGGACAGCATGAACGGGTTCGAAGTGGACGGACGGCGCATCTCCGTCGAACCTGCACAGGGCAAAAAAGAAGAAGGCGGACGCGGTGGCAAACGCAGTTACGGCGGACGGCGCAGCGATGACGGCTACAAAGGCAAACGGGGTTCCAAAGACAGTGGACGCCGGGGTGGAGACCGTTCGGACCGCACCTTCCGCAAAGACGAACGCGACAGCGACCGCCCGTGGAAACGGACTGCCGCCGCACGCGACGCTCGTAAGAAAAGACGTTTCTAATCCTCCTCCCTCACGCTAACAGAAACAGGAGACCGCAGCATACATCAGCAACCCCCAGCCGGCAACGACGGGGAGTTGCTGTTTTTGTTTCCGCTTCCCGTCATGTCTCTCTCCGTATCCCCGTACCCCGAGAGTGTCAACAGGGCTCCCAAACACCCCAACACGACCTCCGAACGGCCCTCCCACAAAGCCAGCAGGCCCAATACCATCAGGTACAAGCGAAGGCAATGCGGGTTGCACAATCGCTGATGACTGATGATTTGATGATTCATTACTTCTTTCCCTTGCCGGGGGATGCCCCGGCAAGGGAAAGACATCATTTGTATCTTCATGCCACCATCTTCGTCAATACGCAAATCGCAGAGGAACGGCGCAATTATCATCCGTTACCGGAATTGTTGCGTAAGTTGTCAGTAACTCACTATATAATAGTGTATTTCGCTATTCTTCCCAAGCTCCGATACCACCAATTATGCAGGATGACGAATCGGTAACGTAGCAAAGTCTTAACTTGGTTCAGACTTAACTTTTCCCGTCATCTGGTTACAGAAACTATTTTCTCAAAAGCCTATTTCTCAATAACTTTGCTCTACTTTTCCATATCTCGCCGATTATTGCTAACTTTGTTATATAATTATGACGAATTTAAACGTACGTTTTTTTGTCATTTTGAAAAAGCCTCCTATCTTATTTATTCCCAATAATATACAAGCAAAAGCAGGACAAAAGCTACCCCTAAAAACAGGGCAGAAAATGAACTTTCCACCAGTAGATAAAAGACTTTACTATATATATTGTAATCAATTGTTTAGAGACATTTTCCGGCAAGCCCCGACCTGTCCCTTTTTTGCACTTTTTCCAAAAAGGAGGGTAAACCCCACAGAGGAACTGGAAAAGCCGGATATTTATTCATCCGTCTGCTGAAGCAGACAGCAAAAGACAGTGCTTTATATCTTATCCATTCTTCAACACATCGTCCTTGTCCGGTGCACTGGGTTCGGGTGTAGATTCGGGGTTGAAGGGGTTGAAGTAGTAGATGCCTTTTTCACCGAGGAATCGCAGGAAGTAAGGGAGCTTCTGCATAAAGAGGCTGCATTCCTTCGACTTGGCAGGAGTCCAGGCGGATTCGGCGACAGCTACCAGGCGGGGGAAAGTCATATAGTCCAGACGCTTGGCATCAGCGACCCGTTCCGTCCAAAGGGAGAACTGGAGGCCCATCACCTGGTCTTCATAATCGCGTGTCAGATGGATGATCGGTTCAGGGAAACGGTAGATGTCCTCGATCGTGTTGTAACCGCCCCACACACGGCCCACCTTATGGCCGCCGTACTGGACGAAGTCGGCATACAACGGACGGCGCGGGGTCATAATCACCCGGTAGCCGTTTTCGAGCGCCTTCACCAACTGGTGTTTGCGGTCGTGGCGCCACCACATGATGACAGCCTTGTCGGGAGAGACACCGGCATCGATCATCTCGTCCCAGCCGATCATCGTCTTGCCCTTGGAAGCCACGATATCGGCAGCACGGCGGATAAAATACTGTTCCAGGCCCGTTTCGTTGCCTAAGTTCTTATCTTTGATAAACTGCTGGATTTCGGGATCGGTGAACCAACTTTGGTTGCCGTAGTGCACCTCGTCGCCTCCGATATGGATATAGGGAGACGGGAACAGGGCGACGATCTCGTCGAGCACGTTGCTGATAAACTCGAACGTCTCTTCCTTGCAGGGATGGAACGTGAAATGCTGCCATTTGCCCTCGCCTCCGCCGGAGATTTCAGGATAGGAACGGCAGACAGCAGTAGCATGGCCCGGCATGTCGAATTCGGGAACGACCATGATGTGGCGATCGGCTGCATAGGCAACGATCTCCTTGATCTCTTCCTGGGTGTAGAACGTAGCGGGTGCTTTCGGGTCGTGCCAGTTGCCGACAGCTCCTTCGGTGGTCAGCTTCGGATAACGCTTGATCTCGATGCGCCAGCCCGGTTCGTCGGTCAGGTGCCAGTGGAAGACGTTCAGGCGAAGGGACGCCATGATATCCAGATATTGTTTTACCTTCTCTTTACCGAAGAAGTGGCGGCTCTCGTCGAGCATGAAACCGCGCCAGCCGTAGCGGGGCTGATCTTGTATCTTACAGGCACGCACGTTACCTTTGCCGAAACGGGAAAGTTGCAGAAGGGCTTCCTTCGCATAGAACAGGCCGGCTTCGGAAGAGGCTTGCAGCAGGATGCTGTTCGGTTCGACGACAAGCGTATAGGCTTCATCGGCCATCTTGCAATCGTTTGTCAGTTCCAGACGGATGGTTCCACTGGCGGGTGACGATTGCAAACCGGCTTCTTTCAACTCGGTTTGCAGTCCGGCGGCTAACTTGTCGGCATATCCGCCATTGCCTTGTACCTGGAGATTCTTTCCTATGACAAAAGAGCCTTTCCCGTTCTGCACCTTTGCGGGGGTCGGGAACAAAGGGTGTTGTGCCATCATCGGCAACACAAATAGGAGCAACAGGGTGCTCAGATAAATCAGTTTTCTCATGGCATATTTATATTTAATTATTCCCTTTACAGGGATATTCCTCTTTTGCCAGGGGATTAAGCCCCGGCAAGGGGTAGCAAATATATGAAAATTTCATATCTTTAGCCACAAAATTAAAGACAATGCCATGAATAGACTAATTATCCTTCTTATTGTACTTATCTGTTACGGGAACAGCCTTCGGGCCCAGGAAATCGAATACTCCCGACCGGTCAACACTCCTGAAAGTTGTACAAGCATCCTGGTCGGCAAGAAAGCATCGGCCGACGGTTCGGTCATGACCAGTCACACCTGCGACGGGAACTATCGCACCTGGATGGAGATCGTCCCGGCGGCACGCTACGAGCGCGACACGACAGTCGCCATCTATAACGGCCGCATGCACACCGAATATCCTGCCGACCGCACGAATATGGAATTGAAAGGAACGATACCGGAAGCCCGCTCGACCTACCAGTTCCTGAACACCTCCTATCCTTGCCTCAACGAAAAACAGTTGGGTATCGGCGAAACGACCATCTCCGGGCGCAAAGAGCTGCAAAACAAGAAAGGGATGTTCATGATCGAAGAACTGGAAAAGATAGCTTTGCAGCGTTGCACGACGGCACGCGAAGCGATCCGGCTGATCGGACAATTGGTTGCCGAATACGGATACGGGGATTCGGGCGAATGCCTGACGATCGCCGACCCGAATGAGGTCTGGCATTTCGAGGTGTTCGGCGAGGGGCCGGACAAGATCGGGGGTGTATGGGCGGCTGTCCGCATTCCGGACGATCATGTGGGGGTATCGGCCAATATCTCGCGTATCTCGACGCTCGACCTGAAGGACAAGGATCGTTACATGGCTTCCGAAAACGTATTTTCTGTTGCTAAGAAAATGGGGTTCTGGGACGGCAAAGAGCCGTTTAAATTCTGGAAAGCCTATAGCGGAGGCAACTATTTCGGCGAACCGAAGGCATTCAGCATCCGCGAATATTTCATCCTGAACGCATTGGCTCCTTCGCTCAAACTGTCGTACGACTCGGAAGAACTGCCGATCAGCGTGAAGCCGGACAAGCCGGTTGCCGTAACGGATGTGATGGCATTGCTACGCCAGACGTATGAAGGGACGGAATGGGACATGACGAAGAATCTGAAAGTGGCTGTCAAGAACAAGGAGACGAAGGAAACGGATACGATCACAAGTCCGGCGGCTAACCCCTGGATGGGAACAGATATGCTGAATATGCTGAACGGCGTGAAGGAAGGGACGGTGACACGCAATCGCTTAGTGGCGGTTCCGCAATGTTCCTACTCGCACGTGATACAGCTTCGCAACTGGTTGCCGGATGCAGTGGGCGGCGTTGCCTGGCTGTCGTTCGACAATCCGGGGCAGAGCCCGCGTATCCCGATCTTCTCCGGTACGACCGACCTGCCGGCTGCTTTCGGTATCTGCGGACAACACCGCCACCGTGAAGATGCCATCGTCTGGAAATACCGGACGGCAAACAAACTGGCTACGGTCCGCTGGGGATTGACCAAAGAGAAGATCAACGGCGCGGTCGCCCATTTCGAGGAAAAGGGCTTATCCGAAATGCCTTTCGTGGAAAACCGCTACAAAGAGTTGCAGGACAGCAAAGGGGAAGAGACCGCACGGGCTTTCCTGACCGGCTACACGGCCGACTTCGCAGGAGCGACAATCCTGCGCTGGCAGGAGATGGCGGATGAGTTCTGGAAGATGTTCGCGAGGGGATTTTGATTAATTGAAAATTAAGAATTAAGAATTAAAAAATAATGGATGTTATGAAATTACTTATTCTATCTTGCATGCTGGCTTTCTCTGCTTCGGCAACGTTCGGTCAGGGGTACCAGTTTACGGAAGTGGTAACGGTTCCCGCTACCCCGGTTAAGAACCAAGCGGCAACAGGGACTTGCTGGTGCTTTGCCACTACGTCGTTTATGGAATCCGAACTGCTTCGTATGGGGAAAGGCACGTATGACCTTTCGGAGATGTTCATCGTCCGCCAGAAATACATGAACCAGTTGCAGGACAACTACCTGCGTCGCGGGGACGGTAATATCGGGCAGGGCAGCCTTTCGCATACTTTCATGAATGCGTACCGCCAGGTAGGGATCGTACCGGAAGAGGTATATACGGGTATCAACTACGACTCCGAGAAGCATAACCACAGCGAGATGGTTCGCTACATGCACGCCATCGCCGATGTGGCAGTGAAGGCGAAACAGCGCAGTCCGGAATATGACAAGCTGATTGCTAACCTGTTCGACACCTACCTGGGAAAGCTGCCGGAGAAGTTCACGTATAAAGGAAAGGAATATACGCCGAAGTCGTTCGCCGAATCTTTAGGGCTGAATATGGACGACTATATCGAACTGACCAGCTTCACGCATCATCCGTATTATGTGAAGTTCGACGTGGAAGTGCCGGACAACTGGGAACATTCCCTGATGTATAACCTGCCGCTCGACGAGATGATGCAAACGGTGGATTATGCCCTGAACAACGGTTATACGGTCTGCTGGGACGGAGATGTGAGCGAGAAGGGTTTCTCCTTTACGAACGGTGTCGCCATCAACCCGGAAGTGAAGAAGGTGGAAGACCTGTCGAATACGGATCGCGCACGCTTCGAGAAATTAGGGGAGAAGGAACGCTTAGAAGAGGTCTTCAAGTTCGAACGTCCCTACCCGGAAATCAACGTGACCCCGGAAGTGCGCCAGGCCGGATTCGAATCATTCGTGACCACCGACGACCACCTGATGCACCTGACCGGCATCGCCAAAGACCAGAACGGCACGAAATACTACATCACCAAGAACTCATGGGGAACCGACCGCAACAAGTTCGGCGGCTACCTGAACATGTCCGAGAGCTTCGTCCGCGCCAAAACCATCTATGTGATGGTCCATAAGGACGCGATACCGAAGGCGATCAAGGGGAAACTCCATCTTTAAACAATACGTGGAGCTGTGTCAAAACCGCCCCGTTCCCGCGCTTGACGCGGGATCGCATTAGAACTGACCCTATAAATATCTGATTAATAAGGCCTGTTCTTTTGCGACCCCGCGTCAAGCGCAGGGACAAGGCAGTTTTGACACAGTTCCATGCTATCTTCTCTTATTAATTTAATCAGAACCGAATCTTCATCTCGCCATAGCAAGGCACCACCTCCAACGTCTTGCAATAGTTGCCCCAGGCAATCTCCGGATAATCCCAACGATTATTAATGTAAAGCATCAACTGCCCGTCTCCTCTTTTGGAGGTGCGGCAAGCCAGGGATGCGTCCGATGAGCAAACCGTAAGCCCTGCTCCTCCCCCTGTAGCGGAAAGGGTATAGCGATAGATGTTCTCCTTCATACCCTTTGCCATTTGCGTCAACGGACGGTCACAGTTTGTACCGGCATCCGCCCAATAGTAATAGTTGTGCGTATCGGCCAACCAGGGTTGAGCAGGGTTCTCGCCATATCGCACTTGCTTCGGGTTATAAAGGGAAGTCTCGCCCGTGTTTCCGGCAAAAGCACCTTCGGGGTAACAGCTCCACATACCTTTACGCTCCCATTGCAGATAGTCCAGACGTTCGGGCAGGTAGAAAGACAAGCCCGTCTCACGCAGATATCCGTTCGGCTGTCCCGCAACGACATAGCTGACATTCATTTCCCCGGCGGGAGATATCCGGATCAGGATATCCGTTTGCACATCCTGATAGAAGCCGGAGAGGGCGACCTCGACCGTACCCTCTTTGCGGGTATAGGTCAGGCTCTGCTTCTTCCAGTCGCTGTCGGAGGTCAGGAACTTCCGGGCGCTCTTACGCACTTCGGCTCCAGTCAGATGGTTCAGGTTGATGTCGAGATGCAGGAACGGGCCTTTCTCGATGATGACCTGTCCCTTAGAGGTCGCGTTGCTGATCAGGCCGGTTTCTTTGGAGAAAGGGATCTCGAAACCGTCTCCTTTAATCGTCATCATACCGGCGGTTTCCTCTACCTGCAACACACCGTTTACCGGAGATGCTTCCGAATCGGCAAGGCGAACGTGGTAATCGCTGCCCAATGAAACTTGTTCGGCATCCAATAACTCACCCGTAGCTGTATAGAAACAAATTGACAACAGTTCGCCTTCCTCCCAAGTCTCGGCAGGGATTACCAACAGTCCTTTTTGGTGAGGAGCGATGGAAGGAGCGGGAAGTTCCTTCTCCACACCTTTGTAGGTATAACGTATCTTGATCTCATCCAGGTCAGTATGGTCGAAGCGGTTGTACAACGGAAGCAACAAACGTTGTCCGGACAGGAAGGAAGCCACCTCGGTCGTCATCAGGCGGACGGGCGAATAGGCTTTCTTGGTAGCCCAGAACTCCGGTTTCTCACGGCGCCAGACATCGACGATCCCCCACTCTCCGTAGCCAACGCATTTACCCTGATAATCCTCCGGCTTGGCGGTACGGGCAAACTCTTTCCAGAAGGCAGTCCCTACTTTCGGTTCGGGCAGCATAAACGTTTCATCCACATATCCCCAGATCGCACCACCCAAGCCGCCGGGAGCATCAAAGAGGCCGCTCCACATCCTTTCGATCGAATGCCCCCAGAACTCGCGGATATTCGGATCTTCCTGCAAGGTAGCGTAGGTGTAGCACGCCGGGTGCGCCCACTCGTCGAACAGGGCAGGTATCCCTTCCCCCTGGAAACCACGGGTAGAGCGGTTCCATTGGTTCAGGTTGCCGTTTACATCCTGGTAGTGCATGCTCAGGATATCATAGACAGGCTCCTTCTCGCCGACCGATCCGGGATAGCTGAATATAACCGGGCGAGTCTTGTCGGTTGCCTTCACCCAATCCCAGCATTGCTGGAAGTTCGTGCCGTACACGCTTTCATTGCCGATCGACCAGAACAGGATGGAGGGATGGGAACGGAACGACTTCACCATCTCGCGGCATTGCGAGAGATAGCGGGGCGTAAACCCGGCACTGTCCTGCGTCTTGCCCGGCGCATAGTTCTTCTGCCGGTAGGTATCGACGAAACAGACAGCCGTCTCGCTCTCCACATAGATGCCGTAGCGGTCGCAATACTCTAAGAAACGTTCCGTAGGAGGATAATGCGAGGTACGGACAAAGTTCATATTGGAACGTTTGAAGAGGATCACATCGAGGCTGTCCAGTTCGGCAGTCGTCGTGCGGCCGAGTGTCGGGTGGATATCATGCCGGCAGGCTCCGCGCAACTTCACCGGCATGCCGTTCACCAACATGCGGTCTTTCTCTATCTTCACGTCACGGAAACCGATACGGCGGTCGAAACGACCGATCTCCTTTCCGTCCTTGCTGAGGGTTACGGTCAGCGTATAGAGGTTCGGATGTTCGGCATCCCACTTCAAAGGGTTCTTCACAGGCAGTTCATTCATGTTCCCGCCCTCTTTTAGGGGGAACCGGGATTGCGCCAACGGATAGCGTCTGCCGGACGGGTCGGCCAGCGTATAGGCGACTTCCGCACCTCCGACAACCGGGCTGCTGTAGCCGATCTTCAGGACGGCATCCTCGTAAGCAGCATCCAGATGTGTCTCGGCGTAGAAGTCATACAAGCAGGTTTCGGGTAATGCGAACAAGGTTACATCGCGCAGGATTCCCCCGATCGGATGATGGGCATAGCCGGAGGCATAGGAAATATCGTCCAGGCGATCCGTCACTTCGAGGCGAATCTCGTTTTTCTTTCCGGGACGGACGAAGGGGGTGACATCCGTATCCCAACGGGTAAAGCCGCCATGATGTTCGCGGACGAACGTGCCGTTCACAAACAGGCGGGCATGGCTGTAGACGCCGTCGAAACGCAGGATCGTATGCTTGCCGGCGTAATCGGCCGGGACGGTGAACGACTTCCGGTAGGTGAACGGCTTGTCGTGCTCGATGGCATAGCCCTGCATAGCAGGCTCGCCGGGAACCTGTATCTTGTCCCACTTGCTATCCGGGGAATACCGGAACTGCCAGGTTCCACTCAGCAGGACGGCAGGCGTTTCGACACCGGCCAATTCCTGCAAGACAGGATAGGAGGCTTCATCGGGAAGCCTCTCTACCTGTGCGAATGCTTTCGTGCCTGACAGCAGGAAGCTGCAACCGAAAGCGAATAGGATTGTCTTTATCTGTTTCATTTTATGTGCCTATTATTACATGTGTATAAATTTACCACCAAAAGTAGTAAAAGCCTATTAATATCGCCAGTATGACTACCGACATTACATTGAACATCCGGCCAGTATGGAACAAAGCCGGGTCATGGCGCGTATAAGCGTTGGCCGGCTGGCCCTTTTTCCCCAGCAGGACGATGAGCGCGCAGCACATCAGGAACACAAGCCCCATGCGGTCCATCCAGGGCAATCCGGGGAAGAGGAACTTCATGCCGAAGGAGAAGACGAACGAGCCCAATGCCGCCACCAACGCCCCGTTTGCCGTCGCCCGTTTATAGAAGAAACCGGCCAGGAATATCGACAAGGCGCCCGGACTGACAAAGCCGGTAAACTCCTGGATATACTGAAAAGCCTGGTCCAGCCCTGACAGCATCGGGGCGATCAGCACGGCTACCAGCAACGAGCCGAAGCTCGCCCAACGTCCGGTATGAACCAGCTCTTTCTGCCCGGCCTCCTTTCGGAAATAGGAACGGTAGATATCCATCGTAAAGATCGTGGAGATACTGTTCATCATCGAAGCAAGCGAACTGACGATCGCGGCTGTCAAAGCAGCAAACGCCACCCCCTTCACCCCTACCGGAAGCAGATTGCCGAGCAACCACGGATAGGCTTCGTCCGATTTCCCTAACGGAGCATCCAGCGCAAAGGCGGCAATCCCCGGGATCACGACCAAGAGCGGGATGAACAGCTTGATGAAACCGGCGAAGAGCATCCCGTTCTGCGCCTCCCGCACCGACTTGGCGGCCAACGCGCGTTGGATGATATACTGGTTGCATCCCCAGTAATAAAGGTTTGCCACCCAGAGTCCGCCGAGGATCACGGAGATGCCCGGCAGGTCCTTATAACCGGGATGCGACTTGTCGAGGATCAGGAGGAACTTATCGCTCGCCTCGCCATAGAGGTTGACCATTCCCTGGTACACGCCGTCGCCTTCTCCGAGGAGGTCGAGGGCGATATAGGTCGTGACCAGCCCGCCGCCAACCAGGAACACGACCTGGACCACATCCGTCAGCGCCACCGCCTTCAATCCTCCGTATATCGAATAGATACCGGCAAAGGCCGCCAGCCCGATTATGCCGTAGAGCATCGGGATCCCCATCACCTTCTCGATCGTCAAGGCTCCCAAGTACAAGATGGAAGTAAGATTGATAAAGATGAAGACCGCCAGCCAGAAGACCGCCATCACCGTCTTGACGCGCTTGTCGAAACGCTCTTCGAGGAACTGGGGCATGGTGAAGATCTTCTTCTCCAAGAAGATCGGGATGAAGAACTTCGCCACGAGGATCAGCCCGAGGGCGGCGATCCATTCGTAGGTCGCCATCGCCAGCCCGATGGCATAGCCGGAGCCGGACATGCCGACAAACTGTTCGGCGGAGATATTGGAAGCGATGATGGAAGCGCCTATCGCCCACCAGGCAAGCCCGCGCCCGGCGAGGAAATAATCGCCGGCATCCCGCTCGTCCCCCTTCTTGCCGCGTGAGACAAAAAGGCCGACACTGAGGATCAGGAGGCAGTAGGCTATAAAGATTATTAAGTCGATCGTGTTCATGGTATCTGTTTTTTATTCATCCTGCATCAACGCCGAGCGCCCACCGTCCATCAGGATCGTCGTCCCGCTGATAAACCGGGCATACGGGGAGACGAGATAGACGCATAACGCCCCTACCTCCTCGACCGTCCCGATCCGTTTGACAGGATGCAGGTCGATCGTCCGCCGGCGTTCCGCTTCGGGATCGGGAAAAGAGTCGAACCAAGTGTCGTTGCCCGCCGTATCGATAAATCCGGGAGCCACCCCCACCGTACGGACAGCCGGCCCCCACTCGATCGCCAGGCTGCGCACCAGGCCGGTGATAGCCGTTTTCGTCACGTTATAAGGGAAGCAACCGGGGATGGAGCTGAAAGCATGGTTGGAGGTCATCAGGAGCAGGACGCCTTCGCCGCTCTTTTCGAGATAGGGCTTGCAGAGCCGGGCCAGACGCCAGTGGGAAGCTAAGTTCAGATCGAGGTTGTAATGCCAACGCTCCTCCGTGCAACCTTCGGCTCCCTCGAACACGTTCATGCCGGCATTGGAGACAACCATGTCTATACGTCCGAAGGTACGGACCGTATCTTCGACGAAGCCTTTCAGCTCCTCCGCATCCGTCACATCCGCGGGGCGGTAGAACGAGCGTACGCCCTCCTGTTCTACCACCTCGCGGAAAGCCTGCACGCTCGCGTCGTCCGGAGACTTGCGCGAACAGCCTGCCACATGGGCGCCCGCCCGTGCGAACTCCTTGGCGACACCTAACCCGATCCCGGAGGAGACTCCGGTGACCAGAACTACCTTATCTTTATAATCGAGTACAAAGCTCATAGGGATCAGATATAAAAGTTATCGGGAGCATCCGTCGTGATGCCGGGGTGTTTCTCCATCTCCTCTTCAACGAGGTCCACGCCTAGGCCGGGACGGTCGGACAGGTGCAGGTGGCCGTCATAGACCATCTCGGCTATCGGATGATCGATCACCGTGTCACGCCAGGGAACATCGTTGAACATAAACTCCTGACGGAAGAAGTTCGGGATAGCGGCGCATACATGCGAAGAGGCGAGTGTCGAGAGAGGGCCGTTCGGGTTATGCGGGGCGATCAGGACGTTGTAGGCCTCCGCCATCGTAGCCATCCGCTTCATCTCGGACGGTCCGCCGCAACGGGTGATGTCGGGCATGATCACGTCGCACACGTGCTTTTCCAGCAGCGAACGGATGCCGAAACGGGTGTAATGGCGCTCGCCTACACAAATAGCGACATCCGACGGGATGCGTTCGCGCATGGCACGGAGCGTCTGCGAACTTTCCGGGCCGGCGGGTTCCTCATACCAGGTGATATCGAGCTTTGCCAGCCGTTCCGCCATCTTGACGGCAACCCGGTAGTTCAGCATGGCGTGTGTCTCGATCATGATGTCGCATTCCGGGCCGACAGCCTCGCGTACGGCTTTGGAGACGTTGAACGCCAGGTCCTGCTGTTCCGCCGTAAGCGTCAGGTTAGAGGCGAGGTCTTCGCCATAGAAATAGTTCGTGTGGGCGAAGGGGTCGAACTTCAGCCCCGTAAAACCGGCGTCCATGACACGGCGTGCCTGGGCGGCATAGTCCGCCTCGTTGTGTCCGCCGCCCGTAAACCAGTAGTTGGCATAGAGCAAGATATCTTTCCGGTAAGCCCCGCCCAACAGTTCGTAGCAGGGAACGCCCAACACCTTTGCTTTCAGGTCGAGCAGCGCCATGTCGATACCGCTGATCGCACACAGGCTGGCTCCGTACGGGCCGATCCAGTTCAGGTCGCGGTAGAGCTTCGTCCAGATAAAATCGGTCTTCATCGGGTCGAGGCCGATGATGCGTTGTCCGACATGCTTGGCGGCTTCGAAAACGATCGGGCTGCCGGGCCAGTTGGTAGCTTCGCCTACGCCGGTATAGCCTTCGTCGGTATAGATTTTCAGTAATGTCCAGTTATATTTGATGCCCCGGACCAACCATACTTTTACGTCTGTAATCTTCATTGTATTGTCTCCTTATTATATCATCTTACATTATTCCGTATGTATCGAAAGCGTCGCGGGCTTTCATCCCTTCCTGTATCTTCTTCAGGACCATCCGTTCGCCACGGGCTTTCTCCAAGGCGCGGGTGAACACTTCTTCCTCGATCTCACGGGGCACGACACATACGCCGTCGATGTCGCCAACCAGGATATCCCCGTCATTGATCCGTACGCCCTCCATTTCGATCGGCACACGGTAGTCGATCACCTTTCCACGCGGCGCCTGGTCCTGGGCGTAGGGACCGTAGGAGAAGCAAGGGAAATCCAATGCTAAAATCCCCTTCGTATCGCGGGAGTAGCCGTTGACAACCGCTCCGGCCGCCTTGCCCTGGATCGCACGGGCACTCATCAGCTCGCCCCACAAGGCATAAGCAGGGGAAGAGCCGGAACAAACATATACCTCGTCTTCTTTCAGGTCGTCCAACGCTTCGAGCATCAGGCCGAAGGAGCGTTTCAGCACCGGGTTCATCCCTTTCTCCTTTCCGGCATCCAGCACATCGGCTTCCAATACCGTCATGGCACGTCCGGCCACCAGCATATCGTCACGAAGCGGGCGGATGCGGGGAGGCAAAAACTGGCGGGTATAGCCCATCTTATCCATAATATCACCGACCACTGCGGTGTAAAGTTCTTCCTTTATCAAAGCAAACAGGGCTTTATCGTCTTTCCATTCTTTCATTGTGAATTCCTTTTTACAGTTCGTCTTTCTACCTGCAAAGATAGAGCCCGGAGGGAAGAAGATACGGCAGTAAAGCTCCCGGTTGCTTATGCTACGAGGAACAGAACAAGGGAAAAAGTAGAGAAAACGGCACTCTCTATTTCGTCACTTCACGCGGAGAGATGCCCATTTGTTGTTTGAAGATACGGGAGAAGTATTGGGGGGACTGGAAACCGCAGGCAAAGCAGACTTCCTTGACGGACATCTCCGTGTTCCGCAGCAGCTCGATCGCTTTGTTGATCCGGATCTGGTTCAGGTAGTCCAGCGGGGAGAGGTTCAGGTACTGGGAGAACAGTTTGCGCAAGTACCGTTCTCCGACTCCGGTTTGCGACGCGACATCGCTGATCGTGATATCGGACTGGTAGTTCAAACGGATATAGGAGATCGCCTTTTTCAACGAATCGTTTGTACAAATCGGAAGATAGGCCTCATCGAGATAACGGTAAATCAGGATCAGCAGCTCGGCATAGTACATGACAACCAGATATTGGTAGTATTTGCTCTTCTGGTTCATCTCGTTGACAATACGCTGCACGGCGCGCATGATCCGGACGTTATTCACAATCTTGATCAACCGGTTTTCTTCGGAAAAGATCGTGACAGGCGCCAGATCCTTCGTCTGCCCATGCCCGTCCGGATTGAAGCGGGAGAAGACTTCCGGCAGGAACTCCAACTGCATCAGGGTCGTATCTTCGGAACCGGCCTCGAAGGTATGCTCGACATTGGAACAGATCACCATCATCTCGTTCTCGCTGAAGCTGATACTCTCGTTCTCCAGATGCAGGATGCTATTGCCCTTCTTCACATAGTTGATCTCGATACGCAGATGCTTATGCGGCCCGAATGTCTCGAACGGGCGGAACGACACAAAGCGAAACACATCCGCCAGCCGCTTGTGCTTCAGATTCTCGGTGATGCCTTCCAGCATTCCCCATAACGATTGTTCAGACGGTTGTTCCATACGGCTCTGCATTTGATTGATGCTTACAAAGTTAGCAAAAATGCCGGTAATACCCAATAGCCCGTAAGGTATTTTAGTCACCTTACGGACTGTCGGGCAATACCCTATAGCCTGTAAAGACACAGGTTATAGGGTAAGTTAAGAGGTTATTCCACTCTCACCACAATCTCTCCACCGATCCGGTCTCCTTTCTTCAACGGCTTGCGGTAAGGAGCATAATAGCTACTGAGGAACATCTCGTTTCCTGCCGTCACAAAGTCGGCAACCAGGAAGCGGATCTTGTCTTTTTCCAACCAGGAGCGCCAGTGCTGTTTGCCATTGGAAGGGACGGTAATCTTACTACCGTTTCCGTCTTTCAGACCGGCATACCAAATGTTCCGGCGGGTGGAACGGAAATCATTACTTCCCAGTTCGTTATAATCCATACTCCAAGACCAGGCAGGTTCCGTACGCGGATCGACTTTCGCAGGGAGTCCTTCATAAAAAAGGCTGGCTTCACCTACCGGACAGCTGATATGGTCGGCCGGATAAACGCTCCACATGCCATCCCGGCGCCAGAAGGTCTTATCATAAGAAACAGGAGCTTCAAAAACCAGTCCCCACTGCCTCGGATTCACATCTTCAAGGGCATCGAACGAATAGGTTACCGATAGTTCGCCTCCTGCATTTATTTTCAGGTCATAAGAGCCGGAAAACTCTTTATAAGCGCCTGCCACCTTTACCAGAACGTCATCACCCTGTCGGACCGCCTCTACTTTTTCTACCTTCCAGTCCGAGCAAAGGTCATTGAACACAGGCGTATTGGCATTATGATTCGGGTAGCATCCGCCACCTGTCAACGGCAAGGCCATCAGCCACGGTCCACCGTTCAATATTTCTTTTTTCCCTTTCTTCACCGAGAGTATCTGGCCGGATACACGACTGATCTCACAACTAAAATCTTTTCCGGTAACGACATAGCGGTCTTTCTTTTCTTTCAAGCGGGTAGAAGCAGTTGGCAACGCCTGCAATTCGTTCTGTACCTGTCTGCCGACAGGGATCAAATACTCATCGGCAGTAAAGCCGCGGGGATCGGCAAAAGACAGATAGAGCTCATTCGCCTTTTCGGGATGGGCAAGCCGGATGCGAAGTTGTCCTTTTTCACCGGGTTCCAGGTCTGCGAAGGCCGTTCCCTTCTCCTCTCCGTACGTCCACGTGATACGCAGTTCATCTAGGTTTGTATAGGTGTACCGGTTTTCAAGATCGATGACCAGTTCGTTGGCTGGAGATAGTGCCCCGGTCGTCACACGAACCGGACTGTATATCTTTTTCATATCCCAGTACTCCGGTTTCGGGCGACGCCAGCCGTCGATCGGCCCCCAGGGACCATAGCCGACAGCATCCCCGTTAGGCATCTGGAAAATATCGTCGATACCGGACCAGATAGAACCGCCTAAAACGCCCGGTGTCTTATACATATTGTCCCACGTAGGAGCCAGCGCCAATGCCCAATCGCTACGGATGCCGGGGTCAGTCACCAGTTCGCTCCGGTTATAGACATTCAGGTGGCAGTATTCGCCATACGTCATCGGCCGGTCGCTTTTGGCGGCGACCTTATATCCGTTGGGACCCGGATAATGGATATTCGCGATCGGGGCCGTGCTGCCCTGGTTGTTGAACCCACCATAGGCCTGGTCGTGGAACGTGAACGGACGGGTAGGATCGGCTTTTTCCATATAGACCTCTACCTGTGCAAATTCCTTATTCCAGTACGATTCGTTCGCCATCGACCAGAAGATGATGGAAGGATGGTTCCGGTAGAACTGGATCATCTCCATATTCGCCTGCAATACATACGGATAGTATTTAGGATCGCGGTAGTTCAGCACCTTCCAGTTCTCATTCGCATGATGGCCGATCCAACAGACCGGTGCTTCCACTTCCACGAACATGCCCAGTTCGTCACAGACTTCGAGCAGCTCTTCACAAGGAGGGTAATGGGAAGTACGGATAAAATTGCAGTTCGCATCCCGGTACAGCTCGACATCCTTCCGTTCCAGGGCAGGATTCATCACACGTCCGGTCAACGGATGCATTTCATGCCGGCAAACTCCTCTCAACTTGACAGCCTTGCCATTTACCAGCAAACGATTTCCTTGTATCCGGATCTCGCGGAAGCCAAAACGTTTCTCTATCTGCTCGACAACCTTGTCCGAGGTTCCGACTTCGATTTTCATCGTATATAAAGATGGATGCTCGTTATCCCACTTATCCGGAGAAACGACTTTGCCAGTCAGCCAACCGCTCCAGGAAGACCCGGCGGCAATCTCCGGAATATGCCGGCTCAGGACAACAGGCAGTCCGGAAAGGGAAAGGCGAACCGATACATCTTTTTGTATCTCATCCGAGCTATTCGTTACCGACAGATAGACTTTCAAGTCTGCATCTTTATAGTCATCGTCCAGATCCGTCACGATACGAAGGTCCGACAAATGGATATCCGGAACGGCAAAGAGCGTCACTTTACGGGTTATGCCTCCCAACTGATGTGCCGCATATTGAGTCAGGCTCCCTAACATGTCTGCCAACGACTCGCTGCGAACCCGCAGGGCCAACAGGTTCTCACCCGCCTTCAGCCCTTTCGTGACATCCAGTTCAAAAGCAGTCATTCCTCCCATATGGGAACCGATTTCCTTTCCATTCAGATACACGACCGACTCACTGGAGACACCGTCGAAACGCAGTTTCACCTGCTTTCCCTGCCAATCCGCAGGCAATGCGAATGTAGTCTGATAGCCTCCGAAACCGGCAGAATCGACTTTAAAGCCTTGCATGGACCACTGCCCCGGAACTACGATCGGCTTCCAGTCCCGCCCGTTCTGTTTCTGTTCATAAAAACGGGCAGCAGGCTTTTCATTGAACAACCACGTCCCGTTTAAGGACAGGACCGGATTATAGACACCGGCTACCTGATGGGGCTTGATGGTATATACAGGTAAAACTTTTTCCGCACAAACAGTCGTATCCACCGTATAAGCCTGGGTATGCACCAGTTCCTTTTTACGTTCTTCCCCGAAAGGTTTCAGCTGGGCCGGATTGGACGAATACAGGTTCAGCTCCGAAACAATCGCATTATCTCCCTTCAAGGCTTCAAACACCAAGACCAATTGTCCGTAGGCGTAGGCTTTCTTCGGCAGGTCGATCATGTAGCGTTGCTCCTTCCCTTTTTCAAGTACGACGGGCCCCTGCACTTCGTTGCCGTCAGCCACGATACGCTGTTCCCTCCGGTTGTCAGCCAGATAGACCACCTCCATCCGGTAATCGGCCTGTATATCCATCTGATCGAAAGCATAGATGACCGTCCCGCCGAAATTACAGGTTTTCGCCTCTTTGCTTCCCGTGAAAGAATCCGGTAATGTATAGTCATCCCCTTTGATCAGGAAAGCTTGTGTATTCGTTACTCCGCAGTCGTTCGTAGCCACCCGCCGCATCTCCTTGTTTTGGGCCTGCAAGCCAAGGCACAAAAAGAGCATAAGCCCGGTATTGAACAGTTTGTTTTTACATAGATTGACCATGCGCATATTGGTTTTCGTTTTATATTTACATTATCTGATATGCAAAAGTACGGACAATCCCAACATCTTTCCTCTCTCTATTCTAATTGAGTACACACCTGCCAGGAACAAAAAACAGGAAAACTAACACAAAACGGAACTGCTCCCAGACGCGGCAGCCGATCAGTAGACCTTAAGCTTTTGCATGCCTCCTTTTTCAAACTCGATTGCCCCCGGATACGAGTTTTTCCGGCTTCTTTTATTACCCAGATAATCCCTATTCAAGACTTTCGGAGTTTCCGCTCCTCCAACAAAAGACTGATGGGAAATAGTTAGGTGCGACCAAAACTTGTTTATCTAAATCCTAAACATGCATAAAGACAACAGGGCAAGCATTACCTTGCTATGCAATAAACTTATTAGCATTAACACATGACCTGCCCCGAAAGTGACGAAGAACTATGTTTCCCATTTCCTCTGTCACTGTATCACTGATTTCTTTTTACCAGTTGATATTCAACTTATTTGATTAGTGATATATGCCCGTTTTCTCTATCACTACGGTATCACAATCCTATCACTGTCTCGTCCTGATTTTGGTTGACTGTGTATTAAAAAAATCCTGTTATAGGTTGTCTATAAATGTAAAAAAACAGACAATCCTTTCTTAATCCTAAAATAAGTTACCTTATCCTGTTTCACTACAGGACAGGGGGCTTTTCACAGCCAAACTCATCGGCCGGGGAGCGCCCAAGCGGCAAGGGGCAGGGCCACCTGTCCCGACGAGCGTTTCCGGTCTCTGTTCTATTTTGTTGCAAATATATCAGTTTAATCCTGTTCATAAAAGAATAGCTTGTTTACGTTTATAAATAGTTTTCCATTTTCTTTTTAAAGGCCCCTTCTTCGCATGCGCCTCTTCAGGTGTCAACATTTCCACACTACTGTGAGGGCGCCGGGTGTTATAAATATCGATCACTTTCCTCACTATATCCCGAGCCTGGCCGAGCGTTGTTATCATTTCTTTATTCAACCATTCTTCTTTTAATATTCCATTGACACGTTCAGCTATTGCATTCTCTCTGGGATCTCCGTTTTCTGTCATACTTATACGACATTTAATGCCTTGTAAAATTGAGATATAATCTTTGCTACAATATTGTACTCCTCTATCCGAATGATGGATCAGATCGCTTCCCGGGGGAAGTGTTTCCAAGGCCATATTCAACGCTTTTATCGGACCGGACATCTCCAGGGAATCCTCCAGGGCCCAACCTACAATCTTACGGGAGTATGCATCTGTGAGCAAACTCAAATAATAGAATCTCCCTTCGACATTGCGGACATAAGTGATATCAGCTACATATAACTGATTGGCTGATAGCGGATCATAATCTTTTATCAGATTTGGATACTTATGAAAACGGTTCCATGACAGAGTTGTTACCGGCCGATAAACCCTGGAATGTCTGATCAACAAACCATTGTCGCGTAGCAAGTCAAAAAACTTATCGCGCCCTATATCCAAATCAGGATGTATCTTGGTTTTTAGGATATGATACAACTTACGACCACCTAAAACCGGTTGGTCCTGACGCAGGCTGTTTACCATTTTAAGGATTATTTCCTCACACAACAATTCCGATTGTAACTGTTTTTCTCTCTTATAATAGGCTTGCTTGCTATACCCAAACAACGAACAACAATCAGGGATACTTATTTCCGGCTGATTGTCATGAAGCCTTTTCACTGCTTGGTGCCAGAGTTTTTTCGGATATCGATGTTATAGTGTTCATTGGCTAGTTCTATTAGGATTTCCATCGCACGGCGATGAGCTTGCTCATGCTTCAGTTCCTTCTCTTTATCCTTTAACTCCAACTCTTTTTGTTTGAGGGCGCGTTCCAGTTCTTTGATCCGTTTGGAAAGATCCGATTCGTTTTCTGTCATTTTTATTGATCGCTTTTTGAGTTTCAGTGGTTTTATTGACACTGATGATTGTCTTTTTGCCTCAAATTTACGAATCCAATGCGATATTACCGTAGGGTCGCTTATGGAATATTTAAAGGCGATCTCTTTACGGCTTACTCCTAAGCGATATTCACCTATAGCTGCTAGGCGAATCTCCAAAGGATAAGGTTCACCCTTGCGACGAGTCAATGACTTCTCTTTTTTCATCTTTGTTGACTTTTATGAAGTCAACCTATTTCAGGACGAGACA